>Ga0302281_10003887_pt1 | contig 10247 bp, 8 predicted proteins | sample III_Fen_E1_2_FD_198762 | JGI IMG/M metagenome (GOLD analysis project Ga0302281, IMG submission 198762) | Peat permafrost microbial communities from Stordalen Mire near Abisko, Sweden - III_Fen_E1_2 | ecosystem: Environmental > Terrestrial > Soil > Wetlands > Permafrost | place: Sweden: Abisko...
ATAGGCGTCGCCGGATTCACTTCCGCCACCAGCGACAACATCAACGCCGCATCGGCGCCGAAGGAGGAAATCAGCGCCGTTTTGTCCTTAAATTCATCGCCTATGATCACACGCAGCAGCGCTAGCGCATCGAGATCACCGTAAAACATCTGCAGGCGCGAGAGGGAGATTTGGTTGCTCATGCGAGCCAGCCTTTCTCTACCAGAAACGTTTCGGTTTTTTCGATGATTTCTTTCATGCCCGCCCCGCCCGCTTTCAAGGATTTACGCAAGTCGGATAATATACGAACGCGCTCGCCCCATTCTGCGCCGAAATATCCGGCGATCCGGTCGCGTACTTTCCGCGCCAGCGTCGGCGATGCACCGCTTGTGGACACGGCAATTACCAACTCGCCGCGCCGCACATTGGCGGTAAAATAAAAATCGCAGAGATCGTTGATATCCTCAACATTAACGAGCTTCCCATCGGCGCGGGCTTTGGCGGAAATAGTTTCGGATACGGAACGATTAAGACCGGCAATCATAATCACCTGACTGTTTTGCCAGTGCTGCAGCATGGCTGCGGGCGTAGAGACCACAAGCTTCGCCGCCCCATATTCTTCCAATTGTTTTTTGCGTTTTTCCAACAGTTCGCCCTGGCCAATGAGCAATATGGAAACGCGTGTTAGATCAAGAACGATGGGGTACATATCACTTCGCCCAATCTGCACCAAGCGCAGCCGTTGCCGCCTGTTTCACCGCATCGACTCCGTAACGATGGCAGAAATTACCAAACCCTTCGCCGGGCAAACGCTTTTCTTTCCACATCGCGAACATCGGATCGAGCGCACCCGGCAACGCATCAAACGGCACCTTGTCGAAGACTTTTTCATTGAGGCGCGCGCCCTCAAAATCGCCACCGATATAGAGCGAATAATGCTCGGGCGTTCTGCCGACAATGCCGATATCCCCGCCATACGGCCGCGAGCAACCATTGGGGCAACCGGCGATACGGATGGCGATAGGTTCATCCTGCACACCGTGACGCTCCATCACCTTTTCAATATCGGCCATGAACGGCAGCGTAATACGTTCAGCTTCCGCCAACGCCTTGCCGCACGTAGGCAGCGCCACGCACGCGAGCACTAATCGTGATGCCGGTGTAATATCCTCACGCAATTTAATGCCGTGTTTGCGCAGTGTTTGCTCGATAGCGACTTTTTCCGACATTTCGATATCGCATAAAATAATATTCTGGTCGGCAGTAAGTCTTAAATCCATGCCGTAATCGAGAATGACGGCGCGAAGCCCCGAGCGAATCGCCTCGCCATCGCGATCAGCGATTCGCCCGCTGGAAATCGGCAAACCCAGAAACCATTTGCCATCACCCTGCTCGTGCCAGCCTGTGTGCTCCTCAACAGCGTAATTTCCCATCGGGCGCGGGTCGTCCATGCTGCGGCCCAAATATCCTTCTAACGTTTTTTTCGTCCACTCGATGCCTTTTTCCTGCACCACATATTTCAACCGCGCATGCTGCCTATCGCCACGGTCGCCGTGATCACGCTGCAGCGAAATCACCGCGTCGGTGGCAGCGATCAGCATATCGGCAGGCACATACATGATCGGGCTGGCCAGCCGCGGATAAGTGCGCGGCGTATTATGTTTCATACCCATACCGCCACCAAGCGCGAAATTATAGCCGACATGCTCCTGCCCGTTAAATAGCGATAGAATCGCAAGGTCGTGCGACAATACATCGATGCAATTATCTTCGGGCGTCGAAATGCCGATCTTGAATTTGCGCGGCATGTAGGTTGCGCCGTAAAGCGGCTCCGGATTGCCCGCAGGCGCGGGTTCCGGCGCAAACGGATAATCGGCCACCACCTCGCCATCCATCCACACTTCGTAATACGCGCTTGTTTTCGGCGCGCAATGTTTGGCAAGCGCGAACGTATCGGCCTCGAGCTTATCGTGGATATTATCCTTGATCGGCGCGGGGCAGGTCATGATGTTACGCACCACATCCCCGCAGCCGCCGAGCGTCGATAACAACAATCGATTGATATCGGAAATAAGCGGCTTCATGCCGGTTTTTTTGATGCAGTGAAACTGAAACGTTTCGCGCGTGGTGATGCGCAGTGTGCCGTTAGCGTATTTTTCGGCGAGCGCATCGAGCGCGATATATTGTGCGGCGCTCAAGCGCCCGCCCGGGCATTTCATGCGCACCATGAATTCGTATTCTTTCTCGAGCCCTGCTTTTTTGCGCGCCGTTGCCGAATCGCGGTCGTAGCCGAAATAGCTGCCGTGGAATTTCAAAAGCTCATAGGTGGGATCGGACACTTCCTGCGTCGAAAGATCGGCCAATTCCTCGGCGATATTGCCTTTGAGATAACCGCTTTCGCGCTTGATCGTTTCTTGTCCGGATTGTTTAATAGGGATCGTCATGACTCAGGTTGTCCTGTCGTGGGAATACAACATACATAGTTATAATGGCCATAAACACCATTATCAATAATAAATATGTATTATTTTTATATATAACAAATATATTTTGTATTATTTAACAAATTCACCTATATTCCAGAATATGTTGGAGAATTGTGGCACTGCCACACATAAGAACATCGCCAGCGCCAGGGCGGGGCCAAACGGGAAAATCGGCCCCCGCCCGAGTGCCCGCCAGACCAATCCCAGCACCACTCCGAACAACCCGGAAAAAAACAAAAACGGCACTATCGGTTTCACGCCGAGCCACAACCCCGCCACCGCCAGAAATTTCACGTCACCAAACCCCAGCCCCTCTTTTTTACGCAAGAAACGATAACCGTAATGGAGCGTCAGACCAATACCAGCACCCAGCAAAAAACCACTAACGGGTATTTCCGCCGGCGTTCCCACCAGCGCGTGGTAGGCGATAGCCAACGCTATTAGCGCAATTTGTATCGGGTCCGGAATGATATAATGTTCAAGATCGACCACGATCATGATCATGAGCGCCACCCAGGTCAGCGCCAGCACCGCACCCAGCGGCGTCAACCCGAACTTGAGATAAAGCAGCATAAACCCCGCCGCCGTCAAGATTTCTGTCAACGGATAACGCAGCGACACCGGCGCCTTGCAATGGCGGCACCGCCCCCTGCTCAACACCCACGACAACACCGGCCACAGATCGAGAAACTTGAGCGTGGTATCGCATTGCGGGCAGCGCGACGGCTTAATGACAACATCTTCCCCCAGCGGCAGACGATAACTCACAAGCGTGACAAAACTGCCGAAGGCGAGGCCGGTGAGGAGGACGAAGAGGAGTTCGATCATTGGTATTGCCACCTCGCATTTATTGCGGGGTCTGTTTGTGATAAAGGTCGGACCCCGTCATTCGACGGGGTGACAATAGCAGCTTATAATGGGGCCTGCATCATACTTTTGCTGCCATTGGTGATCGAACTCAGCAGCGAGATCGTCCCCGGTAGAATCTTCTGCATATAAAACCGCGCCGTGGCGATTTTGGCTTCGTAGAATTCTTTTTCGCCCGCACCCGCCGCCAGTTTTTCCTGGGCGATAGCGGCCTGCCGCGCCCATACATACGCCAGCGTCACCAGCGCGAACAGGCGTTGATATTCGACCGCGCCACCGGCAGCATCATCGGGATTGCCGACGCCCTGCATGGCGATCCAGATCGTCGCTTTCTGCAGATAGCCCATATGGATGTAAAGCGGCTTAGTGAATTCGGCCATCGCCGGATTGTCGCGGTGCTTGGCGATAAACGCATCGAGCGGATGGAAAAACGAGCGCAGATAACGCCCCGTTCCTACCGGCAGTTTGCGGCCGACGAGATCAAGTGCCTGAATACCGTTCGTGCCCTCATAAATCATCGTAATCCGCGCATCGCGCACATATTGCTCGACGCCGTATTCGCCGATATAGCCATACCCGCCGTGAATCTGCACCGCGAGATTGGCCATCTCAAAACCGCCGTCGGTCAGATACGATTTCAACACCGGCGTCAGCAGCTGCACAAAATCATCCGCCTCCTGTTTGATCACCGGATCGGGGTGGCGGTGCGACAAATCGTTCTTCAGCGCCATCTCAAGCGCCAGCGCGCGGCAGCCTTCGTTAAACGCGCGCATAGTCAGCAGCATGCGGCGAATATCGGGATGCACCACCAGCGGATCGGCCGCCTTCTCCGGAAATTTCGCCCCCGTAATCGCGCGGCTCTGCAAACGATCCTTCGCGTAAGCAAGCGCATTCTGATACGCCACTTCCGCAATCCCCAGCCCCTGCACGCCGACATATAGCCGCGCCGCATTCATCATCGTAAACATCGCCCGCATGCCCTTATGCGGCTCGCCGACGAGCCAACCCGTCGCACCGTCATACGAAATCTGGCACGTAGGCGAAGCATGCAGCCCCATCTTATGCTCGATGCCGTCGCAACGCAGCTTGTTAGGCGCGCCGAGTGAGCCATCCTCATTCACCATAATTTTCGGCGCGAGGAATAGGCTGATGCCTTTGATCCCCGCCGGTGCGCCGGGCAACCGCGCCAGAATTAGATGAATAATATTCTCCGTAAGATCCTGCTCGCCCGACGAAATAAAAATCTTGTTGCCGGTGATAGAATACGACCCATCCGCATTCGGCTCCGCCTTCGTGCGAATCAGCCCCAGATCGGTGCCCGCCTGCGGCTCCGTCAAACACATCACGCCCGACCAATGGCCAGAGACCATCTTAGGCAAATATTTTGCTTTAAGCGCATCATTCGCATGCTGCATGATCGCATTATACGCCCCGTGCGACAGCCCCGGCGTCAACCCGAACGACAGATTCGCCGAGCACACCATTTCCATCAGTGGCATATTGAGCACTTCCGGCAGCCCCTGCCCGCCATATTTCGGATCGCAGGTGAAAGACGGCCATCCGCCCTCGACATAGGTTTTATACGCATTTTGAAAACCATCCGGCAGAATCACCTTGCCGTTATCGTATTTAAGCCCCTGCCGGTCGCCCTTTTGATTCAGCGGAAACAGCACCTCCTCGCACAACTGCCCCGCCGCCTCCAGAACCGGCGTCATCAGCTCTTCGCCTGCATCAGCAAAGCCATCAATGGATTTATACTGCTCGAGCTGCAGATACTCGTTCAGAACAAACTGGAAATCGCGTATGGGGGCTTTGTACTGGGGCATTTGGGAATGATAGCATGAGGGTGGCTAAAAAAGGATTAATAACAGAATCTTCTCAAGAAATTAGAATGTTAGTGAAAATTAATTATTTATGGGTAAAATAAGTGAGGCAATAAAAAAGCGGGGAATTATGGACGATTTCGAGAAGATGATAAAAGATATGAAACAAGAGGCGGCCATAAGCACCACTCTAAAAAGCCGCTTTATGGATGGGGTAAGAAACATATCTCCGGAAGACAGGCTTATTGAATTGCGTTCTGGCTGCGATATGCTTGAAGAGGCATTTGAAAATCACAATGAATCCATATGCATGGAAGCCATATTGGCGCTTGCAGCGGAAACCGGAAAAACTGATCCCTTAAAAACACTGGATTGTTTAGGCTACGCAGTAGCGCAATTGGAAATGTTTGAGGCAGCTATCAGTCCGATGTTCATTGAAATCGAGCCGGGCGATGAAATACCTCATACGGAAGATTTACGAAAAATAGAGGTTGAAAAAGGCAGGATTGCCAGAGCGATTCTTGAGATTGTTCCGCAGATCGCCATAACCCATCCCGATGAAGCATTGAATGCTCTTGAACGGGCATCAGTAGATTGTATGGACGTGCAGCATACATTAGCAAATAACTACGCAGGAGAGCCATTCTGGGGTGGAGAGCCGTTTGCAGCTAATCCTGAAGTGATGCAACAAGTCATAGATGCGGTCACTCGCATTGTGCATGAGCAACTGGATTTGGAAAAGCCAACCATTGATTTTATTAAGGCGCGTAATGAGATTAGTGTGATGGCGAGTAGGCTTGAGGACGTTAATAGCAGAGGTGAGAAAGTTCTTATAAAAGGCGGAGAAGAAATGCTAGTCACCTTAAAAGAGGTGATTGACCGGATCGAAAACGAAGCCTTAACAGACGAGTTTTCAGATTAGGCCAGCGGGATGTTATCGCCATGAGTCCCGACTCCTCAAGAATCGCGAAAATAATCAGGGAGGCTTTTGCAGCCACTGGAGAAAATGGCATGCGCCTCATACAAGATATTGAAAATGTTATAGAAAAGCTAGATGGGGGGGCAACCATGCGGGATGTTACTCCAACCCTTATCCGGCTTGAGAGTGAGTTGGGAATTAAGCATATTCAAAGAGGAGGACGCGAGGATTAGGCCGACTTTCGATTATACCGCACCGACGATACCAGCGCCAACCCGATAAACACCGCCCCCACCAGCCCCGTCACCATCTCCGGCACGGGGCGCACCATCGTCACCAGCATGATGATCGCCAGCACGCCGATGCCCCAGTGCGCGCCGTGTTCGAGGAATTTGTATTTATCGAGCGTGCCTTTACGCACGAGCGTCACGGTGAGCGAGCGTATCACCATCGCCCCTACGCCCAGCCCCAGCATGATGATGATAATATCGTTGCTGATCGCAAACGCGCCGATTACGCCGTCGAGCGAAAAGGAGGCATCGAGGAATTGCAGATACACAAACCCCGCCAGCCCCGAATACACCGCCCTCGGCGTCACATTATGACCGCCTTCAGAACCGCTGATGAGCGCCGTCGCGCCGCTTATCACCACATATAAAACAATGCCGACGATGCCTGCGATCATTATATGCAACCGTTGATCCTCATCTACAAAACCCTGCGCTATGAGCAACGCGCCAAGCGCCACTACAACCTCTATCGCATCAAGTTTTCCCAGCTGCACGAGCTTGCTTTCAATCGGCTCGATCCAATGCAACTTCTTCGTTTCGTCGAGAATGAATTTCAAAAACACCATCAGCAAAAACATCCCGCCGAACGCGCCGATCTGGATGTGCGATTCCATCACATGCCGCGTATATTCCTCAGGATGATGAAGCGCCAGTTGCGTGACATCCCACACCGAAAGCCCCGTCGCCAACGCCACCACCAGCACCGGGAACAAGAGTCGCATGCCAAACACTGCAACCACCATCCCCCACGTCAGAAAACGCTGCTGCCATTTCGCGTCCATGTGCTTCAGCACTGCGGCATTCACCACCGCATTATCGAACGAAAAACTCACCTCCATCAGCGTGAGCAGAAAACAGGTCAGCACCGCCGGCCACCCGGCCCATACGAAAGCCGCGATCAGGGCGAGGATGCAGAGGAGGGTGGAGGAGAGGAAATATTTCATAAGGAGCGGTACAGAGTTTGAGAGTATAAGAGTTCGGAGTTTGAATAAAGGTAAGATGAACTCTGTATTCTCATACTCTTATACTCTAATTCCTAAGCGGCTTCCCCGTTTGCAGCATATGCTCAATCCGCGCCAGCGTGCCTTTGGTTTTGATGAGTTCCATGAAGGCCGCGTGTTCGAGATCGAGCAGGTTCTGCTCCGTCAGCGGCTCGGAAATATCCGTATCGCCACCGGAAAGCACATTCGCCAGTGCCTTCGACACCACCACATCGTGCGGCGTCGCTTTGCCTGCCGCTGCGAACCCGTCCACCGCCATATACATCGCCATTTTCGCGGACGATCCCGGCAGGTGAATCACCGCCGGTTCCGGCGCTTTATAGCCATTGGCCATTGTAATACATTTCGCCTTCGCATCGGCTAAAACCCGCACGCGATTCATGCTGATGCCGTCGCCCTCACGCATGATTTTCAAATCGCGCGCCTCTTCCGCCGAGCCCGATACCTTCGCTGTACCAATCGTTTCAAACACATTCTTAAGCGCAGGCATCGCCCCGCCGGTCGCAATCATATTCCCGATAAAGCCGCCTTTGGATTCTTTGCCGCCCATATGGCGCACGAGTAATTCTTTGCAGCCGCCCCAACCGGGAATCAATCCCACGCCGACTTCAACCAACCCCGGATACGATTCCATATGCGCCTGCACCGCATTGCTGTGCAGCACGATTTCGCACCCACCGCCCAGCGCCATACCCGCGAGCGACGCCACCACCGGGAATGGCGCGTATTTCAGCCCCATCATCGCATTCTGCCCCTGGCGGATCATATCACTGATCTGGCTCCACGCCGCAAGGTTAGCCGCCATCAGCATCAGCGCAAGATTGGCGCCGACAGAAAAATTATCGCCGTCATTGCCGATCACCAGCCCTTTGAAATCCTTCTGCACCACCGGCACCAATTGCTGGATCATCGTAAGAATATCGAGATCCACCGAATTCATTTTCGAGGTGAGTTCAAGACACGCAATACCGTCACCCAAATCCCACAGCGACGCCGACGGATTTTTGAGCACCGGTTTTTTCGTGAGCTTAATATCCGCGAGCATTAATGACCCTTGAGGCGGAATAATCGGCTTGTAACCGCCGCCAATCGAGAATGCCTGACGCTTGCCGCCATCGACCGCATACAGCGTTTTACCCGCCGCTTTTTCCAAAATCGCCGGAACGGTTTTGCCTTCCGCCTTCAACTTCGCCGCAAACCAATCGACGCCGATCTGATCTTTCCCGCCCATGCGGTCGATCATCTCGAACGGCCCGTATTTCCAGTTATACCCCATGCGCATCGCATCATCGACCGCGGTAATATCGTCCGCGATTTCCGGAATCAGCGAAGCCGCATAAGCGAGCGTTCCCGACAATACCGCCCATGCATATTGCCCACCGATATCGCCATGGCTTATGAGCGCGCGCAACCCACCACGCGCCGCTTCGATGCTGGCCAATTCCACCTTCTTCCCCTGCGCATGATACTCGCCGGTTTTGAGGTCGATCACTTCTTTGATCTTCTTATCGCCCTGCTTGTTAATGCGGTAAAACCCGCCCTTGCCTTTGCGCCCGGTATAGCCATCCGCGATCATTTTCTTGACCAGCTCCGGCTCCTGATAGAGCTTGCAGAACGGATCGTCCTTCGGCAGCGTGTTCAACATTTCGCGCGCAATCAGCGGCATTAAATCGATCCCGATCAAATCGAACAACCCGAACACACCGGTCTTCGGAATCCCCACGGGCTTGCCCATCACCGCGTCCGCCTGCTCCGGCGTCACGCCCAGGCGAATCGCCTCGATCAGCGCCAGCATCATCCAATACACGCCGATGCGGTTGGCGATAAACCCCGGCGTATCTTTACACTCGACCACGCCCTTGCCCAGCGATACATCGGCAAACTTCGAAATCATCTCGAACGCATCGACCCGAGTATTTTTCCCCTTCACCACCTCCAGCAACCGCATAAAGCGCGGCGGATTGAAGAAATGCGTAATCATGAAATCCTTGGCAAACGCATCCGGCAGCCCATTCATCAACTCATGAATCGGCAAGGTGGACGTATTCGACGACACCACCGAGCCCTTTTTCCTCACCGCATCGATCTTGCGGTACACATCCTGCTTCACTTCGAGCTTTTCCAGCACCGCCTCGACAATCCAGTCGCAATCGGCGAGCAATTTCAAATCGTCTTCCAGATTCCCGCACGTCACCAGCTTCGCCTTGCTTTTATGCACAAACCCCGGCGGCTTAGCGCCCAGCTGTTTTTCCACCGCACCCTCAGTCAGCGCATTACGGTTCTTCTCCCCCGGTTTCACGATATCGAGCAGCACCACCGGAAACCCGGCATTTGCCATATGCGCGGCGATGCCGCTTCCCATTACCCCGGAGCCAAGCACGGCGATTTTTTTGATGTCGGTCATGTGGTTATCCTTATGTAATTAGATGATGACTCGCAGGATAGCAGTTTTTTTGCCGCTCGGAAACAAATACCAATTGTAACGTAACCTTAATATTGCTTTGCTAATTTTATGCTAAAGTCCCTGCATATATTCTTCACAGAGGCAAATTAGCTATGGTAACTCAATTAACCATCGGCGGCATAGACATAACCGCTTATAACCCAGCGACTCTACACGCTAATATTACCGTTCCTGATAGCGAGTACGGAAGAAAAGTGGGCACATTGATTACGCATGCCCTTACTGCTAGCCCCGAACTACAGAATATTCCTGCGGAGATTACACAGAAGCCCACCTATATCAGGATTGGTTTTCCAGCTGGTACGACATCAAGCGATAGACCTAAAAATTTTAGCGTAATCCTAGGTGTTTTGGAACAACTATCTACCCAATATACAAGCGAGAAAGCCGTTGATGACGCCATAAAATCTCTTGGACC
>Ga0302281_10003888_pt1 | contig 10246 bp, 7 predicted proteins | sample III_Fen_E1_2_FD_198762 | JGI IMG/M metagenome (GOLD analysis project Ga0302281, IMG submission 198762) | Peat permafrost microbial communities from Stordalen Mire near Abisko, Sweden - III_Fen_E1_2 | ecosystem: Environmental > Terrestrial > Soil > Wetlands > Permafrost | place: Sweden: Abisko...
ATTAATCTTATCTACCGGGCCTTTATCATCATAAACATCTACATAACCAATAGCCTTATAGGTGTTTTTGTCCAGGAACCAAAGGCGGTTGGAGCTGTCGTCCATGTAAAGCTTATTGCCGTCAAAACACATGCCCCAGCCTTCGATGCCTATATTGTTAGGGAAAGTGCCGAGCTTTTTAAATGTGCGCTTATCGTAAATATAGCCTATTTTTTCATGGTAAGTCAGCTGGAGTATCTTGTCACCAACGATGGATATGCCTTCGCCAAACACCGCAGAGTCGAGCAGCACTTTTTGCAATACTTTGCCCGTATTCAGATCCACTTTTCTCAAACTGGACTGGTTGGTTACTTCCTGGCCCTGCGGCGGTTTCAGGTAGCCGCCCCCGCTTTCATATAAAAAACCATCCTGGTAAACCAGCCCCTCGGTAAAGCAGCTGGTATCATGCGGGAAGGTTTTGATCACCTTATAGGTGTATTTAACAGGTGCTTTGGCAGGCAGCAATACAATATTGGTTGAGGCGTCCTGGCTTTTTCCGCCGCTGTAAACTTTGGCTGTAATGATCCTTGCACCCAGGCGCATAGTATCCGTTTTTACAGTAATAGCCGACGTGTCTTTTGTGGAAGCAACCCTTACTGAATCGAGCAGGTAAACAATCGAATCCGCTTTGGTTCCGGCCGGATAGTGGGCCTGGACGGCAACTTTATCGCCGGTTTTATAGTTTGCGCCGGCCTCGGGGCTAATGGTGACGTTGTTTTCAGACTGGTTGTTTGATTTGCAACTGTAATATCCGCAAGCCACGAAAACGGCAGCGGCGATCAATAAACTAATTTTATATTTCATGTGATATTTAATCGGCCTCAGGCCAAAACGCGTCTTCTATATGTTTTAGTACGTAATTATCATTTCGGTCGAAAAGTATGGATATAATATCAAACCGCACTTCTCCCTGGTGGTCCATTAAATAAATATACTCATCCGCGGCATCGGCCAGCAGCCTTTGCTTGCGCGCATCTACAAAATCCTCGGGCTCACCAAAGCCATTGCCGGTACGTGTTTTTACTTCGGTAAATATAATCACCCGGTCTTTATATGCAATCAAATCAACCTCTAATTTGCCGTGCGTCCAATTCTCCTCCAAAATCTCGTACCCGGTACTTTCCAAATGTGCCTTTGCAAGTGTTTCGCCTTTCCGGCCAAGATCGAGGTGTTTAGCCATTGAGTTTAGTTTGCCGGGAAGTTAAAATAAAGCCATGCCCCGAAACCCAACAGCACTAAAACCGAAATAATGCTGCCGTACACCATCCCCCAGCCTATTGCACGTACGCGTTTGCCCTTTTTCCTGGTGGCCACTTTAATCACGATCCCAAAGGCGAGTATAAATACCGCCAGGCAAAGCGCCTCCAGCAAATCCGACTGCGTGGCCATTACATAATCGCCTACTAAAACAATTGCCAGGTAAAGCCATTTCATGTTTTTACTTCAATATTACCGATCCTAAATAATCCGAGGTGTTTAGCAATTGTATTTATTTAATTCCAGGAAGACTAAAGCATAGCAATGCCAAATAAGCTGCCAGCAGCACAACCGAAACAACACCGCCATATACCATTCCTAAGCCTATTTCACGCATAGTCTTGTTTTTTTTTCTACTACCTACCAGGACCGTGACCCCAAAGGCAAGTGTAAATATCGCTAAGCAAAATGACAGGAATAAGAAATTTGACGGCACCGTTATAAAAACGCCCAATAAAACAATTGTCATATAAATCCACCTCATACTTCTTATTTCAATATGACCGATCCCAAATAATCCGAAATGGTTTTCTCCACCTTTTTCATATGCATATATTGGCTTAACAAAATTTCCTGGTCGGCTTCAGCCATCGTATTTTGCAGTTCGGTACGCAGGCCATCCAGTATTTTGGATACTTTTTGTTTTTTCAGGTGGAAAATAGCGCCCAGTATGGTTGCGCGCATATTCACCTGTTCATCGGGCACCAGTATTTTGTGCATTTCGTACCAGTTCTCGCTCAGCGTGTATTTGGTTGCGATCAAGGTTACGGTAATGTCCACAATATCTTTATCATCATAATGAATAAAAAATTGTTCGTCGGGGAGCACGCCATTTTCCAATTCCGTACGGTAAATCTCGATAAACTTTTTGCAGGTTTCGTTTTCAAACGTTACGTCACCTAACTCGGAAATAATGAACGGGCCGATATAGGTGTTGGTAATGCCGTCCCAGTCGATAACACGGTTGCCATATAGCAGCAGCAGCCTGATGATTTCGCGCTCCTGGCTCGAATCATCTTTTACACTTTTAAACTCAGGTTCTTCCGGCAGTATTTCCTCTGCCGGAGTTACGGGTCGGGACATTTGCTGCTGCGAATCTTTTTTGGCTTTCGCCATCCGCATTTTGTTCAGCTCGGAGAGCAATGCCCGCTCGTCTATCTGCAGCTGATAACTGCATTCCTTTATAAATACCGATGCTTTGATGGAGTCGGGGATCTTGGCAATGCTTTCCACGATCTCCCTGATCACATCCGCTTTTTTTATAGGATCATTACCGACTTCTTTTAGCAGGATGTCGGTTTTATAAAGAATAAAATCCTTCTTGTTATCCTCAATATGCTTTTTGAAGCCGGCGGTGCCGAATTTCCTCACGTACGAATCAGGGTCATGTCCGTCCGGAAAAAGCACCACTTTGACATTCAGTCCTTCTTCCAAAATCATATCCAGGCCACGCAACGATGCCTTTATACCCGCAGCATCGCCATCATACAGGATGGTTATGTTTTTGGTAAGACGGCCGATCAGCCTGATCTGCTCGACTGTAAGCGAAGTGCCTGACGATGCCACCACATTTTCAATCCCCGCCTGGAAAACCGACAAAACATCCGCATAACCCTCCACCAAATAGCAATTATCTTCGTCACGAATAGCCTTTTTGGCAAAGAAAAGACCGTAAAGCACATTGGACTTATGATAGATCTCCGACTCAGGCGAGTTGACATATTTCGGGACGTTCTTGTCGCTTTTGAGCGTACGGCCGCCAAAGGCGATCACCCTGCCGGTAAAGCCATGGATAGGGAACATTACGCGACCGCGGTACCGGTCGTATAAAGTGCCATTGTCCCGCTTTACCGAAAGGCCGGTCTCCTCCAAAAATTGTTGCTGATAACCGTCCTTTTGGGCCTGGCCGGTGAACGCCTCCCATTGATCGGGCGAATAGCCCAATTCGAATTTCTTGATGATGTCATTACTAAAGCCTCGTTCTTTAAAATAGCTCAGGCCGATATTTTGGCCTTCTTCGGTATCCAGCAGGCTTTCATGAAAAAATTTAGCGGCATAAGCCGTCACTATCATCAGGCTTTCGCGGTGGTTTTCTTCTTCTTTATTTTCTGGCTTTTCAATCGTTTCTTCTACCTCGATGCCATATTTTTTGGCCAGCCATTTTAAGGCTTCGGGATAGGTGAACTTTTCCAGCTCCATTAAAAACGTAATGGCAGAACCGCCTTTTCCGGAGGAAAAGTCTTTAAAAATACCCTTGGCCGGAGAAACCGTAAAGGAGGGCGTTTTTTCATTAGCAAATGGCGAAAGGCCCACATAGTTGGCCCCGCGCTTTTTTAATTGCACAAACTCGCCAATCACCTCCACAATATCTGTGGCTTCCATTATACGGTCGACGGTGCTGCGGGTGATCATTGATGATTATTGCTAAAAAGCGATAGTCACAAAAATAGAATTTTTTGGGCTTTGCTGATACGATGCATCCGATTATAAATTTTGGAAACCTGTTGACAGCGCTTTCAATTCCGTCCAAAAATTAAAGACTGCGTTTGGCCATGGGTTTGGCTATAAAGCTTATAGCAATGCCTCCCAATACAATTATGCTTCCGATAACTTCCTTAATCTCAAGTCGCTCCTTCAGTAAAAAAATGGCCAGGAAACCTGCGATTACCGTTTGGCCAAGCAGCGCGATAGATACTTTTGTGGAAACCAGGAATTTGATGGCATAATTGATGGTTATCCACCCGGTAAGCTGGCAAATTATGCCCATTGCTGCAAGGTACGCCCAGGACGGTGCGGATAATCGCACCAGTTCGGTATGTTCAGTCAAACAAACGATCAGTAAAAACACACTCGCCGCGAGCATGTTGTAAAACATAAATGTAATCGTTTCTATTTTTTGCAGGATGCCCTTGGTGATCATGATATAGCACGCATATAAAAAGCTGGCTAATAGCGCCAGCAGGATGCCCGCATTAAACTGCAAATGGATTACGCTTTGGTATCCCACCAGGACGACCATGCCGGCGATCGCGACAATAGTCCCGATCCAAAATAATCCGCCGGATTGTTTTTTCAAAAACAAATAGCTCATCAATCCTACCCAAACCGGCGCAAGATTAGCCAGGAGTGTAGATACTGTGGCGCTTATTTTTAATAGTGATAAATGCCATACCGCGATATCGGATGCGAACACGATGCCGCCCAGCATGGCGATCAGCAGGTTATGCCGGTTTATTTTGAGCTTGTTTTTGATGATGCAATACGGAGCAAGGCAAAGCCAGCCAATGAAAATGCGGTAAAACGCGGAAGTGAGCGCCGGTACGCCGGCAAGCCTTACAAGGATGGGTGAAAATGCTATACAGAAAATGCCAATCAGCAGGCTAGCCTTTGGATTCATAAACTGATGCCAAAGATAGTTTATCAAGCTGCACCAAGCATTCCGCCTAAATTAATTTATCCGGCGTGATCGGTAAATCCCTCACACGTTTGCCGGTTGCATTAAATACGGCGTTTGCCAGCGCCGCCGCTACGCCGATAGTAGCGATCTCGCCCATGCCCTTGGCGCCCATGGGGTTGATGTAGGGATCGGGTTTATTGACGAACAGCGCTCCCAATTGAGGTATATCAGCTTGTATTGGCACGTGGTAATTGGCAAAATCATTGTTAACCAGGCGGCCGTAACGGTGATCGATAACCGCCTCTTCCATCAGCCCCATGCCTGTGCCCATGATGGTGCCGCCGATGATCTGGCTGCGGGCGGTTTTGGGGCTGACGATGGTGCCGCAATCCGCCACGGAAACAGCCTGATCCACTTTTACCACACCGGTGGTTGGGTGTACCAGCACCTTCATAAAATGCACCGACCAGGAGTACATGGCATATTTGGCCGCTTCCGGGCTGCCTTTCGAGGTAACCGTTACTTCCAGCATGGGCAAATTGTGGGCCTGTAATATCTGCGCATAGCCTGAACTGCCGCCTTCTGCATTTCCGCTAAGCTCCTTTAATTTTTCTTTGAGTTGAACACATGCATCGTTTACCGCCGATCCTACCGTTGAGGTTACGGACGACCCCCCTTGTGTAGGTGATGGCGGCAGCGCCGAATCACCTATTTTCACCCTGATCTGGTCAGCGGCAACACCCATCACTTCGGCTGCGATATTGGTCATCGCCGTACCTGTCCCCGGCCCTATATCGGTAACTGCTGTTTCCAGGTCGATTGTCCCGTCCGCCAAAAGCCTCGCCAGCACGGTTGCGGCCCCCCGGTAGGCCCCAAACATTCCGGTACCCATGCCGTAACCCACCAGCCAGCCATTTTCAGTAACCGAGCCGGGCTTCATATTGCGATTTTTCCAGCCTATAGCCTCCGCGCCTAATTGGTAGGCGTCTTTCAAAAACTTACTGGAGTAGGGTTTTCCTGTTTGTGGATCTGCATCGGCATGGTTAGCAACACGCAACTCGATGGGATCCATATTTAAGGCGAAGGCAAGTTCATCCATGCCGCATTCCAACGCGACCGCTCCGGTAGCCTCACCCGGACCGCGCATAGGGGTGGGTGTATTTACGTTGAGTGAAACCAGCCGGTAGCGTGTGCTTACATTAGGGCAGGCGTACATCAATTGGCTGATGTTGACTACCCCTTCGGTAAAATCTTCATAAACGGAGGTTTGCCCGGTAGCCTCGTGTGTGATGCCGACCAGCTTGCCATCAGGCGTGGCACCCAAGCCAATTTTTTGCCATGTATGCGGCCGGTAGCCGACGGACGTAAACATATCGGCACGGCTTAAAACCAACTTAACCGGTTTTTTCAAATCCTTTGCCGCCATTACCGCCGCGACCTCGTGCTGCCAGGTGCGCAAAGCAGCGCCGAATGCGCCGCCAACGAATGGCGAGATCACATGCACATTCTTAGGGTCGAGCTTAAAGGCCTGCGCAATGCTGCGCTGAGTACTGACAATGCCTTGTGTTTTATCCCAAACGGTTAGCTTGTCGTCGCCGTCCCAACTGGCGATGATGGCATGCAGTTCCATCGGGTTGTGCACATCGGTAGGCACGATATATTCCTGCTCGATCTTTACGGGTGCGGTTTTAAACGCGTCATCCTGGCCCTTCACGTAATCCTTGCCGCTGCGTGGCGAAACGCCGGCGCCCAGGTTGCTTTTCAGATCGGTTTGGAACGCCGCTTTGTCATAATCTACTTTTATCAGGGAAGCGGCAAATTGGGCGCGCTCGAAAGTATCAGCCACCGCCAGCGCAACCGGCTGCCCGTTAAAGTATATTTTATTGTCGTTAAATATCCTGAATGGCCCTTTGGGCTGTGCGGGAGGGTCCTGGTAGGCAGGGATCTTCGGCACATTCAAATAAGTGTAAACCGCCAAAACGCCCGGGGCATTTTGAGCCGCTTTGGTATCGATAGATTTTATCGTTCCGCTGGTGATGGTGCTCCCGGCAAGCACGCCATAAACCAGCCCTTTGGTATTATACTCTGCGGAATATTTCGCTTTCCCGGTAACCTTCATCCGGCCATCCACGCGGTCCAATCCGCCTGTGGTCGATGCTTTCTTCTTTGTTTTGTTTTCCATGGCATTTGTTCATTAGTCCACTTGTTCATTAGTTCACTGGTAGAATAGCTAATAAACCATTTTAACTTATTACAACCTTTACAACTTAATCAACCTAATCTAACTTAATCAACTTATTACACCCCAATCCACTAACTTATCCGGTGTGATCGGCAGCTCCCTTACCCGTTTGCCGGTGGCATTGTACACGGCATTGGCCACTGCTGCAGCCATCCCGATCAAAGCGATCTCACCCATCCCTTTGGCGCCCAGTGGGTTAATGTTATAGTCCGGTTTGTTGACAAACAATGCGTCTATTTGCGGAATGTCCGCATTTACCGGCACATGGTAATCTGCAAAATTTGCGTTCATTACTTTGCCGTAGCGATGGTCGATCACGGTTTCTTCCGTCAGGGCCATGCCGATACCCATTATCGCCCCGCCGATGATCTGGCTCCGTGCCGTTTTAGGGCTGATGATCCGCCCCGAATCAGCCACACAGGTCACTTTATCTATTTTTACCACGCCGGTCAGCGGGTTTACCAGCACCGCGACCAAATGCACCGACCAGCAATACATTGCGTATTTATCAACCTCGGAACCAGCCTTTGAATCGACAGACACTTCTATTTGCGGAAGATTATGTTGTTTTAGCACCTCCACATAATTTGGCTTGTCGCTGCCGCCGTTACCAATCAGCTGCTGAAATTTCTCTTTCAACGCATTGCAGGCCAGCATTACGGCAGTGCCAACACTCGAAACAATCGTCGAGCCACCCTGCTGGGGCGCATTGGGCAATGCTGAATCGCCCAGGTCGAACCTGATCTTATTTGCCGGCATGCCCATGGTTTCGGCAGCTATGGCGACCATGGCCGTGGCCGTTCCGGGGCCGATGTCGCTTACAGCGGTTTGTAATACCAGGGTGCCGTCGGTCGTCATCGTTGCCTTTACCGTTGCGGGTTCCCGGTCAGCATAAAATACGCCGCCGGAAATGCCGTACCCCATCAGCCACCCGTCTTTCACAACAGAGCCTGGCTTTTGGTTGCGATTGTGCCAGCCGATATTTTCGGCACCCATTTGATAGGCGTCTTTTAAATTTTTGCCCGAGAAAGGTTTGCCGGTTTCCGGGTCGGTTTCGGCATAATTTCTTAAACGTAATTCTATCGGATCGATATTCAACTGGTAAGAAAGTTCATCAAGCGCCGATTCCAACGCGAAAGTACCCGTCGCCGGTCCCGGGCCGCGCATCCATGTGGGTGAGCCAACATCCAGCGATAAAATTTTATTACTGGTAAACGCGTTAGGGCAGGCATATAAAAACCGGCCCACGTCGGCTGGGCTCTCTGCAAAATCTTCATATGTTGAGGTTTGCCCAACAGCCTGCTGGTGGATGCCAACCAGTTTGCCATCTGCAGTAGCGCCAATCCCTATTTTTTGCCAGGTATGCGGTCGGTAGCCCACCGAAGTAAACATATCCGCACGGGTTAGCATCAGCTTAACCGGGCGTTTAACCACTTTTGCCCCGATGATAGCGGCCACTTCGTGCTGCCAAACCTGCAAAGCGCCGCCGAACGCACCGCCAACGAATTTGGAATTCACCTGTACATTTTCAACAGGGATACCGAAGATGCGGGCTATGTTGCTTTGGGTGTCCTTAACGCCCTGTGTTTTATCCCAAACTGTTATCTTGTTATCCGCAACCCAGCGGGCCACAATGGCATGTAACTCCATCGGGTTGTGTACTTCGCTGGGCAAAATATATTCCTGTTCCACCTTAAACGGAGCGGACGCCCAGGCATCCCGGTCGCCGCGTTTGTATTCGGCATCGTCATGCGGAGGGACCGCGCTCGTCAAATTATCTTTTAAACTGGTGACATGTTTTTCTTCGTTATACTCAACTTTTACCAGCGAAGCGCCAAATTGCGCCCGTTCAAACGTATCGGCGATCACCATCGCCACCGCGTGACCGTTGTACAATACTTTATCGTCATAAAATATCTTTATCGGCGCTTTCGCCGGTTCAGCCGCGTACCCGGGAATCTTTGGGCAATTTAAATGGCTGATAACCGCCATTACGCCCGGGGCGTTTTCTGCCTGTTTGCTATCAATCGACCTGATGGTTCCTTTGGCAACAGTACTGGTAACCAGCACGCCATAGCTTAACCCTTTAACATTAAATTCCGCCGCATACCTTGCCCCGCCGGTCACTTTAAGGCGGCCGTCAACCCGGCTCATGCCGGTTGTTGATGATGGTTTGTTTAATGTTTTGTCGTTCATTATTTCTGTTGAAATGTTGCAAAGTTGGAATGTTGTAAAGTTACTTCTAATGTATTTATTAAATTTTTATCTGCCTGTATAGTGTGAAATCTGCATCATGCGAAAACATTTCAACCTTACAACATTCCAACAAATCCTTAAATCAATTTATCCGGCGTTATCGGTAAATCCCTCACTCTCGTTCCTGTCGCATTAAAAACCGCATTGGCTACTGCTGCTGCAAAGCCGACAATGGGCACCTCGCCGATGCCTTTTGAGCCCATCGGATTCGTAACCGGGTCTTTCTTATCGATAAATATCACCTCAATTTGCGGCACATCCGCATTCGACGCGACGTGATAATCGCCAAAGCTGTTGTTTACATATTTGCCGTATCGGTGATCAAGCACGGCATCCTCCATCAGTGCCATGCCAATGCCCCAAACAACGCCGCCGATGATCTGGCTGCGGGCGGTTATCGGGTTGAGGATCTTTCCACCATCTACTGCAGAAACGATTTTTTCTATTTTAACGGCCCCAGTAGTCGGATGCACATGCACCTCCACAAAATGGGCAATATAGGCATGGGACGAATAATTTCGCCCTTCCGCCGGACGGCCTGATTCGTGTGTAACCTCCAGGTAAGGCAGGTTATGTTCTTTCAATATTCGGATATAATCCGGGTCAGCTGCACCTGTTTTTCCATCGAGTTGGTTAAATTTTTCATTCAATGCAGTGCAGGCGTCATATACTGCCGAACCAACGGATGAAGTGGTAATTGAACCGTATTCACCGGGCGCATTGGGCAATGCCGAGCTGCCCAGCTCAAATCCAATATTTTCAACAGGGATACCGATAATTTGCGAAGCAATACGCACCATTACTGTGGCTGTTCCCGGGCCCATATCGCTGCTGGCGCTTTGCAGCAGCAATTTTCCGTCAACACTTAGTCTTGCTTTTACGGTGCAATTGGCGCGTCCCGCACCATAGGCGCCACAAGCGACGCCATAGCCAACCAGCCAGCCGTCTTGCATTACTGAGCGCGGTTTTTGCTGACGTTTATTCCAGCCGAATTGCGCTGCGCCTTGCTCCAAACATTCATTCAAATATTTACTCGACCATGGTAGCCCGCTTGA
>Ga0302281_10003889_pt1 | contig 10241 bp, 10 predicted proteins | sample III_Fen_E1_2_FD_198762 | JGI IMG/M metagenome (GOLD analysis project Ga0302281, IMG submission 198762) | Peat permafrost microbial communities from Stordalen Mire near Abisko, Sweden - III_Fen_E1_2 | ecosystem: Environmental > Terrestrial > Soil > Wetlands > Permafrost | place: Sweden: Abisko...
AGCAAAAATCCAGGCCGCGCCGATGGCGATACGTTCATCGCTGAAGGCTCTCCGTCCCAGCCTCCAAACGAGAATTACGGAGAAGACCGACAGAATCACATCTGCCAAAGCTGCGGCGGGCAGGCCTGCAAGGCTGGTGATGGCAAGAAAGAGCGAATACCCTGGGGTACGCAACACGTCCGGCACGCCGTCGGCAAAATAGCGGCCATGCAGTATCAGGTTCCGTCCAGGTTCGAGATAACTGGTTGTGTCGGATAGTGAGAGGGCGGCGATTCCACCCCGGAGAAGTGTGGCAGCAAGCATCGCCAGGCGAGCAACGGTCGCGACAATCACCGGGCCGGCGAGCCGCGGCGTCCACCACCCATTTTCAGAGCACAGACTCGCGGCGGAGCCGCTCGATTCGATGCTCATGGCGTCCATCGGACTATAGATAACTTTCCTGCAAAAAGGACGAATCAACAAAACCTCCACCTTGGAATTCCACGAAGTTTTTCCTGCGACGATGAGGGTACGTTCCTACTGCGCGATTGTTTTCGCGCGACGGAATCCCGCAGCCGCAAGAATGCATACGGCGGGCATCACCGGCAACCGGTAACGCGCCGCTGATTCCGGTCCCACCGCCGCCGCTGTGACTGCGAAGAAATAAACCGATGTTCCCAGCAACAACCATAAACACGCATTATCTTTACAACTCTGGATGACTCCCCGTACCGCAAGCAGGTACAGCCCCAGCAGCACGGCCACAAATGCTGCCTTCTCCGCCGCTACCCAAGGATATACTCGGGCCAGTGCTATTGCTCCACTAGCCGGAGTCTTAAAGACTATTAGCTGATCGGTGGAACCAGCGCTAGTCGGATACAGCAGATTGTGATAAGCTCCGGCTCCAGGGTTAAGTACCAATCCAGACAAGGATGTGAGATACGAGCGCACGTAAATCCCATAGTGCGCTCGTATGATTCGGAGAGCCTCGGTGTGCATAAAAGCCAGGCGCTGGGCTTGGCTCCATCCGGCCTGCTCGGGATGCCGTGTAAGGTAAGACCCACAGAGATAATCTTGTTCGCTGGGATTGGCGTACCCCGCAAAACCCGACTCCTTATGCACATCGATGAAGTTCCGGTGCTCGGCGCGGGCTTTCACGTCGGCGGAACCAATGAAATAGAGGTTATAATCGCCGGCGCTTGAAAACCCGCTATAGCCGGTCTCAACCCAATTGCGCATCTGCCATGCGGCCAGCCATGGCAATATGCTGATCAACAGCACGGCGGGCGCCTTCCAGCGCAGGCCTTCCACCCCAGCGGCCGGAATTTGTTGCGGATGGGGGAGATCGGGAACATGAGTCAGTACTAGGAATAACCCCAGAGCCAGCGCAACCGGAAGGTAATAGGTAACCGGACGGACAAAGGTCGCCGCGGCAAGACACAGCCCGGCCGCCACAAGCGCCGATAAACGGCGTTCGCGCAAAAACGCAGCCAACCGCTCCATAGTAAGGAGAAAGAGTGCCAGAAACAGAGTTTCCGACAATAGGACGACGGAATTGGCGACGGAAAGCGGCTCAAAAGCGAATATCCAGGCTGCGCCAAGTGCGATGCGTTCATCGCCGAAGACCGCCCGCCCCAACCTCCAAACAAGAATCACGGAGAAAACCGACAAAATCACATTTGCCAAGGCCGCTGCGGGCAAGCCGGCAAGGCTCGTTAGGGCAAGAAAGACAGGATAGCCGGGCGTACGCAACAGGTCTGGAGCGCCCTCCGCAACAAACCGGCCATGCAGAAGAAGATTGCGCCCTGGTTCGAGATAACTGATTGTATCGGCACTGACTAGGGCGCTCGTCCCGGCTCGAACAAGCGCAACAGCTAATAGCGTCAGACGGACAACTGCGGCCGCGATGACCGGGCCGGCGAGCCGCGGCGTCCACCACTCGGCTGCAAAGCTCGATTTGGCAGTCGAGCCGGCAAATTTTATGCGCATGACGGCCATGCTACTACACCGGAGCTGCCGAGCCAAAGAGGATGATCCTCGTGCTCTTGTCAAGACTCCGCATTGCATCATGCTCTTGAACAACTCATCCGCGAGCCGCACAGAATCAAACTAACCAGTGCAGACAACGCGAGGGCCGGGATTTCTCCCAGCCCTCACATTGTCTGCTAGATTCTGCCGGAATCCGGCCTGCGGACTTAGAGCGGCTGCACGTCAGCAGCCTGCCATCCCTTGGGCCCTTTCACCACGTTGAATTGCACGGCTTGACCTTCCTGCAGGCTCTTGAATCCGCTAGAGCTGATTGCAGAGTAATGCACGAATACGTCTTCGCCGTTCTGGCGCGAAATGAAACCGAAACCCTTCGCGTCGTTGAACCACTTCACAGTACCTTGTTCCATTTTGCTCGAATTTCCTGAATTGAATTGCGCTGGATGAATCGGACCTCTGGCAGAATCTTGCTTGGTTGGGCGAGTGCTGCTCGCGCCCGTTTCGGGTCTAACGCTGGACGTAGTCTAGCATCCATTTTGTAAAGAAAGCGCAAAAATTCTTGCGCCCAGCAAGTTTTTTTCCATTTTTGCTCCCGGAACTCATTGAACTGGAATACCTTAACGTCGTACCCTTGCTGTGTTACCTTAGGAGGTTACCATGCCCCAGGATCTTGTTCCCGGCCTGTTGTCGCGCGCTACCGAGCTGCTTGAGCAGCAATTTGCGGCTTTGCCTGCCGCAGGGCCGGCTTTCGAGTCCGCCGCCGACCCCGAATCGATGGCGCGGATTCTGGAGGGTGTGGCCCGCCGGCTGGGCGACAACTACCCCTATTTTCATCCTCTTTATGCAGGGCAGATGCTCAAGCCGCCGCACCCGGTGGCGCGTGCCGCCTATGCGCTGGCCAGAACATCAATCCCAACAACCACGCGCGCGACGGTGGCCGGGCCAGTTCGGAGATGGAGATTGAAGCTGTCGCACAGATTGCCGGAATCTTCGGATGGACCCAGTTCCTGGGCCACCTGACATCGAGCGGGACGCTGGCCAATCTGGAAGCGCTATGGGTCGCCGGTCAACTGGCGCCGGGCAAACGCATATTGGGCTCGGAGCAGGCGCACTACACTCACCAGCGCATCTCTGCGGTGTTGAAGCTGGATTATGCGCCTATCGCCGCGGACCATCGCGGGCGCATGAGTATGGATGCGCTGGAAACCGAACTGCGCAAGGGCGATGTGGGCACGGTGGTGGTGACGCTGGGCTCGACGGCCTTGGGCGCGGTAGACCCGCTGGATGAAGTGCTGGCGCTGCGTGAGCGGTACGGTTTCCGCGTACACGTGGACGGAGCCTACGGCGGCTACTTCCGGCTGATTACCGACGCACTGGCCGAACCGGCGCGGTGGGCATATGGAACTATCACCCAGGCTGATTCGATCATGATCGACCCGCACAAGCACGGGTTGCAACCCTATGGCTGCGGCTGCATCCTGTTTCGTGACCCGTCGGTGGGGCGCTTTTACAAGCACGATTCCCCCTACACCTACTTCACTTCAAAGCAGTTGCATCTGGGCGAAATCAGCTTGGAGTGTTCGCGCGCCGGAGCCGCGGCCGTGGCTTTGTGGGCCACGCAGCAGCTTTTGCCGCTTGTGCCGGGAGGCGAATTTGCCCGCAGCCTGGCACATGGCCGTGCCGCAGCTCTGGATCTAGATCGGAGGCTGAGGGAAGACCAGACCGGACGCTTCCAGCCGCTCGCAGCCGGAGCGCCAGAGTTGGACATTGTGGTGTGGAAGCTGAAGGCGGAAAATCCGGAACAATCCTCCGACTTGGCGCAAAAGGTTTTTGCCGCTTGTGCCACGCGCGATTTGCACTTGGCGCTGGTGCAATTGCCGCTGAAATGGTTTGAGCCAGAGGCCGTGTCAGAACCGTACACTCACGCGGCAAAGGGCGCGGAGCTGGTGACTTGCCTGCGCTCGGTATTGATGAAGCCCGAGCACGAAGCCTGGCTCGACCGCATCTGGGAGAGATTGACCGCGAGCTGCGACGAGGTCATGGGAGAATAGCGCGGAGTTCGGAGGCACAGGGGAAATGCGCGCGGAATCCCTTTGCTTTCCAGAAGAAGCCCGCCCCGGAAGCGACTGGCGTATCCGGGGCGGGAAAGAGAGTGAGAGGGAAGGTTACTTGCCGACGAGGACGAACTTCGAGAGCGGGATCGTCAGATCCTTCTCGATGGCTTTCGCGTGATTTGGCCGGATCATCAAGGCAGCCCTGATCGATTCACCGTCCCAGGCAAGAGAGCGAACATTAAAGATGTTGCACTCGGCCTCGCTTGTGCCTAGGCAGACGTTCTCCGTGCCAGCTAACGGATAGACCACGGTTTGTGGCTTGCCTCCTGCGGCTGTAGGCATGGAAACCACGACAAGACTGATGACCCCACCTTGCACATCCGCAAAGACAACCTTGCTCGAATCGGCAGACCAGATAAACTCCGAAGCTCGTTGGTGTACCTGGCCGTCTTCGATGTTGGTGTTCTCCCTGCCCAGTTCTCCTGCCTTGAGCGGATAGACGGGCACTCCTGCCAAGGTGGAGTCATAGTTGATAGGCTCTGTCGGCGGCCCATCCTGCGCGGGGCGCTCCGGCCAGTTAGAGGCTCTCGTCCCCAGTACGTCATAAAGACGATATTGATCTTCGTAGTTGTCCGCTCCGTGCATGGGATAAAAACGAACAAATAGTACATAGCGATTGTCTGGAGATAGCGAGGGACCAGCAGAACTCCAAAAGCTATCGAGCAGTTTGGCGGGTGACGTTCCAATGATGCCTATAAATTTCGCGCCAGCCGAGAGATCAGCTAGAAGTACAGCGCGATTCGGTGCCGCCCGGTGAATCGCATAAACCTGCTCAAGGAGGTCTGGCAATGGCGCACGCTCCACCGGATTAGTACCCTGCTGGACCACGACGCTCCAATCCTTGGTCGATGCGTCAAGGTCTAAACTTATATCGGCGTCATGCCAGTAAATATCGGGTTGTTTACCGGTAATTCCATGATTCGTTGGAAGTTCCTTTACTTGCTGCGCACAGCAAAGTACAGACGGGGTCAAAAGCATTAGGGCAACACAGGCCATCCAAAGTGAGAATGCCTGCAAACGATTTTCGCAGCGATTGAATATACCTTGAGTCATTGCAGTGTCTCCCTTACCTGGTTGTGGATGTGTAAAAGTTTCCGAGATCGCCGATCGCGCCATGAGCGTCGCATGCTTGATTGTCTGTGAAGCTATCGATGTGATTACCGTCGATGCAGGCAGGGCATTTGTCAGCGACGACTCTTGTATATGCGGTCGTGTTATCCGCTTGGTCAAGGTTCAGAGAATCCTTGCAAAGGAGTAGCGGTGTCTCTTCCTTGCCGTTCGGGTTGGGGAAGGTTGCTACAGAATGATTGGCCGCGATCGCGGTGTTGCAACTTCCCGTGACTGTTGAGACCTGTACAAATGTATTCAGACTGCTCGCACCTGGGGGGAGCTTTCCTTTGCAGAGCTTTCCGGCATTTGTTATCCTGATCGGCTTCAGCAGGCCATAATTGATGGACATACCTGTGCCGTTTAACTGCGTTTTGGAAATAAACTTAGCATTCAACTGACCGGATGCGTATGTGCATGATGATCTATCAAACACATACATTGGCTGGGATCCTCCGGAGCATTGGCTTTCATACGGCGCGTTGTACTGAGAAAAACGAGTCAGCCCGAGGTATATCCATTCCTTCGCGAGTGTGACGGAAGGAACATTCACAGATTGTGCGCCTGAGCCGTCTGAAAGATTTGCGTTCCATGTCCCGTCGGCTGTGCTATAGGTATCCGGCGGGACGCTGGTGAGGTCGAAATCAAGCTTTTGCGATCCAGGCGAAAGGCTTGTAAAGTCCTGAGTATAGGTGTCGTTCTCCCCATAGAGGTTGAGGGTCAAGTCGCCGGCTGTGCCTCCTGGCGCAACCAACTTGACCTTTACAGTGCCGTCCTGGATTTTGCCGGTATCCGTGACGGTTGCGCTAAGAGCCTCTATCTGCGCCGTTGCCGTCGCTGTGTTGGGCGCTGTGCCTGCAGTGACTGAAGCCGCCTCGGTTGGGTCGCTGGCTGGCGGAGCGACGCCTGTGAGGGTGATCTTCGTTTTGCTATCGACATTCACGGTGGAAACAGGAACCACGCCATTATCCGCCGCTGTGATGTTGATCGCGGTCACGGGACAAGCCGCGATTGCCTTGTCCGACGTGGTGAAGCCGGATCCCTTGATGACGACGTTGCCGTAGGTTTTTCCGGCAAACCACGTGTTGGGCTTTATCTCGGTGATGTTTGGAACGTCGCATTCCACGATCTGCACCGGCACAGTGGTTTCGGTCACGCAGCCATCATCGCAATTCCCTACCCATAAGATGGCCGGTCCGGCTGTCAGGGAGGTACTAGCATCCATCTTGATGGTGGCGGTGATCTGCGTTGGACTGACGACCTTAAAGTCCGGGAAATATTCGATTCCGCCATAATCCACCCCGGAATCTCCGCCCTGCTGCACCCAGAGACGAGTCGCATTCTCTTGGCAGTAGGTAGGATTTTCCGATGTCGACGGGGCGACGAAGTCGGTTCCCGTGATGGTCACGTGGTAGGTTTTACCCATGGTCCAGGTGCTGGGAGTTAAGGGGTTGATGGTAATTGTGCCGCAGGGCGGCGGAGGCGGTGGGGAAGGAGGAAGAGGGGTCTGAATAGAAATCTGCGCATCATAATAGCTAGCGGACGAATTGCACACTTCGCACAATAACTGGATAATGTCAACCTCGTCTGGGGTGCCGGAAGCAACGGTAATAGTGAAGGCGGTATGCGTTGCGTCCACGTAGTTTCCATAGGGGAACGGCTGATCAGGACTTCCAAATACAGGTGATGTGGTCACGTAAGGGTCAATCTGTCCAGCCGAGTTATAGACTCGAATGACTTCATACAAGCACCCAGCAGGCGATACCCCCCAGCCTCCAGCGGTAACCGTATAGGTTTGTCCCGGAACCAAGGTATTACTTACAGCTTGTGTGCCGGTGTACGAAAAACCAGTGAAATAAAACTGTGGGTCGCTAAGCCAGTCGCAGTTAACGAATGATGCCTGTGCGTGACAGAACGTGGGAGAAAAGAGCAGAAAAAGCATGGTGGCGTGGAGGAGTGGCCCTGGAATTGCCCCCCCCCCAATTTACCCAAGAGCTTGCGCATGGGTCCGATCCTTTCGTGGGTTGGCTACGAGCCGGAAGCGAGAAGCGGCTTGGCGGCAATTCTACCCTGATCTGGTAGCCACGGAACCGAAGTTGCTACCAGAAGCGGTACATTGGTAATGCTGTTTGCGATGGCCACGCAAGGCAATGACTTTCGCAGCTTTGGGGGCTCCCCAATGAGGTGACTCCGGCTGCCGTCTTCCCGGCGCGCGATGAACATTGCCGGACTCAACCCCCTGGCAACGCCGATTCGCCATGGACTGCTGCAGCGAAAACCGCGTGCCCCGCAGCCTCTCAGACGCTTTCCTTGCTAAAATCAATAAGCGTTTGCCTCGAATACGACAGGGCTGGATAGTCCATGCCCGATTGGCGCACAGGACTCTCTTTTCCCCGTGCGTTGCATGTCAGGTTCAGAACGCAGTGGAGACACAAAGACCTTGCAACCCGCATCAACTAAGCCATTTTCTTACGAAACCCTTCCTAGCTCCGGCCTGGTAGCGTACTTCTCCATGGAGATCGCGATTAACCCCGGAATGCACACCTACTCCGGCGGCCTGGGCGTTCTTGCCGGCGACACACTGCGCTCCGCAGCCGACCTTGGTGTTCCTCTAATTGCCTTCACGCTGGTGCATCGCAAGGGTTATTTCCAGCAGCGCCTGGATGAAAGAGGCATGCAAAGCGAGGAGATTCAGCCGTGGAATCCGGCGGACTTCTGCATCGAAGAGAAGGTGCGGGTTACGGTTTCAGTGGAAGACCGCATTGTGACGGTGCGCTGTTGGCGCTATGACCTGGTGGGCCGCTTCGGACACGTGGTACCCATCTATCTGCTGGACACGGATCTGGACGGAAACACGGGCTGGGATCGCGGCCTCACCGATCACCTGTACGGCGGCGACACCAATTACCGCCTGGAGCAGGAGATTGTGCTGGGCATGGGCGGTGCGCGCATGGCCAGCGCGCTGGGCCACAAGGTGAATGTCCACCACATGAACGAGGGCCACGCGGCGCTGCTGACGCTGGCGCTGCTGGAGAGGCAACTGGGCGGCGGACCGCTGAACGGCGCCACGGAAATCGACATCGAACATGTGCGAAATCAGTGCGTCTTCACTACGCACACGCCGGTTCCGGCCGGCCACGACCGCTTTTCCACTGAGCAGGCCATCCGCATTCTGGGCGGCGACCGCACGGCGCGCCTGGAGAGGATGGGCTGTTTCCGCGATGAAATGTTGAACATGACACTGCTGGCGCTGCGCTTCTCGCGCTATGCAAACGGCGTTTCCATGCAGCACGCCAAGGTCTCTCGCGCGCTGTTCCCGGAGTTTGCCTTAGACTCAATCACCAACGGTGTTCATGCGCCAACCTGGGTCTCCGAGCCGATCCAGAAAATGCTGGATGCGAACTTCTCCCCATGGCGGCGCGATAACCTTTATATGCGCAACGCCATCGACATAACGGAAGAGGAGATTCTCTCAGTTCATGCGCAGAACAAGGCTGCGCTTTTAGCCGAAGTAGCCCAGCGCACAGGTCAGGCGTTCGATCCCAAGGTGCTTACGTTGGGTTTTGCCCGGCGGGCCGCCACTTACAAGCGCGCGACTCTCATGTTTGCCGATACCGCGCGGCTGGCGGAGATTGCCACCAACGCCGGAGGCTTGCAGATCATTTACGCCGGCAAGGCGCATCCCCAGGACGAGCCTGGAAAGGCGCTGATCCAGCAGGTTGTTGCGGATGCGGCAAGGCTGTCGAACGATATGCTGCGCGTCGTCTACCTGGAAAACTATGACTGGAAGCTGGGCGCCATGCTCACCGCTGGAGTGGATGTATGGGTCAATACGCCGCGCCGGCCTTACGAAGCCTCGGGCACCAGCGGCATGAAGGCCGCGCTCAACGGCGTTCCCAGCCTGTCGATTCTGGATGGGTGGTGGATTGAGGGCTGCATCGAGGGCTTCACGGGATGGGCCATCGAAGACGGCGCTGACGATGCCGCCGAGGCCGACTCGCTCTACCGCAAACTCGAAACCGCCGTTGTACCGCTTTATCGCGATGCACCGGAGAAGTGGGCGCGTCTGATGCGCGCCACGCTGGCCTTCAACGGCTCCTACTTCAACACCAACCGCATGGTGAAGCAGTACACCCGCAATGCCTACTATCCAGCGAATCTGATCGAGAAGCCGTAGGCGCGGGAAGGGGCGTTGCAGGCTCAAGAAAAAGCAACCAGAGCCGTTTGAAGTGTCGGGGCACGACTTTACAGGCTGCGGAAAAACTCGTAGATCGTGTCTCAATGGGCCGCTTTGTATCAGGGCACGACTTCAGTCGTGCCGTAAACGCAACAAAACAGCGGCGGGCTTTAGCCCCTGAGGGATGTCTTCCTTTAACCTCGCCTGAGAATCGTAGTTTTTCCGCAGCCTGTTTAGTCGTGCCGCACAGCCGCACATAATTCGTGGGCTTCAGCCCCTGCGTGTTTCCTCTTCTTCAAACACGCGGACCCGTACGGATATTCGTCAGCCGAGTTCCCCAGACCCGCTTTCACGGGATTGTTCTCGATATATTCTCGATGCTGCTGGAAGCTTTGCTCATCAACAACGCGCACGTCGGAATATCGCCGCTGCCAAATCTCTCCCCGAAACCCCAATTCCTTGTTGGCCCGAAACGAAAATCCGCCATTGATCAACTGCATCGCCTTCTCAAGGCTCATCTCTCCAGGAACGGTCATCAAAATGTGAACGTGATTGGGCATCACGACAAAGTCGTGAACCACAACTCTTTTGGTTCGCATGGTTGACCGTAGGACGTCGATGAAAAGATTCGCCATGCGCTCGGTTTGGAAAAGTGATTTCCCGCCCGCAGTTCGCGTGGTAGCAAAAAACGTTCGTTGGCATCCCGTGGCGCTGTCTGGGTCCGAAGGCCGGGAAGGTTTCGACATCGCAGGGGCTAAAGCCCACCATCCTTTTCATTCGCTTTCGGCACGACTTAAGAGGCTGCGGAAAAACTCCGTGGTCTGATGGCGGTCACAGATTTTTTGCAGGGAATTGATTTATCAACGAGTCATGCGAGG
>Ga0302281_10003891_pt1 | contig 10241 bp, 8 predicted proteins | sample III_Fen_E1_2_FD_198762 | JGI IMG/M metagenome (GOLD analysis project Ga0302281, IMG submission 198762) | Peat permafrost microbial communities from Stordalen Mire near Abisko, Sweden - III_Fen_E1_2 | ecosystem: Environmental > Terrestrial > Soil > Wetlands > Permafrost | place: Sweden: Abisko...
TTGCCGCATCTGGATGCGGCCTATAATCTCGCGCGCTGGCTGGCCGGCAACGACCACGACGCGCAGGACGTAACGCAGGAAGCCAGTTTGCGCGCGTTCAAGTTTTTCGGAAGCTTTCGCGGCGATAACGCGCGCGCGTGGCTGCTCACGATTGTCCGCCATACATTTTATAACTGGCTGAGAAAAAATCGTCCGCCGGAAATCGCCGGCGAACTGGACGACGAAGCGCTGCTGGTCGAGGACGTTTCCGTGAACGCGGAGGCGGTTAATCTGCGCGTTGCCGACGCGGAAACCGTCCACCGCGCCATTGCCGGATTGCCGGTCGAGTTCCGCGAAATTGTGGTTTTACGCGAGCTGGAAGGATTCAGTTACAAAGAAATCGCCGACCTGTCCGATGTGCCCATCGGCACGGTGATGTCGCGCCTCGCGCGCGCCCGGCGGCAATTGCGGAAAAATCTCGCCGGCGAATTTAAAACCGGAGGCGCCCAATGAACTGCCGCCAGGCCCAACCGCTCATTAATCCCTCCCTTGACGGGGAGCTGGACGCCGCCGGAATTCTGGAGCTGGAACAACATATCCGCGACTGCCCCGCGTGCGCGCTCGCCTGGCGCAACGCACAGGCTTTGAAAAAATCGCTGAAGCAAGACGCCCTTTTCTTCCCGGCGCCAACCGAACTGCGCCGCCGCATTAAAGCCGAATTGCGTTCCCAGGTTGAAACCAAGTCGCGCTGGAGTTTTTGGCATTGGGACTGGTGGACCGCGGCGACCACCAGCGTTGCCACCGCCAGTCTGGCGCTGCTCCTCACCGTGACGCTGAACCGTCCCTCGGCGCCGCAGCGCCTCACCCGGGAAATTGTTTCCAGCAACATCCGTTCGCTGATGGCCAATCATATGCTGGATGTCGTGTCCACCGACCAGCACACCGTCAAGCCGTGGTTCAACGGCAAACTTGATTTCTCGCCGCCGGTCAAGGATTTGGCGGCCCACGAATTTCCCCTCATCGGCGGCCGGCTGGACTACATCGGCGGACACAGCGTGGCCGCGCTCGTTTTTCATCGCCACCAGCACGTCATCAATCTCTTTATCTGGCCCGTGAACGAAAAGGATTCCACCCCCGCCGTGCCCCCGCCCCTTCAGGGTTACCATGTCATCCACTGGACCAACGCAGGCATGACCTTCTGGGCGGTGTCGGATTTGAACGAAAAGGAACTGATGGAATTCGTTCAAGACTATGAAGCAACGGGGCTGCTTAAATAGCCTTGAAATTGATGCCATTGACCCGCTCTTTTTCAACGGCATCGTGACGGCGGGCGCATCCTGCTGCCCCCGGGTTCCACCGGCCGGAGGCCAAGTACCGCCGACTTCCAAGTCTGCTGTCTCGCCGGTTTCCAAACCCAATGCCACTAACTTTTCAACCCCTCAATCAGCCCAATGCCGTTGATTTTCCATCCGCTGCCCCACTTTTCAGGCCGGCACCGGCTCAGGCCCAGCGGCCTGGGTGGGGCCAGCCCCCGCGTCTGGCGGCCTGAAAGGCCGCGATCACGACCGTAACCGTTTGATTACCAACCGTGTTTCGACCAAATCTGAGCCTTGAAAAGGGAGTGGCATTGGGTTTCCAAGCCTGCAGGCCGTTGAACCCCGTGGGGCTCAGAATCTTCGGATCATCCGCCGATTTGGATATGGGCGATTCGGGGGGAGTGTCAGGATGCACCCGGTGACGGCCAGGGCTTGGGGGTTCAGGTCGGCGCCGGGGGGGGCGGCCCCAGCTTTTCCGCCATCCGCACAAGCTCGGCGAGCGATTCCGCCCGCATCTTCTGCATAATGTGGGCGCGATGAAATTTGATCGTCCGCTCGGTGGTGGTGAGTTCGCCGGCAACTTGCTTGTTGAGCCGTCCGGCGACCACCAGCGCCATCACTTCCCGCTCGCGCGTGGTGAGTTGTTCGTAACGCCGGCGCAATTCGCCGGCTTCCACTCGCGCTTGTTGCGCGGCCCGGTCCCGCTCGAGGGCGGCGCGGATGGCGTCCAGCAGACTGCGGCTGCGGAACGGCTTGGTCAGGAATTCCACGGCCCCCGCTTTCATCGCGCGCACCGACATCGGGATGTCGCCATGTCCCGTGATGAAAATAATGGGAATTTGAATTCCTGATTGCGTCAACTCGCGTTGCAGCTCCAGGCCGCTCAAACCCGGCATGCGGACGTCCAGCACGAGACAAGCCGGCCCTTCAAACCGCCCTTGCTCCAGGAATTCCCGGGCGCAGGCAAACGTCTGCACCTTCAGTCCGGCCGCTTGCACCAACCGCTCCGTGGAACGACGAACCGATAAATCGTCATCCACGATAAAGACCATGGCATCAGGATCGGTCATGAGGCGGCCGGGTTGGCGGCCGGCAGACGGAACTGAAAAGTCGCCCCGGGTCCTTGGTTTGGTTCCGCCCACAATCGGCCCCCGTGAGCCTCGATGATCGAGCGGCTGATGGCCAACCCCATGCCCATCCCCTGGGGTTTGGTCGTATAAAAAGCTTCGAAGAGCCGGTCCATCTCCTCCGGTTTGAACCCGGGCCCGGCATCCTGAACCCTCAGCAAAACCGCCGGCCCGCCGTCCCCGACCTCGCTGCGCGCGCCAATGACCAGGACCCGCCGCCATTCCTCCACCGTGTTCATGGCCTCCATGCCATTTACGATCAGGTTGAGCAAAACCTGCTGGAGTTGCACCCGATCCCCTGAAACCGCCGGCAACTCCGGCGGCAATTCAGTGCGGAAGGTGACCCCCCGGGTCGCGGACTCATGCCGGGCCAGCGCCATGACCTCCGTGACCACCTCCCGCAAATCCAGCCGGGTCCGTTCGACCGGCGCCTTTTTCGCCCATTGCCGAATCCGCTGGATGACGACACTCGCCCGGTCGGCATCCTCGATTATTTCCGTTAACGCCTGACCAACTTCCGCCAGGTTCGGCCCCGGGTTTGCCAGGAGGCTGATGCAGGCATTGGCATTATTGACCACGGCGGTGAGCGGCTGGTTGACTTCATGAGCGATCGACGCCGTCAGTTCGCCCATGGTCGTGATGCGCGTCACCCGCGCCAGATTTGCCTGGGCCTCGCGCAGCGCGTTCTCGGCCTGCCGGCGCTCGGTCACATCCACCGCCGTCCCCACCAATTCAGTGACCTCGCCCGCCCCATCCAGCCTCGGGTGCCCGATGGTGTGGATGAATTTCACCGCTCCATCGCGCAGCACGATGCGAAAGTCCGCCGCAAAATCCTTTTTATCCCCGAGGGCCGTCCCCAGCTTTTGCTGGAATCCCGCCCGATCCTCCGGGTGCAGCATTTGAAACGCCTGTTCATAACTGTCATCATCCTTTTCTGGATCCAAACCGAAGATGCGATAATGCTCATCCGACCAGAAAACATTCTCCCGGCGCGCCACATTCCAAGCCCAACTGCCCGTATGCGTCAACCGCTGGGCCTCCGCCAAATACCCTTCAATCTGTTGCAGCTTCGCTTCGGCCAGCTTGCGCTCGGCGTTTTCCGCCTGCAACGCCGCGTTCGTGTGGTTGAGCGCTTGAACTTTTGCCGCCAGCTCATCGCGGGTCCGCCGGAGCGATTCGGTCGTGCCCCGCTGCTGGGAGGCCAGCAGCCCCACCATCAGCGAAGTCACCACAAAGAGGATCAGCCGGGGCCATTCGTTCGCCTTCACCGCCAATGAATGCGTGGGCGGCAGAAAATAATAAGCAAACGCCAGCACCGAGAGCGTGATCGCGAGCAAACCTGGTCGCCGGCCGCCGAACCAGGCGCTGAACAGGATGGCGCAAATGAACAGCGAGGCAAACGGGGTGGAGTGCCGGTAGTGTTCCAGTATTTGTGAGAGGAGGAGAGCCAGGGCCACCGTCCCGATCGGCAACAGCCACCGAACAGCCGCCGCCGGCCAAAACCACGGTGGCGCGCCGCCGCTCTTCAAACCCTGACTTCCACGCTGCGTCAAGTCCGACCTCAAGGCAACCTAACTTGCCGCATTAGCGCGGGTGGAGCAAGCACAACCTGCCGGTTCCCCGTGGTGAACCCCCCAGCTCGTAAAATATGCAACTATCTGCTCTAAATCTATTGACAGAAAGCAAATCATGGTGTAGGGTGGGCTCAGGATAACGCATGAACGCGACCGCATCAACCTCCTTTATTCTCTTTGGGTTTCGCCGAACATGCTGTCGTCGCCCGCCGCGCGGTCGCATCTTGCGGTGTGGTATAAATATGCTTAAAATAGAAAAAACAGCAACTTTAATTGAAAAACCCAGCCGCCCAACCCCAATGCCCCCCCAAAATCCAACCCGCCCCCTCCCGGGCGCGAATTTAACCAGCCACGATTCAACGCTTTTCACCACGCTTTTCACCCTGGTAACCAAGGATTTCAACGCCTTTAAACACCATTCAACACCATTCAACACCTTTTTTTAACGCTTTTTAATGCTTTTTAACGGTTTTAACACTTTTTTACGAATCTATGAAATGGGAATTGGGAGCGGCGTGTGATGCGCGAGGAGGAGCGGTTGACGCGTTAAAGTGTTCAACTGCCCGGCAGTTTACGGATCCAGTGCATGGTTTTTTCGGCCAGACGGTCGAAGGCGGTGACGGCGAGGGCCAGGTGGTCTTCGCGGGTGTCTTCCTGCGGGTTATGGCTGAGGCCGCGCAGGCTTTGCACAAACAGCATGGCGGTCGGCACGCCGGCGCGCGCCATTTCGGCGGCGTCGTGCAGGGGGCCGGAGGGCAGGCGGTGGCTGCGCCCGCAGGTTTCCCGGATGGCGGCCTCGGTCAGGGCGATGAGTTCATCGCAGAACGGCACGGGGGCGATTTGTTGCAGGCGTTCCCAGGTCACGGTGACCCCGCCTTCGGCGGCGAAGCGTTCGCCGGCGGCCTTGGCTTCGGCCAGCATTTGCGCCAGGGCGGCCGGGTCCAGGTGCCGTTGATCGAGGGTGAGGCGGCATTCGCCCACGACGCTGGTGACGATGCCGGGGTGGGTGATGCAGGAGCCGATGGTGCCCACGCCGCCGGGGTGGCGTCCGGCAATTGCGTATATTTCCTGGCACATTTTGGCCGCGGCCAGCAGGGCGTCGCGGCGGCGGTTCATCGGGGTGCTGCCGGCATGGGCCGCCTGGCCGTGAAAGGTGAGGGCGTGCCGTTCCACGCCCAGCGTGCCGAGCACGGCGCCGAGGGGCAAATCCAAGTCGAGCAAAACCGGCCCCTGTTCAATGTGCAGTTCCAAATAGGCCGCCGCCTGTTTCAGTTCCGCACCGCTGTCCTTGACCCGTTCAAAATCCACGCCCGCGGTGCGCAGCGCCTCGGGCAGGGAAACGCCGTCGCGGTCGCGGAGGCGGCGGGCTTCGTCGAGATCAAGGTGGCCGGAACAGGCGGAGGAGCCAAACAGGCTTTTGCCAAAGCGCGCGCCTTCTTCATCCGCCCAGGCCACCAGCCGCACGGTGACCGGGGGGCGGCCGGGGTATTGTTGATGGACACGGCGCAGGACTTCCACGCCGGCCAGGACGTTCAGGCAGCCATCGAGCCAACCGCCGTCGGGCACGGAATCAAGGTGGCCGCCGAGGAGCAGGGCGCGTTCGGATTCGCCGGCGAGGGTGACCCAGAGGTTGCCGGCGGCGTCAGTGTGGATTTCCACGGGCAGGCCGGCGAGCTTTTGCCGGAGCCATTGGTGGGCGGCGACCCACAACGGAGTGAAGGCCACGCGTTGTGCGCCCTGGGCATTGCCTGTCAACGCGCGCAGTTCCTTCAATTCGGCAATGGTCCGTTGCGGGTTCACCGCAGTCTGGCTGTGGGTCATGGTTCGCTTTTTCCGATAGATTGAAATTATTGTCGCCATGGCCGCCAAAGCGAGTTAAAAATAAAAAACCGGGGTGCCACCGGCGTGCCGGTTGCCCCCGGTTGAATTATGCCGACATTAGCCACAAACATTGACGGACTGGCGCTGCCGAATCCGTTCATCATCGCCTCGGGTCCGCCGGGAACGAACTTGAACGTGATCGCACGGGCGTTTCAGGCGGGGTGGGGCGCGGTGATCGCCAAGACGGTGAGCCTGGACGCCGCCAAAGTGGTCAATGTCACGCCGCGCTATGCGAAGTTGCTGTCCCGTGATGGTGAGGTGATGGGTTGGGAAAACATCGAACTGATCAGCGACCGGCCCTTGAAGATTTGGGAGGAGGAATTCAGGCAGTGCAAAGACCGGTTCCCCCACGGGGTGCTCCTGGCGTCCGTCATGGAGGAATACCGTCGGGATGCCTGGATCGAAATCATCCAGCGCTGCGAAGCGGCCGGCGTGGATGGTTTTGAGTTGAATTTTTCCTGCCCGCACGGGTTGACCGAGCGCCACATGGGTTCGGCGATGGGCGAGGATTTGGAAATTTTGGAAACGGTCTGCGGCTGGGTGAAGGCGGCCACGCGCAAACCGTTTTGGGCCAAGATGACGCCCAACATCACGCACATTGAAGCGCCCAGTCGCGCGGCGTTGCGCGGGGGGGCCTCGGGCATCAGCGCCATCAACACCATCCGCTGCCTCATGGGGGTGAATCTGGAAACGTTGCGCCCGGAACCGACGGTGGAGGGTTACAGCACGGTGGGCGGGTATTCGAGCCGGGCGATCCGGCCCATCGCCCTGCGCATGGTGATGGAAATCGCCACGATGCTGCGCCGGGAATTTCCGGGCCGTTCCCTCTCCGGCCTGGGGGGGATCGAAACGGGCGGCGACGCCGCGCAATTCCTGCTCCTGGGCGCTGATACGGTGCAAGTTTGCACCGGGGTGATGAAGCACGGTTATGATTGTGTGCGACAGATGCAGGCGGACCTGCTGGCCTTCATGGCGAAACACCAGTTCGAGACACTGGCGGATTTCAAGGGGCGGAGTTTGGATTACATCACGACGCACGCGGATTTGGTCCAACGGCAGGCGGCGCGCAAAAGCGGGAAACCGGTCTCCGGGGATGGCGAGTGGAAGGGAGAGAATTTTCCTGGGCAAACCGATATGCTCACGCAACAGTGAAAGATCAAGAATCAAATATCAAAATTCAAGGAAAATCCAAACTCCAAAATTCAAACTTGGCGCGGCATCCGGCGATCAAGGCTGAAGCTTGGATTTTGGGGGAAGCTTTTGAGGTTGGGGCGTTGCCGGTGCGGGGATTTTGAATTTTGTATTTTAAAATTTTAACTTTTAAAAAATGAGCCTCTTAATTAAAAACGGTGAAATCATCACCGCCGATTCCCGTTATCATGCGGACATCTATTGCGAAGATGAAACCATCACCCGGATCGCCCGCGACCTTGCGCCGCCGCCGGGGACGGAGGTCATTGACGCGGCCGGTAAATACGTGTTCCCGGGGTTCATTGATCCGCATGTGCATGTGTATATGGCGTTCATGGGGACGTTCGCCAAGGATACGTTCGAGACCGCCAGCCGGGCCGCGCTCCTGGGCGGCACCACCACGCTGATTGAGATGTGCTGCCCGCCCCGCCAGGATGACGCCCTGGCGAGTTTTGAAGTGTGGCTGGACCGGGCCGCCGGACATTCCGCCTGTGATTTCAGCTTTCACATGGGCGTGACCCGGTTTGACGACGGGACTGCGGCCCAACTCCGCGAGATTGTGCGGCGCGGCATCAGTTCCTTTAAAATTTTCCTGGCCTACAAGGGCGCGTTTGGCATTGACGACACGGAGTTATACCGCACGCTCACGCTGGCGAAGGAACTCGGGGTGATCGTCGCCGCGCATTGCGAGAACGAGACGCTCGTCGCCGAGCGCGCGCGCGAATTGCTCGCGGCCGGCCGGACCGGTCCCGGCGAGCATCACACGAGCCGTCCGCCGCGGGTGGAGGCGGAGGGGGTGCATCACCTGATGACGTTTGCAGAACTCACGGGGGCGGCCACGTATATCGTCCACCTGAGCTGCGCGGAGGCCCTCGCGGAAGCCGTGGCCGCGCGCCAGCGCGGGGTGCGGGTGGCGGTGGAAACCCTCATCCAACATCTCACGCTCGATCAGACCCATGCCGAGCGGCCGGATTTCGAGGGTGCCAAATATGTGATGTCCCCGCCGTTGCGCGACCGGCGTCATCACGAAGTGTTGTGGCATGGCCTGCGCGACGGCCTGATTCAAACCGTGGCCACGGACCATGCGCCGTTTGATTTCAAAACACAAAAAATCCTGGGGCGCGATGACTTTACGAAAATCCCCAACGGCATCCCTTCGCTGGAGGAACGGATTAAATTGTTATACACTTACGGCGTGCAGGCCGGGAAACTGGATTTGCATGCGCTGGTGAACTGCGCCAGTACGCAGGCGGCGAAACTGTTCGGCCTGTTCCCGCGCAAGGGGACCATCCAGCCCGGCGCGGATGCGGACTTGGTGGTGTTCGATCCCGCGCATCGCGGCACGATTTCTGTTCAGACGCAGAGCATGAATGTGGATTACAGCGCGTTTGAAGGCTGGCCCGTGGCGGGTCGCCCGGACACGGTGACCGTGCGCGGCCGGGTGGCCGTGCGGGCGGGGATATATGAGGGGCAGCCCGGGCGCGGCCGGTTTCTCCGGCGGACGCCGGCTCATTTTTGAGGCGGTTGGAAAGAGTGGGGTGCGCTTTACCCGGGCCTTGCGCCCACGCATTAATAGGGTGGACTTGCTGTCCTGAAGCCCGATCCAAAGCGTCTTCATAAGGGCCAGAATGGCAGGTGAGATTCATTTCCCAAGGGCTGAAAGCCCGTGAGGTTAAAGCCCGGGGTGAAGCCCCGGGGGAAGCGTCCCGAACCTTCCCTGCGGCCCTGAAAGGGCGGGACAGGGCGCGACGGCAGGATGAATCAATCCCGCGAATGGGACCGGTCCGATGATGAGGTGACGATGGGGGCGAAGAAGTGCCGGCCTTACCGGCCGGAAATGGTTGAGGGACGCTTTACCCAGGCCTTCAGCCTGGGCCGTAACCTGGCGGGCTTGCACCCCTGAAGACCGGAACCAAAGTTCAGAACGTTCGCCGCCGCTTTTAAACGTATAACGAAGAATTCATTCGGGCTTCCCGGTATGTTCTTAACCAATACCGGGGAGGTTGGCGCCGGTTTTCCCCCGCCGCCGCCCCCAATTCACCCATCATGGCATTCGCAGACATCCGCAAGGGACACTATACTTTGAGTAGTAATGAAAATGAATTTGACAATCAAAGCCGGGGACGGCGGGGCGAATGCGCGTGCCGGCGGTTCGGTTCCGGCGAAGTTTCCGGCATTGACAGGGTCCGGGTTCGGCGGCTGGCCGGCCCAACCTGCGGGTGTGATCCTCCCGCTGGCGGCGGCTGGGTGCCGGCGCGGCGGGCCCGCCCGCCGGATCTCCCTGCGGGCTGCGGGGCGCGCTTGCCCCAAATTGGTTAAATCCACCGCCGGGCAGTCGGTCGGGACCGCAAATTGCCCGATTATGCCCCTTACAGTTTCCTCCGGGGTGGCCGATAACTATTTATTATTTGAGCGTTGATGCAACCAGCGCTTGGATGTAGGAAAAACAAACAAACAAAAAACAAAAACAACAGTCAAGAGAGAGGCAGATATCATGAAAATCAACATTGCGTTAAATAACAACGGGCAGCGGAAATCCTTAGGCTTCACCCTGATCGAAATGATCGGCGTGCTGGCGGTCATCGCCATTCTGGCGGCCCTCCTCGTGCCCAAGGTCACGAGCGCCATCAGTGACGCGAAAGTCAACAACGCCATCAGCACTTACCAGACCGTGCAGACGGCCGCCGCAAGTCATTATTCCAAATATAATGCGTTCAATATCATCACCAACGGCGTGGTTACCATTACCGCCGGCGGTTGGGGTGGGTGGGACACCAACTGCCTGTTGATCGAAGGGTTTCTGGATTCGCCGGTCTCTTTGAAGATTGGCACGAGTTCGGTGGTCCAAGTGGTCGCCGGCGAAGGCAATGAGGTCTCCGGCGCCGCTGCTGGTTATCTACTGGATGGCACGGATAATGGCACGGCCAACAATGCCTATACGGTTGAACTCGTCATCAACGGCATCACCCGGCAGGATGCCTATGACCTGGCTTCCCGCATTGATGGGACCACGCTGGCGGGCGCCGCTCCGTCCGCCTCCATCAACGGTGGCCGCGTCGTCTACAAGGATGGCTCCACGGCTGGCACTGGATCGGCGTATTTGTATGTTGCCGGGCGTTAAGCCGGGTCGCATCAGGGGTGACTCCTGATGCCCGACCATCATGAAGGCGGAC
>Ga0302281_10003892_pt1 | contig 10240 bp, 12 predicted proteins | sample III_Fen_E1_2_FD_198762 | JGI IMG/M metagenome (GOLD analysis project Ga0302281, IMG submission 198762) | Peat permafrost microbial communities from Stordalen Mire near Abisko, Sweden - III_Fen_E1_2 | ecosystem: Environmental > Terrestrial > Soil > Wetlands > Permafrost | place: Sweden: Abisko...
GTCGGTTTTTTCATCCATCCATTTATTAATGTCCGCCGACGGGGAAAAGTATTAATGGTAGCCACGAGACACTGGCCCGTTTTTTTTGGAAATGTCGGAATTGGAAATACGACGCCGGAACATTCTCACAAATAAGATTTTCAACACTGTAAAACACCATTGAAAACAGGTGCTTTTTACTGATCAAAGTCACCAGATGAGAACCCGATTATTCTCACTTTTATTCTCACTTTGCGATTATGAAAAATCTAAAAATGAGAAATCGCATTGGTATCATTGCTCCAAAACGAGATTGGTAGCGCATAGGGGAATCGAACCCCTCTTTCGATGCCAGCCGCAAAACCTAATAAAACACAGCATTATCAAGCGTCTGAGACATTGCTTGACATCCGCGTTGTTATGACTTATTTTATGACTCGTTATGGCATCACTTCACAAAGACCCGCGTGGCAAATCACCTTTTTGGTATTGTGCCTTCACCCTGCCCGATGGACGCCGCGCTTTTCGCAGCACCAAAGAGCGTGACCGTAAAACTGCTTTGGGCATTTGTTGTGAATGGGAACGTTCCAGCGGACAAGCACGCGACGGCGTATTCACAGAATCCCAAGCGCGAAAAGTATTGAACACCATTTTGGAAAACACCGGCCAAGCCCCGATGCAATCCGAGACGATTCACGAATACTTCACCAATTGGCTCAATGGCAAGGGACTCGCCAACAAGCCGCGCACACACGAGCGTTACGGCATTGTTCTGAAAAGATTTCTCGCCAGCTTGGGGCAAAAGGCTCGCCGTCCTTTGGGCGCGCTCACCGTGCGGGATTTGGAAAATCTACGCAATCAGTCAATGGCCGAAGGCAAAGCACCAAACACGGTCGGAATGGAAATCAAAATCCTTCGCGTCGTGTTGAATGTCGCCCGCCGACAAGGGCGCATTACAACCAATCCAGCCGAAGCCGTGGAATTGCCAAAAGTCGTTTCAAACACACGCGATGTGTTCACGCCGGAACAAGTGCGGAAGCTGCTTACAAAGGCCGATGAAGAATGGCAAACGGCAATTCTCGCGGGCTTCTATCTTGGGGCGCGTTTAACTGACGTGGTTAATCTAACTTGGGATAATGTGGATTTGACTGACGAAGTAATCACTTACGAACAGGGCAAAACGGGCAAACCAGTCACCGCGCCGCTCCACCCTGATCTAAAAAACCATTTGTTCAAGCTGGCTGGCGATAAACCACACGCCCCACTCTGCCCGAAGTTGCAAAAGCGCAGCGTCGGCGGACGCAAGGGACTTTCGCAAACCTTCACGCTCATCATGCGCGACGCGGGAATCGGCCAACAGCAAGTCAAAGGCAAGGGCAAGAAAGGCCGGAAATTCTCGAAACTTTCATTCCACAGTCTGCGCCACACATTCACCAGCGCGCTCGCCAATGCGAACATTCCGGCGGAAGTGCGCCAGAAACTCACCGGCCACAGTGACGACGCCACGCACCAAAAATACACTCACTTGGAATTGCAACCGTTACAGGCCGCGATTGCCACTCTGCCGAGCGTGTTCAAATCATAGGGTTTTCAGGAAGTCCGCCAGTCATTCGCAACCAATCCGCCATGCGTCCGCAACAGCATTGCGGCTACATTTTTGACGACGGACTTGCGACAAATAACCATCAAACGGGTTTTACTTTGTATCCCAACTTGAACCGAAATCCGCTGGCCTCCAACTGTTCGATGAAGCTGCCAGAACCGACAACGTGCAAAGCGCCGACGATGAAAAGCGTGGGCATCGTTTCAGAAAGCAACCGATTGGCAGGAGTGACCCACTCTCTATTTCGCTGGGTAATAAGAGCGTTAAAGATGTAGGGCACGCTTTTGAGGCTGTCCATTTGACTGATGATACAAGCCTCAAAACTATTGTTAATCCAAGCATCAATCTGATTTTGAAGTTGCAATTGGAACGCGCCAGATTCGGCGTCCCGAAGGACATCCTCGAAATAAGCAATCCCCCCTTTATCTGGCTCGCAGGCTAAATCAATAAGTTCAAGTGTCCGCTTTGGCGATTCAAGAAATTCCACTGACAATTTCATAATATCTGCCAAAGCGCGGAATCGGTATTCAAGACCGTCCTCGCGTTTTAGTCCAAGTTGGCGGCTAATGCACCCATCTAAATAACTCGCCGCCTTCCATGGCAATAGTGGTTCAATTGCATCATTGCACCCAATTGAAACTAGAAAAGATTTGGCGCGTTGATAAACTTCAGAAACGCCCGGCAATTTAAGGTGCGCTTCGGTTTGGTCAATTCCCATTCCATCATCTGATAAATTTCGATGGTCGCGTTCAAATACAAACCGTTTTATTCCAGCGCGGCTGTTAGTTACCCAATCTGGAAACTCAAAATTTTCAGGCAGGGAATGACATGACCCAAGCAATCGGTGAGGTGTGCCAATAATCTCCCAAAGCATAATTGGAATTAACCCGCAAATCCCGTGTCAGGTCAACAAATGAAAAAGGTTTTCAAAAATTCAGCTTTGCGCGCTTGTCAGATTTCCAGAAATGGGCATCTTTGTTTTCAGGAAAGATTATTGTGAATGTTTGCATTTATGTGGATGAGTCAGGGATTCACGATCCAACCGGCCAGCTTCCCGGTTCTGAAATGGTCGTTGTCGGCGGCTATGGCGCGAGCCTTGAAGATTGGGCTGAAATTTGCACAAGGTGGCAGGCCGTATTAAAAAAATACAAAGTTCCGCATTTTCATCATTCTGAATTGAGAGACAGAAAAAAACGGCTCAATAACCCACAATGGCCGTATTATCAATGGGACGAAAAACGCTGCGATGAATTTTTGATCGAACTTGCAAAAGTTACCTATAAATCCAATGCAAGATTCTTTGGAGGAATTTATCGCGCCAAAGATGCGGACAAGTTTTACACACAAAATCCAACCGTCGCCAAAGACAACCCGCACAAGTCCTGCATTGACTGGTTTTACGGTGCTTTTCGTTTGGACATGAATTTATTCTGGCCGGACAAGGCTGACACATTCACTTTTTTCTTTGACCAGACAGACGACATAGGGTGGCGCAAGGCCGTAAATGAAGTCCACTATTTGCACCGAAAGGCTGAACCAAGAATCAAAGAACTTGTGGACTTCTGCGATAAAAAGAACGCAAAACACATTCCATTACAGGCCGCCGATTTAGCCGTTTCTCGTTTCCGCAGAAAAATGGCGAAATGCTTTGAGCAACCACCAGACGCGCCAGATGATTTAGATTTTCTCCTTTTCGGAGAATCCTTGCTCCGCACACTGTCATTGGGCGGTTGATAAAACCAAACAGTGATTTTTTAGGCGAGCGATTCTTGCGGTGTCTCAACCGGATAAGAGACTGTCATGGGGCGGCGGCGTTTGTCTTTGCGCCGGTTCAAACCGAGCAACGCGATTTCAGCCGAAACAATGCCGCTCAATGCCGTAGTCATTTTGCCGAGTTCGTCCGCGCTTGGTTTTTCGCTGGCCGTAAGTTTTGCGTCCAGCAACGCGCGGGTTTTGTCCAACAACTCCGTGTTCTTCCGATAATGGATTTCCACTCGTTGCGCCAGCCATTCCGACGAAACAATTCCATCCGGCGCAACCGGCACGGATGGCAGACTCGGCGGCGCGGCGGGAATGAGCTTGGCAAGTTGCGCGGCTTCAAACTCTTTTCGCAACCGCGTCCATTGCTCCTGTCGCGCCTTTTTCTCCACGGAGCTTTTGGCGACGCCGTGACACCCGGCCAATTCACGCAGCGAGCCTTTGCCAGTGAGATAATCCGTTTTGCAACGCAGCCAGATTTCGTGTGTGATGCTCATAAAACTAATTCGGTAATGGAAACAAACACCGGCCAAAAGACCTTCCTTCGTTTCCTGCCACTCGGTTTGCTTCGTTTCCTCAAATCTTCATTTTCTCCAATAAAACTGCTGTTGTTATTGGTGGAAACGATTTCGTTTCCAGTTTCGTTTCCACTCGTTTCCAGTTTCCACGCCTAGGGTGTAATCTTGGAAACGAGCGTCACGCCTGCCCGGTAAGTGCATAGTCCCGGCCATCCTTTTTAAGCCAGCCTTCCATAATGCCCCGCTTTGCCAGCTTGGAAACCTGCCCTTTGGAAATTCCCATTTCCTCGGCAATGTCCGATGCACTCGTTACGCCATCTTCAATCCATTGCCGGAAGATTTGCCCTGTGGACAATTTTTTCCAACTCACACGAGCGCGGGTTTCGCCTTTTGGCAGATTGAAATGCCATTCCAGCGGCGGACATTCCGCTTCCGTCGCATTGCGGTTTTTTACAAACCGGGCGATGAATTTAGCCCCGCTTTGGACTTCGCCCGCGTCCTTTGCCTCTGACAAACTGATGATCCAAAACGCCGCATCCTCGCGCCGTGACGTGCCGCGCATGAAGCCGTTGCGTCCGGCGTGCGCGATGAAGACCACCGCAACCCGGCTCCGCCGCAAATCCAGCAACCACGGCAAAACCATTTCCCATGCGTTCGCGTCGTTTTCCTTGATGCCGGAAAACAGGCACGAAAGATTGTCGAGAAATAGAATTTCGATACGGTCACGCTGGCACTTTTCCAGAATCGCAGCTTGCGCGCTTGGATTGGTGAGATTCAAAACTTGCCCGGTAAGATGAAACAAAGCCTCGTGTTGCAAGTAGAACATCCCGTCAGCGGCGGCGGTGGACAACGCCGCGTCACGTTCACGGATTCCGTCCAATGGCATTTCGCCGTCAACGTAAAGCACGCGCCGGGGTTTGTGGACGCTCCAATCAGCCACGCTGCCGCCCTCGACACACTTCCGCGCCAGCAACATTGCAAGCCAGGTCTTGCCCAAGCCCCGCGCACCGTAGATGAAGCCCAAGTCACCTTGTTTGAACCACCCGCCCGCAATCGGTTCACGCGGCGGCACGGCAACGTGCGCCAGCATTTCAGCGGAGCAAGTAGCGGCGTCAAAGTGGGCGAGCGTTTCTGTTTTCAAATCTGCCGCGTCCGGCGTCTCCACGTCCGGCACGTCGCGGAGTTCGGGTGATTCATGCAATGCGTTCATTGGTTTGTCTCTAGTGGTTTGAAATTCAGAAAGAAAACTGTCTGCCGTTTGCCGTTGTCCCGCGTGCCGTCTGGCATCCTCACGAATTGCGAGCGTGTCCACGTCGCGGCATCCGCGCCCAAGCTCACGGCAAAACGAAAGAATTTTTGCACCTTTGCTTCCGGCTGGCCTGCCACTAAAAACCAGCCGTGCAAACTTTTCCCGCCACTGTGAACCGCGCAGACCAGCGGCGCATATCCGGCCAAGTGAATCAGTATTGCCGCGTGTTCGTCGGGCGTGCCGGTGTCAAATTCGCAAATCAGAAAACGGCGTTCGCCGGTGTTGCTTAAAGTGTGTTTGCTCGGCTTGCCGTCTTTCGTCACGCCTTCAACTACCGACATGGGCGACGGCACGATCAATTGCAACTTGGAAAGTTCACCGCGCCAATCTTCGCGCGGCTTGGTGTCAAAATCTGACATGGACTTACTAGCGCACAGAAGCGGATTGCCGGGGAAAAGTGCGTCAATGATTTCTTCCGTGTGTTGCGCGTTGTCATCAATGCGCGGCTTGCTCAATTCCCACAAGTCTGCCAGCCCGCCGTTGTCGCGCAGAATCGCGGCGCGTTGCTCTTGGTTGACGCTCGGCCATTTCTTCGTAGGTTGAACCGCCGCAACGTTGCCATCGGGTTGCCACGCACACGGCAAGGCGTTTTGCACGGCGTCGGTGATTTCCTTCCGGCTGACGTGACGCCCGCAACCTTGCACCCGGCTTTCGAGCAGGGCGATAATTTCAGGCGCGGGCAAATGCGCGTGCAACTGGCGGGCAACACGGAAAAGCCAGTTGTGGACACCTTCACCGGCACGCGGCGGCGCGGCCAGCAAATCCTCAATGAATTTTGGAAGCGTGGCACTCACGATTGGCTTTCAAGGCTGTGAAGGTAATCGAGGAGCGATTGACGATTGATTAGCGTTATACCTCGCGCTGCCCCGCGCTTTCTCAATTTCACGGCACGGATTTTTCCAGCGGAAATCAAATCGTTCAACGAGCTGCGGGACAGCCCGGTTATTTGACAGCGAGTTTTCGGGCGTGGAAGTCTTGTGAACTCCGGCGGCACTTGCGGCGCATCGGCAACCGTCGGGACTTGGATTTTCTGCGCGGTGAATTGTTCGCCGCCGCGCGCTTTGGCGTTTTTGGTGTTGGTCTGTGGCATACGCAGACACAGAACCACTGATTGAAAAAAATCGCCAGTGCATCAGTAGTAGGAACTGTGCGAGCGATTCCTACGATTACTGGTCACGCGCTAAAGCTAATAATGCGTCCTGCATACTCTGGTCAATCACTCGCGTCTTCTCTACCGATTGCTTGCCTTTAATTTTTAAATGTTGAATCAGCGGCTCGAAACATCCCGGGTTTATCTTCCACTCCTCGTCAAGAAAAACTTTTGCCACTTTCCACCATCGAGAAAAAGTGCGCTTTGTCATTGGCTCTTTTAATGCCAACAAGTCTCGTTTCCATTTTGAATCACGCATGGAATACCATTCGGGATTTTGTTTAATCCGCGTCAATACGCTATAAAGTTCCCGTGCGGCAAACCAGAACGGTGATTTTTTTTCTGCTCCCGTGTAGTTGTAGCTTGGCCGAATACCTTTGGTGTTTAACCCAATCTCGATTAAGTAATCACGGGCAAATTCACGGCGCGTCAATTCGCTGCGGACACGTCCCTTAACCTTTTTTGCCTTCAGGCCAAGATTCACCGGCCACAAGTCGTTTTTCTCTGCCACATCACGCATCAGCGCATTGCGGCGGACAAAAAGATATTCCAGCCAAGTCGCGCCATGCGTAATAATGTATGCCAGCGATTTAGCCGCGCGCTTTTCATCCTCTGCCGCTTCTATTGGTAGCGTTTTTGGAATCCTCCGAATCCTTGCTATATCCTCTTTCTGAATCCTTTCAACATTCTGAATCCATTCAACAGTTTGTGCCGCTTTAATTTTGATTTCCTGCGTTGAAAGATTTGGACACTGCCATGCCAGCATTTGTTCCGTGTCATCTGTAAGTCTCTGGCGAGCGGAGTATGCTCTGGCAACCAATTCTTCCAAGTCCTCTTTTATGCGGCTGGCAATCTGCGGCACAGTCATTTTCTCATGCTCAAATTTATATGGAAGCGGCACAGGCATCCAGCCTTTCAGCACATAATCACTGCCTGTTAAAAAGCCCGTTTTTTCACAGATTCCAGTTTTGCGACTGGTTGCTGGTTTTGCGACAGATGAAGATGCAGCGGCCTTTTTCACGCCCGCCAATATCGCTGACGAACGCCGATGACGCAAATAGCTTGATTCCCTCGGCGACTTGGCGCATAACGGATGCGACGGAAAAACTGAATGAAGTAATTACAAACAACAACAATTTTGCGTAGCAACGGCTACGGTCTTCCAAGAAAACCGCGAATTTTCAATTCAGAGACCCTGCCCAAGCGCGCGCCAATCGGCGCGGCTTGGCGTATTCTCTGAATGGGCGCTTCGCGGTGCCTCTTGGAAGGGTGCGTTGAGTCCGCGCCTTTTTTATTCCGCGTCGTATTCGCAAACAAGAGAAATCAAAAATGAAAACATTTAGGGCATTTGCTGGTCTAGTTTTGTGTGTTGCTGTTACGGAACACGCACAGGCGCAAAATATGTTTGTGGCCAATAGCGGGGCTGCGAACAACATACTCGAATTCACTCCGGGCGGGGCGCAAAGCACCTTTGCCTCCGGGTCGGGCGGCCCTGAAGGACTAGCCTTCAACAGCGGAGGCAATCTTTTTGTGGCGAATGCGGTCACTGGCAACATTACTGAAATCACGTCCGGTGGAGTGCAAAGCACGTTTGCCTCCGGGTTGAATGTTCCTTATGGATTAGCTTTTAACAGTGCGGGAGAATTGTTCGTGGCGAATGGTGCTGCGAACAACATCATCGAAATCACGCCGGGCGGAACACAAAATACGTTTGCCTCCGGGTTGGTTGACCCTGCTGGATTGGCCTTTAACAGCGCAGGCAATTTGTTTGAGGCGGATATGCACAGTGGCAACGTCTATGAATTTACGCCGGACGGAGTTCAAAGCACGTTTGCTTCCGGGTTGGCTAATCCTTGGGGACTAGCTTTTGATAGCGCTGGTAATCTTTTTGTAGCGGATGAAGACAATGGCGTGATTGGTGGCGGCGGCATTTCTGAAATTACACCGGGCGGAGTGGAAAGCACCTTCGCCTCCGGGCTGTCTGCTCCTAATGGACTGGCCTTTAACGGCGCGGGCGAACTGTTTGTGGCGGAGGGGGCAGCCAACGACATCCTCGAAATCACGCCTGACGGAACGCAAAGCACCTTTACCTCCGGGTTGGATAACCCGGTTGGACTGGCCTTCCAGCCCGTGCCTGAACCATCGGCTTTGGGATTGCTGGTCGTCGCCGCTACCGCACTCCTCGTCTGTCGTCGCCGCAATAACAGCCCAATCGCAATTATCGGTTTGTGTGTTGCTTTCACGGGACACGGATTACCGTCGCCAGTATTTAAATCAATCTGACCTTCGCTGATCTTCTGTAGCCGGTAGTATTGCAACTCAACTTCATCTTCCAAATGGTAGCCAGGGCCTGTGTTCCGCTTCGGTAATCCGCCTGCAAGCCCGTCCACGCTTCGGCGTTTCTCTAAAAGCGGGACTCCAAGCGCGAACGGCTGGCGTGAAATTCCCCCTGCTACCGGCACTCCGCCCCCACGGGTCGCCCACGCGAAAAAAAAGGGAGTCCTCATACGCCGGACACTTACCACGATGCCCGCCTTGCGTCACTGGCTTGCGCTGGATGGGATTTTGACTGCCGGGGACTGCGAACCGGGCTTTGCGATGCTGGTGAAGATTTACGGCGCGGAACGTGCAGGCGAAGCGCGTTACAGTCCAGCGCAATGTATGGAGGCACGCAAAGCGGGGATTTCAAATCATGTTTGGACGCTGGAGGAAATTGTTGGTTTGCTAATTTAACCGCCGTGGTCATAAAGAGAAAAATCCCCATCAAACCAAACAATATGGAATACATCTTTATCTCTGAATCCAACCATCGGTGCTTTCTTCCAAAATCTAAATGCCAATAAAGTCACATCTTCTGTTATCAGTGGTGGAATTTCTGCCTTGATTGCATTTCTAGCAATTTTTTCAGTTCCTAAACCGTGCCGATGTGCGCCACGTATCTGAATCCAACTCATTTTGCTTAAATTTCGCATTGCATCAGCAAATGCGGCCTTTTGTTCCTGATTGCAGCGGCTTATACAATGGGATTTAGCCAAATGCCGCATTGAAAATACCGGGGATTGTTGGTCTGTGTTTTTCCCATCGGTATCCGGCAGGGAAAAACTTTTGCTCGTTTCTTTTTTAAGATGTTTGCCAATCCCCATTTCCAGCCTGTTATTTTTTAAGCCAAGTGGAAAAATAATCAAACATAGATTCCGTTGAAATTTCCCCTTTTCTTGCTTCTGCTTTTAGATATGGGGCTGTGCCGTGAGTCATGTCCCTCAATTTCCAAGCAGAAAATTGAGCAAGAAGCCGATATATTTCGTTCAGAAAACCCCGCACATTTTCCGGTATTGATTCAACATCAAAATCCTTTGGTAGCGGAATTGCATCCCCTCCAAACCCCTTATATTCGTGATAAACATCAGGGACAACTGGCCCATGTGTCCAAGCGCAAATTCTTTCGGCAAATAGTGGTTTTCCAGTTTTGGCCAAATGAAGTCCTTGGGCGTAATAAAGCAGTTTCTGGAGTTTCAGGTTTGAAATCAAATCGCCCGCGTCCTCGTCTTGAAGCAAAAGAAGGTATTTTGCAACGGTGCTGGCTGTGATCTTTGCCATGTTTTGATTTTTGCAGGATTCGTGAAAACATTCAAGCTCAAACTATACCACTACCGTCCAACCACTGACATTGTGGCAAATTCAGCGACAACTTTTACACTCCGCGACATGGCAGCTTTTAGGCGATTTGTTATGACTTCTTGTTATGACTCGCCGTTTTTTGAAGCCTAAAACTCACAAACCCCTTTATTTGCAAGGGTTGGTAGCGCATAGGGGAATCGAACCCCTCTTTCAGCCTTGAGAAGGCCATGTCCTAGCCGATAGACGAATGCGCCTTGGTCCTAATTCAACCACAAAGACACGATGTCCGCGACGAAAAAATTAAC
>Ga0302281_10003906_pt1 | contig 10225 bp, 12 predicted proteins | sample III_Fen_E1_2_FD_198762 | JGI IMG/M metagenome (GOLD analysis project Ga0302281, IMG submission 198762) | Peat permafrost microbial communities from Stordalen Mire near Abisko, Sweden - III_Fen_E1_2 | ecosystem: Environmental > Terrestrial > Soil > Wetlands > Permafrost | place: Sweden: Abisko...
GGTGATGGCATTTCCGCCTATGGTTAAACCGGATGGTTCAACTTCCCGGGGGTTCTCTCATTTTGTGAAATCTCCATACACGAAGCATAAAACTTGGGGCTGGGTCGATTACAGTTTCGACAACGATTTTGAATTAGTTCCCGGTTTGTGGCGATTTGAGGTGAGAAGCGGAGGGAAAACATTATGCAGTCAGGAATTTACGATTTATCGTGAGTAGTCTTCGTTGAATATACCCCGTTAAAATCGTTCAGCGTTCTAGCGTATCGAGCATAAAAGACGCAGGTGACAACTCCGGCGATTCCCCTCTGCCGAGCTGGCAGGACGCGCTGCGCTACTGGCGTGCGGTACCGCCTGGTTCCCAGGCGGCTTTGATGGTTGGGCGGTCGGCCTCGGGCAGGCCGGCGGCGGTCCAGATTGTGAAGCGATGGGACCAGTCCAATTCCATGGCGATGGCGTGAAAGGCCAACCAGCGGGTTTGCGGCTGCATCTGACGGACAATGGCACCATAGGCAGCGAACAATTCATTGGGGGCTCTATCGTGGCTGATGAGATTGGTGAGATTTACGCTGGTGACGAGGGCGTCCATGTCAGCGGAACTGAGCGCGGCGATGGAATGTTTGCCGCAGTTGTTGCGGAGCCATTTCAGAATTTCTTTCTGGGTTTTCATGGGGTGACTTCCTTGGGACTGTGGAGGATGCGCATTATTCGATCAGGCTTGGGAAAATATGGCCTTGAAGAAATGTACGGGGAGTTGTTGAATAAACATTCAGTGGTGCGACGTTTATGAGTATTACGAATCGACGGAGGCTTGGAATTTGGCTGACTTGCTTATCAGCTTTGACGCTCATTTTTATCTGGATCTTCTGTTCACACACGCGGGAGATTTATCGCGGATCAAGTGGCAATGTTTCATTCACGGCTTCCGAAGAGGAGATTGATATTAGTTGGCGATGTTTGCTCCCCATTATTTTAATTGGAGCGGTTGGTGTGACTTGCCTGGCGTGGCCTTCACGGAAGCCACCGAAGCTTTCCAAATGAGGCGCAAGACGCCGGTGACTTCTCAGGGGATTCCCCTCTACCGGGTTGGTGGGACGCGCTACTCTACTTTGGCGGCTTTCTTGCCCTCAGCCTTTTTTGCCGGGGCAATGACGGCGCGCCAGTCGCGCGTGGGGGCTTTGAACAGGCAAGGACGGCCGGGGACGGCGTGAAACTCCAAAGTGTCGTCGGGGATGACGGATAGGGTGTCGCGGAGGTGCCGGGTGGATAGGGTGTACTCAATGGAGCCCGGGACGTTGGCGGGGATGAGCAAGCTATCGCTGGCTTCGCCGACCATGGCATCGCCGCGTTTGCCGCGGCTGCGCAGGTGCAGGGCGGAGCCGGTGAATTCGAGGGTGACCTCGTCGGCGACCAGGGCAATACGTTCGATGGAACGCAGGAATTCGGCGCGCGGGAGGCTGGCAATGGCGTTTTCGGCGGGGATGAGCCTGTTGTAGTCGGGATAGCTTCCTTCGATAAGCTTGGACACGATCATGACGCTGACACTAGACGGGCTGCTGAAGGTAAATTGGACGAGGTTGGCGCTGGCGGTGAGGTTGAGGCGCTGGGGTTTGCCGGTGTCGGTGCCAAGCAGGCGCAGGAGTTCGCGCACGGCTTTAATGGGCAGGATGAAGGACTTCGTCGTGGCCGCAACGGGGCTGTCCATGCTGCTGATGGCGAAGCGGCGACCGTCGCAGGCGACGACATAGAGCTTGCCAACGTCCATTTTGATCAGGTTGCCGCAGAGGATATAACGTTCTTCCTCGGTGCTGGCGGCGAAGCTGGTCTCGGCCAGCATGGTGCGGAACAGGGAATCTTCCAGGACCAGCTCGTTGACGCCGACGCCGGCGTGGCCATTCTGGCCGCCCTTGGCTTTAATCCGCGGGAAGGGCGGGAAATCCTCGGGATCAATGGTGGCGAGGCAATGCCTGGCGGTGCCGCACTCGACAATGAGATTATTCTTTTGGAGTTCCAACTTCACGTCCATGCCTTCGGCCATGCGGATGATGTCGAATAGCAGGGCGGCGCACACCGTGGTTTTGCCATCTTTGGTGACGGTGGCATCCAGGTTGACGCGGAGGTGGAGGTCGGTATCGGTGGCAGTAAGGGTGACGGAGCCAGTACCCGACTTGGTGCTGGCCACCAACAGGAGGTTGGAGAGGATGGGCAGGGAGTTGGAGCGCGCGACGGGCTTGACGGCGGCGAGCGCGGCGAGGAATTCGGTTCGGGGGATGGTTAGGTTCATGGAATTGACGTTGGAGGGGACTTACTGATGGGAGTCTGGATGCTGGACAAGGCAGCATCCGGCGGATAAATCTGAACGATTTGCTCAAATTTTCGGCTTGGGTTACAATAAATTACATCAATGAAATGGTGGTGGTTTAATCGGACATCGAATTTGGCAAGAAGGCCGCTTTGAATAAATGAACCGACAGTTTTTTAACCGGTTTTAGTCATTCACACGACATGAAAAAAATAGCGATTGCAGCTTTGTTTTTGCTGGGTTTGATAGAGGTATTATTCCCGCTGGATGTGGCGGCAACGTTTTATGCCTATGGGGCACAATTCCGGCGCGATTTTGATGTGTCCAAGCTAACAGACCAGCAGCAGCAGCTTTGCCAGCAGTTCCACGTTGCCATTAACTCAAAGTGTCATGCGATTTTTTATTTGGGAATCGCGACTATTTTGATAGGCATCATTTTGCTGGCGGCCGACAGCTGGAAGAAGCCTGGCACCTAACCAACGTTGCGGGGTTCATTCAATTCAGCTTGTTCTGCTCACGCTGTTTGATGGCGGATTCCATTTGCCGACGGGCATCGTTGGGATCTGTGCTGCCGGACTCGTCAGGAAGCTCAGCGTAGCGGGCAAGGAAGGTCTGGCGGTCGCGGTCGTTGGCGAGCTGGCGGTATTCTTCCAAGAACATGGTGCGGTCGGCTTCGGTGTGCAGATGTGTGTCCAAGAACTTTTGGACTTCGGGGGGCAGGCCGTTCTCTCTGTTCATGAGGGCCAGCATCGGCGCGAAACGTCGTTTTTTCAAGATTTAATGGCAGGTGTGCGGAGTTGCGTTTCGTTCCGGTAAGAGGGTCGCCCACCGGGACAGGCGGGTCGCCCGTGCTACCCGCCCTATTAGCTTTCGGCGGCAAACTGGAGATCGGCGTCCTTGAGGGCTTGGCGGACGTTGCCGCAGGCGAAGGTGGCGATTTGTTTGATGGCTTCGCCATGTTTCAGCCAGCGCCGGAGCAGGTTTTCGATTTCTTCCTGGGTCGGCGGCTGGAGTTCGAAGACGGTGAAGCGGCTGGAAAAGCGGGGTTCAAATTCCTTGAGTTGGCAGTTGCTGGTGCAGAGAATCACTGTGCCGGGCGTTTCGTTTAGGTCGTCGAGGACGGTCAGCATCCGGACCTGGGCACCCTTGGTCATGTTGTCGCATTCTTCGAACCAGATCGCTTTGTATTCGGCGTAAAGGTCGCGGTAGGGCAGATGGTTGGCGATGTCTTCGACACGGTCCATGTTGACCTGGGTGCCGTTGAGGCGGGTTATGCTGAATTTGGAGCAACCGAGGACATCGTACAGGAGCCAGCGTCCGAGCGCAGATTTGCCGATACCTGGTCGGCCATTGAGGAGAATGGCCATGGAGGCGCAATGGTTGGCGCGTGATTGTTTGACGAGCGCTTGCAGGCTGATGGCGGTGGTCGCCGCGCCGAAATCGCCGTGGCCGACAAAGTCGGTGGCTGATGCGGGGATGAATTTGGATGGGGTGATCATAAATCAATTTCAGCAGGACGCCTTTCCTTCGCGGACGGCTTTTAAGGTTTGGGGTTTGAAGTGCATGTCAATTTCGATTCCGGCACCGGCGCGGACGTTGGCCAGTTCTTCGAGGTCGATGTAGCCAAGCTCGGGTTCGTGACCATCGACCAAGCCGAAGGCGAGGTTTTTGACGCCGTCGGGGGCGACGGCGGAAAATTCGGTGATGTACCAAGTCCATGATCCAGAGGTTGAAAAGAGTTTGACGTGGACCATTGCGGCGCCGCCCTTGTCTTCCTGGGCGTATAACGCGGGGGTGCCGGCAAGTTTGAGGACTTCGATGAACTGCGCGAGTTTCTTGGGACCTGGACGGACGCCAACTTGATAGGTATCGCCGTAGGGTTCTTCGCAACCGTTGCCGGCGACTTCCTGGCCGGACCGGTTTTGATACTTGAGATTGACCAGTTCAGCGGGGCACCTCATCCCGTCCCTCTCCCCATTCGGCTTCGAAGACTCCGCCAAACGCGGAGAGGGAGAAATTGTGACCGCGTCTTGCGGATTGTCGCCCGTGGCGAGTTTTAACAGGTCGCCGGGTAACTGACGGTGGTATTTGCGGACAAGTTTAAGGCCGTGGGCGGCTTGCTTCTGGCTTAAATCACCCGAATGCGCGAGGGATCGTCCAAATTCTACATCCAATTTGTTGAAGCCAGCGCCGTCCAGGGTGCGCGAACCATCGCAGCAGCCAGCCAGCAGCTTGAGGCAATCATAGATGGCGCTGATTTGCGCGGGTGGGAATGCTGCTGGATTTTCCCCTGTGCCTAGACGGGCGGGACGCGCTGCCCTACTATCGTTCCAGACATCCGGGATGTCGGCCAACAAATCAAATTCGCGGACGACGACGCCTTCGCCCTGGGCTTCGAGGTTTTCGCGGGTGCCGGCGACATCCTCAAGGGTTTGGGCGTCGCGGTTGGCGAAGACGACCAAGAGTGCGGCGGGGACTGCGCTGACTGCGTCAGGGCCACTATTGGGATTCGCAGTTTCGGTATAGATGGCAATGAATGGTTTTTTCATAGTTTAGTGGCGGGGCGCATTACTTTAGCCCACGCGGATAAGTTTTTTGTCAATTTGAAATCGGGCCGTATGAGGATGGTTGGATAAAAGACTTTTAGCTGGACGGAATTCGGATGCTTTGAAACCATTTGGCAGTATGGAAGAAGACCCTTGTTATTTATTTCAACTATTCGACATTGCTTGGGAAGCGGCAGACAAGGCGGCCATGCTGATTGATCTTGTAGTTGCTCTTTTGGTGGTGTTTGGGATCAGGGTAGCAGAAAAAAGAAACAGAATTCCAAACTTTTTAAGATCGTTTACGCAGCACCGGATTTTGGAGGACGACAAGTTGAGGCTCGCAATGACTTTTAGCGTAATCTTTGTTCTGCAAATGATTTTCTTTTCTCCATATTCTTTATACAAACAAAACCATAGCAAAATCGAAGAATTGCAAAAAGCCTTGGATGATAAATTGCCAAAATTGGATGGCTTTATTGATCAATGGATGCTTTTTGTTGTGCCAGGGGAAACAAATGTAATTATAATTCCACAAATTCACATTAACAATTTCGGCGGTTCTGGAAGTTTGGCTGAGAATTTCAAGCTGAGAATGATCCTCGCCACCAATAATTCAGTAGATGCTAAACCCATCGACATTTCGGATTATTATCAATGGCAAGAATTGAAAGGAGATCAAATCACGGTTTTTAGATTACTAAGACAGGATTTAATTTCCGAAAAAGCAAGCGTTGCCATTGAACCCGGCTTTGGTCCTCGCGGATGGCTTGCATTTAAAATACCTGGCGTATTAGACTTACCGACAAATAATGTTAAATTTGTCATTTCTTTTATGGACGTGTGCGGAAACGAAATTTCTGTCACTAATGCCTTTTGGAGAGGAAAAACCCTAACAAATACCGAGTCCTTCGAGATTCCAAGAACTTTTGCAGGTTCTGTAAATTTGGTATATACCAACTTCCAATTGCAGAGTGATGTTGCAAATGGTTGGCGTCCTCCTGAGTTGCCGCCGGGATGCAGCAATATTGTTATTTTCTTTGGTGCAAGCCCGCTATTTTATCCTCGCTTTATGGCAGAGGTCTCTCCAGACAGTGCCGGAACAATGTTTGCCATTAAGGATTTGCCGGATTTCTATTTGCAAAATTTAGACAAAATCCCAGGTTATTCTCCACGCCAAAAAAATATTTGGATTAAAGGCTGGGGCACTACAGATTCAGTAGGAGGAAAAACGTTTCCTTATCCGATTCAACCCGTTGTCATAAGTAACCGTCTCTATGTGGAAGTGCAAGTGCCTTTCTCAAATGAAAAGCACAAACTTGTAATGAGCGATAGTTTTGATGAGTCACTTCCGATACCCAGCCGTTGGGATAGAAATTATAGTACGAATTATGATGGCAATCGAGGAATGTATTATTATGAGTTGGTGAACGAATTAACGAATCCAGTTCTGCAAGTGATTTATGCGGCCCCCAATGAGGTTCATATCAATGGAATTTTTCAAGTCGATTCAAATAGCATCTTAGCTGCCTTTGGCCAACAACCTCAATTATTTACTTTTTACCTCACTGACAAAACAAATGGAATTGTTACAGCATCGCTTCAAGCAGAAAAGTTTCACGAAACACTGGTAATAAATTCTAATGAAACAATTGCGTCATTTGGACAAAGATTTACAAATGAGTTTTTCAGGCCTATTTTTGAATATCAAAGGCCTATTTTTAAATATCCTTCGAACAGAAATCCTGGAGCCTTTGCAGATTGGTCCGTCAAGACCAATAAAAGTAACACGAATAATTGAAGTTGAATAAATGCAATCTCGCTCGCTTGGCACGATGTTATGCTATCAGCATCCGGTGGCTTCATGCCTTGTCAGGAATTTCTGCACGGTTTTGTTGGTGAGGCATTTGAGGATGATGCCTGGGGTCCAAAGGCCAAGGGCCGTTTTGACACGGCATTGGCCTTTGACGTGGCCGATGTTGAGGCGTTCACCGCGTCGCTTGGTGGGCACGCCGCGACGGTTGAGGTCCTTGGCAATCTGGGTGAGGCTGACGCCGGTGGCTTTCTTCTGGGCCATTTCCAATATGATTTTTTGCTCGGCTTCGTTGGGGACCAGCTCGCGGATGGGTTTGCCGGTCCGATTGTGCGCACCGGTGTCGCGGTCGTCCCAACCGTAGGGGACGGTGCCGGTGACCAGGTTCTGGCTGCGCTTGTGGTCGAGCGTGGTCTGGATGCGTTCGCGGATGCGGGCGCGTTCCAGTTCGGCGAAGACGGCGGCGATCTGCATGAAGGCACGGCCCATGGCGGTCCGGGTGTCCACGTTGATGTCGAGAAAGACCACGCGCGCGCCGAGGGTTTCAAAGAGGGTGACGGTTTGGGACACATCCACGGTGTCGCGTCCAAGCCGGTCCACCTTGGTGACAATGACGGTGGGGCTTTCGCCGTCAGCTAGGGCTTGGCGGACGCGGTCGAGCAACTGCTTTCCGGCGGGGCGTTCAGCGAAGGGAATGCTGCCGCTGGTGTCGTCGTCGAAAAACATTTCACTGCTGACTGCGCTGACTGCGTCAGGGCCACCATAAAAGGCGGCGGCGCGTTGGACGGTTTCGGTCTGGGCCTCGCGGGAGAGGCCTTGCTTGGACGTGGAGACGCGGCCATAGCCGAAAGTGATTGAGGGAAGCAAAGTTTCCATGATGCATAATGCGTGATCAGGCGGGGATTTTTGGGCGCATGAGTTCGGCGATGCTGGCTGGTAGGTCTGCGTCACCAGTGAACCGAATGATTCGGCGGTCCTTGCGGACGGCCATGGGCGGGATGGAGGCAGCGGTTTCAACTGGGAAGGGGAGAGGCTGGGCGGGCGGGATGTGCTGTCCTCCGTTGAATTGCTCGCAAAACGCCTTGGCAAAGGCGTTGGTCTGGGGCGATTGCCGGGCGTACCAGCATTTGCTGTGGCCGGAGTAGCGCCAGGCCGGATCGGCACGCAACGGGGCCAGTGTGGCATCGTCGGGACGCCGGGTGAAATGGATTTCCACGCCGTTGAGCCTGTCGTTCAGCCGCCAGGCGGCGGTAACGGCGACTGCGTCACCGCCACTATCGCGTCCGCGGCTGAAATCGGTGTCGGGGCTAGGGTTGCCGTAATGTTTATGCGGCCAGAGTTGCAGCGTTGCGCCGCGCCATGGGGCGGTAAATTCGATTTCCCAATCGAGTGCGTCGGGAATGCCACCGCCGAAGGTTTTGCGGGCAGTGATGTGTTCCCTGAGCGCGGGCGGTGTGGGGAAATAGGAGCTGGCGAGGTAGTTGCCGTGGCCGCCGGCGTATTTTTCGGATTTCCATTGCCAGTCGAGGATTTGAAGTTCGGGACAGAGCGCCAAAGCTTTGCGGGCGAGGTGTTCGGTCTGGGCTTGCTTGCGGACCTGCAGGAGCAGGAATTCGGGGCAGCCGAGCGGGGCGTGGTAATCGAAATGATCCACTTGCGCGGCGGAGTCGTTGAACTTCAGACAAAGGGTGACGGCCATTGAGCCTTCCGGGATGGTAACCCGGTTGGCGTCGGGACGACCGTACAGGTTGATGAAGAATCTGGCGGTGCGGCCAATATCTGGCTGAACTGGCAGGGTGTCCACCGTCGCCGTGGTTGTGGCGTCGGTAACGATCGGAGCGGCGGTGGCCGTATTTTCGGCGGCTCGCTTGAAGGCGTTGGGGTTAAAGCGCATACACGAAAAAAGCCCGGATGCGTTTTTGCATCCGGGCTTTAATCAACGAGCGGTTATGCTATGGATTCAGCTCCTTTCTATTCTTCGGCGGGCGCGGAAATGACTTTGAATTTGATGCTGCCGGGGCTGGTGTAGCCGCGTTCGCGGCCAAGTTCGATGGCCCGTCGGGCGCATTGGGCGAGGGAACCGTAAAGATGGATTTCAGTTTTGACCACGCCACCGCTGCCGCCACTTCGACTGATGTAATGCGCAACTAGGATGCGCAGGTCGCGCGCTGGCGCGACGAGTTGGGCGGCGTCGTGAGCCAGACTGCGGACCTGAAGCGCGGCCTCATACGCCATCTCGTGCGTAACCTTGCCGTCATTGACGAGCGTGCTGGCGTGGGTATTAAAAATAACGTAGGCAATGGCCTGCGTTACCGCGCCATCCGGCAAGTGGTGCCGGAAGCGGAGCTGATTGTGAATTTCGTTTATCAGGGTCACGGTTTATAGAAGGTGATCTCGCCTATGGTTTTCACTGGGCGGAAATGGAGGGTATTCAGGAAATACGGCGCGTCAGCCGGACACCCAAAAAATTTGCATCCCAAGCTGGGGTCAGCTTGACCACCATTGCGCTCCGCGCTTAGGAGCCACGCGTGCTGTGCCCGCACCCGGAGCGCGGCATTGGCGTGGGCGTTGGCTGGGTTGTTCACGCCGTAAACGCCTTGCAGGGTTCCTCGATGGCGGAGCGCGCTGGCGACGGCGAGCATGGCGGTGTCGGATTGGTTGCCGGCTTCGCCAATGATGGCGCGCACGGCGTCCGCGTCGGAAATGGCCGCTTGGCCGGTGACGACCGGGAATGTGGCCAGGGCGGTGGCAAGCAGGAGGGCGCGTTTCATGGGCGGGAAAGTTTCCGGCGGATTTCGGCGAAGAGGTTCTGGCCGCGTTCGGGACTCACGCAGTCTTTGCGAAGCTTACCCGTTCTGACGGCGGTCTGGCGGACGGTCACCCGGCGGACGGTCACCCGGCGGGCGGGTTGATGACAGGTTTGGCATTCCCCGCCGTCGGCGCGTTCATCGCACTTGTCGCACCAGTAATGGCCGTTAATTGTATTTCTATATGTAATTTAACTCGTATTGCATAACGTGTTATTGTGTCAACGGGGAAATTGCGCAGGCGGAATCGGATGGTTCCGGGGCGTTGGTCGGGGCGCTGATTATCAGGCGGCCGAATTCGACTTGGACTTGGGCGTGGGTGCCGGGTTTGAATCCGGCGCGTTCCAGCCATTTGCCTTTGAGCCGGATGCGGACGGGCAGTTTGGCGGATTCTTCTTCGATCTTGATTATGCGGACCATAATTGTGGTTTTACCCGGCCGATTTCAGGGGGCCGGTTTCCCGTGGGGATTCGCTGGACCAACCGGTTCATGGCGAAAATCCCAATTCGGGTGTGCCCGTTTTCTGGTGTGCAAATCGAATAAAAAAAAGACCCGTCCACGCGGGGTCAGCGCGTGGACGGGGTGGGTACTCGCCGTACGGGCCTGCTATCAGGCCGTGGCGGGTTCTGCCGCGGGGTCCGGAGCGGGTGCGGGTGCCGGAGTTTCCGCGGGAGATTCGGAGGCCGGTTGCCCGGTCTTGAATTGCGGTTGGTTCTCCGCTTCGCGGCGCTGGAGCCATTCGGCGTAGCGCGGAGGCGGGATC
>Ga0302281_10003907_pt1 | contig 10225 bp, 10 predicted proteins | sample III_Fen_E1_2_FD_198762 | JGI IMG/M metagenome (GOLD analysis project Ga0302281, IMG submission 198762) | Peat permafrost microbial communities from Stordalen Mire near Abisko, Sweden - III_Fen_E1_2 | ecosystem: Environmental > Terrestrial > Soil > Wetlands > Permafrost | place: Sweden: Abisko...
ACCGGTCGCCATGTTGCGCGTGTACGACACGTGACCGGGGCAGTCCGCGATGATGAATTTGCGCGTGGGGGTCGTGGCGTAGCGATACGCCACGTCGATCGTGATGCCCTGTTCGCGTTCGGCGCGCAGACCGTCCGTGACGAAACTGAGGTCCAAGTCGCCGATGCCGCGCTTCTCCGACGCCGCGACGACGGCGTCCAGCTGGTCGTCGAAGAGCTGGCGCGTGTCGACGAGGAGACGACCAATCAGTGTCGACTTCCCGTCATCGACCGAACCGATCGTGGCCAGGCGGAGTAAATCCTTGGTGGCTAACTCCATCTAGAAGTAGCCCTCACGCTTTCGGTCCTCCATGGCCGTCTCAGAAAACTTGTCGTCGCCGCGCGTCGCCCCTCGTTCGGACACGTTCGCGATAGCGACCTCTTCGATGATGGTCTCAATGGTGTCAGCGAAGGAGACCACTGCGCCGGTGCAGTTGGCGTCGCCGACCGTACGAAAGCGCACCATCTTGTTCACTACGTCCTCGCCGGGACGGGGCTCGACGAACTCGCCGACCGCGAGCCACATCCCGTCGCGCAAGACCACGTCCCGCTGGTGAGCGAAGTAGATCGAAGGGAGGTCCATCTTCTCTCGCCCGATGTACTGCCAGACATCGAGTTCGGTCCAGTCCGAGAGGGGAAACGCGCGCACGTGCTCGCCGGGATTGACCTTGCCCTGGTAGAGCTGCCAGAGTTCGGGCCGCTGTTGGCGCGGGTCCCACTGACCAAAGGCGTCTCGGAAGCTCAGCACGCGCTCTTTCGCGCGAGCCTTGTCCTCGTCGCGTCGGGCGCCGCCGAAGGCCGCGTCAAAGGAGTTCGTGGTGATCGCCTCGAGCAGCGTGACGGTTTGGAGGCGGTTGCGCGATCCGAGGTGGCCGGGATCGGCGACTTTTCCCTGGTCGATCGTGTCTTGAACCGATGCGACAACGAGACGCGCCCCGGCCGCTTCGACCGCGCGGTCACGGAAGTCGAGTACCTCGGCGAAGTTCTGTCCGGTGTCGATGTGCAGCACGGGGAAGGGGAGTTGCTGGGGCGCGAAGGCCTTCGCGGCGAGGTGCAGCAGCACCGCAGAGTCCTTGCCGCCCGAGAAGAGCAGCACGGGACGCTCGCATTCGGCGACGACTTCTCGCAAGATGAAGAGTGCGTGGGACTCCAACACGTCGAGATGGTCAGTGGCGTGTGGGGTGGGCAAGGTCGTGGTCATATCTCGGTGGGCTGATTGTATTCTAGTTAGGCACTAGAGAAACCCTGACGACGATGAGAACTCCACTGAACGCACCGACTTCTGACCTCCTGCTCGAGTTGGACGACGTCAACGAGCGATTCGAGCGAGCGACGCCCCTCGAGATCGTGAACTGGACCTTCGAGCGATTCGGCGACGGGGTCGCGATGGCGTGTTCCTTCGAGGACCTCGCGCTCTTACACATGGTCCACGAGGTGCGCCCCGCGACCGAGATCATCTTCCTCGACACCGGTGGGCACTTTCCCGAGACGCTGGGTTTCGCCGCCGAGATCGAAGCGGCGTGGTCACTGAACTTGACGCGCACGGTACCCGGACCCGACGCCGCGGGGTCACCGTGCGGTAGCGCGAACTGCTGTGAACTGAGGAAAGTCGAGCCACTCGGTCGAGCATTAGTCGACCACGCGGCGTGGATCACCTCGGTCAAGCGCGTCGACGCCGCCACTCGCACCAACATGAAAATCCTGATGTGGGACGAGAAGTTCAATCTCGTCAAGGTCAATCCCTTAGCGACGTGGAGCGACGACGACGTCGAGTACTACTTAAAGAGCCACGACCTGCCCGAACACCCACTCTGGGCGCAGGGTTACGCGTCAATCGGCTGTGCGGCGATGACGCTCAAACCTCAAGTCCCCGGAGATCGTCGTTCCGGACGCTGGGTTGGGCTCGACAAGGATGAGTGCGGCCTCCACGAGGCGTAACATCCACCAAAAAACCAGTAATCACAAGTAAATTTGGCGCAATGTCAGAGCGCCGTCTCCTGGAGCTGGTCGGATGCTGCTAATCGTCCTAGCGCTCTTTTGGGTGGCGCTGCTCACCCCCATCGTGGTACGGCGCTTTCGTGACGGCGGGACGGAGAAATCAATCGTCTCGTTTCACGCCGAACACGAAGTCTTGAGCCGACAGGACTATACGGTGCTTCCCCTACACCGTCTCGACCGCGCCGACGAAGCCGAGCCGCGCCCGATCGAGCCCGAGCGTCGTCCTCGACTGACGATTGTTCACCCCGAGGACACGGTCGGATCATTGGAATCACGTTCCTCGTGGGACGAGTGGAGCGAGAACTACGACTACGACGAAGCCCACGCGCAGGGACCCACGGTGAACCGCTACGCGCGGGCATACTCGTCGCGACCGAGTGAGCCGGATCTCGCCCACTCCTACGAGCCACCATTGCGTCGTCGCTCGATGCGCGACCAACGTCGCGTCATGTTCCTGCGCTGTGTCGCGGCGGCGGCGGTCGTCTCGCTCGTCGCCTTCCTTAGTGGCTCGTCAATCCTGGTCGACCTGGCGGCACTCGCGTGGTTCGCCGTGGTGCTCTTCATCGCGCTGGCGCTGTACTCGGTAAGCCAGGGGTACCTTGCGGAGACGTCGTTACCGCTTCGCCTCCCGCAACGCCGACCCCTCGCGACGGTCAAGCCGCTCTACGCGGACAACGACGCGGAGTACGCCTCACCCTATGAACCCGTGTTCGTATCAGAGTTTTACGAGCCTGAGAGCGAAGAGCCGTGGCGCCGCGAGTCTCAGAGCTACCGTGCCTTCGGCTAAAGTGGAAACCTCTTCGGGGGTGTAGCTCAATTGGTAGAGCGCTACGTTCGCAATGTAGAGGCAGTGGGTTCGAATCCCATCACCTCCACCAAAGACCGCATTTCCTTCAGCGCCCCATAAGGTCGCGTTCATGAGTGATACCGAACCCCACGATCCGAAGAGTGAGGAGTCGCCGGCGCCCGTCGCGGCGAGTGACGCCGGTCATCACCGGCACGCGGAGGACAAAGTCCGCCATACTCGCACCTCGGCCGCGTGGGTGGCGATTACGATCGCCGTCTTGTTCGGTGTGGCGCTCATCGACTTCATCGCCCAAAATACCCGCGACGTGCGAATAGAGTTCTTCGGCGCGAGTGGTCGCATACCGATCGCCGTGGCGTTACTGGCGGCGGCGCTGTGCGGCGCGATCGTGGTACTCGCGATTGGCATTGGCCGCGTTGCGCAGCTGCGGCTCAACATGCGTCGTCAACGTCGGCATTCGATACGCCATCACGACGCGGACACGACCGCTGACGAGGCGTCCTAGTTTAACGACGTTGGTAAAAGGTGACGTGATCACTCGTATAACGAGACGTCTCGTATTTACGAACACTGTCGTACTTCCTGTGTAGGTAGTCGTCCTTCGCAACTGTCAGTTCAATGTGAAAGCGACCACGCGAATGTCTTTTGACGGCGTGTTGTGAAGAACGCTGAAGACGGGTCTTAGGTTCCTGAACAGAAGAGGCGATCAGTCTGTGTTGATGATTGCCCACTGAGAAGGGGAGCTACATCATGACAATGAATAGAGAGACGTCACGCAACACCGAAAGTCGCCGTGCGTTACGCCGACGCACGCCGCGCCTGCTCACGATGAAGCGCGCCCAAGCCGGAGCGAGTCTGGTAGTCGCAACGACGTTAAGCATGGCGGGAGTACTCGCGTTCGCGTCGCCGTCGTCGGCCGCACCCGTGGTGCCCACGCTGGGTGCCGCGTCAAACTTTGCGGTACTCGCGCACGCCGGCGTCGGTCGCCTCGCGGGTGCCACGGTCGTGGGCGACGTGGGACTGCTGGGCGAGGGATCGACCACGACCACACCGCTCCCCACTGTTGCGGCTGGTCTGTTAGGCGTCGTGACGGGTGCGCTCGATGTCGCCAACGGTCCCGCCACAACGGCGTTGGGTGCCGCGAGCACGGCGTACCGGACGGCGCAAGGCGACACCCCCACCACCGTCATCGCGGGCGCAGAGCTTCAAGGGGGCACCCTGACGCCCGGCGTCTACTCGGTCGTCGGACCACTGTCGTTGGGTGGCGTACTGCGACTCGACGCGTTGGGACACGCGAATGCCGGATTCATCTTCCAGATTCCCTCCACGCTCACCACCGCACCAGGCAGCAGCGTCGTACTCGAAGGCGGGGCGCAAGCACGCAACGTGCTCTGGCAAGTCGGCCAGTCGGCGTCCCTCGCACACGGGTCGTCTTTCGTCGGTTCGCTCCTCGCGGAGCACGCAGTGACCCTCGGAGCGGGTACTGACCTCGTGGGACGGGCGGTGTCGCTGCTCGCGGGCGTCAATCTCGGTGCGAGCTCGATCTCGTTACCAACGATTCCGACGTCCTCCGCGGGCGCTGCGGCGATCCCCTCGGCGGGCACCGCGGCGTCAACGGCGGGCGGTCTCACGTCATCGCTCGTGCCGATCATCGGGGGACTGGTCCCAACGGTGAGCAGCCTGGTGCCGACCGGTCTCGTGGGCACGCTCGCGAAGAGCGCCACGGGGGCGGTGAAGTCCGTGAAGGGCCTCGTACCACGCGCCAGCACCACGGCGCCCACCAGCGCTGTGGCAACGGCGTCAAAGCCCGCCACGAAGGCCGCCTCGCTGGCCACGGGTCTCCTCGGCGCGCTGGGCAGTCTGCCCTCTGGCATCGTCGGTAATCCAACCGCGAGTGCGACCGGACCCGTCTCGTCGACGACGAGCTCGGGACTGATCCCGTCCGTGGGCGCCCTGGTGGGGTCCGTGGTGGCTCCCGCGGCGACGGCCCTCGCGCCGGCGCTCAGCGCGGCGGTACCCACGTCCGGTCACGGCTCACTGGTGCACGGCGACGTCGCACCGGGAGCGGCACCCAAGAGTGGTGCCACGGTGAATCCTCACGCGTCCACCGCGACTACCACTACGGTGCCAACTAGCGCGTCGGGCACAATCCCCTCTGGCGCCCCGGCCACCGGTCAAGGTGGCATGGCTGGTTCGGGATTCACGATGTTTGGTCTCTTAGGACTGGCGGCAATGGCGCTCGCCTTTATCGCCGCGTCGGTCGCGCGAACGCGTCGCCGTCGTCTCGCGTAGCGGTTAAAGGTCGAACGATCGATGAGTCGCGTTGACGTCACCGAGAAGCGGCGCGCGCGTCGCCAGTGGCCGTGGTGGAGCGCCGCGGCCCTGGCCTTCGTGCTCGGCGCGGTGTTGCTCGTTGGCACGTTGCCGGCCCGAGAGCCCGCGGTGGTCGTACTGTCGCAGGCGCCGATCTCGAGGGCGCCGAGGGGCCCGGACGTGGCGCGCTCTCGTCCCGTCGAACTGGTGATTCCCGCCATTGGCGTGAGGAGCAGCGTCGGCCTGCTCGGTCTTCAAGCTGACGATGAGGTGATGGTGCCCACGACCACGCACACCGTCGGCTGGTACGACCGGGGCGTCACGCCCGGCATGGTCGGCTCGGCGGTCATTCTCGGCCATGTCGACTCGTACCTCGGACCGGGCACGCTCTTTGACCTCAAACTACTGAAGGCCGGTGACGCGATCGAGACGACATTGGCCGACGGCGCGGTGACGCGCTTCGTGGTTGAGCGCGTCGTCCAGTACGCCAAGACCTCATTCCCCGATCGACTGGTCTACGGGTCGCACGGGACGAGGTCGCTGCAACTAGTGACCTGCGGCGGAATCTTCGACCACGGTACCGGTCACTACGAGGCCAACGTCGTGGTCTTCAGTCGACTGATTAGCGTCACCGGGGCGAACGGCAGGGTGCGGACCTAGCACGTCGACTTCACGGGAGCGCACCCTAGGATTGTGGCCATCGTGAACGACGACCTCGATCTCGACGACGCGAGGAAGCGCTACCACTTCGCGCTCGCGCCAGAGGACTACGAGCGACTGCCCTTCTATTCTGCGTTGTTGGGCCAACTCGAACACGACGACGTTGCGCTGGGGTTGCTCGCGGGCGTCCGCGTCGAGCAACGAAACCCCATGCTGGTATTGGCGGCACTCCAACTCGCCGGACTCAAAGGCCACCCGGTCCTCGGCGCGATCTACGCCGCGGCACGGGGGGGCGAACTGGAAGAGCCCGAGGGCGCGGCGCGCGACGTGCTCGCGGTCATTCGCGAGACGCCGGACGTCATTGGCGACGAACTCTGGCGCTCTACGCAGACCAACGAGCCCGGACGCAGCGCGGTAATCCAAGCCGTGGTGCGAGAGCTGAGCGTCACGAGTGCCGCCATTAACGTCATCGAGGTCGGCACGTCTGCGGGAATCAACCTCTGCTTCGACCAGTTCCCCGTTCGGAAGATCGATGACGCGAACCCGCTGACGCTGGTCTGCGATGACGTGACGCCCATCGATCGAAAGAGCCCACTGCCCGACGTGGCGATGCGCATCGGCATCGATCCCTATCCGCTCGACCTCGCGAACGACGATGACCGAATGTGGCTGAAAGCCTGCATCTGGCCGGAACAACGACGACGTCACGAACGTTTCGACGCGGTCGTCGCGTCGCGACCGTCGTGGCCGAAGGCGACGGTGTTGACGGGCCGCGCGCTCGAGCGTCTCGATGACGCGATGACACTCGTCGACTCCAACGTGATGACCGTGATCTTTAACACATGGGTCGCGTTCTATCTCTCCCCCGAGGAGCAACGCGACTATTTCAATGACGTCATCGCGCGATGCGCGAACAACAACGTCGCGTGGATCTCCGTCGAGTCAACACTCATCCCTGTTCCCGGCGTTGAGGTCGATGAAGCGGCGCACGTTCGTGGCGCGTCGCAGGTCGTCGCAGCCGCGCCGAGGTCCGCGCCCGTGCTCTGGGGCTGGTGTCACGCGCACGGACGTTGGCTCGAGCGAGTTACAACCTCGTAGTTCGCTCCAACGTGTCCGCTCGAGGTTCGAGAGGGCGTGAAAAGAGGTCGGTCCGACGCGTCGCGAGCGTGCAGTTCTGTTGAAAACCTGCGACTAAATCGTTGGTATGTGATCTCACCATGAGGAAAAAGGTGGAAAAGCACTCCAATGCTGGGTATAAGTGTTTGATATCTCAATTCGGGCTTGGAGATCGGAGATTTCTCTGGCAGAGTGTCTCTCGTAGTTCACGTAGTACCTGCCAACGAGTCTTGGAACCGCAAGGGGAAGAGAGGGTGGGGGGATGAGGGGCCTCGCAAGAGGATCGGAGTCTCACCAACGGGCAGCGGAGTTCGGTCCGCTGTACGGAACAGGCAAATGACGTGAAGTGCCTGCCATCGAGGTTGTTCTGTCCGACACGGAACAGCGTTGGTGTGCCTCGGAAACCCCGAGGGGCGGGTGAGCTTCGGCTCACTGGTCACTCGGGGTTTTCGGCTTTTTACGGCCGAATCACCAGATCCAGTAGCGACGTATCGCCGACCGGTCGTGGGGGACCGACGACTCATAGATACCGCCGTTGCGCTCAATCGCTCGGGCCGAGCCAACGTTCTTCTCGTCGCACGTCACCAACACCGGGCTGACGCCATCGGCGCGGATCACCACCAACGCCTGGCGCAAGATCTCACTCGCGTAGCCTCGCCGGCGGTGCGCGGGCGCGACGCCGTAGCCGATGTGGCCGCCCCTCTCGGCGAAGAACTCATTTAGTTCGAACCGGATGGAGACCCGACCGACCAGTTCACCCGCGACGTCCGCCGCGAGCTGTACGGACCGGACAAGGTCGGCGCGAACGTTCCGACCCCACCGATAGTCCTCGAGTACCGCCAGATAGTCTGACCACGTAATCGTGTCGTTCCACCCGAGCAGGAACATGAAGTCGTCGGCGACCATCGCCTCGTTGATCGCGAGAGCCGCGGCTTCGTCGTCGATTCGGTACGGACGAAGTCGCAGATCCATCTCGTAAGGCTAACGACGCAGCGACGCCTAGAAAAGGGACTGCGGTTCGACGGGCGCAGTTAATTCAGGTCCGTCGTTCTTCACTGAGCCGACGGCCTTGGAGACGCCGTAGTAGCCGAGGGTCCCGACGGGCGCCGGGCGCAACAACGCGACACGCGCTTCGGGCTGCTCAGCCACGTCGAGCCAGACCTCGACGTCCTCCGGGCTCAAGATGACCGGCATGCGGTCGTGAATCCCGTCGACGTCTTGGTTGGGCGTCGTCGTGATGATGGTGCACGTCGCGAGCGGCGGGGCCGCTTCGTCCTCGCGGTTCCACCAGTTCTCAAAGAGTCCGGCGAAGAGGAGCGGCTGTTCGTCGCGGCGCGTGAAGAAGTAGGGCTGACGGTCGTTGCCGGGTCGATGGTCCCACTCGTAGAAACCATCCACGGGAATCACGCAGGGACGCTTCGCGAAGGCGGTACGAAACGAGGGCTTCTCCGCGACCGTCTCGCCGCGGGCGTTGAAGAGTTTGTTGCCGATGGAGGGGTCCTTCGCCCAACTCGGTACGAGTCCCCAGCGGTAGCGATCGAGCACGCGGGCCTCTTCGTGTTCTGCGACCGCGAAGAGTGAGCGCTGGGGTCCGACGTTCCAACTGGCTCGACCCTCGGGATCGAGGTCCGCGGCGAGGGCCGCCTCGAGGAACCGGGCGAAGTAGGAGGGGGGACTGAAGAGGGCGACGCGACCACACATGACTCCATTTTGCCCTGTTTTTAGGGCATTGGCACGTGTGACGAGGAGTCGCTACTCTTACGAACATATGTTCGCTTTATCGCCACCTCGCCCGTCGCTCTCCCCAGAACTCCTCGCTCGCGTGCGTCCCGTCGCGCTGGCGAAGAGTCGCACCCTGCCCCTCGGTGAGCCGTGGCGCGCACTCGTGCCCGACGCGGGACTGCGTCGTGGCTCGACGGTCGTGGTCGAGGCGCCGGTGGGTCTGGGTGGATTGAGCCTGGCGCTCAGTCTTCTGAGCGAGGCCAGTGCACAGGGTCACTGGGCGGCCGTGGTGGGGGTGGACGACCCCGGGGTCGTGGCCATGGTCGAACTCGGGCTCGACCTGCGTCGGGTGCTCTTCGTGCCCCGTCCGCGCGGCGAGTGGGCCGAGTCAGCGGCGGACCTACTCGACGGCGTCGACCTCGTGCTGGTGCGACCGCCCTCGCGCGCGGGCCTCCTCGCGGCGCGACGTCTCATGGACCGAGTGCGCGAACGCGGCACCGTGTTGATCGCGCTGAGTGAACCGCGCGCGCCGTGGCCGTTGCCGGCGGACCTGTTCTTTCGCGTCACCCAGGCCGAATGGGTCGCCTCGTCCAAACTCGACGCGCGTTATCTCACCGTGCACGTGAGCGGTCGTGGCGAAGCACAGCGTGGGAGCGAACACGTGGTGGTGGTACCGAATCGTCGCGGGCGCGCCGAGGCGAACTGATGGAGCAACTCCTCGCCGTGTGGGTCGACGCCCTCGCGCTCGAAGCACCCGACGGTTCGACGTTGCGCGACACGCTCTCGTTGCTCGACGCCCTCGACGCGATGTGTCCCTTCAGCGAAGCGGTGCGTCTCGGTCTCTTCGTGCTGCCGTTACGCGGACCGAGTCGGTTCTTCGGGGGTGACGACGCCGTGCTGGCCATGGTGCGCCAGTGTGTCCTCGACGTGGTGGGCGTCGCTCCCCAACTCGGCGTCGCCGAAGGGCTCTTCTGCGCGGAGCTCGCGGCGCATCGCGAAGTGATCGTGCCGCGCGGCGCGAGCGACGCCTTTCGTCGCGCACAGCCCCTCGAGGTCTTGGGGCGTAAGGACCTCACGACGACGTGTCAACGTTTGGGGCTCCACAGCGTGGGCGCGTTCGCCGACCTCGAGCGCGCGCGGGTGGGCGAGCGCTTCAACAAACACGCCCTGACGCTGCACCGGGTGGCGCGCGGTGAGCTCAGCGAGTTAGAGGGTCAGCGTGACCCCCGCCTCGCACGTCGCCTCGCCCAACTGCGCGGCGAGGAGGAGTTCTTCGACGAACAACAAGGCTTCTTCGGGCAACGCGGCGCCAGCGACGACCGGGCTGAGGCGGCGGCGCACCGAGTCCGTCGTCGTCTCGGGGCCGACGCCATCGCGGTGGCGAGTCTGCGTGGGGGCCGCGGGCCCGAGGACCAGGGCGCGCTCGTGCCCTGGGGGTCACCGGAGTCGAAGGTTCGCGACCTCGCGCCGTGGCCCGGTCGACTCGCGGCCCCCTCGCCGGCGACGACATTGGCCCACCCCGCGCCCGTGCAACTGCGCGACGCGGCGAATCGGCCAGTGGTGATGGACGCGC
>Ga0302281_10003915_pt1 | contig 10211 bp, 12 predicted proteins | sample III_Fen_E1_2_FD_198762 | JGI IMG/M metagenome (GOLD analysis project Ga0302281, IMG submission 198762) | Peat permafrost microbial communities from Stordalen Mire near Abisko, Sweden - III_Fen_E1_2 | ecosystem: Environmental > Terrestrial > Soil > Wetlands > Permafrost | place: Sweden: Abisko...
AATTAGCAAAAAAACTTCGCCCGGCCAGCGAGATGTTGCCAGCTGACTTGTACGCTGCCTTGATTGCCCGCAAACCCGGCCAGCGTGGCAAGCAGAAAAAACCGACCAAAAAACCAGTCTATTTGCGTTTGGATTCTGAAGTTGTCGAACATTTCAAATCCACCGGCAAAGGCTGGCAAAGCCGCATCAATAATTTTCTTAAAGCAGCGGTGACAAATTCGATTGTATGACCATTATCGCCCCCTGCGAACCATGTGTGTAAGCGGGAAGTGCTGGCAAGGGATGTGGATGCTTAATCATCCGTCATCCCGGCGAAGGCCACGATCCACGCTCTTTAAACTCTACTAGGCTGGCCGACTTGCTTGCAATTCTGCGCTTCCGTTGCTCACGTAGCGCTGCTATGCTCCACTAGCGTTCTTAAATTACTTCGCATTCAGTTCAGTTTCGCAAGATTTAAAAATATATTTATGGTCAAATTCCTTATAGCAATTTTTATCGCAATTTCGGTCATTGATTTTTATTTACTCGCTATTTACTTTTATCCGGAAATTATTGAATGGTTAAAATACAATAGTGGAATAGGGTCAATTGTAGGTGGCACTATCGGAGCTTTAGGCTCGGCATTATCGATTTGCTTAATGCTTGCGTGGCAACGAGATGAGGAGTCTTCAAGGATAACTTCTGCTATTTATATAGAAGTAATGGAATTTACTAAAATAGCCGTTGAGATTTTGAACCTATGTATAGAAATTTTTCTAGGTAAAAAAAATAAAAACGCTATGGAATTCTACATAGAAACACTTCCGCAATCGCCGACAATCTTTATATCCTGTGCGGATCGTATAGCTCTTTTCCACTCTCCTGCAACTATTGTTAGTTTTTATAATATATTTAGAAAGATAGAAGTTATCACTAAGCCTGAGGCTGCCAATAAATTAGGGCAAACAGAACAAAATCTAGGAATAAGAAAAGAAATAGTTGGAAATGTTGCGCAAGAGCTTATCAAGATATGTGAGTTAGGACGGGATGCCTTGAACAAATGGTCTCCAAAATCTGAATTTGAACGTGACGCAAATAAAGAGACCCTTCAAAAGGTTCTATCGACGCTGGAAAATGCGAATAAAATCTTTCCTAAAAATACTATTAACCGACCCGTTTAGGCACCGCATGAAAAAACTATTTTTCTTTTTTATACTAATACTATGTATATTTACGTTCGTTTCCCCAACGGTTTTCGCCGACGACATCACCTTCCTCACCCCCACCGAACTCGTCCCGCACGCAAAAACCATTGACCGGGTGCAGAGTTATCTCAGCAACCTCACCACCGTTATCGCCGATTTTACACAAGTTGCGCCCGACGGAACGCTTACCTCGGGCAAGTTTTATCTGAAGCGACCGGGGAAGATGCGGTGGCAGTATAATCCGCCGACGCCGATTCTTATGATTTCGAGCGGTACGGAGCTGGTGTATTACGATATCGAGCTGGAGCAGGTGAGCCATATTCCGCTCGACGATACGCTGATCGGGTTTCTGGCGCAGAATCCTATCGCGTTTGATAAAAATATCGGGATTATCGGTTTCAATGCGAAGCAGGGTGTTATCCGCATTACGCTGGCGCAGCGCGACAAGCCTGACGACGGTCAACTGGAACTGGAGTTTTCAGACAAGCCGCTGCTCATCCGCAACATGGTAATCACCGACGCCACCCATCAGACCACCAGCGTTTCTCTCAATAACGCCCGCTTCGGGGTGGAGCTGGATCCGGAATTGTTTATTTTCAGGGATCCGCGCACGCCAAGAAAAATCCATTAATAACAGTATATTGAAAACGTAACCATGGGATTGCGCCGGTTTCGGTCACGCAAAAAATGTGCAACTGTCATTGAAACTTCACATAACTTTCCCATATTGTGTGGTATAAATAATAGAATTGATTCACACAGCTTTTAGAAAATCATTGGAGCGTTATGGATAGACCAAGCGATAACGAGAACAGCGATCAATCGGTTTATTCCGTTGCCTACCCCGTACTCCCTGTGGCCTATGTGCGGCCCGTCATTACCGATAAAGGAAAAAGCTACGCCGTCTGCACCGCCGACGGTACGCAGCTGGCGATATTTCCTACTCAGGACGCTGCTTATTTTGCGGCTAAGCAGCATGATTTAGAGCCGGTGTTGATTCACTAGGTCAAAGTATTTTTATGAATAAATCTGAAGACGATAATATTTTGCCAAAAAGGCCAATTCCAAAATATAAAAAGACACCACGCTCAAGCCCCGAGGAGTTGGATACTATCCGCGTATTACAGACGCAAGGCCTACATGGGCGGATATCCTGAAGGATATGACGGAAGAAAAGCGCCTTTGTGATGAAGCCAACGAGGCTTATGATAGAGCGTATGAACAGAAACACGGCGAGAAGCCATGGTGGAGTCGCTAATTGCTTTGCTTACTGAGAATGTATGGTAAAGCGCTCCGCCATCCGCACCAGACTCATCAGAAAAAACACTACCAGTAGCCATTTATATTTTGCAAAGCGATTATAGCGGTGTGGTAATTGTTCGCGGATCAGGGTTCGCGCGGCGATGTCGGTTACTTCGGTTATTTTTAATCCCCTCCCCATTAGGGGGAGGGTTAGGGTGGGGGCATAGTTTGGCTTCGGATTCTCATTCGCCCCCCTCCTAACCTCCCCCCTAATGGGGGAGGGATATTCGAATAATTCTTTATGTTTTCTGAAAGTGCGCATCGGCGTGCGCACCGGATAAAATCTGACCGGGATTCTGTGCTCTCCTTCATGATACTGATAGAGGCCGGTCACTTCGGCGATGAGAACTTCCTGACTTGCGGGCAGGGGCACGGCGATAATATCTTCCGGGTGCAATCTGGAAAAAATATTCCAGAAACGATCGAGTTTTCCGTTGATCGATTCCGGCGGATTGTCGGGATAAAGCGCGGCGAGCATTTCTATCGCCTGCGCGGGGCCGGCGAGGCCGGTTAGGTTGGGGAGGCCTTCAAAGGGTAATGGCAGGTATTCGCGCTCGGGGAGCTGCGCTTCTTCCTCTGCCGTCATCGATGCGTGATAGATCCAGACGGTCATAAACTTCCCCCTCTCCCCTCGGGAGAGGGCCGGGGTGAGGGACTCTCCCGGAACTCCGACACCTGAATATGTTGATAGTCCCTCACCCTAACCCTCTCCCGGAGGGAGAGGGGATATGTATGATCCCGGATCGCTCATGCCGTTTTCGTGGAAGCCCTTGAGTCGCAACTGGCAAGCATCGCAATGCCCGCAGGCGCGGCCTTCTTTGTCGGGATCGTAGCAGCTGGTCGTAGCCGCGTAATCGACGCCTAGCCCCAGGCCTTTCTGGATGATTTCGGCTTTGCTTAAATGGATCAGCGGGGTGTGGATGGTGATGCGTTTTTCGCCTTCGACGCCGTAAGCGGTGGCGAGGTTGGCCATGGTTTCGAAGGCTTTGATGAATTCGGGGCGGCAATCGGGGTAGCCGCTGTAATCGAGCGCATTGACGCCGATGAAAATATCGTAGGCTTTGAGCACCTCGGCCCATGCCATGGCGAAGGACAGGAAAATGGTGTTGCGGGCGGGGACATAGGTGATGGGGATGCCGTGCGACATGGCTTCCGCGCCGCGATCCTTGGGTACGACGAGTGCATCGTCGGTGAGCGCCGAGCCTCCGAAACCGCCGAGATCGATGGGTAAAATCTTGTGTTCTTTCGCGCCGTATTTTTGGGCGATCTTTGCTGCTGCTAGCAGTTCGTGGTTATGCCGCTGGCCGTAGGCGAACGATAGCGCATACACATCGAATCCCAGCGACCCTGCGATGGCGAGGGTGGTGGTGGAATCGAGGCCGCCGGAGAGTAACAATACTGCTTTTTTGGTCATTCAATCCCCAGAATTTTATGTGTCTGCAGTGATAAAATATATCCATTCCGCATCGCCAGTTCCTTTGCCAATGCGATATTTTCCGCATTGCGTTCGGTATCGTATTCATCCATCGGCTGCACATATACCGGGGTATGGTACATACCCTGACCGACATTACCGACGTGATTATATTTTTCATCATGCGCGGAGATAATGAATTTCAGCGCCTGCATGCGTTTCAGCAAATCCTCACGAATTGGAAAATACCCGGTGCCGGTATTTTTGGGTGAGCAGATGATCGCTACCTGTTCCGGTAATGGCCGGTATAATGTACCGTTGGTTTCGATCTGCACCTTGAATTTTTCGGCCAGTAGCGTTTCGCATAGCGGCGCGATATTCTGGCGCAGCGGCTCGCCGCCGGTAATCACTACGAGGTGGCGCACGCGCTTTCCCACTTCATTCGCCAGTCGTTTCACCTCCGAAATAATATCGGTGATATTTTCCTGGCGATAATCCTCAAAATCCGTATCGCAGAAACTGCATGCCAGATTGCAGCCGCCGAGGCGCACGAATACCGCCGGATGGCCGACGAAAGGGCCTTCTCCCTGCAGGGTGGGGAAAATATGTTTGATTTCCAACTGGCTGCCGTCGCCTGCTATGGGTTGCCGTATTGGATTATTTCCACGCATAAATGTTGCACCTGGGCGGCTGCTGCCGTATGTTACTGTTTCACTTAATAATAGCGTCTTTAATCAAAAAACCATGAAAAAGAAACAAAATAGCAAAAACTGGAAACTCGCTACGCAATTAGTGCGCGGAGGCCGCATTCAGAGCCAGTTTGGCGAGACGTCCGAGGCGCTGTTTCTCAACTCGGCCTACTCCTATGACTCCGCCGAAGCAGGGGAGGATTTGTTTTCGGGTAAAATCGAGGGTTTTAAATATGGGCGTTATTCGCATCCTAATCTTGCCATGCTTGAAGAGCGGATGGCGCTGATGGAGGGGGCGGAAGCCTGCATCGTTACCGCATCGGGCATGGCGGCGGTGTTTGCTAGTCTCATGTGCCAGTTGAAAAGCGGCGATCATGTGGTTGCAAGTAAAGTGCTTTTTTCCTCCTGCCATTATATTATTACGCAGATTCTGCCGCGTTTTGGCATTAGCTATTCGCTGGTGGATGGGGCGGATATGGCGGCTTGGGGTAAGGCTATTAGCAAAAAAACGCGGGTGGTTTTTATTGAAACTCCGGCTAATCCGACGCTGGAGCTGGTGGATATCGCGGCGGTGGCGAAATTATGTAAAAAGACTGGGACTTGTCTTATTATCGATAATGTTTTTGCGACGCCTTTGTTGCAGCACCCGCTGAAGCTGGGGGCGGATATGGTGGTGTATTCCACGACCAAGCATATTGACGGGCAGGGGCGGACGCTGGGCGGGGCGATTCTGGGCAAGCGCAAGCTGCTGGATGAGGTGGTGATGCCGTTTGTGCGCCATACCGGGCCGCATATGAGTCAGTTTAATGCGTGGGTGCTGCTGAAGAGTCTAGAGACGTTGAAGCTGCGCGTCGATAAGCATTGCGATAATGCCGAGGCGCTGGCGGCGTTTTTGGAGAAACATCCGAAAGTATCGCGCATTATTTATCCGGGGCTGAAAAGCCATCCGCATTATGCGGTCGCTAAAAAGCAGATGTCGCGCGGCGGGCCGATGATTGCGCTGGAATTAAAAGGCGGCAAAAAGGCGGCGTTTAAATTTATGAATGCGCTCAAGGTATTCGATATTTCCAATAATCTCGGGAATGCAAAAAGCCTTGTCACGCACCCGGCTTCGACTACGCATGCAAGCATTGGTGCTGAGGAGCGCAGGAAAATTGGTATTGGGGATGGGCTGATCAGGCTTTCGGTGGGGATTGAGGATATTGAGGATTTGAAGGCGGATATTGAGCAGGCGCTGGGATAATTGCATTTTTTATAATCTAGGGCTTGCAGGGGCAAAACTCTTGTCCCATAATCCTTTGAGGCTGGTGGCGGGCGGTGCCGCTGCGAATCCGGTCAGGACCGAAAGGTAGCAGCCGTAGCGGCTCAAGCATCGGGTCGTCACCAGTCACCTCAGGTAAGTTTCTTAGGTTTATAAGGTTTCGCAGGTTGCGTATGCCGATTATACCTAGACATCCGAAACTTACGAAACCTTATAAGCTCAAGAAACTTTTCCTATGGAATACCGCGTTCTCGCCCGTAAATACCGGCCTACCAATTTCGATGATCTCATCGGGCAAGAGGTGCTGGTGCAGACGTTGTCGAATGCGATTAAGAGCGGGCGGATTGCGCATGCGTTTTTGTTGACCGGGATTCGCGGTATCGGCAAGACGACGACGGCGCGGATTATTGCGCGGGCGTTGAATTGCATCGGCGCGGACGGAAAGGGCCCGGCGACGATCAGCCCGTGCGGCGTGTGTGCGAATTGCAAGATGATTTCAGACGATAGGCATGTCGACGTGCTGGAGATGGACGCGGCCTCGCATACGGGCGTGGGCGATATTCGCGAGCTGATCGATACGGTGCGGTATCTGCCGAGCTCGGGGCGGTACAAGATTTATATCATAGACGAAGTGCACATGCTTTCCAACAGCGCGTTTAATGCGCTGTTGAAGACGCTTGAGGAACCGCCGCCGCATGTGAAATTTATTTTCGCGACGACGGAGGCGCGGAAAATTCCGGTGACGATTTTGTCGAGGTGCCAGCGGTTCGATCTGAAGCGCATCGATATGGAGATGCTGGCGGGGCATTTGGGGAAAATTGCCGCAAAGGAAAATATTGCGATTGAGGATGAGGCGTTGAAGCTACTTGCGGTGGCGGCGGAAGGGTCGGTGCGCGATGCGTTGTCGCTACTCGACCAGGCGATTGCGGCCAATACCGATGAAGGGAAAATTGCGGCGGGCGCGGTGCGGCAGATGATCGGCAGCGCGGATAAAACGGCGACGTTCAGGCTGCTCGATATTTTGTTGTCGGGCAAAACGGGTGAGGCGCTGGAGGAAATTCGTAAGCAATATACGGCGGGTTCCGATCCGCTTTTGATGGTGCAGGATAGTCTAGAAGTGACGCATCTGATTACTCGGGTGAAGGTTGCGTCGTCGGCGCTGACCGATATTGCGCTATCGCAGCATGACCGTGAGGCGGCGAAGGCGATGGCGGATAAGCTCACGATGCCGGTGCTGACGCGGTTGTGGCAGATGTTGCTCAAAGGCATTACCGAGGTGAAGATGGCGCCGTCACCGCTTTCGGCGCTGGAGATGCTGGTGGTGCGGGTGAGCTATGCGGCGCAGTTGCCGACGGTGGCGGAGGCTATTAGGGGATTGGGGATTGGGGATTCGGGATTGGGGAAGAATAATAGTGAAACGGGCATGAAGAATAGCCCCGTACTCGTATCTACTACTGAATCCCGAATTCCCAATCCCCAATCCCTAATCCCGACTACTTTCATTGATGCCGTCGCGCTGTTCGCCACCCATCGTGAGCCGCTGAAATTTACGCAGTTGCGCGAGAATGTGCGGCTGGTGAATTTTGAGCCGGGGAAGATTGAGATGCGGTTGACTTCGGCGTTGCCGCGCGAGTTTCAGTCGCAGATTGCGGCGTGTCTGACGCAGTGGACGGGGCAGGAGTGGAAGGTGATGTTGTCGGAGGAAGAGGGAAGTCCGAGCTTGCACGAGCAGGACATCACGCGTAAGGAAAAGCAGATTCAGGAAGTGTCTTCGCAACCGCTGGTTTCCAGTATATTGGAGCAATTTCCGGGAGCGAAACTGGTGGGAGTGACGTAATCATGCCGCATGTCGTTATTGAATATTCCGCCGATATAGGCATCGATCCGATGGCGTTGGTGACTAAGGCGCATCAGGGCGCTATCGATAGCGGGTTGTTTTCAACTGCCGATATTAAGACTCGCGCTTATCCGGCTGCGCATTATATAGTGGCCGAGGGGAACAAATTATTTGTGCATGTGACACTGTATTTGCTGGAAGGCAGAACTGTGGCGCAGAAGCAGCATCTCAGTGAGGCGCTTAGTAAATCGTTGTTGCCGCTGCTGAAAAGCGGGCAGCATTTATCGATTGATATACGCGATCTGCTCAGGGATATTTACAAGAAGCACGTGGCATAAATACTAATTATCGGGAGACTATATGAACCTACAAAAAATGATGAAACAAGCGCAGGAAATGCAGAACAAGATGGCCGAAATGCAGGCCCGTCTTGAAAGCGAAGAGGCCGAAGGCTCGTCCGGCGGCGGTTCGGTGCGCGTGCGTATTAATGGCAAGAATATGATGCTGAAAGTGTCGATTGATGACAGCTTGATGAAGGTCGAAGAGAAGGAAATGCTCGAGGATTTGCTCGTCGCGGCGTATAACGATGCGCGCGGTAAAATCGACGCGACCACGTCCGACCAGATGGGTAAAATAACCAGCGGGTTGCAGTTGCCGCCTGGGTTGAAGTTGCCTTTTTGAGTTAAGGTAGGTTTCGTAGGTTTTCAGGTTGCGTAGGTTTCGCAGGCTTAAATCATCCGAAACCTGCGCAACCTGAAAACCTACGAAACCTCACTTTATGACCCACTCCGACATCGACGAACTCATCCGCCTTTTCTCCAAGCTCCCTGGTTTGGGGCCGCGTTCGGCTCGGCGCGTGGTGCTGCATTTGCTGCGGCAGAAAGATGCGTTGATGGCGCCGCTGGCTTCGGTCTTAGAGCGGGCGATGATTTCGATACGCACTTGCACGACTTGCGGTAATCTGGATACGCATGATCCTTGCGCGATTTGCAGCGATTCACGGCGGGATGGGTCGGTGATTTGCGTGGTCGAGGAGCTGGCGGATTTATGGGCGATCGAGCGGTGCAATTTGTATAAGGGGCAATATCACGTGCTGGGCGGGACCTTGTCGGCGATTGACGATCGCGGACCGTCGCAGCTGAATATCGAGCCGCTGATTGCGCGGGCGGGAGCGGATGGCGTGAAGGAAATAATTCTTGCGACTAATGCAACGCTTGAGGGGCAGACGACGGCGCATTATCTGACTACCCGATTGGAAGGATGTAATGTCAATATTTCGCGGCTGGCGCAGGGGATTCCGATGGGCGGGGAATTGGATTATCTGGATGATGGAACGCTGGGCGCGGCGCTGAAGGCGCGGTTGCCATTTTAGATCTTACTTCGCCCTCTCCCTCCGGGAGAGGGCGGGGTGAGGGACTCTCCACAAATTCTAACGCCTGAATATGTTGATAGACCCTCACCCTAACCCTCTCCCGGAGGGAGAGGGGATTTTTCTAAAGCGATAGCCGTTTAAAAATTTTCTCCGGAATGTGGATGATGATTAGCATTATATAGCGCCAGAAGAAGGGCACGTAGATGACGTTTTTGCGTTTTTGCATGGCGCGGACAATGCATCCCGCGGCGTATTCGCGGCTGGCGATGAGCGGGCTTTGCATGCCCCAGGTTAGGGGCGTGTCGATGAAGCCGGGTTTTACGGTCATGACATGGATACCTTCTTTGTAAAGGCGGTTGCGCAGGCCGGAGGCGAAGGTGGTGAGGGCGGCTTTGGCGCTGCCGTAGGCGTAGTTGCTCTGGCGGCCGCGGTCTCCAGCGACGGAGGAGATGAGGGTGATGGTGCCTTTTCCTGTGGCGGCTAAGTGCAGTGCTGCGAGTGTCGCGATCTGAGCTGGGACGGTGTAGTTGAGCCAGATGGTGTAGGCGATGTTGTTGGGATTGGTGGGGTCGGGGTCGCCCATGTCGCCGGTGGCGATGATGATGTGGTCGAATGCTCCGGCGTCGTGAATCAGTTGCTCGGCGGAGAAATCGACGTTTAGGAAATCGGCGATGAGGATGGCGGTGGCGGAGTTGTGGCGCGTGGTGAGATCGGCGGCTAGAAGTTCCAGTTCTTCGGCATCGCGTCCGGCGAGGATCAGGGCGTAACCCTGCTGTGCCAGCTGGCGGCAGATGGCTTGCGCGAGGGATGACGTTGCGCCGATGATGAGGACGGTTTCGTTCATGCGCGTCTTTTCCACTCCAGGCGTTCGGACATGAGCGAGGAGAATTTGGCGTCGGGGTCGATGTCGTGGATGGTGGCGAGCCATTCACCCAGGTTCTGACCGTACATGGCGGCGAATAATTCGGGGGTGAGCATGGCGTCTTTGGCGAGGTAGATGCGCCCGCCGTAACCGGCGATCATACCGTCGAGCAGGGGCAGAACTTTGCGCACACGGGGGGTGTTGGGGAAGTCGAGCGCGATGCTGTAGCCGCGTTTGGGGAAGGTGAGGAGGCCTTTGCCGTTGCGATGGTATTTTATGACGGCGAGGTA
>Ga0302281_10003919_pt1 | contig 10209 bp, 5 predicted proteins | sample III_Fen_E1_2_FD_198762 | JGI IMG/M metagenome (GOLD analysis project Ga0302281, IMG submission 198762) | Peat permafrost microbial communities from Stordalen Mire near Abisko, Sweden - III_Fen_E1_2 | ecosystem: Environmental > Terrestrial > Soil > Wetlands > Permafrost | place: Sweden: Abisko...
ATCCCGAAAATCGCATGGGCTTATTTTTTTATGTTTTTTTTGTAATAGCTGTCGTTTTTACATTGGATCAGTTTACAGGGTTTGCAGTGAAAGTATTGTCGGGTTTTATTCTTGTTATCACACTAATTCATTTTGTTGTTAATATTAATTTTGATAAACATTCAAATACTTCGTATAATACTATTCCTGAACGGTTTTATACTCGTTTATTAGAAGAACAAAAACAAAGTCCTGAAAAGATTACTATTAGCGGTCAACCGGATGCTGAGCTTCTTTATGATTTTTGGAACTATTTGCATAAAGGAGCTTTAAACAGCAGTAACAATTCAAGTTATGTGATGCAAATGAATTGTGATTATGTTGTTGTATTGAAAAAAAACGAACAATATTATAGGCCTTATTATAACGAGATTGACTCGGATAAACATTCGGACATAACTTTATTGAAACGCAAAGAGAAATTAAAAAGGAATTTGCTGCTATCTATTAATTCGTTAAAGCCTATACAAGGAAATGGACAGTACTATAATCTATATTTAGCAAAGGATACTTGTTATAGAAATACAAATCCTTTGTTGGTTGAATTTAATATAGCCTCCATTCAGGCAAAAATGCCTTTAAATATGTGGTTGGTATTTGAAGTGGATTCTTCGGAAGGGCATTCTGCATCTTATCAAAAAACACCGCTCAATATGCTGCGGTATGATTGGACCACTGCCGGGAACCAAGTACTGGATTTGGTGGGCGGCCCACTTCCCTTGAAAATACATCGAATGGTGTGTTATTTATGGAATATTGAAATGAAACAAATAAAAGTCAAAGTAAACTCTATTAAAATTTATCAGTTGGAAGGCAGCGGTGTTTGCGATACTGTTTCTGAATGCAAAGTGGTTTCACCTTGAATAGAGTGAATTTAATGCTGATTTTTTTTCACACGATATATTTTTTACCCCTGATTGAAAAGCGGAAGCTGTGAGCGTTTTAAAATACGGCAGCACAATAAGGTAACATCATCCATATATTCCTTTTTACCTTTGTATACGTTTAGTGTCTCGGCAATTTTATCATTCACTTCTTTTGAAGATATACCGGAATTAGCAAATGAAATAAACAAGTCACTTAGCTTTTCAATACCAAACTCTTCATCGTTATCATTCTCCAGTTCAGTAATGCCATCGGTATATGCCAGTAAGGATGCAGGCGCAGCAATTGCTATAATGCCTTCTTTCAGGTAGGGTATTTTAGGTAGCATTCCAAGTGCAGGGCCTCCCGATTTTAGCAGGTTTACCGTATTCTCCATATAAAGTATGGGGGGATAGTGACCTGCATTTATGTAGTTTAACGTTTGGGTAAGCCGATTGAATTTAGCAATAAAAAAGGTTATAAAACTTTCACCTTTTGCTGTTTCCATTACGTTGCGGTTAAGCTTGGTTACTAATTCCGTAAGCGAGCTTGTTTGCTCAATTTGAGCATGCAGGCTAGCCTGAAAGTTGCTCATAAGCAAGGCTGCTGCCACTCCTTTGCCCGAAACGTCGGCAATGCAAAATGCAAATTCGCTTTCATTTAAAGGAATAAAATCATAATAGTCTCCGCTAATCTCATGAAAGGGCAGGTAGTATGCTGCTACATCGAGCTCATCGGTGTGGGGCAATACCGAAGGAACCAAAATAGATTGTATTTCTTTCGCCAGGTCAAGCTCATGTTTTAGTAATGCCTGATGAATATGTTCTTTGGCGAGTTTTTTATTTTCAATGGCTACAACCAGGATGTTGGTTAGCGTTTGTATGTATGGTAAGTGTTTAAGCGCGGAGCCGGTTCCTTTTTTGCCTTCTTTCAGGTCGCCTAAAAACAGGTATGCCAAAGGGCTTTCTTTATGATAAACCGGAACAACAATATCTAATTCGCAACCGTTCGGCCAGGAATCCTGATGCACTTGTGCAATTTCCCTTACTTTGGAATAGCCTTTGGCTCTTTCAATAGTAAACTCAAGGTTGTCTTGTTCAATTCCATAACTAAGGATGCATCGCCAGTTCCCATCGTGGCTCAGAAGCATCAACCTGCCAATATTTAATTTGTTTTCAAGAACATCTCTGTAAATATCAAGAAGTGCACTAATGGAAGCATTCAGGTTAATGTTCTTGGTAAGCTCAAATAAGGCATTCAGTTTTTCATCAGAAATATCCTGTATATGTTGCCTGGAATCTTTATTTTTTTCAGCCATTGTTTTTAATTCCCCTCCGCAGATGCCGGGGGGGCGGATTCTAATTTTAACAGGCTCCAGGCTTCCGGTTTATTGCTGAACAGGACTTTTGTATTTCCCCAAATTTGTTTGAATAGATCCGAATGGCGGTACATTTCCAAATCTTGTTCCGATTTCCAGGTGCTATAGGTATAAAAAATATTAGGAGCATCCATAGAGCTATGCAATTCTACCCCCAGGCATCCCTCAAACCCGGCTATTTTACTGCGGTTTAAATTAAACATTTCTAAAAATGTATCTACCTTAGTTTTTTCAAACTCCATCTTAACTATTCGAATTACCATATTCTATTCGTTTAAGCTTTTACCTGAGAACGTATAATATTAAGTGCACCACCTGCTTTGAACCATTCTATCTGGTTTTCGTTGTAGCTCTGGTTTAACTTTATTTTATCCTGGCTTCCATCTTTATGGTTAAGCACCATAGTAAGTTGAACGCCCGGAGCAAAGGTGGTTAAGCCAAGTACATCAATGGTATCGTCTTCGCGGATTTTATCGTAATCATTTTTGTCGGCAAAAGTTACTGCCAGCATACCTTGTTTCTTCAGGTTTGTTTCATGGATGCGTGCAAACGATTTTACCAAAATTACCCGTACACCCAGGAAGCGGGGTTCCATGGCGGCATGTTCGCGGGAACTGCCCTCGCCGTAGTTTTCATCGCCTACAACAACTGTGCCTATGTGAGCCGCTTTGTAAGCCCTTTGCACAGCAGGAACAGAGCCGTATTCACCGGTCAGTTCATTCTTTACCGAATCCGTTTTGCCGTTGTAGCTGTTCATAGCGCCAATAAGCATATTGTTAGATATATTGTCTAAGTGCCCCCTGTATTTAAGCCATGGGCCTGCCATAGAGATATGGTCGGTTGTGCATTTTCCTTTTGCTTTAATAAGTAACCTCAATCCTTTCAAATCAATACCTTCCCAGGCTGCGAAAGGAGCTAAGAGCTGCAGACGTTGAGAATCGGGCGATACCAGCACTTGTACCTGGCTGCCATCTGTAGCCGGTTCCTGGTAACCCCTGTCTTTCACATCAAATCCTTTGGCAGGAAGTTCAATGCCGGTTGGTTCCGGTAGTTTTACTTTTTCGCCTTTGTCGTTGATGAGTGTATCCCGAAGTGGATTAAACGTAAGGTTTCCCGCAATAGCAAGCGCAGTAACTAATTCAGGAGACGATACAAATGCATGTGTGTTGGCATTTCCGTCATTTCTTTTAGCGAAGTTGCGGTTGAAGGATGTTATAATTGAGTTCTTTTTTTCAGGATTGTTGGTATGTCGCGCCCATTGTCCTATGCAAGGTCCGCAGGCATTGGCCAGTACTACTCCGCCCAGTTTTTCAAACCATTGCAGGTAACCGTCACGGTCTACCGTATACCGCACTTGTTCCGATCCGGGAGTAACCGTATATTCCGATTTGGTTTTCAATCCGTTTTCTACCGCAAACTTGGCTAGCGATGCCGCCCTGCTGATGTCTTCGTACGATGAATTGGTGCAGGAACCTATCAGTCCAACTTCCAGTTCTTCAGGCCAGCCATTGTCTTTTACAGCTTGTGCAAATTTAGATATAGGCCAGGCCAAATCAGGAGTATATGGTCCGTTAACATGAGGTTCCAGTGTATTAAGGTCGATTTCTATAACCTGGTCAAAGTATTTTTCAGGACTTTCATAGGCTTCATGATCTCCCTTTAAATGTTCTGCAACGCCATCAGCCAAGGAAGCAAGGTCAGCCCTGCCGGTTGATTTAAGATAGTCTGACATTTTAGAGTCGTACGTAAAGATAGAAGTTGTAGCCCCGATTTCAGCGCCCATATTGCAAATGGTGCCTTTTCCGGTACAAGAAATAGATTCCGCACCCGGACCGAAGTATTCTACTATGCGGTCTGTTCCGCCTTTAACGGTAAGGATTCCTGCTACTTTCAAAATTACGTCTTTGGCAGAGGTCCAGCCACTTAGCTTACCTGTAAGCTTCACGCCAATCAGTTGAGGAAATTTAAGTTCCCAGGGCAGCCCTGCCATAACATCGCAGGCATCAGCTCCGCCAACACCAATGGCAATCATTCCCAAGCCTCCGGCATTAGGGGTGTGTGAATCGGTTCCAATCATCATTCCGCCCGGAAATGCATAGTTCTCCAGTATTACCTGGTGAATAATTCCGGCTCCCGGTTTCCAGAAACCAATACCATATTTATTGGATACGGAAGCAAGAAAATCGTATACTTCCTTGTTCTTGGTAATAGCTGTTTCCAAATCGGCTTTAGCGCCAACATCTGCCTGTATAAGGTGATCGCAATGGACGGTACTTGGTACGGCCACTTTGCTGCGGCCTGCCTGCATAAACTGCAACAGCGCCATTTGAGCGGTAGCATCCTGCATGCCAACCCTGTCCGGTTGAAAGTCAACGTAGTCGGTACCACGTTTAAAAGCCGCCTTAGGCAGGCTCTCCGTAAGGTGGGAATAGAGTATCTTTTCTGTAAATGTAAGAGGTCTTCCGAGTAGTTTGCGGGCTGCTGCAATGCGTTCGGGCAGGTGTGCATACACCTTTTTAATCATATCAATATCGTATGCCATTGGAATGTGTTTTTGTTGGGACAAAGTTACAAAAAAAGAAGAATAAAGAAGTTATAAATTATAAGTTATGAGTTATGATCCATATTAAGTCAGGATTGAAGCTAAATTCGTAAATAACTCATAACTAAAACAGCGTTTATTTTATCTTATTTTACACTTTGGACAATTTCATCGGACTTAATACATTGTTTGTCAATACACTCTAAAAAGCAGTGTAAAATATACCGTATTTACAATATAAGTGCATGGCAAATGCAGGCTAAATACCCAGCAAAGTCAGGGTGAAATAGTTGGGTTTTCCCTATCAGGTGTTTTTTTATTTTAATGGAGTACTTTTTTAGGTATCTTTGAATTATTTCTATTTACAATTCAAAAATTAAATGCCTGCCATGAAGAAACAATTATCCAAACTTTTCATATTAGTTTTTGGCTTGGCTGTTGCAAGCTATTCGAGCGCGCAAACGGGCACATGGACGGCAGTATCGAACCTTCCTATAAATCCTAATAACGGTGTTTGTCTGCTTATGACGGATGGTACGTTAATTTGTAAAAACTCAGCCGGTCCCGGTAATGGAACCGGGTGGGACAGGCTTACCCCGGATATTCACGGAAGTTATATTAACGGAACCTGGGATACTATAAAATCCATGTTTGAAGACCGCCTCTTTTTTTCGTCGCAAATATTACCCAGCGGCAAGGTTTATGTGGCCGGAGGAGAATATGGTGTGGGAACCAATGCCGGAGAAGTGTATGACCCGGTAACGAATACCTGGACCATGTGCGGCGCTATTCCCGTGGGATGGAAAATATATGACGGCAACTCAGAAATTTTGTATGATGGAACCGTATTGGAAGGTCCGCAAATAGGTTCTGCATGGTCGTATAATATCCTTATCTGGTCTGCCATTACAAATCAATATACAGTAGAACCAAACAGCATTTATAATCACGACGAAGCCGAATGGATTAAATTGCGCGACAGCAGCGTGCTTTATGTGGGCATTGCTTCTTTAAATGCTAACCGCTATATTCCGCAAACAGCCACATGGGTTACCGATGCTTCCACACCCGGCGACCTGTATGACCCGCATGGTGAAGAAGCGGGTTGCGCTTTAATGCTGCCGAATGGAAAATCCATTTTCTTCGGCGCTACCCCGTATAACTGCATTTACACTCCTTCCGGCAATGCGAGCCCTGGAACATGGGCTTCGGCGGATAGTTTTCCAAAAATACAGGGTACCTATGTAGGGCAGCCGGATGCTTCCGGGGCTATGATGGTGAACGGACATATTCTGCTTGCTGTTTCACCAATCGGTACCAGCATTAATGAATTCAATCCCCCGGCTTACTTTGTAGAATATAATTATGTTACAAATACCTTTACCCAGGTTAAGAGCCCGCTGCCGGGAATAGGCGGCGATTCAGTGCCGTATATTGCCTGTTTTCAGACACAGATGCTTGACCTTCCCGATGGTACCGTTCTTCTTTCCATCAGCCAGACCGGCGTTCAGGCTAATTGCTATTATATTTATACCCCCGGCAGCGGGCCTATTCCGCAAGGCAAGCCTACTATCAATAGTATTACTCCGGAAAACTGCACGAAATATCAAATTACGGGAAAGTTATTTAATGGTATCTCTGAGGGTGCTGCCTATGGCGATGACTGGCAAATGTCCACTAACTGGCCACTTGTACGCCTTACCAGCGGAAGCAATGTATATTATGCCAAAACCAGCAACTGGAACCGGATAGGCGCTGTGAATACGGATAGCCTGGAAGATACCGCCTATTTTGAAATTCCATCTGTTCCCCAGGGAACCTATTCATTAGCTGTCGTGGTAAATGGATTTGCTTCGAATCCTGTATCATTTACAACCTTTGCAGTATCGGTATCAGCGCAAACCAATGTTTCCTGCAATGGAGACCATAATGGTAGTGCAACGGTGCTTGCTGCCAATAGCGCACCGCCCTACACGTATTTGTGGTCTCCCGGTGGAGGAACCGACGCAACGCTCTCTAATTTAAGTATAGGAACGTATATTGTTACCGTAACACCTAACGGAGGCGGTTGCTCAGAAACTGCCTCCGTAACTATTACCCAGCCTGCAGTTCTGGTTGTTACAAGCAGTACTATAAATGTTACCAGCAAGACCAACTGCAATGGACAGGCTTCAGCTATAATAACCGGAGGCACCATGCCCTATACTTACCTGTGGAATCCCGGAGGAGGAACCACCCAAACCATTACAGGGCAATGTAAAGGCATGTATTGTTGTACAGTTACCGATGCCAATGGTTGTACGGGCAGTACTTGTGTTACAATATATTCAACAGCCGGGATAAATGGAATTGTTTCTAATTCTGAGCCGATAACAATTTATCCAAATCCGAATAGCGGTCAGTTTACTATCGAATCATCTGCAGGAGGGGCATCAACGGTTGAAATATACAATACCCTTGGAGAGAAAATATATACCGGGACTTTGAATTCAGGTAATAATACAAACATTATTAATATAAGCAATCAGCCCAACGGAGTATATCTATATAGGGTTATAAGCGAAAGCGGTGACCTTCAGGGAGAAGGTAAGATCATGCTGCAGAAATAGATTCCAGCAAATTTCCCGCTATAGTTAAATTCTTCTTTGCCTTATGCGAAAAACGATTTATTGTGAAGGATAATTGGATTTTTTTTTGTAACTAAAGTCAATTATCCGAACTCCTTTGGTTTAAAATTTTTTAATTGTCATTTTATTTTATAAATTTGTATTCCGTCATATTTTTAAATCAATAAATTATTTTTATGAAAAATACTACGAAACTTATTTTGATTTTGTGCGTTGGGCTAAGCTCAGCTGTTATTAATGCACAAACAGTAACGTTTAACTATACAGGTGCATTACAGACATGGACTGTTCCTGGTTGCGTATCTCAAATTACAATAACTGCCTATGGAGCACAAGGCGGTGGATCTGATGGAGGACTTGGTGGCGAAGCTATCGCAACAATTCCTGTTGCCGGTGGAGCCATACTTGATGTATATGTAGGAGGCAACCCCGCAGCTCAAATTGGACCCGGCGGATATAATGGTGGTGGCGCCTCCACTGTTGACCCGTGCGGAGGCCCTCCAGATGATGGTTATCCGGGTGGAGGTGCTTCCGATGTTCGTATTACACCTTACGCATTAGCTAATCGTATTATTGTTGCCGGTGGCGGCGGCGGTCAGGGATGGGACCCGGGCGCCGGTGGTAGTGGCGGCGGTTTAGCCGGCGGTGCCGGTGCTGCATCTTGGATTGCAGGAACGCCACAAGGTCAGGGAGGCACACAAGTAGGTGGCGGGGCCGGAGGTACTTATAATTCCGATTCGCCTGCAGGTGTTTCCGGTAGCCAGGGACAGGGTGGTGCTGCTGATGCATATACCGGTTTATGCTCCGGCGGCGGCGGCGGCGGCGGCTACTATGGCGGTGGCGGCGGTTTTGTCGATCCGGGTGGAGGTGGCTCCAGTTATATTGGTTATCCCGGCAGTTCAAATACATCTACCATAGCCGGTGTTAGAAGTGGAAATGGACAAGTTATTATAACCTGGGCAGTATCTACGCCTCCAATCCTTACTGCCAGCGCAGTAAGCAATGTAGGTTGCAATGGAGCAAGCACCGGAAGTGCTCATGGTACCGTAACCGGCGGATCAGCTCCTTTTACGTATTTATGGACACCTTCGGCACAAACCAATGCTACTGCTACAGGATTAACGGCAGGTACATATACCATTGCTCTTAGTGATGCTTGTGGAAATACAGCATCTGCATCTGTTGCTATTACTCAACCAACTGCTTTAGTTGCAACAGCAACTACAACTACGAATGTTACCTGTAATGCAGGCAGCACCGGTGCTACCGGATCTACTGTAACCGGCGGAACAACTCCATACACTTATTCATGGACAGGCGGTTCAACCAATGCTACGGCAACAGGATTAACAGCCGGAAGCTATACCTTGAGTATAACCGATAAAAATGGTTGTTCAGCTACAGCAACAACCGTTGTTACCCAACCGAATGTATTATCCGATTCAGCCTTTGCCATAAAGAATGTGCTTTGCAATGGAGGAAGTACCGGAAGCGCATCAAGTATTGTAAATGGAGGAACAATGCCATATACCTATTTATGGACTCCGGGTGGATCAACCAAGGATACAGCAAGCGGATTAAGTGCAGGAACTTTTACAGTTACAGTAAGTGATGCTTGTGGAGCATCTGCATCAGCATCTATAGGCATTACTCAACCTGCAGCGCTAAGTATTACTTCACATTCAACACTGGATGATGGACACAATAGCGGTACAGCTGCAATAAGAGTAAGTGGCGGTACATCACCCTATACCTACTTGTGGTCACCTGGAGGAAACACTAGCGACTCTATTTCAGGTGAACATTGGGGTACTTATTGCTGCAATATTACCGATGCTCATGGATGTAAGGACAGTACCTGTGTTTTTATTACTCACGCCACGGGAATAGATGGTATTAATGATAATTCTGCTCTGATAGTAGTATACCCAAATCCGAATAATGGTCAGTTTACTATTGAATCATCTGTTGGCGGAGCATCTTCGGTTGAGATTTATAATGTCCTTGGCGAAAAAGTATTTACAAGAGATTTAAGTACAATCAAAGGAGCTAATACAATCAATATAAACAACCAACCTAACGGAGTATATCTGTATCGCGTAATAAGCGATAGCGGAGACCTGTTAGGCGAAGGAAAAATCACCTTGCAAAAGTAATGAGCGGGTTTTAATTTGATTTTTTAAATACCCGGCGCTTTTAGCCGGGTATTTTTTATAGCAGCAAAGTCATTTATATGTTTTTAAAATAATTTTTTTGATTTTCAAATGGTTAAGACTTGGTATTCTTATGTATGAAATCTTTTTTTGCAATACCAATCTTTTTTGTGTATATATTTGTAGGTAATTTTGATTTCTTATAACAAATAACAAAATATAATACGTATGAAAAAAATAACTTTAATGCTTGGTTGCGCTCTCGCCCTAGGCGGAATAAAGGCGCAAACAATTACGTTTAATTACACAGGTACATTGCAGACATGGACAGTTCCATGTACCTCTTCCATAACCATTACGGCCTACGGCGCAGCAGGTGGGGATGTTAATGGCGGCAAAGGTGCTGAAATAGCCGGAAGCTTTACTGTTGCACCGGGCACTGTACTGGATGTAATGGTTGGTCAGCTGGGCTTTAATAATTCAGCGAGTTTTGGCGGCGCAGGTGGTGGCGGTTCTTTTGTTTGGAATTCCAGCAGCACAACGCTTCCTATGATAGCAGCCGGCGGCGGCGGCGGCGGAGTTAGCCAATGTACAAGTGAAGCAGGC
>Ga0302281_10003920_pt1 | contig 10207 bp, 8 predicted proteins | sample III_Fen_E1_2_FD_198762 | JGI IMG/M metagenome (GOLD analysis project Ga0302281, IMG submission 198762) | Peat permafrost microbial communities from Stordalen Mire near Abisko, Sweden - III_Fen_E1_2 | ecosystem: Environmental > Terrestrial > Soil > Wetlands > Permafrost | place: Sweden: Abisko...
TTCCTTGACAACGAGGGTTATCCCGCCAACAAGCCACCGTGGGGCACCTTGAATTGCCTCGATCTCAACACCGGCAAGCTGGTCTGGTCCGTGCCGCTGGGCGAATATCCCGAGCTTGCGGCACAGGGTTTTGCCAAGACCGGAACAGAAAATTATGGCGGGGCGATTGCCACCGCCGGCGGACTGCTGTTCTGTTCTGGAACCCGTGACTCCAAAATCCGCGCGTTTGACAAAAATACCGGCGCGGAACTTTGGTCGGGCAAGCTGCCCTGGGTGGGCATTGCACCGCCCTCAACCTATGAGGTGAATGGTCGACAATACGTCGTCATCACTTCGACTGGCAACAAGGTTGGGAAACCGGACGAGTATGGCGATGCCTATATTGCGTTTGCGCTGCCCAAGCCGGTTGGAAAATAAATTTGGGCTTGCCATGATTTCGTGTAGAGGAATCGGGTAAACGTGTGAACTGGGACAACCCAGCGGAGCATCACCACTAACCGCCATGCACAAGGGTCAAAACGGAGGCTCCAAGAAGCAACGGCCTGGGCTTGGAAGATCATCTACAAATCCTCCAGCCAGGAGCCGGGCACATTGGAAGCCGACCCTAAATAAGCATAGACTTAAGAAAAGGCTTGCAAACCTGACGTGCAGGAGGAGAATCACAAAATCGGTACCCCTAGGGTGCGCGGGTAGTAAACCTAATGGGAAATCCCTGTTCAACTCTTTTGAAACCCCGCGCAGCTTTGAATTTGTTTGAGCAAAATGGCATGGCGGAACGCGACAAAATGTCGACGAAGCCGCCAGCTTTGTTGGTCTAAGACTAACGTGGTTGGATGATTCAGATTTTGATTGAATGGCCAAGAAAATCCATCCTATTAGTGCGAACAAAATGCGGAGTCCAATTGTAACGGATTTTCCTGCGAATGGATCGCCACAGCAAAAAATGGAGTTCGCGTTGATGTATGCGGCGCTCGCTCCTAGGGAGAGCCAATGGCCGCTATGGGATTTCCGGATATCGAGCACCCATCTGGAATTGATAGCCAAAGACGACTCAACACCCGGATCGATTGATGCGGACGGTCGTGAGGCGCTAATCGAATGTGGGGTGGCATTGGTGTATTTGAAAACTGCTTTGCGACATTTCGGATGCTTGGGCCGGGTGGTCTTATTCCCCGATCTCGGTGACCCGGCGCTGGTGGCTAAAGTTTACCCGGGGTTTGGCTGCGAACAGGAGACGCGAGAAAAACTTCTATTCGAGGCCATGACCAGCAGCCGCGTCAGTTTTTCATCCCCTGAAGACACCCCGATTTCCGAAACGATGGTTGCGGCGCTTGGTCATGCCGCAGCCGGGGAGCGCGGTTGGCTGGACTTTGTTCAGAGAGACACAAACCGGCAAGAGGTGGTGAAAATAACGATGGGAGGCCAGCAATGGTGGATGACCTTTGACCTCGCGCGGGCACAACCGATGCAAACCGAGTTAGTGAGGCGGCCAACGAGACTGCTTTCTGGTTTTGGTGGTCGCAGCTTCCGTGCGACAAATGACCCGGTTGAATCGGCGGGAGTTTCTGCGGCGACCCTGGCGGTGGTGAAAACGAAGACGGACGACAAACACGGCTGGTTGGAAGCGGGTCAAACGATGGCCCGGACTGTTTTACAGGCGCAAGCGTTGGGATTGTCGTGGGCCTTCTTTAATTCGGTGCGCCGCCGGGAAGCGCGTTCCGCATTACGCATGCGAGTCGGTCACAAAGGCTTCGCGCAGATCATCCTGCGTTTTGGTTCACTCATAAATGAGGAAATGGCCCAGTTGGGCGGCCCGACGACAGCTGTGCTCCCTCAATTCATAAGAGCATGATCAGGCAGCGGCGTATGGTATCTCCGGAGGGTGCCGGACCATGGCGACGACGGCGGGCCTAGGGGAAATGCACCTCCACCGGCTTCTTTCATAGCCGGGGAGTTGGGAATGAGCGCGGAAAAAGTCCAGCCGACGCCTTCCATTTCAACACCCACTGCGACGGCAAAACATTATTTAATACGTTGTGACAAACACTCGCAAGCCTGAGGCCAGAGCTCAGGCGAAAGCCAGAGCAATGTTGAAATGATGAGCTGACCAAGACCCTGGATTTATGACCAACAACACAGTTCATCCACAAAACCGGCCGAGCCGTCGCGCATCCAACTGTCGAGTTGGGCCTGGTCTTTGAGTTGTTGTCCACGCAGGCGGGGTACGACGGCAAAACTTGTTTTGACCTCCGGCAGGGCGGTCATGTCCACCCACAGTTTCTCAAATTGGCTGACTGGGAACACATCCTCCTGACCATGGCCCCAGCGTTTTTTCACATCCTTGATAGTAATATAGGTAGGCATTCGCGCGGCCATGCGGCGGACAGCGGCGGCGACTTTTTCAACGTGATTCAAGTCGGTGCGACTCAGGCCGAAAACTTCCAGCAGCCGGTCAAGGTTAATCCAGCAGGTGTTGGAATTGTAAAAACGCAGATTGAATTCCTCCTCCTCGCGCGGCATGGCCAAGCCCTCAACGAGGCGCACCTGGCCATTCACCCGCGCCAGGCCACCGCCGCGATCCTCCAAGCGACGCGTGATGACCTCGAACGTGAGACAGTTGTCCTGGGCGAGGTGCAGGCCGAACATCGCCGGGTCGGCGTTCGCGCCAAGCGTGTCAATGTTGTGGAGCATCAAATGTTTCAAGTGCGGGCGCGCGGCAAGCAGTCGCGCCAACACGCCGTTGCGCAACAGGTTCGGGACTTCAAACCAGTGGCCGACCGGATGCAGACATTGCGGGGGCAGGTTGTCCGTGTAATCGTCGCCTTCGCCGGCCGTGCGCGCCCAGTTTTGCAGCGCGGCGCGCAGGCTCTCGCGGACTTTTTGCGCCTGCTCGTCAAGCCGTTGCTGCGGCATTTCTTCCCAGAGAAACCGCAAATCGCGCTCCGTCGGAATCATGCGAAGGCCGATGGAACGCCCCGGCGACAGCAATAGTGGCCCGGGATATTGGTAATTTTTCTTGAGTTGCAAAAATTCTTCCGTGGCCGCGTGCGTCAGATAGCTCGTCGTGAAGATGTGCGGCAAGGCGCAGCCGACAAGCTGGCCGATGCGCCGGCTTTTGGCCAAGTGCGTCTCAATGAAGGTTCGGTGCACACCGCCGAATTTACAGAACGGGTGCAGCGCCTTCACCACGCCGGCACCCTGCGTCCAGCGGCTGCCCACGCCGGCAGCCAGGGTGACGATGGCCAGTTCGCCCCGCGCGAGCGCCGCAAGGCCGACTTCCCTCGTTGCTTCTGCCGGCGGCGCGGTGGCATCCACGACATCCGCGTCGAGGACGTCCATGATGTCCACGCTGGCGGGCAGACGATTTTGCGCGAGGCCGATGCGGCCATTCTTTAAATCTTCCCGCACCTGCTCGTGCTGCGCGCGGTCGAAGCCATTTTGTTCCAATAGTTCGGCGAGACTTTGATATTTGCCCTCGCCCGTTCCAAAACGGGGCAGCAGGCGGTCAAACAACGTTTGCATCATGCCAGAAAATTCCGGACGCGCGCGACAGGCGGCACTGAATAGGTCCAGTTCCGCGCGTTGCGGCGCGGTGAGTGATTGCGATGCGATGCGGATCCAGCGCGGGACATGCAAGGCGTAATAGCCGCGCGCCAACAGGGCGTCTCCGCCGCGCAGCAAATCCGCCCAAGTACCCCGTTCGTTGATGGAGAAATCGTAAACGACCGGTTCCATGGCGAATGGGAGGGCGTGCTGGAGTTCGCTTTTGGCCTGCGACATGATCTCTTGCAAGCGCTTTTGCGCCTGTTTTTTGCGACCAGGTTCAAAAATGAATCCCATTCCGCCGCCGGACATCCCGCCCAGCATCCAGAAACCCCAGAAATCCTGTCCAAATTCCGCACGCACGGCGGCGATGAGTGATTCGGTAAATGCATTGCTCGCCCAGGGAATGATGGTCTGAATCGGCTCGCGGAAATTTTTCGTCGTCAGTTCACCGAGCTTGCGCAGGTCACCCGCGCGCAGCGCGGCGACAATCTCATCGAGCACCCCGATGGCCTGCTGGCGGCCCGCCCATTCGGCGGTGGAACGCAGCAAATATTTTTCCGTGACCATTTCCAAAATCGGCCCGACGTTCTGCGCCATGCCACCGTGAACGAGGACGAGACTTTGCTGCAAGCGCTCGCGCGTTTCGGCGGTGACATCGCTGCGATCAAAAATCCGGTGCGCCGGCATGAGGCGACCACGGCTGATGCCGAATTCCGGATCGCCGGCTGTCGCCATGGTGCCGCAGATCAATTTGATGCCCGGCCAAACGCCGCCAGAATCCTGCCAGCCGCCGCCGGAGCCACCGAGCCATTCGCCGAGCAGCGCGCGGGCGAGCACGAGCCGCCGCTCGTCCTCGGCGAGTTCGCCGGTGAGCGATTTCGCCTGGCTGGTGGCGCGCATACACACGGAGATCAACGACGCGAGCAAATTGGTCGAGACTGCCAGGCGCGAACCTTTCGGGATGTCGTTGACATGGCTGACGAGTTCCAATCCGTGGCCGGGCCCGACGAGCCGGGCGAGCAGATCAGCGAGATTCTGGCCGGAACCTTCAATGCCTGGCGGAACAATGCCAGCCGCGATAACCGCGGCTTTCAGCAGGCCAAGATAATCGCGGGCAAAATCAAACATTTCCTCAAGGCTTCTGACATCCGCGCTGGCACCGAGATCGACGCTGGTGAGACGCAAAACCGGTTCATCAATGACGCGCAGGTACGCCTCGACGGGCGGCTGCGTGGCGCGGTCGCGGCCATGAACACCCAGGTCAATTGAAACATTCAGCACCCGCGCACCTTCGGGAAAATCCATGCCGAGAAAAAAAATATCGCTCCAGCCTGAATGGCTCAAGTCCATGCGCACCGGCGTGCGTTCGCGGAGAACGGGATAGGTGCCATCGCCACCGCGCTGCAAGAGTTCGGGCCGCACGCGCAATGGATGATCCGTAGGATGGCCCATGCGAAACATCCATTGGTTGCCGCGCACGGACCGGACGCTGCGGCGCACTTGGTCGGCAAGGGTTTGGAAACCAATGCGCTGAAACACCGCCGCAAGTGCGCTGGAAATGGCATCGCTTGGACCGGCTTTTTTCTGCACGTGAAGAAAATTTTCCAAAGCCTCCTCGAAGCGGCGTTGGAGGAGATGTTCAAAGCCCTTGAACGGGATCATGCCGCCAGCACCGGAAGGCAATTTATTCGGCAGATGAAACCGGTGAAGCGCGTAAAGGAAGAATAACGCGCGAACGCGTTCATAAAGATTGTCGCTGCGGCGACGAAAGGCATCCAGTTCCGCGCAGACGGCGAGCAAATCGGCGGCCGAGGATCGGGCGCAAATGGCGTCGAGCGACTGGTTGCGGATTTTTGGATCCGCCGACGTGATAATTTCCAGGAGCGGATTGGCCATGGGAGTTTTCAGCGAGGTTCCAGGGCCAATAGTTCGACGAGTCCGGCAAGCACCTCGGCGCGGGCGGGACTGCTCAAGGCAAAGGCAATCTGGGCGTTGAGCAGACCATATTTCAGTTCGATGTCGAAGCGGCGGCCGGGGACTTCGTAGGCGAGATAGCGTTCGCGCGAGGCAAGGCGGGAGAGCGTTTCGCTCAAGGTGATTGCCCGGCTGCCGGCCACCTCCGCGCCGATCCAATCCATCACCGCCGGAGTGAGCACGTGCATCCCAAAAAAACAGAGATAATTTCCCGCGCGCAAGCCAGGCACAATCAACCGTTGTTCAGCGACGGTCGGCGTGGGTTTTTCCAAGACCTCGGAAACAAGGTAAAGCCCCTTGCGATTTTCCGCGAGGCGTCCGCCAATGGCGCCGTAGTAAGGCAGTTTGCTTTCGTGAGTGGCCTGCACGGCGGACACAGCGCAATTTTCCGCGGCGGCGACCTCAACGAGTTGCCGCGCGCAGCTGCGATTTTCGCGACTCAAGTAAAGATGATCGCCAACGAGCAGCAAGAAAGGGTCGCGGCCGGTAAATTGATGCGCGTTCCAGACGGCGTGGGCATAACCGAGCGATTTTTCCTGCTCAACAAACTGCAGCCGTTTGCCGTGCGTTCCGGCGGCGGCACGATAAGCCTCCGCATCGCCGGGAAAAACCACCACACAGATTTCCTCCGCACCTGAATTCAAAGCTTCTTCCACGATGATGGCCGAAGCGGTTTTGGTTTTGCCGTCGCGGTCCACCAAGGTTTGCAGCGGCAGGGTCCGCTGGCTGGGGCCGGCAGCGGTGATCACGGCTTTGCGAATTTCCATAACTTCTGGTTAGTAGTGGGAGGATTTTGCCAGTTGCCCGCCGGTTCGCGACATTTATTTTGCAGCGGCTCACTCCGGCCACTCGGCAGTTCTGCCCTCATTCTTCCGCGGGAGTATTTTGCGCACGAAGGCAAGCCCCCATTTGTCTTGATGGGCATCGGTTTTGTTGCTGCTTATTCTTCCAAATGCTTGAAAGACAACACTCGAAGCTGAGCAACCCGGCAAGCATTCTCATATCCTGACAATTATTTATATGCCATCACTCGTTTCAATTGTATGCTGTCGGTCGCAGTGCGAGGATGCAAATGCACCGGGCGCGAAGCCCAATAATCCTCTTTGGCAACAAACAATTTAACCTTATTAAAAATGAACAAAATTCATCTGATCGGCGGCGAAAAGGGCGGGGTGGGTAAATCCGTGGTGGCACGGGTGGTGGCCCAATACATGATAGACAATAACATTCCGTTCATCGGATTTGACACGGATCGATCCCACGGATCGCTTCTGCGATTTTACACGGACTACGCTTCGCCGGTGGTGGCGGACAGTTACGAAAGTCTGGATACCATCGTCGAAGCCGCGGCGCAGCATCCTGACAAGCGCGTGCTGGTGGATCTCGCGGCACAGACCCACGAGCCGCTGGTAAAGTGGATGGATGATTCCGGCGTGCTCGAGGCAGCAGACGAACTACAGGTTTCATTCTGCTATTGGCATGTGATGGATTCCGGCAAGGATTCCGTCGACTTGTTGAAAAAACTTCTTGACCGTTTCGGTGCGCGGCTCAATTACGTGATTGTTTTGAATCAATTGCGCGGCGAAACCTTTGACATTTTCTACCAGTCAGGCGAACGTGAGCATGCCAAGCAATTCAATGCCACCATCATCACCCTCAAGCGTCTGCACGAACCGGTCATCAACAAAATTGATGCTGGTAGCACCAGCTTCTGGGCGGCCAAGAACAAAAGTACCACCGAAGTCAAAGGGCTAGGATTGTTGGAACGCCAGCGCGTCAAACTCTGGCTGCGCAGCGCCTACGAGCAAATTGAAACCGTGGGAGTTTAATATTTCATCATGACCGCAACCGAATGCCCTCTCTGTAATTTATCAGACGACCGAATCTGGGTGCAGACGGATTCGGCCATCGCAATTCTGGATAAATTCCCGGTTTCCCCCGGTCATACCCTCATCATTCCCGGGAAACATATTGGAGCGTTGCTGGAATTGCCGGAGAACGATTTGAACGAAATCTGGTTGCTCGTAGCTCATATTCGGAAGCTGCTGATTGAAAAATACAAACCTGACGGCTTCAACATCGGCATCAATGAAGGCTCTGCGGCTGGTCAAATGGTCATGCACTCTCACATCCACCTCATTCCCAGATTCAACGGTGATGTTGCTGATCCTCGTGGGGGAGTTCGCTGGGTAGTGCCAGCCAGAGCAAAATACTGGTAAATGCTTTTCCAAACTCACGCGTCCAGCTTTAGGAACAAGGCTACGAAAAGAACTGACGATTTATTTAATCTAATCAGCAAAAGGACCACTCAGCATCGGCGCTCATTTCCTGGAAGCCAACCCGGTCTTTGGCTCGAAATCCAGACAGGCCAGATTCATATTTCCCTCAGTGAGAATATGAAAGGTCAGAACGCAAATACCTTTCGGTAGTTTGACTTCGGCCAGGTTTTTCATCAAGTTCCAATGGTGCCACTGACGCCAGGCAATAGAGTCAGCATCGTTCCTAGTTGATACCAGGTTGATCGGTGGTGTCATTGGCCCGCCATTAAGGTCGAGCGAAATCTCCCCTCCCCGATTCGAAGTATATAAAAGGTCAATCGTGTAGATCCCGGAGTGTTCGACGGCAACCGTGATCTTGAACCATTCCCCGGGCTCAGTCCATCCCACGTAGAGTTGGTTCTTCGGCGGGACCACCAAATCATACGGATTGTTGTCGATGGCATCATGGAATTTGGTGTAAGACGTGTCGACCCCTTCGTTCATTCGAAACTCGTTTAGATACGTCCCGTCCCGCGGGTTGAGTCCGCCGCTGCCGTGGTTAATTGCGTCATTGTCGTGATAGGCGACACCTTCTCCTCCTAGATCGTAGTAAGCGCACTGCACACTTCCTGGTATTTTTTGCGGCCCTCCCTGATAGACGCTGTCGTGAAAAGGCTTTCCGTTGTATGCTCTTGAAGCGCCGGATGCGCGGCCGCCGAGAAAAAAACCAAATGCAACCGCCATGGATGCTTGCGATATCCACCAAAGGGACCTGTTGCGGTTCAGGACATCGGTTCAAAAATAGGGTTTGGCGATACTAAGGCCAGACACAATCTGCGCAATAAAATTTTTTGGTCACCTTGGTTTCAGCCTGTCAAAGCAATAAGCCGATAGACTGGAATTAATAACAGCCCGAACGAAACGAAGGCTCGCCGGGGTGCATTATAGCGGTGCAGAATCAAACCTCTGCCAAACGGCTGAGCGAGGTTGAAGCTTTTCAACGGCGCTAATTGCCGTCGCTCTCCCAACTCCAATTGAAAGCTCTTGCGCATCGTGTGGGTTTGGTTACGTTTATGTTACGGGATCGGCTGAAATTGCCGATTCAGCAAAAAGTGCAGCCAACGCAGATGGGTTGCCATTCAACCGTCTTGAGTCATGAAAAAGGAAATATTTATGACCGAGCAAAAAACAACGCCCGCGAACCTCAGCCGGGATGAAGAACTTCAGCGGCGAGCCTTGCTGGCCCAAAAAACAGATCGCGCCGCCCAGCTGGCAGAGGATGAGGCGCGCCGTCTCCGGAAAGAGATGAAGCGCGCGCGAAAGGTTTATAAACAGGCCAGAGAGTCAGCCAAACAGGCCGTCAAAGAGGCCAGAGTGGCCCAGGCCGATTTGCAGTCTTGCCTAGACGACGCCATCAGGGATCTGGCAAGGACACTCCAGAAGGCTGCATCGACCGGAAAACCCGGTGGAGAAATTCCGGAAGCCCGGGCGGCGGATGCAAGTTGCGGCCCCCCGGGCCAACCAAAGGAGTTCAGCAACGAAGTCCTGCCAAAGACCGTCTCGGCTTGAATCTAGTTTACCGTGCAATGCCCGGCCCATAACACCCCCTACCCCACCGACACAGTATGATCGCGCTTAAAAAACGAAAAGCCGGAACCGCTTTGGGCGAGTCCACGGTAAAGCCATCTTCATTGGCATCCGCGGATTACGGCGCGCCGACTCCGAATTGCCTCCGCGTTTTGCCAAGCCCTTCGGTCACCCAGCTCAAAATTGAGCGGATCGTCTCGGTCATGGGTATTACGCCTCAGAATCTTTTGATCTGTTTTGAATTGTCTGACTCGGTAGCCGAGCAATTGCTAAGGTTCGAGAAAATGGTGCGGCGATGCCGGTTCGAATTTTCTGAAAAGGCAGTTCATGATGTCCGGGTGCATTGTCGCAGGCTGATCGCCAGGCTCGTCCTCATTGAGATGGCAATGTCGTTAACAAACCTGCAAGCAACGCGAAAACATTTGAAACGGTTACTCAAGTTGTTGGGTGCGTTGCGGGATGTGCAGGTGCAGAAGGAAATCCTTGCCGCTGAACTACCTCGACACCCTGAGGTGGGTGGTTTATGGATTGAAATTGGTGGTCGTGAGCGGGAATTGATCCAACCGTCTTCGCGGTTCATGTCAGAATTCAAAATGGGAAAATTGCGCCGACGATTGGAGATTATTCAGGATGAATTGAAGAATACCACCGCCCGCCTGGCTACCAAGGCGGTTCTGGGCGAATCAATCATCGGGGCGACCCAACATGCCTTCGATGAAGTGATGCTGCGCGCGTGTGCCATCAGTCCGGACGATGCTTCAACTGTCCATCGAGTTCGTACGGCCTTCAAGAAATTCCGCTACATGGTTGAATCACTTCCACCGATACTGGGTGGACCTTCA
>Ga0302281_10003921_pt1 | contig 10206 bp, 12 predicted proteins | sample III_Fen_E1_2_FD_198762 | JGI IMG/M metagenome (GOLD analysis project Ga0302281, IMG submission 198762) | Peat permafrost microbial communities from Stordalen Mire near Abisko, Sweden - III_Fen_E1_2 | ecosystem: Environmental > Terrestrial > Soil > Wetlands > Permafrost | place: Sweden: Abisko...
TGAACCGCCGGCGCGGCCCCAAAACCCGGTGGAAAACTGTAAAACCACCGGGAAAGCGTCAGATCAGGCCGGCAAAATACTCCGGGGTTTTAAACAGCGGTTCCGTGCGCTCGGCCGCCAGCAACGCGAAAACCTTTTTCAAATCCATGCCGCTTTGCTCGGCCTGGGCTTTGATGGAATTAACCAGGTGCGCGGCCTGGTTTTGCAAATCATCCAGGCGGACCTTGACGTGCGCGCTCAAAGCCTCGCGGCGAATCAGGTCGTCACACAAGTTTTGAAAGCCTGAGACGACCGCCGGGCTCGAATAGCCAGTTCGCATATCGCAAAAATAATCCAGGGCCCGATTAGCGATTTGGTTTTTGTCCGCGCCGGACAAAATCAGCGTTTTTAGGACGGCAATTTTCTGGCGCAGATTTCCAACGGCGACAAATCCGTTCGTCACGGCATCAAGCTGGCCTTCCGTTTCAGCCAGCAACATTTCAAACTTTTCCCGAGCGGCCTCCGCTTCGGCGCGAGCGGCGGAAATTTCTTCGGCCGCATCCGCCGAAAACGCCGCAAGCCTTTTCGCGTCGGCGCGCAACTTGGCGCGGAGACTCTCCCGCGCATCCTCTGGCTTAAGCGAAAAGTTTTTCGCTTCCGTCAAAATATCTTCGGCTGATGGTTCAATCATCCAGGCATCTTCCGTTTCCGTGGCAACTGGGGTTAGCTTCGCAAGGTTGCGTTCTGCCTCGCGATGCTGTTGAATCAATCGGTCCCTGGCTGCGAAAAAATCGCGGCCGCCATTACCCGCGCGGTTCATTTCCTCCCGGACTTGGTCGTCTGTAAATTGGATTTCTGACATAGTTTTTTTGGGGTTAACGGTTGGCAAAATCCTTGGCAACGGCATTTTTGAAGCGGTCGCGGCCGGTCGCGGCAACGGGCTGCGCGGTGTCCTTCGTGGCGGCCGTGGTGCCCGGCAAGCTGGCTTTGAAGCGCTGGCGGCCGGAAAGGTTCGAGTGCTGCGCGGGTTTGGCCTGCGCGGCGGCGTCGCGACGGACTGAGGCGTCCCAGCGCGCTTTGCCGGTCAAGCCAGGCGCGGCCGGCGCGGCCTTTAACTCGGCATCACGAGTTTTTTGAATTTGAACTACCAGTGCAGATTGTAGCTCCTCGATTTTTTGTTCAGCCGGGACGCCAGCGGCAACCGGCGCGGCGGCCGCACGATCCGCGAGCATGGCTTCAAGTTGCGCGATCCGTGCATTTGCCCGGCTAATAAAAAATTCCGCTTTGCTGGGTGGCAGGCCAAGCGCAACTTCAAGCTGCGCGATCCGCGCCGAAGTGGCTTTGAAGTTGTCGAATGTTGCCTTGGGCGCGGACTTCGACAAGCTGTTCAGGGATTTCTCAGCGATCATCATACCTTTGCCTTAGAGTCAAATGGCGCAAGGTTTCCTTGCTCGTCGAAAAGGATTTTCGCTCGTTGGAAGTGCAGATCAACGTTTTGACGACTGACGCCGTGACGCGCCGCAATCGCGGCCAGCGTGTCCGCGTTGTTTGGATCAACCATCATGGCCAACACCTCGAATTTTATCGCGGCGGCGCGGCCCAGGTATCGTTGAACTGCCGGCGTTTTAAGCCATTCAAGAATTTGATCGTTTTGCATAAGTTTACAGCAGTTTAAAGCCACGGGCCGCCATTGCTTCGGCGGCCCAACGGACACGGCGGCGCTGGATGTACCGGCGCTGACGTGCGGCGGCAAGCTCCCGCTTACGGCTTTGAGCCGCGTCATCATGTTTTGTCGGGCGAATCACTCAAAAAAATTGCGGGCATAGAGAAGGCTCGGAGTGCCGCCACCTCGGCCCGGAGGCATGGTCTTGGAAGCCTTCAAAAGCCGGGTAGGGGTAGGGGCGGCCCGTCCCATGCGCTGGACGCCACATGGGACGCACAGGACGCGCCCGGCAATGTCTTGGGCCTCGGCTTCGCTAGCGTCGTCCAGCGTGACGGTGAGCGGCTGCCCGCACTGTTGGCAATATGTTTTAAGCAGCATGGGATTTGGCTGGTTGGTGACTTTGGTGACAATCAATCAACATTTTCATAAAAGTGGTCTCGTGTGTGTATATAGGGACTTTTGCTAAAAAGCCGTTTGGTTGTCACCATAGTCACCAGATTTGAACTTATAGACCTTTGCGCCGCCGTGTCCGGTCTCTTCTTTTGCTAAAAATAAGGCTTCCAAGTGTGGCCAAAGCTTTGCGAGTCGCTTAGACAGCCGCTTTGCAGAAACTTCGATTAGGTCCCCGTCAATTTTCCGCAGATTTTCGATTAACTCCGCAGCGGTGCCTTGAAATGAGCCTGAGGAGTCGAGATAAAGTTTGAGCGGACCGCCAATGGAATCATTCTCGACACAAAACGCGCTCTTATCGGTCTCGGCAGAACGTAGCGCGGCGATGGTTTCTTTTTCCCGGCCTAGAGCCCGGCCAAGGCGAACGGCGAACGCGGCAAAATCTGGGTGTCTCTGATTCAATCCCGCTGGCGTCGGCGCGGTGTCGGCCAAGGCGGCGCGAATAGTGTGCGCGATATGAGACAGGGCGGCGTCTCGGTTTTCTGAAATTTCAGTGGATAGCGCTGCGTCACTGGTTGCCGCGTCGCTGCGATCCATTCGCACTACAAGCAAACGGTCTGCTAATCCGGCGTCGCTGGCAAAGGTTGGATTTGCCGATGTCACCACGCACCAAGCCCGCGCCCGCATCGTCACTGTATCGGCGTTGGTGTAAAGCTTGCGCCGCTGCGTGCAACCGTCGGTTGCGGCTGCGGCTAATGCGTCCGGCAACCACGGGTTGCGGGTGTCGGCGTTGTCCAGAATAACCAGCCCGCCAGCGTCCAGCATCGGCCAAAAATCATCCTCACCGCTGTCCTCGACTTTTGCGACAACCTGCGGCAAACCGAATAATTCGGCTGCGGCTTTTGCGGTGCGGGTCTTTCCGCTTCCAATGGGTCCGGAAAAGCTAGCTGCCGGCTTTGTGCGCGGGTCAGTTGGCATCGAATATATCAAGAGCCGTAAAAGGTCTATGCCGTGCGATGCCGCGCAATGGGCATCGCGGAAAATGGCGCATGTTTCAAAAGCGGAAATCGGTTCAACTAACTGCCAAGATTTCAGCGTCCGGCCGGCGGGAAATAAAACTCCATCGGTGCCGTTGTCCACCATTTGCACGCCGCCGGCTGTGATTTTCGCGGCCTGCCCGTCGCCACTGGAAATATAAACCGCGCCGTCATGCGAGGTCCAAAACGCATTTGGCAAAATTCCGGTGGTTGTTTCTCCTGACAGCGCGGCGGTTTCTATCCCGGCGCATAAGTAGCCAAAAGCACCATCGGCGCGATTTATTCTTAACCAATCCGAAAGCCATCCTTTGAAACTATCGCTGCGGACTCGCTCTAAGCGTTTTCGGCAGGTGTCAAAAAACATAGCCGTGTCGAAGTCGCGGCGCTCAATGTGATAATAAAAGCGGCCTCGGGTATTAAGTGCGGCAACTACAATTTGCGCCGCCTTGGTGCGTCGGTGTTCAGACGAAAGCGATTTGTCGGTCAGTATTTCCAACAAGTCGCCGCGCACAACCGAACTACGGGGTCTGATGATTGACATCACCGAGCGCAAACGCGCCGATGAGGTGCGGCGGCGCAGTGAAGCTTACTTGGCGGAAGCTCAGAGGCTCAGCCACACCGGCAGTTTCGCCTACCAGCCGAATAGAAAAGAAAATCTTTACTGGTCCGAGGAACTATTCCGTATTTTTGGATGGGAGCCTCGACTGGATGGTATCGCCGATCCTGATAAAGCCTATCATATGGTGCATCCGGAAGATCGTGACAGATGTGCCGAAGAGTGCCGGGCGGGATTTCGAAAAAAAGTTGATTTTACACAAAAATACAGGCTGCTATTGCACGATGGCACTGTTAAGCACCTCCATGTGATTTGGCATCCGGTCCTTGATAAGGCCGGGGAGATCGTCGAATACATCGGCACGGTTGCGGATGTCACCGAGACCGAGCAATTGACCCAGAAACTTCAGCGAAGCGAATTTTACCTTTCCGAAGGGCAGCGCCTTGCACGAATGGGAAGCTGGTCGTTCACGCTTGAAGGAATCTGTGATTACTGGTCGCCGGAGCTTTACAACATTCTTGGTTTCGACCCGGTAAATGGAATCCCCACCATCGCGGATTACTTGAAGCGTGTGCATCCTGAAGATCGCGCATTTGTCGAGGGAGCAATCCAGCGAATGATTCGGGAAGGCGAAGGATGCGACGTCAAAAAGCGGATAATCCGCCCTGACGGCACGGAGCGGGTGATTCATTGTGTCGGGGTTCCGGTGCGTGAGAATGGATTTGTGAAGCGCTTCATCGGAACGCTCATGGACGTTACGGGACAGGAGTTGCTGTCCCGTGAGCTTAAGCAACGGGAAGCGTATTTGGCAGAAGCGCAAAAGTTGACACTGACAGGCAGTTTTGGCTGGAAGCCTGCCACCGACGAACATTTTTGGTCCGACGAAACTTTTCGCATTTGGGAGTATGAGCCGACAACCAAGATCACGTTACAATCGGTGCTTGACCGCATCCATCCCGAGGACATCCCAAACGCGCAACGAGTCATAGTCCGTGCTGCGACAGACGGAATGGATTTTGATCTGGAATACCGCTTGTTGTTATCAGGCGGCTTAGTGAAACACGTCCATGTCGTTGCCCATGCCATCAGGGAGCAATCAGGCAACTTCGAGTTTGTCGGGGCGGTGATGGACATTACTGAACGAAAGAAAACCCAGGAAGCGCTGAACGCCGCGAAGGCTCGATTCGAGGGCATTTTGGAAATCGCGGAAGACGCAATCATCTCCATGGATTCTGGCCACCGCATCGTTCTTTTCAATCAGGGTGCCGAGCGAGTTTTTGGGTATGCGTCAACGGAAGTCATGGGCAAGCAGCTCGATATGCTGCTGCCACAACGATTCGCTCATTCCCATCGGGGACACATCGAAGGGTTTGCGAAATCACCGGACATTTCGCGTAAAATGGGACAACGGCGCGAAGTGTTTGGGCGGCGAAAAGACGGTAGCGAGTTTCCCGCCGAGGCTTCCATCTCGAAACTCGCACTTGGCGATGAGGTGGTTTTCACGGTCATTCTGCGTGACATCACCGATCGGAAGCTCGCGCAACAGGCGTTGGAGAAAGCATTCCGAGAAGCCCAAGCTTTAAAAGATGAGTTTCAACAGGTGCTCAACACAATTCCCGGGATGGTCTGGAGCAATCTACCGGACGGACATGTAGATTTCCTCAACCAACGCTGGTTGGAATTTACGGGACTTACGTTTGAACAGGCCAGCGGTTCGGGATGGCAGGCGGCCATACACCCTGATGACATGGAGATGGTTGCCGCTTATCGGAAGCGGGTGCTGACATCAGGCGAAGCGGCGCAAATGGAAGTGCGCTTGCGGCGGCACGACGGGGTGTATCGCTGGCTTCTGGTCAACGGCGTCTCGCTTTATGATAAGTCAGGGAAGATCGTCAAGCGGTATGGACTATCTACCGACATAGAAGACCGGAAGCAGGCGGAGGAGAAACTTCGACGAAGCGAACAACAATGGAAGGATGTTTTTGAGAACAATCCCACCATGTATTTCATGGTGAAGGCGGACGGCACAATTCTGTCCGTTAATCCTTTCGGTGCCGAGCAACTGGGTTACACGGTTGATGAATTGGTCGGAAGTCCCGTAATCAACATTTTTTATGAGCCGGATCGGATTGCTGTTCAAGAAAAAATTGCTGGCTGTCTGAAGCAGCTTGGACGTTCGACAAGTTGGGAATTCCGAAAAGTCCGCAAGAACGGCAGCGTGCTCTGGGTTCGGGAAACGGCCAGAGCCGTCATGCGAGACGATCAGCCAATCGTATTGGTCGCATGATGTCAATCTCGCGCAAGCCCTCGTGCATCACGCGACCCTCGCCTTGCAACTTAGCCGTCTACAACATCTACGTCGTCGAAGATTGCTGCGGAGCTACTTCGCCCGCCGCGCAGGAAGCGGCTCTTTCGCGCATGGTTCAAGCTGGCGCAGTGCGTGTGACAACCATCGCGGCATTGCTCGAATGGCAGCGCGATTGGGCGAAAAAGGAACACTACAACAACCTCATGGGACTGCTCAAACCGCAGGCTGGTGCTTACGGCATCGGCGTCGAATACGCCTACACGATGGTTCACCACGCGCCGCAGTCAGCGCAGAAGCCGCAGATTGTGCCAAAGAAAGCACACTGATTGCGGATTGAGTTATTCACCAAAAATTTAACAAATATGAAAAACAAAATTTATATTTTGAGCCTCGCGGCGACGATATTTGTCGTCGCTGCGAGGGCTGCTGATACGACAGCGCCAAAGGAAAATGTATTTGAGGCGAAGCCGTTGGGCATCAAATGGTCCATCAAGATGATCGGGCCTTATACGCAGGAAGCCGATCTGCAAATCATCTGCCTTTTCAAACATAAAGATTCCGGTGACACCTACGAGGGCGCGGCCAAGGCGACGGACGAACATCTCAACGGCATTCTTTCCGCGTTGAGAAATCGCGGCGAATTCGTTGGCGAACTTGGTGAAACATTTCTGTTCACTCCAACATCAGGCTCAATTCCGGCCAAGCGTTTCATGGTGATTGGTCTTGGCGATGAAAAAGATTTGTCGCTGAATTCGCTGCGAGTCGTCGGACGTATCGCCGCACGCGAAGCTGTTCGACTTAAAGCCAAGCACGTTGCCTGGGCGCCGGTCATCCGCGATGAAGGCAATTCTACGATTGAAGTTGGTCTCGGCGACCAGACTTTTACTGAACAATTCCTTTCCGCTTACGACACGGAAAAGCGTCTGCAAGCGCAAGGACTCGCTCCGAAATTCAGCATCGAAGATGTCGTGATCGAAGCCGGGCCGTCCTATTTCGACAGCGCGGTGAAGCAAGTTGGTGACGGAATCACCTCCATCACTGGCGAGCTTGGTCAACGCAACGCTGCGCCTTACGTCTCAACCGGAAAATAATCCAATGCGCAATGAATGGCTCATTCCAGTGCTGCTGGTCGCGCCATTCATTGCGCTGGCTGACGATATGACACCCGAAAGCCAGTTCGTGCCGCCAGCTTACAAGATTCTGCGCTTCGACGAGAATTATTCCTGTTTGAGCAACTCGGCGCTACGGACGGATTTTTTTGATCCGATCAAATATATTCCATTGGGAACAAACAATCCTGCCTGGTATCTCACGCTCGGTGGAGAATTGCGCGAACGATTTGAGGGAAACTACAATCCCAATTTTGGGATTGGCGGGCAAGACGCCGATTCCTACTGGTTGCAACGCGCCACATTGCTTGCCGACTTGCATCTCGGTGATCGGTTCCGGGTATTTACGGAAGGTATTTCCGGTGTCATCGAAGGCGAAAACCCGCCAGCGCCAAAGGTGCAAGACGACCCGATTGATTTGCTGTTCGCCTTCGCTGATGTCGTGCCGTATTTGACTGACGATGAAAGCCTCACGCTGCGTGGTGGACGCTTTGGCATGAGCTTTGGATCAGGCCGACTCGTCGCAACTCGCGCGTCACCAAACATTCCATTTCGATTCGACGGAGGTGAATTGATTTATACCCGACCACTTTGGGAGGCAACGACATTTCTCACGCGTCCCGTCGAAGATAATGGTGGGATTTCCGGCAGCAATCCCGACACGATATTCTGGGGACTTTATGTCACCCACTGGTTCGATGCGCCGCATCAGCGCGGTGTGGATTTATATTATCTTGGCATTGATAATGAACACGCCCATTACGCTTCTGGAAGCGGCAACGAGAACCGGCACTCATTTGGTTCGCGCATCTTCGGTTCGCGTGATGGATGGGACTGGAATGGCGAAGGCGTTATTCAAGTTGGAACTTTTGGTGATGAATCCATCTTCGCTTGGACGGCGAGCATTGACTCCGGCTACACATGGGATGCGAAGTGGCAGCCGCGACTCGGATTGAAAGTGGATGTTGCCAGCGGTGACAACGGTGACGGCCGTCAGGGAACTTTCGATCCGCTGTATTTCAAATCCGGCTATTTCAACGACGCCAGCTTGATTCGTCCGGCCAACCTCATAGACGTTCATCCGAACCTCGCGGCAAACCTAACCCAAACCGTGTCCGTCAACGGCGGCGCAGATGTTTTCTGGCGCTATTCCAAAGATGATGCGATTTACGCTCCGCCGGGTTTCGTTGCAATTCCGCCGTCGAATGCTGGTTCAGCCTACGTCGCCACAGCGGTTGATATAAATTTGCAATGGCAGATTCAAAGGCACGTCACGTTCGGCGCATCCTACGTTCACTTTTTTACCGGAAGCTATGTCCATTCGGCTGGAGGCAGCGACGTGGATTACGTCTCCACGACCTTGAGTTTTCTTTTTTGACCGGCTTATGAACGAACCCATCCACATTGCAATCACGCGGCGAGTGAAACCGGGTTGCGAAGCCGAGTTTCAAAAGGCGCTACAAGAATTTTTCAAAACCTCGTTTGCGCATATTGGCGTGCATGGGGCAAGCATGCTCGTTCCACCGCCCGGTTCACCGTCGCCTGAATTCGGCATCCTGCGCTCCTTTGCCAATGCACAAGAGCGCGATGCTTTCTATGCCTCACCGATGTTCAAAACGTGGGAAGATCAAATCAAGCCGTTGACGGAAGGCGACCCGGTGCATCGCGAACTGACTGGACTCGAAGCATGGTTTCGTTCTCCGCAAAATCCTCCGCCTCGCTGGAAAATGGCCGTCGCCACTTATCTTGGCGTCGTTCCCGTCATCATGGGTTTAAGTCTGACAATCGGCCCCGTGGTTCGCTCTTGGAATTTCTTATTGAACAACCTCGTTTTTAACGCCTGCGTAGTGGCTCTGCTGACTTGGGTGGTGATGCCGTTGATCACACGAATTTTACATCGCTGGTTGCATTCTAAATAATTGAAATTAGCACAAAACAACAATCCATAAAAATATGAAAACATCAGTTTTTCCCGATCTCATTCTTCACAACGGGCGTATTACCACACTCGACCCGAAATATCCCGAAGCGACAAACCTCGCCATCAAAGACGGACGCATCATCGGCGTGGATGACGCCGAAGAATATCAGCCCGGACCGGATACCAAAGTGATTGACCTGAAAGGCCGGCGTGTCATTCCCGGACTCAATGACTCGCATCTGCACGTCATTCGCGGCGGCTTGAACTACAATATGGAGCTTCGCTGGGACGGCGTGCCTTCTCTCGCGGACGGATTGCGGATGCTCAAAGAACAGGCACAACGCACGCCGCCAGGACAGTGGGTTCGCATCGTGGGCGGATGGAGCGAATTCCAATTCGCTGAACGCCGGATGCCGACGCTGGAAGAAATCAATGCCGCTGCACCGAACACTCCGGTGTTCATATTACATTTGTATTGCCGCGCACTGCTGAATCAGGCCGCATTGCGCGCGTGTGGTTATGCTGGTCGCCGGAGCGGCCCCAATACGTGACGCGCTTGCCGCGCAGAAAGGCGATATAGCCCTGCACCCCGCCCGCCATCGCACGCTGGGTGAACTCGCGATACGGTTGGCCTTTGCGCTGGCTGTCCAGGATGTTCGCGCGCAATGCGGCGGCATCGAACTCCGGGGCGACGGGCGGCAGGCCCTCATAATTGATGGACGTGGCCACCATCTCGCCCTCCGCGCTGTAAAACCGTTTGCGCAGCCCAACGTAATCCACGTGATAATATTCCACGCCCGCCGCGAGCAGTTGGCCGACGACGTCGGAGAATGACAACGAGCCGTCCAGTGTCCCGCGCGCCGCTTCGAGAATCAGTTTTGAATCCATGCCCAAGGATTAAAAGTTTTCCGCGCGAAATGAAGAAAAGAATTCCATCTGCGCAACGGATGAAGTGAACCGCGAAAGACGCGAACGCGGAATTGACCTTGCCAGTTTTCCGGCGCACACTCGCCGCATGGCAAAGAATTTTGTCAACAATCGTGACTGACTACTTCATGACCCCTTTATGAGTCAATCAACAGGTAAAAAAATTTCATGGATGGAAAGACCTTTCAAGTGGATAGACAGATTTGAGAGCGAAAGCACCCGACGAATCATTCAGAGTGTAATATCTGGTCTGATTGGAGCGTTAATTTTAGGCACGATTACGTTGATTTGGGCATCCCGTGATTGGATAACGAAG
>Ga0302281_10003923_pt1 | contig 10206 bp, 8 predicted proteins | sample III_Fen_E1_2_FD_198762 | JGI IMG/M metagenome (GOLD analysis project Ga0302281, IMG submission 198762) | Peat permafrost microbial communities from Stordalen Mire near Abisko, Sweden - III_Fen_E1_2 | ecosystem: Environmental > Terrestrial > Soil > Wetlands > Permafrost | place: Sweden: Abisko...
GCGATGTCGCCGATGAACGAAGTGTAGCCGCGATGCACAAACATCTGGTGACTGCCGTTGGGTTCGGTGACGATTGCCGAGCGGTTGACAACATCATAATCTTCCAAGCTATCGTCGGTGAAGCCAAAGGTGGTGGTTCCGTAAGGGGTGGTCAACTGGTTGAGCCAAGTGTTCGTCGGATTATAGACATAATCAACATACCACTCGTAGCCGTCCCAAAAATTAGCCCAAATGTAGCTGCCAGCAAAACTCCCATAGCCGAACGAACTGGAAAGACCGGCCACGTCCGTCACGTTGGTCAAGTTTCCGCTGGCATCATACGCGAAATGAACCGTGTGGCCGAAGGGGTCTTGCACCTGCGAAATGAGACAATTGTAGCTTGCGTTATTGGTATAGGAAAGCGTGTTGGTTTTGCCGTCGGGATCAATCACATAATTCAACTGCACCACGCCGGTGGCGGGATTGAAGGGCGCATAGACAAAGGTGGTGGCGTGTCCGCTCGCGTCAACCTTTTTGCTCAAGTAAGCCTGACTGACAACGCCGCTGGTGTTCGTCGCGCAAAATCCATAAACGTCCTCCGCGCCGGAAGGATAAAACACGCCGAAGCCCGACAGATTGCCGTTGGTGTCGGTGAGGGACAGCATCCGCAGGTTTTGATAATAGCTCGGCGTCGCGCCAGTCAGGTCGTCAAACTCGATTTCCCCGCCACTTGCGCCGTAAAGCATCACCGGATCGTAGGTGGTTCCGTCCGTGTCTATGTAAGCCTGCCATGAACATTCCCAATTTGGCCCCATCGTGAAGACATTCGTGGACGGAACGCGGTCGTCCCGCTGCCAGTAATCAATCTGTAACGAGACCCGCGAAACGCTGGACTGATACGCCAGCGGTTCGTCATGCAACCGCAAGTCAATGTTCGGCTCGTTGACCTTCCAATCCGGCATCCCGCCGGTGGAACTTGAAGCGCCAGCGGTCGGATGGTTCACGGAACAAGTTGAGCAACCGCCGCCGCCAAACCCGCCGAATCCACCACCTCCACCCGCGCCGCCGCCGGATGAACCACCCGCGCCGCCTGATCCCGGTGGACATGGACATTCCTGGCAAGGTGGTGGCGGCGGGGCGTAATTCCAAGGGAAACCCGCATACGCGGTCGCGCCGCACAAGCCGATGATAAAAATGCCGGTAAGAATTTTCATGTTTTTCATGGCGTGACTTTTAGGGGATGCTCGTTGTTCCGTTCGGGGTGCTTACCCAAATTGAAAAGCCTTCCGAGACGATGGGTTTTGTTCCGTAAAAATACTCCTGATAATTCATCAAGCCGTCATGGTCGGGGTCTTGGATCGCCGAACTGATGCTCAAACCATTCATCGCATACCACGCATACGGAACGCCGTAGGCGTCGGTCTGCGCGCCGTTGGGGTCAATATGCAAAATCAGATTTTCGTAAGCGTCCGTAAGGCCGAAACCGCTCGTGTCCTGCGGCGTCCCCAAAATCAGAAACGCAATCTGGCTGTTGATGTTGACGGTGTATGTATTGCAATGGTAGCCCTGTCCCAACCACGCCCAATATCTAGTAGAGAGCGGGGATGAAAGATAACCACCGGCAAAAACGTCATAGGCGTAACCGTCCGCGCCACCTTGAATCGTGAACGTCACATTCATCGTCCCATTGCCCGCGTTGGTCGCCGAGACGTTGCTAATCCAGACGTTGAGGGCGTTCGTGCCATACGAGCAAGTCGAGGCGTAGCCGTCCCATTGCAGATTGCCCGCCCCGCTGATCGCGTCAAAATAGTTGTTCGTGAAGGTCGGGCTGGAACTGCCTGACACGATGGTTTCCATCGCTGAATTATACGGATTCATCATGTAAAGCGGGTATTGCGCGCTGAAAATTCCCTGAATGGTTCCGGCGTCCAGCGGGACATTGTAAGTCGCCACGTTGTTGAATAGGCCGTGCGCCTGATATGTCCCGGTGAAGTCGCTTCCGACAAAAAATCCATTGGTGAGCGCGTTCTGGCCGGGATAAACCGTTACTGGCGGGCCATTGGTCGCCAATACGCCGTCCAGATACAAAGCGGTGTTCGTGGCCGAATACGTCAGCGCGATGAAGTGGAAATAATTCGTCGTCCAACTGATGGGGACGGAAAGATAATTGGTGAACGTGCCGGACGAGTTGTTGGTCTGCGCCGAAAAATAGAGGTTGGCTCCCGCTGAATCAACGTAAAGGCTCCACCAGCCGTAACTTGAATTGGTCGTGTATGCGCCGGTTTCAAACAAGCGGCCATATTCGCCCGGCCCAGTGCCGCCCGCGTTCGTGCCTGACCAACTGCCCGGCGCAAACCAGAAAGTCACCGTGCCGACGTTGACGGTGAGGTTTGTAGTGCCGTTCGTCTCGACAACTCGGTATTGCAGCAGGACGGAGACATTCGTGTCCACGACGAGTGATTGAAAATTGCCGAGCGGGGAAAAAGCCAGATTGGTGAAGGAAAGCGGGAAATAACCGTTGTCGCTTGTCCAGTTGGTGTGGTCGTTGAATGACCATGAATCCAGCGGGGTGTAGGTCGTCCCGCCGCCTCCACCGCCTCCGCCTCCGCCGGGCAAGCCTTGGGCGAGGCCGCTGGCTGGCCGGAACAGGCTGAATGAGATTAACAACGCCCCGATTATTTTCGTCCAACAGACTGTTTTCATAGGGTTCCTTTCATCTTAATCAATACGGCTGAAACTGGCCGTTCTTTCAAATTTTTTACCTCGTTGAGACTCTGGATTGAGGGTTTCAGAATAGCGATGTTTCTGGCAAGCATAATCGGCGTTCGGAATTCCGAACCTTTGACTGCCGCGCGTTCCCTATTGTTCTGGCTCTGAAGTCGGAACATGAAGAAAAATCCGCGAAATCTTGTCGGTCTGCAAATTCGCCGTTTGCGTGACCAGCAAAAATTGACGCAGCCGATGCTGGCGGCGCGCTGCCGCCGTTGGGGATGGGATTTGAGCCGACAGACCCTCGCCAAAATTGAGACGCAACTGCGTTGGGTTTCCGATTTTGAACTGCTCTGCCTCGCCAGAGCTTTGCGGGTCGAGCCGGGCGAACTCTGGCCTTCCAAAGACAAAATTCCACGGATGCTCGAAGATTTTTTTGAGCGGCTTTCTTCGGGCGTTGAATGAAAATTTTCCAGTTGCCGTTTCATGCCATTACTTCAACCGAGTTGGAATTGTTTTTGATCTTGATGTGCGAAAGAAGCCGCGAAGCAAGACCAAGTGTGTCAAACGGCTTTGTGATGTAGTCCGCTGCGCCAAGTTCAAGACCACGCCGCATATCTTCTTCATGGGGACGCCCTGAAATAAAAATCAGCGGCGTATCACACAAGCGCGGATTTGCCTTCAGGCGGCTGCAAATCTCGAACCCGGTGATTCCCGACAAATCAACGTCGAGCGTAATCAAATCAAAACCTTCGTCTTGAGCCAGTCGCATGGCTTTCTCGGCGTTCCAAGCCGTCTGCACGTCGCATCCAGCGCGTGTTAGCAAAGACACCATCATCATCGCCAGTGGCGTGTCGTCTTCGACAATGAGGATTCTTGGCCTTCGATTCATTCCGATACCGTTCTAAAATACTGCCCGGCGGGTTGCAAGCATATTTTTGACGATATGTTGTCAAAATAATCTCCGGCTCAATGCCACGTTTATTCTTTCGCACATGGGTCGAACACCAAAAACACGCCGAAACCCTTACGGGGCGTGGCTGCTTTTGCTTCGCAAAGAAAAGGGGTTGTCGCAGGAAGAAGTCGCCAAGCAAAGCGGCATTCCCCGGACAACCTTGATGTATTGGGAACGGAGCGGGAACATCACTGGCCGCAGACAAATCTTGAAGCTGGCAAAAATCTACGGCGTTTCCGTCCAGAAATTCTTGCGCGCCGAAAAATCTCGTCAAGATTAAGCTTCAGTTTCGCAGGTAGTATTCCAGCAACATACCGAAGGCGATTGCGCCAAAGAAAATGAACCCGACATAAATTGAATCGCGCAACTGAATACGCGCGGCCAGTTCCTTGCGTTCCGTTTCCAATTTTTGCCGTTCCGCCGCAAAATCATCCTTGGCTTTTTTCCATTCCGAGAATCCGTTGTTCAACTGGCCGATGATTCGTTTGGCGGCTTCTTCCGTTTCCCACAACTGATTGCGGCATGAAACTGAAATTTTGTTCACCGCTTCGGTGTGCATTTTGACAATGCTTTTCAGTTCGGCGGCACTGTCATCAGTGACGGTGGAAAGATTTTTGACGATGGCGGCGCACTGCTGGCGGCATTCCGCCAGATGTTTTTCAATCAGCTTGCCGGAATCCTTGATGGTGTTGGGGATGAGTGCCGCCGCGCGCCATTGCGCCTTGGTCAGCAACGCCAGTTGCACCGGAAATGAATTGGGGTCGCCGTTGCCCCATTCGTTCACCATTTTGTAGATGTGCCTGATTTCATCCGGCGTAGCTCCCACACACAGATGATCCAAATCTGTTTCTTTCATAAAATCATTCTCCGTAATTTAATTGGGGTTGGGGCATGATTTTCGCCTTCTCGGTTTTCACGGCGGATTTTTCCTTCGGAATAAATTCGGTCGGCAAAAGCAAATCGGCGATTGAATCGTATTGCCGGAACATTTTTTGCATCGCCCACTGGATTTCTCCGGCGAGCAACCGTTCCAAGTGTCCAGCTTCAACGTGGGACAGTTCCGCAAAACTCAAACCGCGCTTGGCGGTCGCCTCGGCCTTTTCAACAGCCAGCAAGGTCGTCGGCGTGATGGCCGGCAATGTCACGGACTTCGCGCCAAACTCCATCAATTGTTTTTCCAACTGCGAGCCTTTGAACAAATCGCCGCGCGCCTTGGCGGGATTGTGGACGATGCAATAATCCACGCGGTCGCCCGCGTAGAGAAACAATTTGCCCACGTTGGTCATGCTCTCCGTGTCGTCGGTGGGGAATAAAAAGAATGTTAATCTCACGCCCTGTTCGGCGCACACGTCCAGCACTTGCAATTCCTCCAATGCGCCCAAGATCAGCGCGTCGGCTTGGGCGCGGGTGTCAATGATGTGGACGGGCGCGGAGTCTTTCAGCACGCGCCGGAATAAACTTAACAGAGCCGTTTTGCTCTCGTGTTCGTTGCCAAGCTGATACGAACGCACAGCTTGCGGGTGACGATTGGCGAATGTGTGATGGCGGTCGTCCAAGTCAGAGCCGTTCCAAGCAACGCCTAGCTGGTCGAGCCAGGCGGTGCGGAATTCGGCTTCAAAACTTTTTCCGAGATTGCCTTTGGACTGCGGGTTCAGGTGAATGTGTCTGTTGGTATTCATATTTTTGTCGGGTCATTTAGGTTTATGTTTTCGGGACTCGGTTGTCGGAATGGGCGGGCGTTTGGCGTTGCCGCCAGCACGGAACTACGCGCGGGTATTTGTGGCTTCGCCGTGGCCGGTTGCGCCGCTGCCGCCTCGGTTTCCCAATGCGGTCGGCTCTGTCGTTTCAGGTGGCGCCGATAGAACTGGTGCAAACCCTGAAACGTGATGGCGCAATCTTTGTCGGTGCGAAGCTGCGCGGCGATTTCCTGCCACGTCCTGCGTTGCTGCCGTTGCTGGCGGATGAACTCCACGAATGATTCAAGGCGGCTGCGATAAGCGCGTCCCCCGCCGTGTTTCATCTGCCGTCCATTTTTGGTTTCCAAATCCATTCGCCGCCAGTTTAGGCCAGCCGACGGATGTTGCGTTAGCGAGTAGCGGGCGGATAAGCCCGAATTGTGGCGGAGTTAGCGGCGATAGTATTTGGGGATGTTGAAAAGCGTTGAAATCGCTGGATTGAAAGCCGTTGAATTGCGTTGAACATGTCAACGCCCTTCAACACTTTTCAACATGACATTTCATGCCGCGCGGCGCATAGCCGAAAATCCTTACGATGAGTTAAGGGGTGGGGCGTCCACCTTTAAGCTGACGAATAGGAAGCTAAACGATTGCCATAAAATTGAACCAGCATTGGTTAAACGCGAATGTTCGTTTCAAACATTCAATCAAGTTTAGCCACCTGAAAATTTATCATCTTACGCACTGAATGTCCGTTTCTGAAATCGGAGCGGAATGAAACGGCTGTGAAGTGGAGCGGGATTTTGGAAACGGACATTGAGTGCGTCACCGTCTAGGTGCATATCACGGCGTTTAGTCTGGCCGGTTTCCGAGTGTCGCAGGAAAGCCGGACAGTCTAAACGCCGTTTTCTTCATTTTGTTCAACGCTTGAATTTTTACGGTTTCAAATTCGGATAGGATGGCAAAACGCTGGATTGAAAATCATCCAGCATGGAGAAAATGAAATTCATTTAGTTCGATAAACGAGCAAGGCGGCGTTGGTCATGTGAGAAAATGTCGTCATGAAAAAAACGGGTGAAAATCGTTCTGACTGGAAAAAGTGGAAAATTGATTTTGTAGCCGTTTAGAACAATGCAGCGGTGAAAATCTGAAAGAATGTTGCCATGAAAAAATCATTCAGCATGACAGAAGCGAAAATTCAACCTGTGCGGAAAACGCGCAGGGTGGTTCTGGCAATTTGGGAAGCTGTCCCCATGAAACGGTAGCAAAAACCAAAAATCAAGTTGTGCAACCCGTTACGCAAAACGATTCGGCAATTTGAAATAATATCGCCATGAATAATTTCAACCAACGAAACACCGGCGGCAGTCCCGAAAAGGAAATCCGCGCCAAAGGGGACAAAAGCTCCAGCGCGCTTTACGTCCTGAACAACGATCTCAAGGCCATTTTGAATTTTACCAGACTGCCCGGACGTTTGAACACCGCGCTCACCGCCGCCTGTCTCGGCTTCAAGCCGGAACATATTGCAGTTCTGGCCGCACGCGGATTCCTCAAGCCGCTGGGTCGCCCGATGCCCAGCAGCGATAAATACTATGCAAGGGTGACGGTTCTTGAACGGGCGGATGATGAAGAATGGCTTTCGCGGGCGACGGCGGCATTAAGCCAGCACTGGCAGGATAAGAACGCGCGCAAATCCAAAAAGTCAAAGGGGGTCACTATTCGACTTAATTCGCCCACTACTCGCTAACGCAAAAAAATTCGCCGCTTTATTTTATCAGGATGCTTGCACCCAAAGCCCAATTCAATCTTGGTGACGCCAAAAAGTATTTCAAGGAACATCTGGCGGTTGGCGATTATTATGCCGAGTGGCAGCAAGTCCTGGGGCAGTGGCAGGGCAAGGGCGCGGCGGATTTGGGATTGTCGGGCGCAACCAACCTCAAGGAATTTGAACGGCTCTGCGAAAACCTGCATCCGCAAACCGGCCAAAAATTGACGCTGCGCCAGAACGCGACACGACTCGAAACCGGCTCGGATGGGGTCGGGCATCAAACGGCCAATCGCCGGTTATTTTACGATTTCACCTTCTCGCCGCCAAAATCGGTTTCCATCGCCGCGCTGGTGTATGACGACACGCGGATTGTCACGGCGCATGAGCAAGCGGTCGCGGCGGCGCTGAACCATCTGCAAACCTTCGCGGCAACGCGCGTGCGGAAGAACGGGCAATGCACAGACCGGACCACCGGCAACATCGTGGCCGCTGTGTTCCGGCATGACACTTCACGCGCGTTAGACCCGCACTTGCACAGTCATTGCATCGTGTTCAATGCCACGTTTGATCCAGTCGAACGGCAATGGAAGGCGTTGCAAAATCACGAAATGTTCGCCGCACAGAAATTTGTCGAGAATGTTTATTATCACGAACTGACGCGCGAATTGGTCAAGTTCGGTTATCAGATTGAAAACCAGTCTCGCGGCGATTTTGAAATCAAGGGCGTTGCGCCGGACTTGATTGACAAGTTTTCCAAGCGGCACAAGGAGATTGACGCGAAAACCAAGCAACTGCTCGAACGCGAGCCGGAAAAAGCCAGCGGCAACATTGCCGCGATTCGTGAGAACATCGCGCACAAAGAACGCTCGCGGAAGATTCGGGACATGGGTTTGGAAAAATTGCAACGGCTTTGGGACGGTCAAATGACGGCGGCGGAAAAAGCATCGGTGCAAAATCTCACGGTCAATCCGCCGCGCATGGCAAACATTCCCGGCCTCGCCGAAAAATCCGTTGCATGGGCGGAAGAACACCTCTTTGAACGGCGTTCGGTCGTCAATGAACCTGACATCTGGCGGCACGCGCTCGAACAAGCTCGCGGTCAAAATGTCAGCGTGGCCGAAATCCAATCGGTCACGCGCCAGCGCGGTTATGTGCGCGACAAGGAGCGTCCGGGCAAAGTCACCACGCCCGAAATGCTGGAGCGCGAACAAAAAATCATCCGGCTGGCGCAACTTGGCATCAATCGTTTTGAGCCGCTCGTATTTCCTTACCGTGTCGGCAATCCAAGATTGGATGAGGAGCAACGCGACGCGGTTGAACGCATAATGAGTTCACGAAATTTCGTCACGCTCTTTCGCGGCGGCGCGGGGACGGGCAAAAGTTTCACGCTGCATGAAGTCCAGCACGGCCTCGAACAATCGTGTTACATGGTTCAAGTCCTCGCGCCGCAACGCCAGCAAGTGATTGATTTGGAAAAAGAGGGTTTTCATAACGTCAAAACCGTTGCGTCATTTCTTGCCAGCCGATCCATGCCGCAAGGTTCGATTGTCATCATGGACGAGGCCGGGCAAATCGGCGGAAAGCAGATGCACCGGCTTTTGAAAATGGTCGAGGAAAACGGTGGCCGTCTCATTCTTTCCGGCGATACGCGCCAGCATGGAGCGGTTGAAGCATCCGACGCGCTGCGCGCGATTGAAAAACATTCGGGCATTGAGCCGGTTGAATTGACAAACATCCGCCGCCAAAATCCCGCACTGGCAAAATCAATCGAGGAACGTCGCCGCATTGTTGAATACCGGCAAGCAGTCGCGGAAGCGCGTGACGGCAACTTGTCAAAATCTTTTGAGCGATTGGAAAAAATAAAAGCGGTCGAGCAATGCACGTTCGCAAATCAGCATGAGAAATTGGCGGCGCGTTATCTCGAACTGGTCAAAGACAATCAAAGTGTCGTGGTCGTCTCGCAAAGCTGGAATGAAATTCATCGGGTCAATGATGAGATTCGCGCCACGCTCAAGCGCGAAAACATCATTGATGAAAATGAAACGGTCGTCACGGCATTGCAGCCGATGGACTGGACAAACGCGCAAAAGCGCGATGCCCGCTCTTATGATTCTGAAACGGTGCTGGTGTTCAACCGCAACGTGAAAAAGTTTAAGGCTGGTGAAACGGCGTGGCTTAAATCAATCGAGGATGAACACTTGATTGTTGAAAGCGAAGGGCGCACGGTTTCGATTCCGTTCAAGCAACTGGACAAAATCACGGTTTGCCGGAAAAAAGAATTGGCGTTGTCTGCGGGGGACAAACTGCAACTCAAAGCCAATGGCCGCGCGGCTGACAATCGCAAGCTCGCCAATGGCGAGCTGGTCACGGTGAAAGAAATTGATGCCGATGGGCGCATTACGCTGACGGATGGCCGGACTTTGGAAAAGAATTTCCGGCAATTTGTGCGTGGCTACGCAATCACGTCCTACGCTTCGCAAGGCAAGTCGGTCAATTATGTTTTATTTTCAGATTCGGCGGCGAAGGCCGCGACGAACAATCAGCAATGGTATGTCACCATTTCGCGCGGCAAAAAAGGGATTCAAATTTTTACAACGGACAAGGCGGAATTGCGCGAGAACATCACGCGCAGCGGAGATCGTCCGCTGGCGAGCGACATTGTTCCGGCAAAAAAAGAGAACGAGGCAGAGCAAACCGCCTCGTTACGCGCCCATGAATTGCTGCGCCAGCGCGCCACGCCGCGCGTGGCACAATCGCGCGGCGTGCGGATGTGAACTTCAAGCCGCGAACGATTGGCTGTCGTCGTCCGGCGGCGGACTGTGGCTTCGGGTCGAGATGGGCGGCAGTGCTGGCGGCGGTGACTGCTGCACGATGATGATGCGCGGCGGCAACGGCTTCCGCCAAAATCCGCCGCGCAAAATCCAGATGATGAGCAGGGGCAAAAGCCATATCAGCACCATGTAAATATAAACGCCGTCGTCCTGGATGGCAGCATCCAAGAAATGAAACACCGGATTCAATACGTCGAGTGGACTCACAATCATATCGCCTCCTTTAATTGAGTGCTGCGGTTGCCTGTGCGGATTTTACCGGCCTTGAATTGGTCAGCGGCACAATCT
>Ga0302281_10003925_pt1 | contig 10200 bp, 16 predicted proteins | sample III_Fen_E1_2_FD_198762 | JGI IMG/M metagenome (GOLD analysis project Ga0302281, IMG submission 198762) | Peat permafrost microbial communities from Stordalen Mire near Abisko, Sweden - III_Fen_E1_2 | ecosystem: Environmental > Terrestrial > Soil > Wetlands > Permafrost | place: Sweden: Abisko...
CCAAGATCTTCGGCAAGGCTATTCAGGAAGTCAGAGAACCCGCTCCCCGGCCTGCCGCTCCCTGCGTCAACCTGCGAAACTCCGAGATTGCTGCCGTCGACGCCGATATTCAGGCTATTGGAAGTTGTCCCGATATAGTCGGGATCGGATTCGTCCGAGCGCGAAGACCCATCAAAGGCATATCCCTGCTGAAGATCAAAGATGCCGGCGAGAATGCCTTGATTTTGGCTCGTGTAATCGCCATTGGCCAAAGCCTGTGAAATCGATTCTTGGGGCGAGGGGTTGGTGAATGGGTCACTGGAGTTCTGCCCCTTGAAGTCCCCATTCAAGCCGCCCGCGCCGCGCGAATTCCCGCCCTGATATTGCTGCCCCCATGGGGAATAAGCGTTGGCCGCGCCAGCGGCGCCACCGCTGCCGCCGCTTCCGCTCAGCTTTTTGAGCAGTTTCGGAAGGACTTTGTAGGACACATACCCAACTACGGCAAGGATTCCGACCGTGAAGATCGTCGAATTGGTACTTTTCTTAGCCATGAGGCTCCTTACCGGTTGCGCCACCGGCGCGGCCATTGCGGTCCAACGATTCCGGGAGCCATCACTACAACTCCTGTTCCATATGGCCATCCCTGGTAATAGGCGGGACCTGGTGCCAGATTCGAATGCAAACCGCTGACCGGGTCACCGGTACCGAAGAGTCCAGCGAGCCAGCGCACTCCCATAATGCAAACAAGGACGATCGCTCCCCACTCAATCAATTTCTCAAGGTTCATTTATCGTCTTCCTCCTCTTCAGAACTTCCCGTTGAATCGTCTTCTGAATATTCAGAAACGTCTCCTGTTCCTGCGTTAACAACTGCATCAGGTATCGATCCGCTTCTCGATTCAGTCTCAGGCGGCTTTATTTTTGAGAGAAAAGGAAGTGAGTCTACAATTGGCCACCCAATAGTGCCGTACCATGTGACAAACCCTTTAGCTAACCCATTGCCTACTCCTGGGATCTTTCCTAGAATGTTCGCCATCTCATTTAGAAATTCGCTAAAGAGCACATCGGGACGCCAATCATCTGAGTCTTTAATATTGGTCCATGCATAGATTCCAGCAGCGATTGTGATTCCGATCACAAGGAGGATCAGGACACCTAGAATTTCAATTACGTCATCTTCCAGATTTTCAACTGCGTCCATTTCCCCTCCCGTGATACACTTCTCCGCATGAAAAACGCTATAGTTTTGACTGGTGCCGGAATATTGATCGCTCTTACATCCGCCATCCTCACGCTTCAGGTTGTTCACCTGATTGACAGTAAAAAATCTTCCGTCGTTGCTCCTTCGGCTCAAACTGCTTCAGTTCCTGCTATTCAAGTAGTTCCTGCAGCAGCAACGATTACTCCCAAAAAGCCTCTTGCATCAAAAGAGATTCCATCTTCCAAACCTGCGCCATCTTCTTCGCAATCGCCAGATCCAGTTGCGCCTATTAATCCAGTTCCTGTTGCGTCTCCAGCGGTTAAGAGGTTCGGATATCGGTTACTCCCTGGCCAAATCACAACCCTACGCAATAAAGATTTCACCGACATTTTGATTCAGTCCCATTTCCCTATTTCAGTCCTATCTGGCAATTGCCATAACAAATACACTGTTCAATGGCATTGCAAAGGCGATGATTTAGGTGATGTGATCATTCAAGATGTAAGGCCTCAACCGTTGATCAGTACCCCTGATGCAAATGCGGTGTTAGTTACTGTCAGACAGAATTAGCGCTTCTTCTTGAACTCCCCGTTTGCCTTGCGAGGCGGCAACCTACGCCGCTTCTTCGGTTCTTTCTTCTTCTTTTTCTCTTTTCCCATGGTTCTCCCCTCTACGTGGCCGATGCGCGGATCGAGACGATGATTCCATCCCCCGGAAGGCCGATGGCCCAAATTTGAGCCAGATTGTTGACTGGATAGGTGATCTCCGTGTCCGGCGTGATCACATCGCCTTTGGTGCCCAGTAGGCCCTCAGGATTGATCGCCACCCGGCACGGATCAGTGTTACCTGCGTTGGAGCCATTGTGAGCGCGAATGTATACCGAGCAGTTCGCCGGTACAGCGATTGCCGGCAAGTTCACGGCTAAACCCGTGGTCGGGAAGACGGCCTTGACGCTGTTGTTGATAGCTGCGCGGCTAGGTCGAGCGTTCGGGCCAGGCGATCCAGCTCCGATGATCCCGGGCGTATTGGTCAGTCCAGTAGGCATCTGTTACACCCCAATTGCACTTGAAACTGTTTGCGTCGGGTCCAGCCCGGCATATCCTGCGATGTACTCCGCCGCAGAGTTGGAATCCCCCTGGTCATCAACAGGTGGAGCTGTAGTGCTGCCCCGAAACGCGTAGCTCATCAAGTCGTAAAAATCCCAGTCGGGATGCGCCTTTGCGTGGCTCGTGATCCAGTCGGTCAAGGTCTGCCATCCATCGCCTACATCGTCGAAGACGGCAATTCCGCTGGCTGTGTGCCCTACAACATCGTCCCCGCTGCGGGTTTTGATATCGCCCGGATTGTTGCTCCGTTGCGGTACCGCGCCCTGCTTGTAGAACCCCTCCTGACGCGCCCACCCCTCAACAATGTTGTCGAGGTTGTCGAGGAAGGAGGATTGCTGCACAGAGTCCGCGGGGCCAGGTGCAATCGGTGCCAGACCGTCACGCCCGCCCTGCGGAACCTGAGTACTGCCGGGAATCGTCCCCGCCTCACCCTTCTCTCCAAGGAGAAGGACCCAGGCGGCGATGACCCCGGCAATGATGATCAACAAGCGCATTAGCTACCCTGCGGCGAATAGAACCGGCGGGTAAAGATGCGCAGCTGGTCGAGGAACGCGCCCGAGGGGTTGGCCACCTGGAACTGTGCCAGGATGCCGGCCGCCGGATTCGCGTTGTTGAGCGTGCCGTTGGTCCAGTCGACAAAATACAGGCCGGTGCCGGGCTGCGCGGGATCAAGCCACTCATCGTCGAGCATCTTCTGGCGAATGTCTTGCGAGTACTCGTCGAAGTTGAACGTCGAGGAAGCGGCGGTGAGCCGTTGCAGAATGGCATCCGAGAGCGTGTAAGCGCCGCCGGCGGCTTCCGCCATGATCAGCCAGTTGGTAAACGATCCGCTCTGCGGCATGGCCGGATCGAGCATGCGCTGCTGCGCAGCACCGATCAGAGCAATGTGATCTTCCTGGTAGATCACGTTGGTATCGCCGGTGAGGCCAAGGCGGTCGTCGTCCCACTGGACGGTCAGGCCGGACCAGTTCACGACTCCATTGTTGCCCGCAAAGCAGGTAGTCAGATCGCCGGTGTCGACCTCAACCTGAATGCTCGAATAGATCGGCAAGCCGGAAGGATCAACCAGATCGGCGTTCAAGGCCGTGCTGACGTTGTTGCGCAGGGTGGAATCCGCGAAATAAATGGGAATCGACGTGTAAACCTGATAGGTGCCGTTGGCACCGTTGCCCAGGACGCTCGCGCTCTGATCGCCGATGAACTTGCCATTGTGCTGCGTAATGGCGTAGCGCAAAAGGCTGCGCGGAGTGCAGTCGATGATGGTGCCGCCGGGATAACGGGAACCGCTCGCGGCCGTGGCTACCATCATGACGCGGTTGATCAGGTTGATGGGTCCGCCTTCGCCGATAACAGTACCGGCGGCAGTGACGCCACTCACGACGATCTGTCCGGTCAGGATCAGACGCCCCTGGAGAATCTTGCCGCCGGGAGGCAGCGTAAAAATGATTTTGCTGTCTTGTACAAACGGGTATTGAACCCGGTTTCGCCGATCTTCAAAAGCCATGTGAGTACTCCTTCGTCCTGGTCCGCAGTGACGAAAAGCGGCAGGCAAAAACCGGCCGCGCTAGGCCGGAATTAACCGACGATGTTGGATATCAGCTTGACGTTGTTGCTCGCCCAGATGCAGGCAAAGACAAATACCGCGATCAGCGCCCAATGCATAATCTTCATGCTCAAACCCTCCGAGTCCATGCTGTAAAAGGAGCGACTGACACGCCACCACACGCGCCAGCCGCTATTCCGCTCAGCTATGTCTATTAATTCATTGCATGGCTTTGGAGATTTCTACGCATGTAAGAATGCTATAGCGATAAAATAATAGAAATACTCAACTACATTCGGTTTTCGGTGCCTGAATCAGGCACCGAAGTGGCTATCTGGCGACGTGCTTATGCTCGTACTACGTAAAACTCCGCAATACGCTCTGCGAGGATTTGCGCATACTGTGTCATCACCAACAGTTGCATTCGCAAGCGCACCTGTTCGTCAATTGGAAGGGTTTTATAGATCGGTGAGTTTGCGATGAATGCGTTCAGCTTCTCGCACTTTTCATACAAGTCCTTGCGCTCTGCTATTACACGTTCCTGAAATTCGGTCATTTCAATTTCTCCGCCACAACTCCGTGGCCGGAATAGGTACCGTACCGGTCAGTTCGCGACGGTGCCTGTTTAGCGCCTTCCGCCGCATAGACGTGCAGGGCCATCACCGTTCCAATGGAGATACTGATACTTGTCCAGACGGGGTAAGCGCTGTACGTCCTCCGCTCCGATGTAATCCTCGAAGTACTTCAGGTCAGCACGTTCCGTCATACCGAACAGACGCATCTCCAGACATTGCGAAGTGAAGCCACGCGGCACGCTCATGGGACGTCTCGCCGTGGCGAGCATCGAGACGCGCACGTGGCGTCCGTAATTGACAAGCCAGTAGAACTCTGGAGGCATGTGCGACGATCCCCACTGTGAGCCGCTGAGCATGTCCAGCTCGTCCACGGCAAAGATCATCCACCCAAAGGCGCGCACGATGATACTCACTGCGCGGAAATGGTCGGAGGGCTCACCGCTCCGAGGTTGGTAAAGGATGCGGAACCGGCGTTTGGAGTTGATGCGCAAGTAGGCTTCCAGATCACCTGGTTGAGAAATCATCTTGAAGCCGGGGAGCGCGTCCTCATGCCGGCTGAGTGTATCGAAGAAGGCCACGCCCCCGGAGCATAGGGAAAGCAACCGCCCCATCTCGGTTGTCTTCCCCATGCCCCGCTTGCCGCCGATGAATGTGCAGCCGCGAAGTTCGCCGTCCTGATATTCGCCGTCTATGAAGCCCCGCATTCACCCTCCGGCTTCCAACCTAGATTTTTGGCGGCATCTGCGAATACTTCTTCGGGGGAAAAACCCTCGCCTAGAGGGGGACCTACTACCCTCCTTGCAAATAGCAAATACCCCCATTTCAAAGCTTCTCTTTTTGAGATAAAACCGGCGCAAATATAGAGATCGGGATATCGGCGAGCAATGAATTCAAATTGAGAACTCAGAATCCCATCCTTTGTTTGGCTCATCCCTGCGCTCCCTTCGCCCAAAGGTCCATCTCGCACACGCGGCGCGCCTGGATGGCTGCATTGGGCTTTCCACCGGCAAAGTCCCATTTCTCTAGCTCGGCGCATGCTGCATCCACCTGTCCAGCGTTCAGCAAGCGGAGAAGGGTAGAGCCGGGTAGTCTGTCACCCAGGTTGAAGACGAAATCGACAAGAGCATCGAATTCGCCCTGGTTGAGCGGAATGGTCACATCTCGCCTGACGTGTTCCTCTGCCGCTGTTATATCGGCTTCCAGAATCGCGCCTGCTTCAACTGCGGTGATTCCCGTGGGAAAATTCTCTCCCGCCTTAATCAGATGGCCATAGCCAATCGTTGCTAGCCCGCACACATCTTTGTAAACTGTCAAGCGCAACCCCTCTTCCTGCTTGAGGAGCTGTATTCCTTCATAACTGATAAACATTTTCTCGTTCACTGTGTACCTCATTTCATGGGGGGAACGGCTCCATTAAGCGGGCCAGCAGGCCGAGTCGGCTGAGCCTGAATGGGCGTCTTTTGTACCATCGGTTTCTTTTCCTTGCGCTCCCGCGAAATGCTCACCTGCTGCATCACCTTGGGAGCAACGACCATTCCTGCTGCCATCAAGAAAGCCATGGCTCCCGGAGTCTCTTCGCACCAGCGCGAGAGAATGTCCGGCAGGTAATTGCCCAGGCGGGCCCAGAGTGAATTCAGGAGCTGAGCAGTCGGACGCCCCAGCATGCGCGCCTGGCGATCCGTTAGCCGCCAATGCTCCGACTCAAAGCGCTCACTGAGCCAGTCGAAGCATTCCGCCAGCACGTCCTGTACGTCCTGCGGTTCAAATGCCACCTGAGCCATCAGAGCCGCAATGGGGTCCTGGTCCTGCACGTCCCCCGGCGCGGCATCCCCGCTACTGCCTGCAACGTCCTCGCCAATCACGTCGGGGACGCCCTGTAGCAGCCTTTCAGACTCCTGGCTCAATTGCTCAGGAGACGAGCCAACCGATTCCACGCTTGATGGCGTCGAGGAGCGGATCGGCGTTACCTTCGCCACCGGAGCCGGAGCGCTGAAGAGATCCTTTATCCCCGAGAGCAACCCGCCGCCTTCCTCCGCTTGGCTTTCCACGCTGTCCGGCACCACTGTCGGAACGTCCACCGGCGGCGGCAGGTTTTTTGGCGCTCTTGGCTTCCGGGGCTTTGACACCTTGGCCATCGTCTTTTTTGCCCGCGGCTTCCGCCCCGGCTTTGTCTTCGAATTGCTTTCCATAGTTCCCAAACCTCCCGCAGTCGCCGCATTTACCGACCAGCGCGCCGCGCTTGTTCGCGTTGACGTTCACATTCTCACTGCCGCATTTTGCGCATTTGTAGGGCACGTTTTCCCCCCTTAGTTGAAATACACGCTGCATTGCACGTCGCCGAATAACTCAAAATCGTTGATCCCTTTTCGTTTAAAGGAACTGTGAGTTAAATACAAATCGGGGTAAGAGCCTGAAAGGTAAATCGAACAGTAACCGGTCTTCCCACAATTCGAACAGGTGCCGCGATACCCCCGCAGTTGACCTCCGGAAGAATCTTTTGTTACGGTCAGCGTTTCCTCTTTGCAACTCTGACATTTGAAGAGCATGGCTCATTCCTCTCAGCATCCAGTTGATTGCACGTGCGCCGCGTCAGCGGCGCACGTGGCCGCTTCTAGAACGGAAGATCATCGTCTGTGATGTACGTTCCGTCTTCAAGTTTGTTGCCCTTCTTGGGAGCGTCAAACGTGTTCTCAAGGCTGACCTTGATCTGGAATTTCCGCATCAAGTTGCCGTTGCGTTCCACGCTCGAATCGTCACCCAGGTAGACGATGGAAATAACGTGCCCAATGTCATGCGTCCTCAGCATCGTGTCGATCTGGTACGTGCCCAGAAAGCACTTTGCTTGACGCGTGTTGGAGTCCTCGACGGTATAGCGGATCGCACGCTGGCCTTTATCGCCAACCTCGATGCGCTCCAGCTTGAGCAAAACACCCTCAAGCATTTCGCCAAGCGCGAACTTAACAAACTCCGGTTCCTTGCGTTCGACCATGGTTAATTGGCTGCCAGACATAGCGGAAATTCTCCTCTTCTTTTGCGCCGAGAGCGCGGATCATTGGGCGGGGAACGGTGCCCGCGCTGTTGTGGTCATGGGGACGTTTCAGGTGCCAACGCCCATCCGGGGACATTTCAACATCGTGCCGATAAAACACGCCCATGCGCTCCCACATATTGAGCCCGCACGTGCACTTCATTTCGCCCCAATCGTCCATGTGGGCGGGGTCGAAAACCGTATCGAACTTTGCTCCATACCAAGAGCCGAACGTCTGGATCAGACGTGCACCTTTTACCGCGTCACAGAACTGCTCTACTGCATCCGGCACGTCGCAGAAATCAGCGGCTTTGGTGATGTATTTCAAGACTTCTTTTGCTGCCTTGTCGCGGTCATTGACGGGGCGCACGTCGATCACACGCGAGTTGCGCTGATTCCACGCGGTACGCTTGGCTATTTCAGCATCAGAGAGGCCGGAAATCGGTACGTGCTTCTTGAGCGTGTAGCTGTATTCCTGCACGCGGTTTGCTTCGCGTAAGCTCACCCAGTGGGCGAACTCGTCGCGGTCCTGCCGGGCCTTCTCTTCCCACTCTTCCCGCTCCATCTTGAGGAGCATCATCAGGGCCTGAACGTTGGTGGTGCGATGATTGTTCTTTACCTTGAAATCCGGGAGTTTTTTGCCCCATGACCGCGACCAGAGCCGGAGCCAGTCAAACTCCATCCGGTACTTGATCACGTTGAACGCATAGCTGCGCGTGTCGTGGATGTTCATTTTCTGGGCAGTAGAGGGAAGGGGAGAGCTGGCATCAGCCAGGATGTGCGCATGGATGTGCCAAGTCTGTTCCAGCCGGTTGTACGTGGTCTCGATGGAGTAGACTCCACCCTGGATGAACCCCTTGTATTGCGCCAAAAATGCGCGCACGCGCTGCCTGAAGAGGGTGTAATCATGCTTGCGGATGCTGGCCTGGTTGGGGATGGTCAGCGTGATGAAAATGGGGTGAGTCAATCGATCGTACATGGTCTTGATCTTCACCCGCGCCTGCTGGCTGCGCCGCCAGGCACAGAAAGGGCAGAGACGGTGGTTGCAGCCGATGGGGACGGCGATAACGCCGCTACGCTCCCCGCAGCACGCTGCACGGTATCCAATCCATTCCTGCTGGCAGCGCTCAAGCTGCATCATGATCTTTTCCCACTTGAGCACGTCGGCATTGCGGCCGGTCGGCTTGTTCTTCTTCAACCACTTCTCAACACGCTTCCAGCGGTCAGACTCTTTTTCTTCTGGAAGCGCCTTCTTTGCGGTCTCGTAAGCGTCCCACCATACGGCTTGGCCGTCGTCAGCGGGACGTGCGCAGTGTTTCTGGAAGATTTCAAAGACGGTCTGCCGGAGACGCGTATGCAAAATCTCTTGTTCGCGCCGTAAATCGGCTTCCGTGGACTGATTTCGGTTCCACTCAAAAACAGTTGTTGCTAGTTGTTTCTCCGTATCAAGTGAAGGGGCTTCGGCTCCGCCGAAGCGCGAGGCCCCCGCCTGCGGCACGGCAGAAATCGCCGGGGGCGATTTCCTCCGGCGGGTCCCCAGTCGAAGCGGGCGAGAGGGGGCTGTTCTTGGTTGCATCGTGAATAGAGGTGCTGTTGCCATCAGGCGCACTTCTCCCCTGTAAGGGCGCTATAGCACCGTGTAAGCGACCATTGGAAGGACCGGAGTAGCTTTTCCCCTTGAGGCGAGAAAGCGGGCGAAGGCGGAGCCAGCGCGAGAACTAAGCACCTCTCACAAATGCGGATGCTTTGCGCGTTCTTGAGTTGGCGCGATTTTGTTGCCGACCGGCGATAGAGAACGGGAGTGATTGACATGATCACAGGCGTCTCGCCGGCGGCCAGGTCTTTTGCCCCAAAGAGCGCTTGCTCACCGCAGCAAATACAGGCGCGCGTGTTCCAAAGTTTGCGCGTGGGTTTAGGCATTGGCCATTTCCTCTGTGTGAATCAATGTGCGGAGCTGGCGGATGATCGCCGCGGTGCGGCAGGGGCAAATAGAGACCTCCATGCAGGGCTCATGGGCGCGGGCATGGGCGAAGTCGAGCGCGGCGCGGAGATCCTCGGCATGTTTGGCCGGCAAGATCGTCGAGCGGTGCGTTTGAAGCATCGCGACAAGGCCGCGTGCGTGGAACCAATGGCCAAGCGCTTCATCCTCAAAGTCCGGCTCCAGCCGGCCGGCTGTGCCATAGTCGAAGAGCGCGGGCGTCAAGCAAAGAAGCAGATGGGAAGCTTGCTCCCAGAGGGGTACCGCAACGGGGTCAGTGTTGGCTCCGGTCATAGCTCACGGCCTTTCATTTTCGTCACAGCGAAGTAGGAAGAGAGAAAAGTCTCAGCGGCCGCGCGATCCTTCCAGCCGCGAATGCGTTCTTGAATCCCCGCCTGGATGCGTCCTGGCAGGGAACGGTAGTGCGAGACACAACAAAGGTGGTCTCCGCTGACCGCAATTTCGCAGCCAGGCCAACGACAGAGGCGAACTTTTACCGGAATGGGCATAGCTGACTCCTTTTGAATGGATCAGGGCGGCCGGCAAAAGCCGCCCCTCTCGCCCCTCGGTAGCTGACTAGGCGTTCCGAGCCTTGCGGCGCGCGTCCTGTCTGCGCGCCAATCTACGCTGATGAGCGTTTCCGCCTCGATCAGCCTCTGATTTTGGGTAGCAAAAAATACAATGAGGATCGGAACAACGAAAGGGCTCATCCTCTGATTCGGAGGGGAAGCAACTTTCATAGGTAAGCCCCATGGCTACGATGAAGAAAGCGATACAAATAACGCCTTCAA
>Ga0302281_10003949_pt1 | contig 10170 bp, 3 predicted proteins | sample III_Fen_E1_2_FD_198762 | JGI IMG/M metagenome (GOLD analysis project Ga0302281, IMG submission 198762) | Peat permafrost microbial communities from Stordalen Mire near Abisko, Sweden - III_Fen_E1_2 | ecosystem: Environmental > Terrestrial > Soil > Wetlands > Permafrost | place: Sweden: Abisko...
GCGTCCAGATCCTTTAGCGTCTCAGTCAGTCCCGACGGCCAATGGATCTCGACCTTGTCGATCTTGGTGGCGCTGCCCAGGCCGAAGTGGACGCGCAGATCGTTCTGCGAAAGATAACTGCCGCCGCTGTGGACTTCGTCGGTTTGCGTCATGCCGCCCGCGACCAGCGTGATGCGCGCATTGAGCGCGAGGCGGTTGCTTTTTGTTCCGTCAAGTTCAAAGCTCACCCAGTGGCGCCCTGCAATGCCGTGGTTGCGCAACAACATGGGCGCTCCGTCGAGGTCTTCAATTACGACGTCCATGTTGCCATCGTTAAACAGATCGCCGACGGCCAGGCCGCGCGAGACGCGCTTTTCCATCAAGGCTTTTCCGGCCTGATCGCTGGCATCGCAGAACGTGCCGTTTTTCTGGTTGAGCTCAAGCACCTTCGGCTGGCGATAGCCGGCGCCCGAGGGCAGCGTATCCACCTGCGGATAGACGTGACCGTTGACCAGAATGAGATCGAGCCAGCCGTCGTTGTCCAGATCGACGAAAGCCGTTCCCCACTTGACGTAGGGCAGCGAGGGGAGCGCAACGCCCGACTGGTACGAATCTTCTTTGAAACTGTAGTCGCCGTCGTTGCGATAGAGAAGCACGTTTTCGTCGGTAAAATTGGTGACGAAAATTGACGGCCGGCCGGTGTGATTGTAGTCGCCGAGAGCAATGCCCATTGACGCTTGTTCCGAGCCGTCTTCGCTGACCGCGGTGCCGGATTGAAGGCCGATATCGTCGAATTTGCCATTGCCCAGGTTCTGGTATAGGTACTTGGGCGTTGAATCGTTGGTGATGTAGATGTCAGGACGGCCGGTGTTGTTGAAGTCGGCCCACACAACGCCCAAACCATAATAGCCATCGGGATCGCTGACCCCGGCAGCTTTTGACACATCGGTGAAGGTGCCGTCGCCATTGTTGTGAAAGAGCGAGTCGCCCGCACCCCGCAGACCGCGCGGACCGCATTGCACGTCGATGCCCTTGTACTTGCAAAACGAGGCGCTTCCGAATCCGGGCATATCGTCGAGATGAAAGTCGACGTAATTGACCACCATGAGATCGGCAAATCCGTCGCCGTCATAGTCTCCAAATGCCGCGCCTGTGGAGTAGCGGCCATCGGCCACGCCCGCTTTCGCGGTAACATCGGTGAATGTGCCATCACCATTGTTGCGATAGAGGACGTTGCCGCCCAAACAGGTGAGATAAAGATCAGGCCACCCGTCGTTATTGAAGTCGCCAACCGCTCCCCCGTCACCAAAGCAGGCGGTGGTGAGCCCAGACTTGGCGGTAACGTCGGTGAACGTGCCGTCGTGGTTATTGTGATAGAGAGCGCCAGAAGGTTTGATTCCCTTCAGAGCCTGGGCGACCGTGGGCTGATTGGTGAAGTAAATGTCGGGCCAGCCATCCCTGTCGTAGTCGATCAGGATCACCCCGCCGCTCATCGACTCCATGATGTAGCGCTTATCGGGATCCGTCGCATGTTTGAACGTGATGCCGGCCTGAGCGGTAATATCTTCGAGCTGCGGAACCGGGCGGCCGCTACACTTGGTGGATTTCGCGCCCGGCGGCGGAGGTGGAGGCGTGGGGTGCCCCCCGCCCATTTGTGCAACCGCAATGTTCAAAGCGCAAAACCACACACCGATGTTTTGCGTCAGGCCGGCTCGAAAGCGTTGAGTGAACAAGCTGATGTTCCCTTTTTCTATGGGGTTTGTTTCGCCGTGTCCCCGGCGGGTTCTCGGGATTTGGCTTTCAGAGCTTTGTATATCTCCAACTCGCGATCCGCGTCAGCGCTGCGGCCAAGCTTGCGATAGGCTGCCTGCAATTGATAGTGCACGTAATCCGTTTGTGGCAAAAGCGTGGCCGCAGCCTCCAGATGGGTAACCGCTTCCTCGACCTGGCCTCGGTCAAGTTGAATCTTCCCAAATTGATATTGGGCTTTGGCAAAGTCAGGATCGGCGTTGATGACCGCAAGAAACAGCGCTGCTGCATCGTCAATCTTCGATTCCTGTAAGTATACGTAGCCGAGGTGGTAGCTTGCCTCTGCGTCGTTTGAGTTAAGACTAAGCTCGGCCTTGAATTCCCTTTCGGCATCGTCCCAATGCTCCCATCGGATGTAAGCGAGCCCCTCGTAAAAGTGCGCTTTGGGCAAAGATGGATTGGATTGGAGCGCCCGCTCGAGGGTCGCCGTCGCGCGGGCAAAATCTCCGATCTCCGTCCAAAGCTGTCCGATCAGAAGGAGCGTGTCATCGGAGCGCGGTTGCGATTCGAAGCCGCTTAACACGCGTGTCGCCTGTTGCATGTCTCCGATGTGCGTGAGCGATGCAGCCCAGGCATAACCGACTTCGGCATCCTGCATGCCCGCTTTATCGAGAGGAGCAAATGTTCGCGCGGCATCAGCATATTGATCGGTTGCAAAATAGGAGATGCCCAACATGGCGATGAGGGGGTGCGATCCGGGCTCAGACTGGATTGCCTGAGAAAGCGCGCGTATCGCTTCGGAATAGTCTTTCGCTTTGAAGGCGCTCAGGCCAAGATTCTTTTCAAGTCCTGGAAACGCCGGATCCCATTGCTCCGCCTGCTGGTAAGTGGTGAGGGCCAGTGAATATCCGCCCCGGATCGCCTGCGAAGTAGCAAGGTCATTGTAAGCAAGGGCAAGCACCGAGCGGAGTTCCTTGTCACGGACTTCGGCCGCTGCGCGCTGCGCTGGAGTGAGACTGGCGAGACTATTTGGGTCGTCACTGTCTGCGGTGGCAGGGGCAGCCTGGTCTTCCTCCTTGTGGCTGAGAGGCATTACCGCGGCAGCCGAACCGGCTCCGCCTGAAAGCACCATGCTGGAGACATTCTGCTGGCTCTCGACCATCACCTTGTTCTCAAGAGCGCGGGCCTTGGCGGCAAAGACATCGCTTTCTTCTCTGCGTCCCGTTTTAATCAGGATTCTGGCCAGATCCACATAGGCCCGGCGTATCTGGTAATTGGTGCGGGCCTCGTCGCTTCCTGTAAGCGTTACTGCCTTGCGCAGCATCTCCTCAGCCAGATCCATCTTGTCCTGCGAATACGCGTTCAATCCCATGTATAGAAAGGGATCAGGTGATGCGGGCGAGAGTTTCGCTGCCGCTTTGAGGTACCTATCCGAATCCTCGTAGCTGCGTTCCACCGAGTTGAACAGGCCGAGCATGAAGTTAGCCAGGTAGTCGTCGGGATAGGTCTCGAGTTCCTTCTTGAATTCGCCCTCAGCTTCAGGCGTTGGCTTCCAATCGTTTTGCGATATTTGGGTCAGGCCCAGAAAATAATGCGCATGAGGAGTATGCGAGTCGAGCGCAATGGCGCGCTGAAACTCCTGAATGGCGCGCTTGGTGTCGCCGCTGTCACGATAGGCGCGTCCGATCAAAACATGGATTGAGCCCGTGTCGCCCGCAATTTTGATCATTCGGTCGAACGCTGCCTGGGCTCGCGGCTTGTCTTCAGGCATCTTTGTGTTCAACAAGCAAATGCCCAGTAGGTAACTGTTCTCCACGGTGGGCTCAGCATCAAGCACTTTCTTCAGTGGGACGAGCGCATCCGTGAAGTCCCCTTGCTGCATGAGCGCGTTGCGAAGCACGATGTTGGCGTGGATGTCGTCTGCGCCCGTACCGTGGATATCTTTAGCCTGTTTGATTGCGTCGTCTAGATGACCCGCCTGGAGCTCGGCAAATGCGAGATCGACGCGTGTACCGGGCGTGTCTTCATAGCGGAGCGATTCGTTGTAGCGATCTATCGCCTGCTGATAATCCATCTCCAGCAATCGCAAACGAGCCAAATCGCGAAGAGCTTGCGCAATCAGGCGTTCATTGGCCGACTCGACCGCGGCCTGGTCGTGTGAATCGCGTGCCGCGGTTGCCGCTTTCAATCTCTTTTCGAGCTCGTCTTGCGGCTGGCTGGCAGTATGAGCGGAGGTCTGCTGCACGGCGAAAAGACAAGGAATTAATGAAATGCCTTGTAGCAGGACAATTGCGATTGCGAACGAGGAAAAATGCTTGTGCTTTTTGTATGGATGCGGCGAAGGTCCCCCTTGAACAACATTCATCGCAAGCCCATACTCCATCGAGTAAAAGACTAAAGGGCAGGGCTTTGGAATTTCAAGCCCTGCCCTCCAGGTTGTGAGATTGAATTGAAAACCATTTGCAGTTGCTGAATTGCCTGTCGTCGGTGTTGATTGCGGTATGCGATGCCGGATTGCTCCGGCATCGCATTCCCGGTTAGAACGTCAACTTCAGCGTGTACTGCAAGGTACGGCCTTCGTTCAGGTTCTCGGAACTTGCCTGGCCGAAACCCGTCCCATTGGCGGTGGTCGGCACGCCGGCCGCCGCGGAAACCACGTTGTTGCTCGGGCTGCAAACGCCGCCGGCGCCACTGCAGGTGAGTCCGCCTGAAGACGTACCGTAGCCGGTGTTTTGGAGGTTGCCGCTGTTGAAGTTCGGGTGGTTGAACAGGTCGAAGAAGTCCATACTGAACTTGACCCGCAGGCTTTCACCGACTGTCCAGTTCTTGGCTAACTGGCCGTCCAAATTGGTATTGGGCGAACCGGTACATGTGCCGCGCGATGCAAGATTGGTTGGGAAAGTGCCGATCGTATATCCAACCAGAGTAAATGCATCGTAGTTCAAGCGGTTGCGTCCACCGGTTCCGGCAGTGCAGCTCTTGCCCGATGCCAAGGGCCGTTGATTGACGTACAGGCCGGTTCCAACCAGGTCAGAGAGCGTGCTGCCCCCTGATCCGCTGGCGCCATTCGAGAGAACCGTAAACGAGCTTCCCTCCGCCATGGTGAAGATGCTGTTCGCTTCCCATCCTCCAGCAGTGTTTTGCACGAAGCGATTCTGCTTTTCGAATTTCGGCAGGTAGAATACCTCGTTTGCTACGAAGATGTTGGGGCGGTTGATGTCAGTGTTGCCCTTGTCAAGTTTCGTGTTGTATTGATCGGTGGTTGCCTGGGCTGAGAGGCTGCCGCTCGAATCGTCCTCAGCCACGTCGCCCAGCGAGTGCGACCAGGTGTAAGCAGCCTGGAAGGTTGAGAAGGCCCCTGTCTGCGCCTTGAACAGCACTTGCAGGGAGTTGTAGTTGGCCTCTCCCCCGCGTGAAAACTGCGGAATTTCTCCGAAGTTAAATGCAGGGCGGTACTGATTCTGCGGGCCTCCCGTTGCAACGAAAGCTGCCGTCAGCCAGTTGTTGTCCGGAATGGGATTGGTGTCACGCGAATCGGTGAGATGGATTCCCTTATTGCCGACATATCCAACCTGGATCGTGGTATTGCGGGCAATCTCCTGTTCCACCGAGATGTTGTATTGCCAGGAGTTGGGAAGATGGCCTGCCGTCGTTTTGGAGTAGCTTGGAGAAACAGAAGCGCCCGCCAATGGGCCGACAGTATCCATGGAGCGGTTGCTGCTGATGTTCAGTTCAAAAGGCGCGTTGTAAGCCATGCCTTCGGCGAGACCCACAACTTCACGCTGGTAGAACTGGCCGGCGCCGATGCGAACTGCCGTCTTGCCAGTGCCGAACACATCCCAGGAGATGCCCAGGCGCGGTGCGATGCTGTGCAAGTTTTGCTGCACAAGGCTCTTGTTTGAGCCGGGAGTGCCGCTGGAGAGAGGAAGGTTGATTCCAAGCGCACTCAGAGCCTTGACCTGGTTCGCGCATGGCGTCGTGCCGGGTACCGTCACAATGCCGTTGCAGGCGTCGCTTGGGTTCGCCGTTGCCTCGCTTGCACTCCATTTGGATAAATCCCAGTTGGCCCATTGGTTGGCAACATTACCGCCTCCACCGAAGGCCGCATTATTGTTCCCCCCATTCGGATTGCCGTATGGCTCAAAGTAAAGCGACCAGCGGAATCCGTAGGAGACGGTAAGTCTGCGGGTAAGCTTCCATGTATCGCCGACATATGGCTCGAGATCGCGCCAGGTGACGCCAGCGATTCCGTCGATGCTGTTCTCGGAAACGCCACTGAAGACCTGCGCAGGTACGCCAGCGCTTGCCGTGCCCGGCAGCATGATGGTTGCCAGCGGATTGCCGGTAGCGAAGCAACCTGCGGGACCGCCTACCGTAAGCGGCGTCGTCGTGCAGCCGTTTCCAGCGCCGTTCCCTTGAGGCATTCCGGGCCGATCCTTACCGTCGCCGCTGTCCTCAACCTTCTCATCGAAGCTAAGGAAGACGCCGGTCTTGATCAGGTGATTTCCATGCACCTTCGAAAGGTTGTCTTGAATGGTGTACAGATCTTCGTGGTTGCCGTAGGGAGCAATGTTCCACATCGAAGTGTCGCTGGAGTAGTTGTAGGCTGATCCCCCGATGGAGCCGTAGGGAACCAGGCCGCCCCAGCCCGCAGCACCGTATTCACCTGGCGTCTTGATGGACGAGGGGAACGTGGACGGATAGGCTGTTTCCAGGTCAGTTACACTCGAGGCGTTTGTGCCGCCCAGCGTGGTGATAATGCGGTTTTGTCCGAAGCCGAACTCCACGTCGTTGACCATGGTGGTCGAGAGGGTTGTGCTCAGCTTGGCCATGATGCTTCTTGAAGGCTGGCTCCAGCCCGAGTTAACGGTCGGGAAGCCACCCGATCCCCAGAACGCGCTGGCATCGTTCGGTGACGGATCGCTCCAGTGCTCATTGGTCCAGCGGAACGAGGCCCGGTTTGAATGTGTTACGTCGTAGTCTCCGCGGACGTTCCACTCCATCCAATTGAGATGGTTGTTGATCAGGTTTGTGAAATTGTTTCCGCCGCTGGTGGTGGTGGGTCCGGTTGGATAGAACTTGGCATAGTCCAGGCCGGCTGCGTCTGGGTTGGCGATCTTCATCGGATTGCCTGCCGCCTGCGCATAAGCCGGGATAGTTGGAATATTGGCGCCGCATTGATCTACCGTCGCCGTTCCATAGCCACTGAAATCGCCGGATTCTTCGGCCGCCGTCGGCACGCATGCAACCAATGGCACGCCTTGAATTTCCTTGTTCCACTCCTGGTTAAACCAGAAGAAGCCCTTGTTTCTGATTACCGGGCCGCTGATGTTGTAACCGAAATCGTCGCGGCGTTCCTTGGCTTTGCCCAGGCCTGCGTTATCGGCAAACCAGTTGTTCGCGTCCAGAGCGTCGTTGCGGCCGGCATAGAAAGCGCCGCCGTGAAACTTGTTCTGGCCGGATTTGGTGGTGATGCTAATGATGGCGCCGGCGGCCTGGCCGTACTCAGGACCGTAGGAGTTGCGAATCATTTTGAATTCGGCAATGGTGTCAACCGAAGGATAAACAAGAATGGTGCGGCCCGAACCAACGTCGTTGTTGTTCACGCCGTCGACCAGGAACAAGTTCATGTTGTAAGGGTTGCCATCTACGGAGAAGTTAACGCCTCCGTCCAAACCCTTGCCCACAAAGTTCGCACCTTGCGCAGCGCTGACGCCCGGTGAAAGCTGCGTCAGACCGACGAAATTCTCGCCGCTCAATGGCAGTTCGCGAACCTGCCCGCCGCTTACAACTTCGCCGACCGATGCTGACGTGGTCTCTACCTGGACCGCGTCGGCTTGAACGGTCACATTCTCAGTGACCGCGCCGGGTTGAAGAACAGCACTTAACTCGGTGTCAGTTGACACGTGGACTTCGACGCCTGTCGACGTGAATTCTTTGAAGCCCGGGGCGCTGATGTGAACGATATAGGTGCCCAAAGGCATCTGCGGGATTGAGTACCCACCAATGTGAGATGTAGTGGTTGTAAAGCTGGTGCTCGTAGCCGCGCTTGAGGCGGTTACTTTCGCTCCTACGACTGCGGCGCCCGTCTGGTCAGTGACGTTGCCGACAATCGTTCCATAATACGCTTGCGCATGCGAAACGACGGAGCCCGCCGCCAGCATGAACAACACGACGAGAAGTACCCTCAGCCACGGTTGGGCTGGGGTGAGACTTCTTCCTGTTTTTGTCATTTCTGTTTGCATCATTGATGGTCTCCTGATACTGCCTTGTGAGCCAGCTTGGTTGCCCATTGTCTTACGCAGGATCAAACCCCTTTTCCGCTAGACGAGTCTGGCGGATGGAAGCGGTCTTTGCCTATTTCAGAGACAGTTGAACGATAATTTCACTTGGCGCGGATGGTAACGTGATCAATCGACGGTGTCAATAACAATTCTTCGTATTCTTTCGCTAAAGTGATTGTTTGGGCTCGATCTGCGCATTATTCGGACTCTGCCAGTTTTGCATTTTGGCGCTAATAAAGGGATTAACCTACAACTTTAGGTTGAGATTTGTTCGGGGTCAGGCCAAAGTAATTTTTTTGCGCGAGCCTGTGCAAAAACGGACAAATATTCGCCTTTAATTCGCCCGCATCGGCGATCGGCGTCGTAGATTCAATACAAAAAAAAGGTGCCCCCGAAATCGCGTTTCAAATGGGAAACCCTTAAAGTCTCAGCAGCGCAAAATCGGTCTTAAGTGGGACTCGAATTTGGATCGCGCACAACGTGCGTAGGTTACGGACCAGGACATTCAAATGCGCATAGAAACAGATAGGATAGGAAGGAATGCGGAACCTGCAGGGCCATTCCCCAGCAAAGCTCGTGCGTGACCTCTTCACGGAAGGCCACTTTGTGTGGCCGCCGAAGCAAGCCCGACATCTGGATGTGCGTCGTCGATTCTTGCGCAGTTTAATTCTTGCTTCGATAATCGCAGTGGCCGCCAACACCGCGATGGGGCAGCTATCAACTCAAGACCATCTCGACGAGCCTGGCTTCTGGCCAACGCAGGATCAGCCCTCGCGTTCGGAGTTTGTTGGAGCAGAAGCCTGCGAGCGCTGCCACGCCATCAAAACGGCGACGCAAAAGCAAACACCCATGGCAATGAATATGGCGCTTGCTCCAACAGCAGAGATTCTTCATTCGCATCCTGCTCTGACGTTTTCTGCAAACAAATTCGAATATCGAATCGATACCGATGTGACTCAGAGCCGGTTTTCAATCACTGGAGGTGGCAAGCACCTTTCGTATCCGTTGATGTGGGCATTTGGAACGGGTCGCGTCGCACAGTCCTATTTGTTCAAACAGCAAGACGGCAAGTTTTACGAGGCCAGGGCAAGTTACTTTACCAATCTCAAGGGTCTTGACTTCACTCCGGCTCGCGCTCTTGCATCCACATCAAGCATTGAGGAAGCCATGTATCGGCAGGTTCCCATGGATGAAGTGCGTCGCTGCTTCGGCTGCCACGCCACTGCCGCAAACATCGCCGGGAAATTCGATGAGCAGCGCATGATTCCCGGCGTAAGTTGCGAAGCCTGTCATGGCCCTGGCGCGAGCCACGTGAAACTCATGAGCAATCGCTCGGCCACTACTTCCGCAGGCGGCAAATCCGCAATTTTCAACCCTGGAGAAGATCTGCTGGCTTCAGATGCCGTGGACTTTTGCGGCGCGTGTCACAGCTCGTGGTGGGATGTGAAACTCTCAGGAGTCACGGGTGTTTCAACCGCCAAGTCTGCCCCTTACCGGCTGGTCACCAGCAAGTGCTGGGGAACGGGAGATGATCGCCTCACCTGCACTGCATGTCACGATCCTCATCGGCAGCTGCAAACCGATGCAGCAGACTACGACCCGGTTTGCCGGAGCTGCCACGTTACGAATGCAGCGGAGAAGCCGGCGAAAGATCATCCCGGCGCGGCCTGCCCCGTAGCTAAAGCCAAGTGCACGAGCTGCCACATGCAGAAGGTCTACGTGCCTGAGATGCACGCCAACTTCACTGACCATCGCATCCGCGTCGTTCATGCGGGCGAGCCATTTCCCGAGTAATAACTAGCTCCACTTGCCAGCGCCCTCAACAATGGTGATGTAGCGATTCAGCGGCAAATCAGTAAAACGCTCAACCTTGCCGCTGGGCTGGGGCCACGTGACTTCAAGGCTGTCAATTTTTGTTCGGCGGCCAATGCCCAGTACCACTCTCGGATCATGGCTAGACAAAAAGCTTCCGCCACCGACCTTGGTTCGATTACGCTTCAAATCTCCCGCCTGATAAGTAATGCGAGCTCCAACGGCGTCTCGGTTTGATTTGCTCCCGACCAACTTCACACCCAGCCAGTTGTTGAGTCTTCCCGCGTTGTTACGCAACAGCAGGGGAGCTTCGTTGTTGTTGTTGATGAGCACGCTTATTCCGCCG
>Ga0302281_10003951_pt1 | contig 10169 bp, 6 predicted proteins | sample III_Fen_E1_2_FD_198762 | JGI IMG/M metagenome (GOLD analysis project Ga0302281, IMG submission 198762) | Peat permafrost microbial communities from Stordalen Mire near Abisko, Sweden - III_Fen_E1_2 | ecosystem: Environmental > Terrestrial > Soil > Wetlands > Permafrost | place: Sweden: Abisko...
GGCAAACTGGCAGCGAGCAAAAACAGGCTCTCGGCGCTTATGCCGCAATGCGAAACAAGCTGACCAAAACAGGCAAGGGAGTCCGCGATGCTGAACTTTGGGCCGCTGCTCGCCGTGAAATGACGACCGCCAAAGATGCGGTGCCGGTCTGGATCATGCCGCTGGCGGAGGTGGCCGACACTTTTGATCCGAGCAAGGCGCGATTTGACGTGGTGATTATTGATGAAGCCAGTCAGTGCGATCCAACATCATTGTTCGCATTGTATCTCGGCCGGCAAACCATCGTTGTGGGTGACGACGAGCAGGTGACACCCGTTGCTGTCGGCGTGCAGGCGGAAGAAGTGACCAAACTCATCCGAATTTTCCTGGATGGTGTGCCTCACAAGGAACTTTATGACGGGGAAACGTCTGTTTATGAGCTGGCCCAAATTGCGTTTGGCGGCGTGATACGGCTGACAGAGCATTTCCGCTGTGCGCCAGACATCATCGCGTTCAGCAACAACCTCTCATACAAAGGCGAAATCAAACCGCTTCGTGAGGCTTCTTCGATACCGCTGAACCCCCACGTCGTTCATTATCGCGTTCAAGGCGGACGTGATCGCGGCGACAATGTCAACGAGGTTGAAGCCGAGAAAATCGCCGCGCTCATCTGTGCGGCAACAGAGCAGCCAGAATTCGCAAAAAATGATGAAGGCAAACCAGTAACTTTTGGGGTTGTCTCATTGGTCGCTGACAAACAGGCCTTAAAAATAGACAGCATACTGCGGCAACGGCTTGATTTGAACGAGTATCGGCGCAGACAAATTCTCTGCGGTGATTCTGCTCAGTTTCAGGGTGACGAACGCGATGTCATGTTTTTATCCGTCGTGGATTCGCCACCCGCCGAACCTCCACTGACCTTGCGACAGGAAGGCGGAAAAAAGATTTTCAAAAAACGGTTCAATGTTGCTGCGAGCCGCGCCCGCAATCAAATGTGGATTGTCCATAGCCTGAATCACGAAACTGATTTACAGGCCGGTGATTATCGCCGCCGTCTCATCGAACACGCGATTGACCCGAATGCCTGGGAACGAGAATTGCGTAAACGTGTTGAGCGCACTGAATCCATCTTTGAGGAGCGGGTGCTACGGCGTCTCATGGAATCGCACTACAATGTGATTCCACAATTTCACGTCGGCGCATATCGAATTGATCTCGTCGTAACTGGAAATGGCCGCCGTCTTGCCGTGGAATGCGACGGTGAGCGATACCACGGACCGGAAAAACTCCAAGAAGATGCCGAGCGTCAGGCAATTCTCGAACGGCTCGGTTGGAAGTTTGTGCGGATTCGTGGCAGTCTGTTTTTCCGTGACGAAGACCGCTCTTTGAAGCCGATGTTTGGACGCCTGGCAGAACTGAACATCACACCTGAACTCGAACCGGCATCAAAGTCCGCGACTAAATCTGAACTGGTTGACCGAGTAATTCGGCGAGCACAGGAATTGCAATCGGTTTGGCATCCGGTCGAGAATGGAAACCTGACTGACCCGAAACAGCAACCCACCAACCCCTGGCACCTGTCGCATCTTCAAGGTAGATGAATTCCATCATAACCGGCGCTTTGACTGGCCGGCTTGCTTCCAGGTATTCAGCAACCGACCAGACAAATCGCCGTGATGGAAACCTAGACGGTCACGCACTCACCGGTCGTTCTAAAACCGCGCTCAACTCCGCAGTCGTCCGTTCATGCCACTCCCGACCTGCTCCGTTTCGCTGCCGGTTTCAGAACGCCCGTTCAGTGCTTGGTAATTTGCTCATGGAAGCATCAATTTGAGGTGTTCAGTCGAACGGAATCTTCGGCGGCTTTCTGGAATTGGAAAGCCGGTATTTTGGTTAGACACCATCCCCTTATTAAAAAATAAAGCCGCAAGCCGCGCAACGACCGCGCAATGTCCGCGCAATGTCCGCGCAATGTCCGCGCAACATCCGGTGAATCATCCGGGCAACAGTCGAGACATGTCCCGGCAGTTGGCGGGAAACATCTCACCAAGCGCCGGTGAATGTCCGCGCCAAAGTTCGCACCAAAGTTGGCACGACGGTTGGCAAATGGCTTCGCAATTGCCGCCGCAGTCCGCGCAGCATCCGGCGTGGCGTCCGGGCAGTGTCCGCCGAATCATCCGGGCAACTGCCGAGATGTGTCCGAGCAGTTGGCGGGAAACATCTCACCAAGCGCCGATACATGTCCGCGCCCAAGTTCGCACCAATGTTGGCAAGATGGTTCGCAGATGACTTGGCAATTGATGTCGCAGTCCGCGCCGCATCCGGCGTAGCTTCCGCGCAACAGCCGGGCAATTTCCCGGCAACGTCCAGGAAAGTCCACAGAACATGCCCACACAGCGGCCAGGAACTTTCCACGGTTTTTCCATGACCATGAACACGAATTTTCCGCGACCACAGTTTGTCTATGTCCATTCTGCGTCCTTGTTCCAACCAAGGAAAAATTCAAATATGACCGCTGCTTTCTCCGCCAGATGTCCGCGCCTATCTTGTTCGGGCTGCCATGAAGTCGCATTGACGCTGGACATTTTTAGCCGCAAACTTGTTCGCTAACGACGTGCATGGTCAATCTCTCACAACTTGAATCGCATCTCTGGGAATCGGCTAATATTTTGCGCGGGCCAGTGGATGCTGCGGATTTCAAGACATACGTTTTTCCGCTGCTGTTCTTCAAGCGCATTTCCGATGTTCACGACGAGGAATATCAGGCGGCGCTCACAGAATCCGGCGGGGACGAGGAATATGCCAAGTTTCCCCAGAATTATCGCTTCCAAATCCCGGAGGATTGTCATTGGGAAGACGTGCGGACGGTGGCGAGTAACGTAGGTCAGGCATTGCAGCGGGCCATGCGTGGGATTGAAAAGGCCAATCCAGAAACCCTTTATGGCATCTTTGGTGATGCGTCTTGGACCAACAAAGACCGCCTGCCGGACTCACTGCTGCGCGACCTCATCGAGCATTTCTCCCGCATCAATCTTGGCAATCAAGCGGCGCAGGCCGACATCCTTGGCCAGTCATACGAATACCTGATCAAAAAGTTCGCCGACGCCACCAATAAAAAGGCTGGCGAATTTTATACACCGCGCCCCGTCGTGAGATTGATGGTCAATATGCTCGACCCCAAGGAAGGCGAATCCATTTACGATCCCACCTGCGGCACAGGCGGCATGTTGCTCGAAGCAGTCCACCATGTTAAGGAGAACCACGGTGATGACCGCACGCTCTGGGGTAAATTGTTCGGCCAGGAAAAAAATCTGACTACGTCCGCCATCGCCCGCATGAATTTATTCCTGCATGGCGCTTCGGATTTCCAGATCGTGCGCGGCGATACGCTCCGCAACCCGGCCTTTTTTGCTGGCGACAACCTAGCTACATTCGATTGCGTCATAGCCAATCCGCCGTTCTCGCTGGAGAAATGGGGCGAAGAAGTTTGGACCAGCGACCCTTTTGGCCGGAATTTTGCAGGAATGCCGCCGGGCAAGAGTGGTGACTACGCCTGGGTGCAGCACATGATCAAAAGCATGGCTCCCAAGACCGGACGCATGGCCGTGGTGCTACCGCATGGCGCGCTGTTCCGCATGGGTAAGGAGGGCGAAATTCGGGAAAAGATTCTTGGCATGGACCTGCTCGAAGCAGTGATCGGCCTCGGCCCGAACCTGTTTTACGGCACCGGCCTCGCCGCTTGTATCCTCATTTTCCGCCAGCGCAAAAAACCCGACCGCAAGCGCAAGGTGCTCATAGTGGACGCCTCGAAGGAATTTAAGACTGGCCGAGCGCAGAACGAATTGCTGCCGGAACACGTCGAGCGGATTTACCAGTGGTATCGGAAATACCAAGATGTTTCCGGCATCGCCCGAGTCGTCACGTTGGAGGAAATCGCCAGCAACGACCACAACCTGAACATCCCGCGTTACGTCGAACCTAAGAACGATCAAGTGGTGCTGACGGTGGACGCGGCATTGAAACAGTTGGTCACGAGTGCCACGGTAGCATTTGAGGCGGAGGAAAAACTCATCAGTATTCTTAAACGGGAGGAATTGCTAAAATGAAAGATGCCCAAAAGCCAAATCATGTAAGTCTGAGCACTTTGGTGAATTATCTGCGTGAAGGGCGCTTCGTAATCCCGGATTTCCAACGCGAGTTTGAGTGGAAGCCATGGGACATCAGTGAACTCATGCGTTCTATTTTCCTCGACTACTACATTGGCAGCCTCCTGTTATGGAAGGGCAAGAACGAAAATTTCACGGCGCTATCCTGCGAATCGGTTTACGGCTTCAAAGGAAACGCGAAGCCCGAATATATTGTCCTTGATGGCCAGCAGCGCTTGACGGCCATTTATTACGCTTTTCTTTCTCCAGAATATCCACTTCCAAAACGCGCCAACCGAGCTTTTTATTACATCAAGGTCGATCATTTCATGGCCGATGAATATGACGATGCTTTTGGTTACGAGTGGGACACCAAAAACATGCTCCGGCTCATGGCCGGCCGTGACCTACAATTCGCCAACCATTTTTTCCCTCTGTCGATCATTGGCGCGAGTGGTTGGGATCTGGCGAATTGGGTGCAGGGTTACGAACAATTTTGGATAAACAAGGCGACCGAAGCTGAAGCGTCTTGTGATGCCGAAGCCATGAAACAGACTTCCAATCACGCCAGCAACGCCAAAGCATTCGGCGAGCATCTGAAAGGCATCACCGAGCAATACCAGATTTCTTATATCGAATTGGACCAAGAACTCAAGGTGGACAAGGTTTGTGACATTTTCACGCAGATTAACAGCAAGGGCATCCGGCTCGACGTTTTCGATTTGATTAACGCCCTGTTGAAACCCAAGGGGCTAAAATTAAAGCAAATGTGGCGCGATGCCGCGCCCCGGTTAGATCAGGTCGAGGCGGACAAGATGAACGTCTATATTCTGCAAGTGATGAGCATCCTGCGGCAAAATTACTGTTCTCCAATGTATCTCTATTTCCTACTGCCGGGCCAGGAAAAACCGATCCGCGACCCGGATGGCACAAGGCGGAAAGAAGTGCTCGTTCCGCATACTGGAGATTTTGAATCTCTTTGGAAGACAGCCGTGGACGCTTTGGAAGATGCGATAAAAGTTCTTAAAAGTCCGAATGAGTATGGTGCGGTTAGCTCAAATTTTTTGCCCTACGTTTCCATCCTGCCTGTTTTTGCTGCACTCCGGGCTCACGGCAAAAATATCATCCCGACGCGACGGCTCGACGCTCGGCGAAAACTGCGGCATTGGTATTGGGCTTCAGTCTTTAATAACCGCTATTCCGGTTCAGTGGAGTCCACCAGTTCAAGGGATTTTATCGACATGAAGGCGTGGTTTGATGATGACGCGGCGGAGCCATCCCTCATCGCCGAGTTCGCCCAGCGCTTTCGCAATCTCGACTTGCGCAAGGAGACCAAGCGTGGCACCTCCGTTTACAATGGCATTTTTAATCTGCTCGTGTTGCAGAAGGCGCGTGATTGGATGACGGGCGACGTGCCGCAACATGGCGACCTCGACGATCACCACATCGTTCCTGACGCCTGGTGCAAAAAAAATATCAAGAATGGTCTCGGCAATTCCATTCTCAACCGCACACCGCTCACTGCGGACACCAACCGACATGTTATCAACTCCCGGCTACCTAACGAATACCTGCCGGAGTTGATTAAACAAAACGGGGAAGCCACCGTGCGTGGCATTCTGGAGTCTCATTTCATATCTCCAAGCGCATTTGACATTCTACGCCGCGATCCGTTTGGCCCGGAGGATTTCGAGGCGTTCGTTGCCGAGCGTCAGCACACGCTGCAAGATGCCATTGAAAATCTCCTCATTAAAGAACGGCTCGACCTGCCTCCGCAACTCCGTGATTTGGACGCGGCAACGGAAAAAGTGGAGCTGGGCGTCCGTAAAGTTGTGGAAACGACGCTGGCGGGAGACCTGTCGCAAATCCCGCCCCATGTGCTGGTGAAAGTAGATGAGCGGATTGCGCGCGCCACCAAAAAAAACGCCGCTCTGGATGCCGCCCGCTACCAGACGCTAGCTGGCAAGATGGAGTATTTCGATCTCCGCGAATTGCAGGACACCATCACCAGCAAATTGCCTTGGTCTAAATTTGAGTCGCGATTTGGAACCAAGGAAGCGCTGATAGCCAAATTTGACCAGTTGGCCGAACTCCGCAACGGCATCCGACATAGTCGCGACGTAGGCGAAGTCGTGCGGATGGAAGGTGAAGCCGCGATAATTTGGTTCAAGCAAGTTCTGAATAAATGAGCCAACGCATCTCCCAACAACAGCTTGAATCGTATCTCTGGGGTGCGGCCACACTCTTGCGAGGGACAATTGATGCGGGCGATTACAAGCAGTTCATCTTCCCGCTGCTGTTTTACAAGCGCCTGTGTGACGTGTTTGACGAGGAAACGCAGATTGCTCTGGCGGAGTCGGGCGGTGACAAGCGTTACGCCTCCGGCAAGGAACAGCATCGTTTTCAGGTTCCCCAGGAATCCCATTGGCGTGTCGTGCGACAGTCGGCCAAAAATGTCGGCACCGCGTTACAGTCGGCCATGCGTGCCATTGAGACGGCCAACCCTGACAAACTCTATGGCATCTTCGGCGACGCGCAGTGGACAAACAAAGACCGGCTCTCGGATACCATGTTGCGCGACATGGTCGAGCATTTCAGCACGCTCGAATTGACCGTCGCCAATCTGCCGGAGGACGAACTAGGCCAGGGCTATGAATACCTGATCAAGAAATTTGCCGACGATGCCGGCCACACCGCCGCCGAATTTTACACCAACCGCACCGTCGTCCACCTGATGACTGAAATGCTCGACGTGCAGCCCGGCGAATCCGTTTATGACCCCACCTGTGGTTCGGGCGGCATGTTGCTCTCGTGCATCACGCACCTGCGCCGGCTGAAAAAAGAGTGGCGCAATGTCCGCCTTTATGGTCAGGAGCGGAACCTGATGACCTCCTCCATTGCTCGGATGAATTGCTTCCTGCACGGCATCGAGGATTTTCGCATCGAGCGCGGCGACACTCTGTCCGAGCCGAAGTTTGTGCAGGGCGACCGCCTCCAGCGCTTCGACGTGGTGCTGGCCAATCCGCCGTATTCCATCAAGCAATGGGATCGCGAGGCTTTCGCTTCCGACCCATGGGGACGCAATCTTTACGGCACTCCGCCGCAAGGGCGCGCTGACTACGCTTTCTGGCAGCACATCCAGTGCAGTCTCAATCCCAAGACCGGCCGTTGCGCCATATTGTTTCCGCACGGCGTTCTCTTCCGGCAGGAGGAAGCCGATATGCGACGCAAGCTCATCGAAGCTGATGCCATCGAATGTGTCCTCGGCCTCGGCCCGAATCTGTTTTACAACTCGCCAATGGAGGCATGTGTCGTCATTTGTCGGACAGTCAAGCCCAAGGCGCGCAAAGGCAAAATTCTGCTCATCAACGCCATCAACGAAGTCACCCGTGAACGCGCCCAGAGTTTTCTAACCGACGATCATATAGAACGCATCCTCCAAGCCTACGAGCAGTTCAAGGACGAACCCGGGTTCACTCGTGTCGTAACACTGGAAGAAATCCGCGCCAAGGAAGGCAATTTGAGCATTCCGCTTTACGTCGCGCCGGTGGGCAATAACCGGTCGGATGCTCACTCGACAGAGGCAACGAATGCAGACATTTCTGCTTCGCTCACAGATTGGTTGAAAAGTTCAATAGTGGTGCGCCAGTCGTTAAAAACACTCGGAATCACCATAAAAACAGGATAATTTACTGATAAAACAAATTCTTACTATACAGTAAAAAGTCAACTTTTCAGTAAAATATAGTTGATTTATTACTGAATTAGGCAATTCTTACTTAACAGTGAAAACATCAGATTTCAGTAAAAGCGCAGTCATTCGTTACGAAAGTGAGTTGGTGCATCACTTCCGGCAATTGCTGGATGATGATGCCGAACTCGCATGGCTGTCGCCGTCTGGAGCCTCAGCCCAAGAACGGCTTCCGTGGGTCGAGTTGAAGCTTGACGCCCAAGCTCGCCGATTTAAGCCGGTGTATTCCCTGAAACCGAGCATCCCGGAACTGGAATCAATCCTCATAACTTGGAGCGACCCCCTCCAGCCGCTGTTGGTTGCCCCCGAATTAATTCCCCGCCTGCTGGATTTTTGCCGGCAAAAGCGGCTGGCCGCAGTGGATCTGAATGGCCGGGTGTATCTGCGGGCCGAAGGCTTGCTCGTGGATCGTCGCAGTCTGCCCGGACGCGACTTCCGGTATGAGCTTGAGCCGAGGAATGTTTTCGTGGGCAAAAGTGCCAGCATCATCCGCAGCCTGTTGACCGACCGCGACCGGGTCTGGACGCAGGGCGAACTGCTTGGCCGCACCAAGGCCAGCTCCGGTCTGGTCTCCCGCATCGTCCAGCACCTCATCAGTCAGGGTTTTCTGGAAAAAAAAAGCGCCCGCGAATTCCGGCTCGTGGATCATCCGGGCTTGATCAACGCCTGGGCCAAAGCCGATGATTTCAACCGCCGGAGCACCCACACCCGCTATACCACCTTCGGCGGCGACACCCTTGAAATCGCCAAGAAGCTCCAGACCTGGGCCCGGGAACAATCCGTGCCCATCGCGTTCACTCAATGGCTGGCCGCTTGGTTGCGCCATCCTTACACCGAGCCGGTCATCACCAGCGCCTATGTGGCCCGCCTCCCGGAAGCCGCCACTTTGGAGCAACTCGGCCTGCGCCCCGTGAACGACGCGGGCAAAGTCTGGCTCTTTGTTCCCACGGACGAAGGCGTTTTTCTGGAAACGCAAACCGTGCGGGAGTTGCCGCTCGTCACCGATGCCCAGATTTATCTCGACCTGCTCGGGACCGGCCTGCGTGGCCCGGATGCGGCAACCGCGCTCAGGAATTGGGAAGGATTTTGCCGCCCATGAAATACGCCACCTACCGCGAATATAATCCCCACGGCGTCGCCACCGCCGAAGCCGCGTTTCTCACCGTCTGGGCCGGGCTGGGGTCCTGGCACAGCGACCTCGTCCTTGTCGGCGGCCTCGTTCCTAAATATCTCTGCGGCGATCTCACCGCCGCCCGCACGCTGCCCCGGCCCGTGACGCTCGATGCCGATCTCGGCATCGCCCTCGGCGCCTCGCTCGGCCAATACGGCAGTCTGCAAATGGACCTGCAAACGCACGGCTTCAAACTCTCCAAGGAAGAATTCGGCGGGCCGCGTTTTGTGAAGATGGTTGACGATTTTCCGATTCTGGTGGATTTCCTCACCGAAAGCCCACCCGCCACCAAAGGCACCGCCATCGTGGACGATGTGCCCGCCAATATTTTGCCCGGCATCAACCGCGCCTTGGCCACCGCCCGTCCCATCAAAATCACCGGCGTGGACCTCTACGGCGCCACCCAGACCGATCTGCCCGTGCGCGTGTGCGAAGCCGGGCCGTTTTTGGCCCTGAAACTCCGCGCGTTTGGCAATCGTCAGGCGCCCAAAGACGCCTTCGACATTCTTTACACGCTGCTCCATTACGACCGTGGCACCGCCGCCGCCGTGGCGGCGTTCGCCGGGGAAGTCCGCGCCGGCAATCCCGCCTGTGCCGATGCCATCGCCTGTCTCAATCAACATTTCCGTGACGAACAATCTTCTGCGCCCGTTCGCGCCGCCAGTTTTGTGCTCGGCGAAACCGTGCCCGGCGAATCCGCTGACATCCGCCTGCGCCGCCTGCAAATCCAGCAAGACTTGGTGGATGCTGGCACGTTGCTTCGCAAAGCCATCGCCTTGAATCAAGAATCATGACCATCACCAAGTTCATCATGATGAGCACGAGCATGGCGATGACCACGATGAACACCATCACCACCACGCCGATCGTCATCACCATCGGCACGGGCAGCAGCACCAACAACACCGACAACAACTTCGGCGGCGGCAGTGGCGGCAGTGGCGGTGAGGGAAAGCGCGCACTGGCGCTCACGCGGCTGAAGAAGGTCGCAAAGGAGGTTGCCACATGAATCTTGAGCAAAAAAAACTAATTATGCGGGCGTCAAAAGATATCATGAACCGGCACATTTTCGACCGGACTGTTGTTCTCGCCCATCATGATGAAAAAGGTATTCACGGACATG
>Ga0302281_10003971_pt1 | contig 10145 bp, 8 predicted proteins | sample III_Fen_E1_2_FD_198762 | JGI IMG/M metagenome (GOLD analysis project Ga0302281, IMG submission 198762) | Peat permafrost microbial communities from Stordalen Mire near Abisko, Sweden - III_Fen_E1_2 | ecosystem: Environmental > Terrestrial > Soil > Wetlands > Permafrost | place: Sweden: Abisko...
ATCTCCGAGTCGAAGACCTACTGGATCGTCGCCATCGAACGGTGATCGCTGGTTCGGAGGTCTCGTGCCTGTCTCCGGAGGATTTGGTGCTGGTTTTGTGTGTGCACGCCGCGAAACATCTTTGGACGCGTCTGATCTGGCTGGCCGATGTTGCCGAGACGGTACGGATGGAGAATCTTGACTGGCCGCTGGTGAGGTCGCGGGCGCGCAAACTCGGAATCGCCAGGATTCTAGGAGTTAGTTTCTGGCTGGTGAAGGATGTGCTGTCGGCGGAACTTCCGGCGGTCGCGGAGGAAATGGTTGCGAGCGATCCTCGAACGGACATGCTGGGCAAGACATTTGCAGAGCGTCTGGAGCGCGCAGTGCCGTATGATTTCGAGTCCACAGAATACTTTCGATGGATTCGGAAGCTACGCGAACGACGAAGCGACCGCTGGCGCTATCTGTGGCGCCTGGTTTGGACGCCCGGTGTGGGAGACCTGGAGGCAGTCCAATTGCCAGAGAAATTTTTCCCGCTTTATCGAATCGTGCGAAGCGGCCGCCTGATGCGCAAGTTGCTCATGAGAGCCGGTGGCTGATAGTCGAACACTGAGAGCTAACCGCGGGTTTCAATGCAGTTCGCCGTCGCCGGGAGCTACGTCGGGAGTATCTACTTTATGCGCCACCGCAGTGCCTTCGGAGGGTGGCGGTTGGAACTCGCCCGGATCTTTGCCGGCGAGAGCTGTGCTCATGAACTGCATCCAGATGGGGAGGGCGGCGTGGCCTCCTGTTTCTTTGTCGCCTAGAGATTTTTTCTCGTCAAAGCCGATCCAGACGCCGCAGGTCAGTGATGGTGAAAAGCCGACAAACCACGCGTCGGTGAAATCGTTGGTTGTCCCGGTTTTACCAGCGAGCGGGTACGGCATTTTTGCGGCTGCGGCTGCGGTGCCGTGCAGAACGACCTCGCGGAGCATCGACGTCATGATGCGCGCGGTGCGCGAACTGACCACATCTTTGATGTCGGAGAAATCCTCCTCGAGAATGCGACCTTCGTAGTCGGTGACCCTGGTGATATAGCGGGGAGCGACGTGCACTCCATCGTTCGGAAAGACGCTGAAGGCGGAGGTCTGTTCCAGTGGCGTGATTTCAGCCGAACCGAGGGCGACGGGCAGGTAGGCGGGGATGTTGGCCGTCACTCCGAAGCGGTGAGCGTAGTCGATCACTGTTTTGATGCCGATGCGGTCGGCGAGTTTAAGGGCGGGAATGTTGCGGGATTGGGCGAGCGCGCGCCGGAGCGTTACCGTGCCTTCAAATTTGTTGTCGTAATTGTGAGGCGAGTATGGGCCGGAGGCAGTTTGGAAAGTTACGGGCGCATCGAGGATGGTGTCGTCGGGGCTGCCGCCCTGGTCGATAACGGCTGTGTACACGTAGGGCTTGAAAGAGGATCCGACTTGGCGAAAGGCTTGGGTGGCGCGATTGAATTTTGAGAGATTGAAGTCGCGTCCGCCGACCATTGCTTTGATTTCTCCCGTAGCGTTGTCGATGGCGACGAGTGCGCCTTCCGCGCCGGAATCCTGTTCTAAACTAACGCGGGCTTTTCCGTCGGGATCAAACGCGAGAACTTTGACGTAAACGATGTCGCCGGAATGAAGAATGTCGGGAGGTTTGGTTTTGAGCTTTATCCAACTCATTTCTGCCAGCGAGAGAGTCGCCGTGTGTCTGCCGAACCGCAGTTCAGCGACGCTTGGCGAAACGGCGGTGATCAAGGCGTGGGTGTATCCGTTGAGCTCGATTTCTTCATCCCAGTCAGGGTCGACGTACTTGTCGAGTGTCTCGCCCTGGGACATCACGTTGACCAGTTTGCCGTGCCATCCATGGCGGCGTTCATAGGCAGCGAGCCCGTCGAGCAGGGCCTGGCGAGCAGATTTCTGGAGATCCATGTCGAGCGAAGTGTAGACGCGCAATCCGCCTTCGTGAACCTGATCGCTGCCATACTTGGCTTCGAGATAACGGCGAATCTCTTCAACGTAGTGAGGCGCGAGAGAATTCGGGTCTTTTTGCAGGTTGAGGACGATCGGCTTGCTCTTGGCGTCGGCGGCCTGCGCGGCTGTGATCTTGCCATCTTCGAGCATGGCGTTGAGGACAAGGTTACGGCGCTTGAGAGCGCGTTCCGGGTGGGTGATGGGCGAATAATATTGCGGAGCTTTGGGCAAACCGGCGAGCAGGGCGGCTTCTTCCAAAGTCAGTTTCCTGGCGGGTTTGCTGAAATAGTACTCGGACGCGGACTCGTATCCATAAGCGCCATGGCCGAGAAAGATCTGGTTGGCGTAAAGGGTAAAAATTTGCGGCTTGGTAAAGCGACGTTCGATTTGGATGGCGAGCAACGCCTCTTGCACTTTGCGATAAAAAGAGCGGTCAGGAGAAAGAAATAAATTCTTGGCCAGTTGCATGGTGAGCGTGGACGCTCCCTGAACTTTGCCGCCGGATTCGATATCGCGATAAGCGGCTCCGATGATGCGCCAGAGATTGATGCCGGAATGCCGGTAGAAATCCTTGTCTTCGATGGAGACGAGGGCATTGCGGAGGACTTCGGGATAATCATCATAAGCCGCAATGACGCGGCGCTGCAGCGCGAAAGTACCGATGACGCGGCCCTGTCCGTCGTAGAGTTCAGTGACGGAACTGGGGCGATAGCGTTCAAGCTCTTCGACTTGCGGAAGGTCGGTCGAGTAAACGAGGAGTAAGCCTCCGGCGGCGCCCACGGCGGCGGAGAGAAGGATCAGCAGTCCGAATAAGAGGCGGCCGAATAACTTCCGGTCGCCAATTCTGATCGTCGGAAGATCGTGGTAGATAACTTTCATGAAAGCTTACGCCACGAGCCATATGAGTCTGTGGTAGTTCAATGGTAACGCAGAAGCAGGATGGGAGATTTCTATGTGGGGGCGCGTTCTGAAACGTATCCGAATAGAAACGAGCAGCCAAAAAAAATCGCCCGCCGAAGCGAGCGATCTGGGATCCAACTCGGGAGCGCTTATCCCTTGGATTCTCTGTTCTTTAAAGTTTCCAGCGCTTTGTTGAGCTGATCGTCCGGAAGATTTTTCGGTTTCTCGTCTTTCTTGTCCGCGGGCTTGTCGCCGGGAGCGGCTGCCGGTTCGTCTTCGTCGGGCAATCCGCCATCATCTTCGACGGTCGAATCGGCGACCAGGATGTTGGGCGTGACCGCGGCATCCTGTATTGCTTTTCCACTGGGTGAGTAATACTTCGCCACGGAAAGAATGAGGGCGGAGTTATCGGGCATTTCGATCAACTTCTGCACCGATCCGTCACCGAAAGTCTTGTCGCCTACGACATCGCCGCGAGCGTTTTCGAGGATGGCGGCAGCCACAATCTCGGCCGGTCCGGCAGTGCCGCGATTAACGAGGATGGCGACGGGAAGCTTGGTGATATCTTTCGTGGCATCGGCGTTAAAAGCCTGGCGCGGATATTTCTGTCCTTGCAAATAGGTGATCGTGCCATGATCCAGAAACAAGTTGGCAGTGGCGATGCCTTCTGACTCTTCGCCTCCGGCGCAGTTGCGCAGATCCAGCACGATTTTCTTCGCACCCTGCTTTTGTAGATCGCGAATCTTGGCAGCGACTTCCTGTGACTTGCCTTCGGGGAAAGAGTCGATCTTGATGTATCCGACATTGTCGGCGAGTACTTTGTCGCTGACCGGCGGAATGGTTACGAGGTCACGGGTGATGACAATTTTCTGCGGCTCGGCGCGCCGTGGCCGAACAACCGCGACGGTGATGGTGGATCCCACATCGCCGCTAAGAAGGCTGCGGATTTCCGCGAGCGACATATCGTGCGTGCTCTTGCCCTCGATCGACTCGATGATATCTGTGTTTTCGACGCCCGCCTTGTCCGCCGGACCTCCGGGAATTACGGCGACCACGGCGGCGTAGCCGAAGCGCTTGGAAACATCGGCGCCGATATCGGCTTTGCCGCCGGATTTCATGGTCTTATAGTGCTTGTATTCTTCGGGCGAGAGATAGCTGGAATTCGCGTCGAGTGATTCCAGCAGGCCGTGGAGGGCGCCCTCCGTGACGCCGGGAATATTCGGTTCTTCCACGTACTCAAGACGGATGCGCGACAGAACTTCGCTATAGACCGACAGCTGGCGATAGGCGCCATCGTTCGAAGAGGCGCGCACGTTCACGAAACCGCCCGCCAGCGTGAACAGCAAAATGGCCAGCGAACTGGCAATCACGGTGACCTTTAACTTCGTCGACATAGATTGATCGTCTCTTTTTCTCGGTTGCTTTCGGTCGGAGGTACTCGGATTCGGCGTCCGAGGAGCTTTTACGACATTATAGACGGTTTGATGCATAGATTCGAAAGGAAGCTTCGAGACCCATGCCGAGGGTAACGGTGCGGTTGCAAACCTAATCCAATCAGTAGGTTGTACTGTCCAAGTGGCCAAGCGCTAAAAAATTGCCGAGTTTGGAGGCCCGAGCGCTACTTTTCCAGCAAAGCGGCAATCGCGTCGTGGCCTTTTTCTCGCGCCACCGCAGCGGGAGTCTTTCCATCGGTGTTTGCGAGTTTGGGATCCGCTCCGTGCTGCAGCAGGAGATCGACCATCGGGCGGTCGCCGTTTTGTGCAGCGGCGTGGATGGGGGTCCATCCCGCTTGCTGACGGGCGTTGACCGGTGCCTGGTATTCCAACAGCAGGCGAACGGCTTCGAGATTTCGGGCGGATGCGGCGGAATGCAGTGGCATAACCTGCGTGGGATTTGCGGCAACGGCGTCAACCGCGGCTCCGCTCTCAATGAGCAAACGAGCGGATGCGGGCTGACCGAAATAGCAGGCGAAGTGGAGCGCGGTGAAACCGTCGTTGGAATGAGCGTCGATGGAATGAGCATCGATGGAGTGAGCATTGCCTGAACTCGGGGTGTCCGAACGGCTCTCGGTTGTGGCGGGATCGCGGCCCTCCTGATGAAGGCATTCCTCGAGGCGATCGAGACGCCCGAGTGAGGCGGCTTCGAACTGGTCGAGGGATTGCTTTTTGCCTGCAATCAGTTCGGCAAGATCGCGCCGGCCGCGATAGAGGGAGTGCATGAGCAGGCTGACTCCGGTGGAGTCGCGGTCTTCGCAAGCGGAGGGGTTTTGTTCGAGAAGCTGGTGAAGGCCGTCTATGTCGCCCGCGTGCAAGAGCTCGAAAGAACGCTGTGCGGTTGCCATAAGTTTATTCAGTTACTTTGTACTGGTCAAATTGATTAGCAAAGCTAAATAAGTATAGGAAATCAAGCGAGGTTGTCAAGAAGTATGTTAGCTAGGCTAATCGATCGGCTGGTCGGTGAACTGCCCGAATCGTTAGCCATGCTAAGCTGTGGGGTATGACGCGTTCGAAAGAAACATTTCGGTTGCAAGTCGCGGACCGGCTGCACTCGGCCGCGATTCATCTGTTGCGCCATGCGCGGCAACAGGATACAAGTGCCGGGCAAGGTCCAGCGCGGTTGTCGGCCCTGTCTGTGCTGGTGTTCGGCGGACCGATGGCCCTGGGGCAACTGGCGGTTGTCGAGCAGGTGAAAGCTCCCACGATGAGCCGGATCGTAGCCGGTTTGAAACGGGACGGGTTGGTGAAAATCGAGACCGAGGCGAAAGACGCGCGGCGGATTCGGGTCACGGCAACGGACAAGGGACGAGGCTTGTTGCAACAGGCGAGGCAGCGGCGGACCCGGCTCTTGGCGGATGCGCTCGGCGGGTTGAGAGAGGCGGAGCTGAAGACTCTGCTGGCGGCGGCGGATTTGATGGAACAGTCCGTCAGCCCGGGCCGGACAGAACTTGAGTTTCGCGCGCACCGAGCTGTCTCGAGTTGAACCGTTGAGTCGCCCGTCCCCTCGCAGACCGTCATGAGGGGCCCCCACTACTTAAAAGCCGTCTTCGCACACGGGGCTAGGATTCGTCGTCTACAGGGTTTCGCAACTGGCCTATGCCTGCGATCGAAACCTCAACTATGTCACTGGCGATCACCGGGCCGACGCCTTTTGGGGTTCCGGTGGCGATCAGGTCTCCGGGCTCCAATGTCATAACCTGCGAGATGTAGCGGATGATGGCGTCGAGCGCGAATATGAAATCGCGAGTATTGCCAGACTGCCGGAGGTCACCATTGACGCGAGTTTCGACTTGGATGCCAGACCATGGGTCGAGGCCATCGGCGACGATTGGACCGACGGGGCAGAAGGTGTCGAAACCTTTGGCGCGAGTCCATTGTCCGTCTTTGCTCTGAAGATCGCGGGCGGTAAAATCGTCCACGCAAGTGTAGCCGAGGATATAGGGTCGAACATCTTCGCCCTCAGCGAGCTTGTGGCAGCGGCGGCCAATGACAACTCCTAATTCGCCTTCGTAATCGGTGCGCTCGGAAACCTTGGGGCGAAGAATGGTTGCACCCGGCGGCAGCAAGGATGAGGGTGGCTTGAAAAAGATAAGCGGTTCTTTGGGGACGTCGTGGCCGAGTTCGGCGGCGTGCTCGCGGTAGTTGCGGCCGACGCACACGATCTTGGACGGCTCGACGGGCGGCAGCAGCGATGCTTCGGCGATATGGATGCGATCCATGTGGCGGCTGGGCAGGCCTTCTACGTCTCCGTTGCTATGTTGAGGAGATTGCAGGAGCAGGCGAGTGATTTCGTCGTGGCCGGCAACCGATTCGACGAGGCCATAATGGGGGGAGCCGTTGCGACTGAATCTGCAATATTTCATGTGAAGAATATCTAATCACAACTTCGAGAGCGCCGGGCGGGAAGTCGCTCGAAAATTTCCCATCCCGCTTGATGATCTCGGCGGCTGGAAGGGCGGGCCGCAAGTCCCTAAACTTTTTTTACGGGACGGATTCGCTGGCGGGTTCGCTGCGGCGGCTTTCGTTTCTTCGGACGTCGACGGAAGAGATGGCGTAGGTGTAGGTTTTGCCGGACACCACGGCCGCATCGCGATAGGACGGCGACTTTACCAGGTCCGGATTTAGTTTTACGGGTGCACCATTTGAGTCGGAGCGATAGACGTTGTAGCCTGCCAAGTCCGAGTTTGTGACTGGAGCCCAAATGAGATCGATGAAGGGTTTTTGGCCTTCGCCGGAGTAGGCAGCTTGGACGCCGGAGGGCACGGCGGGCGGGAAGACGTCGTGAGCCATGACTTGTAAGGGAGTGCTGTCGTCTCCCTCAACTTGCACTTCGCTGTCAGGCCGCTGGACGATAGTCACGGAGGTGACGCGGTAGACGTAGATTTTTTCCCACTCGAAGGAAGAGTCGGTGAATTGCACGGGTGCCGAACCATCGGTAGGAGCCGGGACTTCTCCGGCAATAGCATCTTTGCGGGAGACCTTGTCTTGGCGATAGACGCGATAGCGATACCGGATTGCGTTCGCTGGGGAAGCGGCGCTTTGTGGTTGGCTGGTGCCGAACGCGGTCCAGGTCAGGACTACTCCATCCTCGGTGAGTTTGGCGGAAAGGTCATTCGGCGGAGGCAAGGTCACGACCGCGGGAACATGCACGCGATTCGATAATCCTGCATTGCGGTCATTGCGATTGAGAACTTCAACGGCATAGGTGATGTCGGCAGCTGGGTCCGGCTTTTGCAGGGATGCGGGAAGAGTGTCAGTGTAGATTTCGGGCGGAGGACGCAGCGCGCTCGATTTCTTTTGGGACGGCCTCTTCGGATTTGCAGCTTTGGCGACGGGACGTGGAGCAGGCAGTTGGGCGGCGGGAACTCCGCAGGCCGTCATTTCTGTTTCCTGATTGCGGCAGACGAGAGTTGCACCGAGGTAGCGGACACTTTGGCGGTCGGTCGTGAGAGTGGGTTCGCTCCAGGTTAGGGTGACGCGACTGCCTTTGCGAGTGGCGTGTAGATCTCCCGGAGGCTTGGGAAGTTCGAGCGAGGGTGGCAAAGGCGGTCCGGTCTGGGCACAGGCCGCCATGATCAGGCAGAGGGCCAGCATAGCGGCGAAGCGGGCTAGAGTCAGCGTCATGCGAAAGGGAAAGAGTATCAGAGGGCAAGCAGGCGAGTCGCTGGCATCTGCGCTCGAGTCTTACGCGTGTTCAATACCTGTTCGAGGCGAGTGAGTACCGCAACCCTCGACCATAATTATTGACGAGACAAGGTTTCGTCAATCGCCGCGGATCGAAGACTTGGTTACTGGACGCGATGGTCTTTTAGACGGAAGGTCTGGCCGCCGCCATGGAGCGGCTCGGGCCGAAATAGGAGCCATAAAAGCAATCCCAGTGGAAACGAGACAAGGACCAACAGAGTGACCAGAAAAGGCGACTTACCTCGGCGGCATGCGTCAAGCGCACAGACCCGAATGATCCACCCTAGGATGGCGAGGAAAACAATCAGGGAAATCAAGGACGCCGGGTAACTCCACAAGAAACTCGAGTGGGCATTCACGATCGCCTCCGGGAGGAAGATACACCTAAACGCAGGCCTGCGCAGCTCGAAAATTGAGGGGAGCTCCGCTACACTTCCGGGCAGAGACGTTCGTGCTCTGGTCAAGATCCGCTAAGGGACCGGTAAACTATCCGTATCGGACCCCCATGACCAAGCGTCTTTCAGCAGTTCTCGTTTTTGTTTTTGCGCTGTTTAGCGCTCTCGTCCTCATGCGGGCGCAGCAATTTCCGTGGTGGGAGCGGCTGTTGCAACAGTATGGCAGCAAGAACGATACGACCCCGGTACCCTCCATGAAAATGGGCAATCACATGCAGATGTCCCTGAAGGGAGCGTCGCAACCGGGTGACGAGAAACGCGCGCAGCAGATCGTCATTGCGGCGCAAGAAGTTATTGCGCGTTATGCGGATGTGAATGAGGCTCTGCGAGAGGGCTACAAGCCGTTCTATCCCACGGGGAAAATGGGCGAGGAGGTTCACTACACAAGCTACCGATACGCCAGGCTCGAGCAAAAAGGCGTGAACTACAAGCAACCGGGATCAATCCTATACAAACGGACGCCAGAAGGCATGAAAGCAATCGGCGTGATGTATACCGCGCCCCAGAATTCGACCGCTGACGAATTGAATGCAGTCGCTCCGCTAAGCATCGCCACCTGGCATCGGCATGTGGATTTTTGCGGCGGTCCGCGAAACCTGCCCCTCGAGGAGCAGTTTGGCCCGCATGCCCGGTTGGGACCGCAAGGCAGCATCCACACCGAAGAGGCGTGTAGCCAGGCGCATGGATTGTGGATCCCGGTCGTGTTCGGCTGGATGACGCATGTTTATCCCACGGCGAAATCCTCGGATGAGATGTGGGGTGGCATGGATATGCGCATGGAGGCGAACACCGATAGCGAAGAGACGATGAAATAAGATTCCATTTCTCGACTCCACTCATTGGCCTGTCTCGTACACGCTTCACTAAGAATCCAATTGGCAAGACACCGACAATAACCGAGAGCCTTTGCTTTGCGAAATGCCCCGGGCCGTGAGTGTCGAGTAGTTGGCGACTATCGTGATTTCACCAGTCGACCGGAGTTGGCAAGAGTGTCCCGATTTTCCAACTGTCCAGCGTGCCGTAGAATCGGCGTAAGTTCCACCCACGACTTGAGGCATCGACATGGAAATGATGCACGCGCTCTCTTGCTTGCTGTTGCTGGCTACTGTTGCCGACGCGCAGCGTCCCGCGCGAGGAGCACACGTGCTGATGGGCACGTGGAGATTGGTGGAGTTCGCCGATCTGGATAAGAACGGCAAGTGGCAATATCGGTTCGGTGAACATCCGCGGGGATATTTTGTTTACGACGCAACCGGTCATGTGCATATTCAGATCATGAAGACCCCCACGGTGGCGCCTTTTCCGGAAGCGAATATCGCCGTGGGCAAGTTGCCCTCCGCTGAGCATGCGCTGACAGCGTACGCCGCGTATGTCGCATACTTCGGGACCTACACGGTGGACGAAGAGAAACGGATAGTGACGCATCATGTTGAGGGAAGCCTGGCGCCGGAGTTTACGGGAACGGACCAGCCGCGTCCGTTCAAACTGGAAGGCGACCGACTGGAGATCGGCGATGGGAAGACGTGGAGACGGGTGCTGGAGCGGGTGCGGTGAGGGCGTCGGGGACGGGGAAAGTGCGGGAGCGTGGGGAACTTCTTCCGAGTGCGGCTCTTAGGAAATAGCACAGGGGCAGATAAGATACGATGGTT
>Ga0302281_10003974_pt1 | contig 10135 bp, 9 predicted proteins | sample III_Fen_E1_2_FD_198762 | JGI IMG/M metagenome (GOLD analysis project Ga0302281, IMG submission 198762) | Peat permafrost microbial communities from Stordalen Mire near Abisko, Sweden - III_Fen_E1_2 | ecosystem: Environmental > Terrestrial > Soil > Wetlands > Permafrost | place: Sweden: Abisko...
AACCCTCGGTGGTCAGATGAAAATCAAAGCGCACCACCCGCCCGGCGGCGGGCGTCAGCGGTTCGTCCGCCGCCAATGCCTTTCGGAGCGCACGCGGCAGTCCAAGCCGGTGCAGCAGGTCCGGTCGCCGGGAAATTTCCTCCTCGGCGGCGACGGCCTCGGCATCCAGCTTCTCCGCCTGCCTGGCCAGTTGCCGCCAGACCGACCGCTTCATGACCAGCGGAAACGGCGCGAGCGCGGTCACATCGCCCACCTGCACATCCCATTTGCAGCCCTCCAGCATGGTCTTGCGCCGCAATTGGGCGAAGTCGCCGGCCTCCAGCGGAGCCTCCGTGCGCAGCTCCGCAGCCGCCTCGCGCATCGGGCACGAGTGGGGGCGATTCATCGTTAAAGCCGCAGTCGTCATTGGGGCATGCCCTCCCAGCGGCCCAGATGCCACAGCCAGAGGACGGTGCCTGCCACATAACACTGGACCGGAACCAGCCCGCATGCCGGCCAGGCTGGAAACGGACGCTGCCGACTTGGCTGCAGTAGCAATTCAACCGGGAGTGCCACGAGACAAAGCAGCAGCGCCGGCCAGCCGTCGCGCACGAAATCATGGATGGTGGCTGCGGCCGAATGCCAGTTGCCGGTGACCGCACGCCCCAGGATCAGCGCCCAGCACAATAGCAGGCCGCCCAGCCGCATCCCGGAGGCCACATCGCGCTCCTCGGCAATGGCGCAGGAAACCCGGCCGCCCAATTCCAGCATGAACCATAAGGCCAGCAGCGCGCCGGTGGACAAGGCCGCGGAGAAAATATTTTCCGAATAGGAGGGCCCTTCCCCCAGATTGCCGGCGGCGAAAGCGATGGCGATGGATATGTTCGCGCCGCCCAGCGCCAGCATGGCCGCGCGGTTTTTCCGTTCCAGAACATCATCGCGGAAACTCAAGCCGAGCCACGAAACCAGCCATTGGCTAACGGCGAGCCAGACCGCGCCCACGAGGGTGAGCCCAGCCACGCTCCCGATGTCTCCCCGGACTTCCACCGCCCCCCAAAACCAGAGCGCGGCGGCCACCAGCACCAGGCTGAAGGTGAAGCACCCCACACTCCACCACAGCGGCTTCAGGGTTGGGCACGCCTCGCGGACGCTCGCGGAAGCCATGATCAGGGGCAGCACCAGGACAAGCAGCAGCCATACGCCGAGTGCCGTGAGGCTTGAGCCAGACGAGTGGTGGTTGAGCAACCAATATTGCACGCGCACAGTAACTATCGCTGGCGGCCAAAATGGCAATTCAATTTTCATTCCCGGCGCAATTATTTTCCCGCCGCCCGGGCGGCGCGGTTTTTGTGCCCCAAAAAGTCGCGCTGGCATCCGGCGGCCACGCCATCACGCATCACGCATCACGCATCACGCATCACGCAGCCCTCGATGATCGTTGCTAAAAATGCGAATTTGACATTAAGTCCCACCGGGTCCCACCGATAGCATGGTGTCGCAAGACAGGCGGCCAGCGGCCTAAAAGAGCTGGCGGGGCGAAACGGCACCTTACCCCTGAACGAGGTGCCCGCGACATGGATGTCGCGCAAATTAAAAAGCCCCTCCTGGGGCGACTCACGGAAAGAGTTAGTTATGGTCATCAATACAAACCTGTCGGCACTCAATGCCGCCACGCTGCTGATGCAGTCGCAGAGCAGTCTCAACTCCTCGTTACAACGGCTGTCATCCGGCTCAAAAATCACGTCGCCGGCCGATGACAGCGCGGGGCTGGCGGTGTCCATGAAGTTGAACGCCCAAATGTCCCGCATCGACGCGGCGGCCAACAACGTGCATAACGCCGTCTCGTTCAGCCAGACGCAGGACGGTTATGTGCAACAAGTCAACTCCGCGTTCAGCCGCATGTCGGAACTGTCGGTCCTCTCCCAGGACGTCACCAAGACCACGGCCGACCGCGCCCTGTATCAGCAAGAGTTCCAAGCCTTGGGCAGCTACATCAACAATGTAGCCACCAAGGATTTCAACGGGGTCAGCCTGTTCAACGGCGCCACGTTGAATGTCACCACCGACAGCGAAGCCAACACCTTCGGCATGGTGGGCATCAACCTGGCCAACACGACCTATGCCACCGCCACGGCGGATAACATCACGTCCGTCAGCGGCTCCTTGAAGGCGTTGACCGATGTGAAGGCCGCCATCTCCCAACTGGCGTCGGACCGGGCGAACATTGGTTCCAATGAGGAGAGTTTGTCGTATTACGGCAACCAGCTCTCGACCCTCAAAAACAACCTCTCGGCGGCCAACAGCCAGATCACGGATGTGGATGTGGCCACCGAAAGCACCAACTACGCCAAGGAAAACATCCTCGTGCAGTCCGGCACGGCGATGTTGGCGCAGGCCAATTCAATGCCGCAGTCGGTGTTGAAGCTCCTCAGTTAACAGCTTGTCGTCTGCCGCTGGGCAAAGCCCGGGCGGCGAGCTGCCGCCCGGGCGTTCAGAATGGTAGCAACGTCCGGGGAAGGAGCCAGTCGCCCAACGCAGAACAATCAGAAACAGCCGCCGGCCCCTGGCTGGCGGGCACTCCCCGAAAAAAGCGGGCACGCCGGCCAACGAAGCCGCAAAGTCCAAACGCAGGCGGGATTACGATCCAGCAACCCTTTTTCCCGCCATCAGGTTCAGTCCGCTGCTTGGTTGAGCGCGTTCTGTCCCGAGGGAAATTCCCGCCTGTGTTTGGATCGCGGAACCCCGCCGGAAAGAAGATTTCTGGCGCGTTGCCGCCCTGGAACTGCCGGCCCGGCGGCCGCAGAAATCAAAACAATCCCTCGCGGGTGCCTTCACGGAACGAGGGGCATTTTCCACCAGCCAATGAAGCGGGCTAAATGCTTCCTCCCGTCAGCGGATTAACGCTGGCCAGACCATTCAGCCGCCCTCATTATACTGGCGGAAACCACCATGTCTTTGTCCTGCCAACCATTTCCATCGGCGGCGGTCGCGGAAGTAAAACGCGGCCCGGCCCCATCCCTGTGCGCATGAACCCCCAGCCTCCCACGGTCGCCCCCGCCCCCGCCCGCTTGGCGGCGGTCGAACCCGCGCTCTTTGCGCGGCACAATGACGCCCGCTACCGCACCCCGGTGGACCTGCAGGTCACGCCCACGCCCGGGGCGCGTTTTCTCGTGGTGGGCGGCTGTCTGGCCCAGCCCTTCCCGGAGATCGCGGCGATGCTGGATCCTGCCATGCGCGGCGATTTCGTGCTGCTCAACAATTTTGACACCTTCCCCGAACTGCCGGCCCCGGCCGCGCAATATGCGTTTCAAATCATCCACCTGCCCCTGCGATCCATCTTGGGCAATGCGTATTTTTATCTTCCAGATGACGGTTCCCAGCATGAGGAATTTCTCCGCCAGACGCAGGATTATCTCGCCCGCTACCTGGCCAACGCCATGCAGTTGAACCGCCAGCACAAGCTGCTGACGTTTGTGCTGGGTTTTTTGGTGCCGCAGCAAAATCCGCTGGGCCGCTTCCAACCCCGCTATGATCTCCGGAACGTGATGTGGTTCATCGAGCGCCTCAATCAGTTTCTCGTGGCGGAGACGGCCCGGTATGAAAATGCCCATTGGGTGGATCTCGACCAACTGGCCGCCAGCATCGGGAAGAAGTCCTGCCAGGACGACATGGTCTGGTCTTTCACCCATGGAACCACGCTGAGCGATGGCGACCACGACCACGATTTGCAGCGCCTGGAGCCGCCGGTTTCGATGCAACACCATTATGTGGCGCGCTGGCTGGAGTTTTATCAGGCCCTCCTGCATGAGGTGTTTGCCATGTACCGGACCACCCTGCAACTGGATGCGGTCAAGCTGGTGGCGGTGGATCTGGACGACACGCTTTGGCGCGGGGTGGCGGCGGAAGGCACGCTTGGGGTGGCGGAAGGCTGGCCCATGGGCTTTATGGAAACCCTGCTCTATTTGAAAAAACGCGGGATCATTCTGGCCATTGTCAGCAAAAACGATGAGCATTTCATCCAGACCAACTGGCAGCGGATCGTCGGCGGACAGATCCGGTTGGAGGATTTCGCGGTGCGGAAGATCAATTTTCAAAGCAAGGTGCAAAATCTCGCCGAGATCCTGCGCGAGGTGAATCTGCGGCCGCAAAATGTGGTGCTGGTGGATGATCATCCGGTGGAGCGCTCGGCCGTGGAGCAGCAATTGCCCGGTGTGCGTGTGCTGGGGCGGCATGTGTATTATCTCAAGCGCATCCTGCTCTGGGCACCCGAGACCCAAACCCCGGTCCTCACCTCGGAATCGAGCAATAAAACCGCCCTGGTGCAGGCCCAAGTGCAGCGGGAAGCCGTCCGCAAAACCCTGTCGCCGGAGGAATTCCTCCAAACCCTCGGGTTGCGCGTGTCGCTGTTCCGCCTGGCCAGCGTCCGGGACGTTCACTTCAACCGGGCCTTGGAATTATTCAACAAGACCAACCAGTTCAACACCATCGGGCGGCGCTACACCCTGGCGCAATGTCACGAATTGCTGGCCGCCGGGTGGCAGTTGCACGCTATTGAGGCCCGGGACCGGTTCACCCAATACGGCCTGATCGGTGCCGCCTGGGTCAATCAAGACTGCGTTGAACATCTGGTCATGAGCTGTCGCGCCCTGGGCTTGGGTATCGAAGAAGCCTTTTTGGGCGCGCTTTCCCGCCAGTTGGCGGCGGCCGGGCGCACGGAAATTTCCGGGCGGTTGGTGCCCACGGAGGCCAACCTGGCTTGCCGGCAAATCTTTGCCCGCAACGGCTTCACGCCGGCTCATGCCGATCGCTGGATCCGGCCACTGGCTTCCCCGCTGTCCATTCCTGCCCATCTGGAGTTGATTCCTCCGCCGGATGTCTAAGCTTCCCGCCGGGCATGCCTGATTGCCTTCCATCTCCCTCCGATTGCTGCCGCCCCGGGTTTTAGCGGTGCGAAAAATATTTTCAAACCGGCTAAAGTCCGCGCCCGGGGTGCCGATACCTTGATTGTTCGACAAGAAAACTTAGCGGTGTGGTTCACCGGTAAACCTGGTCGATAAGCAAACGGTCCCCGGCGGCCGCAAACAGCCGGAGGGAAAAATCCGGGCGGGTGCCCTCTCAAAAACCCGCTCAGCGGCAGGGATGCCGCTTAACAAATCATCTCTCCCGCAAGGGAGTGACTCATGGAAGGAGTCAGTTATGGTCATTAATACAAATACTACCGCACAAAACGCAGCCACCTTGCTGCAACAATCCAGCTCCAACTTGAGCATGTCGCTCGCGCGTTTGTCCTCCGGTTCGAAGATCACTTCGCCGGCTGACGACAGCGCCGGTCTTGCTGTGTCAATGAAGCTGGGGGCGCAAATCGCCCGGGTTGGTGCCGCGCAGAACAACGTGAACAACGCCATTTCATTCAATCAGACGCAGGATGGTTACCTGCAAAAGGTGAATGATGCGTTGACGCGCATGAGTGAGTTGACCGTGTCGGCCCAGGACGTCACCAAGACGACCAGTGATCGCGCCCTGTACCAACAGGAGTTCGGCACCCTGCAAACCTACGTCAAGGATGTGTCCACCAAGGACTTCAACGGGGTCAGCCTGTTTGACGGGTCCACGCTGCAAGTCACCACGGATAGCGATGGTAATAAATTCCAAAATGGCGGCGTCAACCTTAACGCCGGAACGACCTATACGACCGCCATGGGGAACACCACGAAAGTGGATTCGCTTACCGGTGCGGCGTCGGCCTTGACGGCCGTCAAGAATGCCATCAACACGCTCGCCTCGGATCGCGCTACGATTGGCGCCAACGAAGAATCCCTGGGGTATTATAACGCCCAGTTGAGTTCGTTGAGCAACAACTTGTCGGCGGCCAAAAGTCAAATCACCGACGTGGATGTCGCCACCGAAAGTACCCAGTACGCCCGGAACAACATCCTGGTCCAATCCGGCACGGCGATGTTGGCCCAAGCCAACTCGATGCCCCAGTCAGTCTTGCGCCTCCTGTCATAGACGGGTGCGCCCTCCTGACCGGTGAAAATTCTCGGACGGCGCCCGGCGCCGTCCGAGTTTGGCTTTCAATGATGCGAATCATGACGGGGCGGAAAAAACGGAAATAAAAATAAAGTTATGTCCAGCACAGTAACCAGCATCGGCACGACGACCAGCAACGCCAGCGCCACCGCCACCAGTCTGGCCGTGACCGGCCTGGCTTCCGGCATGAACTGGTCCACGATCGTCACCGAGTTGGGCAATGCGGAGCGGGCACCCGAAACCCAGTGGGTGCAGGAGCAAAACACCAATGCGACCAAGAACGCCGCTTATGCCACCGTTGCCTCCGACCTGACCACGCTGCAGCTGGACGCGCAGACGCTCTCGGATCCCTCCTTTTACCAAAGTGCCGTGGCCTCCAGTTCCGATTCCTCGGTGGCCACCGCCAGTGTCAACACCGGCACCCCGGCCGGCAACTACGCTTTTAATATTTCGCAATTGGCCACCGCCGCCCAATTGGTCGGCACTTCGTATGTCAGCCAGGTGCTGGACCCCGGCGGCAATCCGGCTGCCGTGACCATTGGATCGGCCGGCTTTGGCACCCCCGTCACCGCCGGGGTGTTCACGGTAAACGGCGCGCAGGTGACGATTGCCACCACCGACTCGCTCCAGGATGTCTTCAACGCCATTGCCACGGCCACCACCAACAAGGTCACCGGCAACAAGGTCACCGCCAGCTATAATGCCACCACCGACCAGATTTCCCTGGCCAGCAGCGACGGCAGCGCCATCACCCTCGGCAGCTCCTCCGACACGAGCAATTTCCTTTCTGTGGCCAGGCTTTACAACGACAATGGCACCGGCACCAACAACACCGGCACGATTTCCAGCACCTCGTCCCTCGGGCGCGTCAACACCTCCGCCGTGCTGGCCAGCGCGGAATTAAAAACCCCGGTTGCCGCCGGCTCCGGCAAGTTTACGATCAACGGCGTCAGCTTCGCTTACAACCCCACCACCGATTCCATCCAAGACATTCTGAATAACAACCGCTTCACGCTCGCCAATGTCAACACGGGCGACGTGGGCATCTCCGTGCAGGATGTCACCGGTAACTTCCTGGCCGCCACCGGCCTGTCCGGGGGCACATTGAACCACGGCAACAACCTGCTCTATACTTTGAACGGCAGTTCCCAGATCATCAGTCAATCGAATGTCATTGATGACACCAGCTCCGGGGTCACGGGGTTGACGGTCACGGCGCTGGACAAAGGCACGACCACGGTCAGCGTCAACTCCGACACCGCCACCATCAGCAAGGCCATCCAGAAATTCGTCACGGATTACAACACGATTCAGTCTTACATGACCAGCCAGCAGGCCGTGAGCACCGCCGCCGACGGCACGGTGACGGCCGGCACCCTCACCGGCGATTCGACCACCAGTGAAATCATCACCAACCTGCGCTCGCTGGCCAATACCGTGACCAACATCGCGGGCTCCTCGGGCAGTGTGAAGTCACTGGCCGATCTGGGCTTTCAGAGCAGCGGCAACAACAACACGATTTCCTTGAGCGACGCCTCGGCGTTGACCGCCATGCTGACCAGCCATCTCAATGATGTCCGGGGGATGTTTGCCGACACCACCAGCGGTTTGGCGGTCCAAATGAATGCGTATGTCAACACCACCAATGGCACCAGCGGCATTCTGACGACGCGGCAGGCCAATCTGACGCAGCAAAATGCGGATATTACGACGCAGATTTCCAATCTGGAAACCAAGGTCAGCAACGATTCCCAACAGTGGAGTTCCGAATTCCAAGCCATGGAAACCGCCGAATCCCAGACCAACCAGGAACTGACCTACCTGTCGCAGGGCGTTTCCAACGGCAGCCTTTGACACCATGAAACCATTCATCCCCAACCTTGATCCCCGACTGGAGCGCCGCCTTTGCGCCCGCGGCAGGCATGGTGCGGGAGCGCGGACCTCCGGTCTGCGGTCTGGCCGCCCCGGGGGCGTCCGGCATGGCCCCACTCTTTCACCGGTCCGTATCATCCGCAAACCGGTGGCGCGCTCGCTGTCCAGTCTGTGGCACAGGTTCTGTTTACTTCACCGCAACCTCGCGTTCACCGGCCAACGGTGGCGCCCCTCCGGCCCCGCCGCGCCCCGACACGGCCCGCCGCAGGATGCCTCTCTTTTCGTGGTTGAAGTTCATGGGACTGACAAACTCTGGACATGGATGGTCCAGGTGCGACAACAGCGTTCTTGCTCCCACGCGAGCAAATTTCGGGTGGTATAGGACTTCCCATGAATTTTGGTGCCTGTTCTGGCCGCGGCCACCGCCGCGGGCTGGAAAAAAGATGGCGCGCGGGCTGGCTGGCTGGACTTTTCGCCTTGAGCGGAGTTCTCACTGGCGGGCAAGCCTCGCCGCCACATACTGGACGCGATCCGCGTCCGGACAACGTCTTTGCCTATCCGGCAAAGCTATCACTCGACCTCCGGCGCGTGGCGGTTTTGCCGCTGGCGGCCGAAAACTCCGGCAGCAGCCTGCCCGAGGGGTGTGCCGCCCTCACGCCAGTGCTGTGGGAGCAATTGATCAAAACCAAGCGGTTCGAGGTCGTGACGGTCGAGCCGAAAGCCTTGCGCCGGGCCACGGGCCAGGTCAACTGGACCGGGACCGAGTCGTTACCGACGGACTTTCTTGGTTTTTTGCGCCGTGAATATGCCTGTGATGGGGTGTTGTTTGCCGAATTGACCACCTATCGGGCCTATGCCCCGCTGGCCATTGGCTGGCGGTTCAAACTCGTGGATGCCCGCTCCGGCCAGATTTTGTGGGCCTCGGATGAGTTGTTTGACGCCGCCAGTCCCGCTGTGGCCCGGGCGGCCCAACGTTTTGGTGAACCACGCTCTTCCTGGCTGTTCGGCCATGAAGACAACTGGCTGGCGGTGAACTCCCCCAGCCAGTTCGGCCGGTTTGCCGCCACAACCGTACTGGACACACTGCCCGAACGGTGATATGAACATTATAAGGCTAAAGTTATTATGAGCCGCGCCGATGACCATTTTGAAATGGATGAGTGGCTGGGCAGCCGCTCCCAACATTTTTATAAAATTATGATTGTTGAGTTTAACACAGGTGGAACCAATTACATACCGGTTCAGAAGGCCTCAGCGAGGCCGGCCGAATCGGCTCCCACCGCGGATGCGTCCGTCGCTTTTTCCTCGCAGTCACTGCAGGATACCATCAAGCAGTCCGCCCAGAGCCGCCCCGAAAAGGTGGCTCAGGCCAGCTCGTTGTTGAATGATGGTCAATATCCTTCAGATCAAGCCTTGAACCAGCTGGCTGGCTTTCTGGCCAGCCGGATCTAGTTGTAACGATAACCGCTTTTTGCCATGCCTGCTGCCAATCCTTGGAAGTCGTATCGCCGGATCGCCACCCAAACGGCGCCGCCCGGTCAGTTGGTATTGATGCTGTTTGATGGGGCGCTGCTCTCGCTCGACCGGGCCCTGCTCGGGTTCAATTGCACGGACATCGGGGAACGCAACACCGCCATCCATAATAATTTGCAGCGGGCGGTGGATATCATCCGCGAATTGGACTGCTCACTGGATCTTGCTGCCGGCGGCCAGCTCGCGGACACCTTGCGCGGCCTCTATGCGTTCTTTGAACGCCGCTTGGTGGAAAGCAATCTCAAAAAATCCCGCGCTGGCATTGATGAGGTCATTCCCATGCTCAAGCAGCTTCGCGATGCCTGGTTTCAGATGCTCAGCGTCGGTGCTCCCTCGCCCGGGAGTGAGTGGTCGGTGGGCGAACTCGCGCCGGTATGAGCGCCGAAGGCGAATTACTTCGGGCTTATCACCAGTGGCGGCGACTTGTCTTGACGGAAACCAAGGCGATTCAGACCCGCAACTGGCCTCTGCTATCCGACTGTCATCTGGCCATCCGGGATTATCAAACGCTTGTGACCACACTCACCCAGGAAACCCGCGCCGAATGGCGCAAGGCGGGCGGGGAGGTGGCTGCCCGGGAACAAAACCTGCGCTCCTTGGTGGCCGAGTTGGTGGAGCTCACCCGGCAAAACCACGAGCTTCTGCAAGCCCTGACGGCCGCCGCGCGTAAACGGCTTGACCAGATTGGCACTGCGGGTCATCATCTCAGGCAAATCCGCCG
>Ga0302281_10003979_pt1 | contig 10132 bp, 6 predicted proteins | sample III_Fen_E1_2_FD_198762 | JGI IMG/M metagenome (GOLD analysis project Ga0302281, IMG submission 198762) | Peat permafrost microbial communities from Stordalen Mire near Abisko, Sweden - III_Fen_E1_2 | ecosystem: Environmental > Terrestrial > Soil > Wetlands > Permafrost | place: Sweden: Abisko...
AATAGTAATTTACCCAGCAAACCAATACGTTCCTCCGTAGTACTCAACGAGCGCCCGCAGGCCACATAATACAGGGCGTTACCATCCACCCGTCGCACCACCAATGCCTGCCGGATACCCGGTCGCGGCTCCCAGGTTACTAGGTCGGTTCCCTTCGTTTTGGCATTTTGTAAAACACCGGCGGGCACCTTAGGTATCTTGCCATCCAGCGTTATACCCGAGGCCAGCGGCTCGCCCTTTTCATCATATACTATCACCCATGGCGAAATACTCAACCCCATATCCGCGGGTACCGAAAGGTTCATCGTTCTGGGATCTACCCCCCTGCTGATGGCCGAAGCCGCATCATCTGCCATTAATAACTGGAAATCATTGGCCGCGTGCCGGTAGCTTTGCTGCATCACTACGTAGATAACTCCGCATAGCAGCGTAATGGTAGCTGCAAACGGCAACCACCCCTTAAGTATGGATATAAATTTGCTCATCAGCTTTATTTAATGAAAACATCCGAAGTTTTCAAGGCTTCGGATGCTTAATATCTAATTACCAAATAATTTACTTAACCGGGTACAAAACAAACTGCGCCACATTATCGGTGCCAAAATATTTATTGGCAAGGTGCTTAAAATCCTCTCCCTTCAGGCTATTGATATAATCCACATAGCCAAGAATCTGCTTAGGGCTTTCGTTATTCACCGCATCGGCATAAAGGTTCGCAAGCCAGAACCGATTCTCTTTCAGGTCTGTTTCGCGCTGGCGGAGAGCCGTTTCGCGCAGCTTTTGCAGGTCCTTATCCTCGCATCCATTCTTCCTGATCTTGTCAATTTCCTGCCAGGCCGTTAACACCAGGGAGTCGACATTTTCAGGCGCACATCCAAATGATATGGTTATCTCATAAGTTTTCTTAGGGTAGTGATTCGTAGCAGGCCTTACTCCTACACCGTAAACACCGCTCTTTTCTTCGCGCAGTTGCTCGCGCAGCTTGATCGCCACTAACTGCGTTAAAAGGCTCAGGTCGTTCCGGTCCTTGTAAGTATAATCGAATGGGCCGGTCAATTTGATGGCTACCGTGCTCTTCGGCGCTACACCCTTATGCACCGAACGTACTACCTTACCCTTAGGCGGAGTGATGCCCAGATCCTTAAAGGTCTCCTTCTTCTTAACGGAAGGCAAACCACCCAAATAAGTTTCCACTAACGGCTTGAATACTTCCGGTTTAATGCTACCCACAAACACAAAGGTAAATCCATCCGCATCCGAAAAGCGTTCCTTATATATCTGATAGCCCCTCTCTGGATCTATCTCCGGCAGGCGAGCCTCCGTCATCGGCAATACGCGATAGTTATATTGGCCCATTACAGCCCTTACCGTATCCTGGAATGTAGCCTCCGGGCTGGTGCTCCTGTTCTGCAGGTTGGCCCTTTGCTTTTCAATATACGCTTTAAAATCGGCCTGGTTATGGTTCGGTTTGGTAAAGTAAAGATATATCATCTGCATCATCGTTTCAGCATCATCCGGTGAGCAGCTACCGGTAAAGCCCTGCTGAATATCATTGATATAAGGCGACACACCCACTATCTTACCCGCCAGCCATTTCTGTAACGTTACATTATCAAAATCGCCTACGCCCGAGTTATCATATATATCAGCAATATGCGAAGCGGTCATGAAATCCTTATCCGGGTATAGCGAGGTTCCGCCAAACTCGAATGAGTTGAACATGATCTCATCGTTCTTAAAGTCTGTAGGCTTTAATATCACCGTCACTCCGTTCGATAATTTCCAGGTGGTGGTACCCATTTCCTTATCCTGCTTTTCTTCCGTCACCTTTCCAGGGGTAGGTTTCTGTGCCAATAACGGCACGTTGGTTGATTTGTCTTCGTACGGCTTGATATCCTTTTTGGCAGCAGCACTAATAATTTCCTTTATTTTATCATCCGATGGCAGCACCACCCCTTGCTTATCCGGTGCATTAATGATGGCTACTACATTATCATTGTGTATCCATTTCTTGGCCAGTGCATTGATCTCGCTCAGCTTTACACCCGGCAGGTACTGTTTCGTAAAGTTATATTCATACGTGATCCCCGGATCCGGTTCCTTCTCCAGGAAATGGGCAACTAACGCGTAGGTCAGTTTTCTGGATTCGGTTTTATCCCTCTCATTATATTCCTCTTCCTTACTTCTCATCAATTCCTTTTTGGCACGGTCCAGTTCTCCTTCCGTAAAGCCAAACCTTTGCACCCTTTCGTTTTCGGTCACCAGTGCGTCCAAGCCCTTTTCAAGTCCCCCATCCTTTACCACGGCCAGCGAGGTATATGCATCCTTGGTTCTCACCAATCCGCTATATCCGGCATTGGCATAAATAAACGGCGCATCAGCCTGTTGCGTCAGTTCCTTAAGCCGGGTGGTCATCATCGAGTTGTACAATTCCTCCATCAGGTCCCTCCGGTAATCGGTCAGCGTCTTATCAACTTCCTTTGGGGCCTTGTATATCAATTCCACTGCAGTACCCTGGGCTTCCTTATCCGTCGCCTTGGCCACCGCTATGCCCTTGGTATCCGGCACATCGAATGAACGCACCGGGCGCACATTGCTCTTTCTCTCTATCCCGCTAAACTGGCTTTTTACCTTCGCTTCCATCTGGTCCAGGTCCACATCGCCTATTACTATTACCGCCATATTCTCAGGGCGGTACCAATCTCGGTAGAACGAACGCAGCGTTTCATATGATGCATGTTCTATAATGTCCTTTTTACCAATGGGTAACCGGTCAGCATAACGCGAACCCTGGAACAAAACAGGCCAATATTGCCTGCGCATTCTTTCACCTGCCCCCTGGCCTAAACGCCATTCCTCTACCACTACGCCGCGCTCCTTGTCTATCTCTACCGAATCTTCCGTAATCCCGTGCGCCCAGTCTTCCAGTATCAGGAAGGCCTTGTTCACAATGGTCTGCGAATCGGTAGGTATTTGCAGCATGTAAACCGTCTCATCAAAGCTGGTATAGGCGTTCAGGTCGGCCCCGAACTTGCTGCCTATGCTTTCGATATAATCCACCAGGTCGTTTTTGGCAAAATGCTTACTGCCGTTAAACTCCATGTGCTCCGTAAAGTGCGCCAAACCTTGTTGGTCGTCATTCTCCTGGGTAGCGCCCACATTAACCGCCAGCCTTAACTCGGCCCGGTGCTCCGGTTTGGCGTTCTTCATGATAAAGTAGGTCATCCCGTTACCGAGCACCCCCGTGCGCACATTCGGGTCGAATGGAATGGGGCTGTTAAGGTCGCTGCTTACCTGGGCTTGCAGGCAAACAGATAACACCGTGCATGCCAGCGCGAAAAACATTTTTTTATTCATATCGTTTGTTTTGAGTTCCCCCTTCAGGGGTATGTCCTTGGTTTTGAGGCGGCTAATGTAGGAGATTTTTTCACTTTGGGATGTCCGGCCTCATTTTCAAAAAGATGGTTTAACGGATATATAGTAAAAGATGCCCTTTATAACTTTTGTTAGCTAAATAATTTAAAATATTATTGAGAACCGATTTCCATGCGCCACTTTCTATCCCTTTCTCTTTTCCTCCACTTCAGTCTCTCCTCCAGCGCCCAGCAATTCACATCTCCCTATCGCTTATCCGCCACCGTCGATATTCCCTTGTCTTCCTGTTCCGCTCTGCTGCTTCTTAGTTCATATGGGGTGGGTACAACCTGGAAAATACCTCCTAAAGAAACATTACTAACCCTGGAAGTGGACAACATCAACAAGTTCGACCGCAGCGCTATCCACCAGTATTCTAAAACCTGCGCTTACATCAGCGACGCCACCGTGTATGCGTCCCTGCTTTTACCGCTTATAGAGTTAGGCAACCGTAATTCAAGGAATGATTTTGGCAAGATAGCCACCATGTCCGCCGAAACCTTTGTCCTGAACCTCGCCATCACCGATATGTTTAAGGAAACAATAAGGCGCAAGCGCCCCCTACTTTATGATCCCGATATACCGGTAGATAAAAAAGTATAAAAAGGACAACTTCAAATCCTTTTTCTCCGGTCATACTTCAACCGTTGCCAGTATGAGCTTTCTATTCGCTGAAACCTTTGCCAAATACAATCCCGGTTCCAAGGCAAGGCCGGTGGTGTGGTCTCTGTGTGCTGCCTTCCCCGTGCTAACCGGTGTAATGCGCTACAAGGCTGGCAAACATTTCTGGACCGACATCATAACCGGTTATGCCGTTGGCACCCTGGTTGGCATCGCCGTACCCTACCTCCATAAACCCGGCCTGGTAAACGGCAAACAATAAATTAGTTGGCGCACTTTTTTTCTGAGATTGATCAACCCGACAACTTCCAACTTCTTTCATTGTCACATTATCAAATCGTCATATTGTCATATTGATTTACTCCATCTTCGGCTTGTAGCAATACCTCTTTATCACATTATACGATTCCAGTATGCCCTGCTCACCGGCCCGGCTCAGGTACTCGCAGGCATGGGGAATATCCTTAAATAACACCAATAGCAAACCCGTGTTATAATAAGCTTCTGCTATGGTAGTGTCGCAGTTCAACGCAACCGATAGGTCCTTTAAGGCCCGCGTTAAATCGTGCAATTGAAACTCCGCCTCCGACCGGTTATACCAGCCATAACTAAAGTTCGAATCCAACTGGATGGAGTGTGTATAGTCCGCAATCACCATTTCATAAGTAACGTCATTCGCCTTATGCTTCAAGGTATTTTTCTGTGTCGTGCTATCTGCTGGTATTACATCCTCCCCCTGCATCGACTCCAAAAATTCAAGATACTTATATCGTGCATTCCCACGGCAGAAATAGGCGAGCCCATTAGCGGGTGCCAGTGCAATGGCCATGTCATAATCCGCAAAGGCCTGCTGGTATAGTTGCAACGATGTATACAGAATGCCGCGATTTAAATAGGCTATCGTATCCTTTGAATTTTTCCTAAGTACCGAATCCAGCGCTGTTATCTTTTTCAGCACCATCTTATCATTGGGTACGCTGGCCTTGTTAACCAGTAGCACCGGTTTGGCGGCGCGACCTTGCACCTCACGCGGCTGGTATACCTTAACTATCTCACCCGTATCCAGCCTCAACACCACCGCAAATATGGTTCTCGGCTCTATATCCACATCCTTATATTGTATCAGGTTTTTGGCATCCTCCGGTGTACTGAAGTCATCCGGAAGGGCCGTCATCTTCATCAGGCGTATCTCCTCCATATACCGGCTGCTATCCGGTAGCAACGATTTGGCGTTCTCAATTTTTTTAGCCTTCGCATCATCCGCATTGGCGCCCTTAAAATTGCCCATCTCCTTTTTCACCTGCGAGCGGTAGTAATACGCCTTTGCAAAGTCCGGGCATAGTTCAATGGCCTTGTCATAATCCTTCAAGGCGCCCTTCATGTCGTGCATCTCTAATTTCAGGTCGGCCCGGTTAAAGTAGGTCAGTATGCTATTAGGGTCTATGGCAACTATGGCATTGTAATCATCCAGTGCCTGCTCAAGCCGGTTGTTGTTACTATATATAATGGCCCGGTTAAACAAGGCTACCGCGCAGTTGGGCGATAGTTCTATGACCCGGTTCAGGTCCAGCATTGCCTGCCGCATATCCGAATCATCCACCTCCACCATCGCCCTTTCAAACAGGGCATATGAGTTCAGCGAATCCTCCTTCAGCGCCCGGTTATAATCCTGCATCGCTGAGTCCTTCTGCCCATCCGCATAATAGGCCGACCCGCGCTGAACAAGGGCGATGGTGTTCTTTGGGTTTTTCTTAACCGCCTTTGTATAATCGAGTATGGCTGCCTTATAATCTTTTAAACTGGCCTCAGCCGATGCGCGGATACCATACAAATTTACGTCCGTGTACTTTAATTTTTCCGCGCGGTCGCAGTCATCAATGGCCGCCCTGAAACGGTAAAGGGACAAAAAGGTGTTGGCCCGGTTGATATAGATATCTGCTACATTCGAATCGATGGAGATCGCCTGATCATAATCCTCCAGCGCACCGGTATAATCGGATAGTTGGTCTCTCGTTATAGCCCGGTATCGATAGATGTCCACCAGGAACGGGAACAACGAAATGGCCTTGGTATAATCATGCTCGGCGCCGGTATAATCACCTAACTCGTATTTGGCATATCCGCGAAAGAAATACCCCTCATACATATAAGGTTGCTTTTGCACGTAGATATTCAGGTGCTCAATGGCCTGCGTATAGTGTTCCTTGTTCAGGTCGTTCCGGCTTATTTGCAGGTAGTTCACATATTGCTGCGAAAACAGCATCGAAATGGAAGAAGCGAACACGATCACAAACGTGATCTTCCGGGTTAGTATTGACATTTTGCTCACTATGCGTCTTATATCCGCCGCCAAATAAACGGAATCGTTTCAATCTATGTTCTAAAATGGCTACATCAAATCGGTTAAAGTCCGGTTTACATCGGTAAACCACCTTACTCATTAACTATATTTTTATCTTGTTAAGAAAAAGGGTGATTACTCTAGCCAAATCTTAGTAATTATGCTTCTGCCTCCTTTGGGATGGGGTTTGTCGCCAGCGGCAACCAGTTATCCACGATGCTCAAACCATTGTAAAACCTATGAAGCAGGCCCTTTAATACCCGTCATTGTGAATACCTGTGCAAACGTATTTGCGCTCAAGGTTTCAATTTAGACCTATTCTTATATATTTGCGCCCGCTTGTCATAGGCAAGCTAAGTTTTTAGATATTTAAAATTACCTATTTTATGCAAAACCTCAGGGGATTTATTAAGTTTTTCACTGGCGTTCTGATTTTCGTATGCCTGGTACAGCTTTCGTTTACATTCTTTGCCAGGAATACTGAAAATAAGGCCGATGACTATGCCAACAAGCGCATTGCCACTCCTGTATTGACCAACGCCAGCCCCGCTCAGCAGGTGGCAGTCAGGGACTCGATAGATGATCTCAAAAAGATAGCACGCCGCAACTTCCTCGACTCCGTTTCAGGGGCTCCCATCATTGATATATGGGGTCTGCGCGATATATACACCTATAAGTTCTGCCGCGAGCATGCCCTCAGCCTCGGTCTTGACCTCAAGGGCGGTATGAGCCTCATCCTCGAAATTTCGCAGGATGATGTGCTTCGCAAGCTGTCCAATAACAGCTCCAACGCCCAGTTCAACCAGGCCATCCTCAACGCTAAAAAGGATCAGGCTAACACGCAAAAGGACTTCCTGACCCTTTTCCAGCAGGAGTTCGAAAAGCTCAACAAGGATGCCCGCTTGAATAGCATCTTCATCCAGGTTGAATCGTACCAGGGCAAAATTACCAGTAGCTCTACCAACGACGAAGTGATAAACATTCTCCGTAAGGATTTTCATGCCGCCATCAATGAAACCTTCCAGGTATTAAAGACCCGTATTGACCAGTTTGGTGTAGCTTCACCCAATATCTCTTTACAGGAAAATACAGGCCGTATTATCCTCGAATTACCCGGTATTGACGACCCTACCCGTGTACGCAAACTATTACAACAAACCGCTCAGTTAGAGTTTTGGGATACTTACGAAACCCAGGAGGTGATCAATTACCTCGGCGATGCCAACAATGTACTCCGCGATGTCATTACCAAGGAAAAGGCGGGTGCTGATACCGCTACCGCTGCCGGTACTTCAACCCCGGATACTACTTCAGCAGGTGCTAACCTGTTAACGGGCAGCACCACCTTACCTGATTCAACCAATAAAAAGACAACCGCCGCAAAGGATACAGCCAATAATAAGAACATCAACCCCTTATTCGAAGTCCTCTATCCTAATGTCATAACCGAAGGCCAACAACAGCGCTCCGGCGAAGGCCCTATGATCGGCCGTGCATTGGGTAAAGATACTGCCCGGGTTAACCGCCTTTTGGCCCGCCCTGAACTGCGCTCCGTTTTCCCACACGACCTCAAGTTATTTTGGGGTGCCCACTCACTTAGCAAAGATCAAAGCGTATTTGGCCTTTATGCCATCAAGCAAAATCCATCTTCACCCGAAGCTCCCCTTACGGGCGATGCTATTACCGATGCATCTAAAACATATGATCAAAGCGGTATCCCCGAAGTGGACCTGAACATGAGCTCACAAGGGGCAGCCAAATGGGAGAAAATGACCGAAGCGGCCGTTAACGGTACCGTAGGCGGTAAACCTGTCAAGAAGTGCATCGCCATCGTATTAGATAACCGCGTATTCTCAGCTCCGCGCGTTCAGCAGAAGATTTCCGGTGGCCGTTCTCAGATCACCGGTATTAATGATATAAATGAAGCAGATGACTTAGCCAACATCCTCAAATCAGGTAAGTTGGAGGCTAAAACACAGGTTATCCAGGAACAGGTTATCGGCCCATCATTGGGTAAGGAATCCATCAAGGCCGGTTTGTTATCGCTTATTATCGGCGTTGCGCTGGTGTTCTTGTTCATGGTTAGCTACTATAGCACCTCCGGTATCATCGCCAACATCGCGATGTTCCTTAACCTCTTTATCCAGATAGGCACCTTGGTTTCATTCGGCGCCGCGTTTACGCTCCCTGCTATGGCCGGTATCGTACTAACACTTGCCATGGCCGTTGATGCCAACGTAATTATCAACGAACGGGTACGAGAGGAAGTGGTGCGCGGCAAGGGTCTCCGCCTGGCGGTGGAGGAAGGCTACAGCCACTCCTATAGCGCCATTATCGACGGTAACCTTACTACCATGGCCATCGGGTTGGTGCTCTATTGGTTCGGCCTCGGCGCCATTCGTGGTTTCGGCCTTGTGCTTGTGTTAGGTCTCTGTATATCCATGTTTACGGCCGTAATGGTTTCCCGAGTCATTTTCGAATGGGCCTTTAACCGCAACTTCAATATCCAGTTCGGCAACAAGTACACCATGAACCTGCTTAAGGGCATTAACTTCGATTTCATGGGCAAGCGTAAGATCACATATGCGCTTTCATCTATCGTATTTGTTATCTCGTTGGCCTCGATGATTTTCTATGGCTTTGACCTCGGCGTTGACTTCAAGGGGGGCCGCAGTTATGTCATCCAGTTCGACCAGGACGTTAAGACGGAGGAAATTGCCAAGACCCTCGATAAATCACTCGATGGAATGCCACAGGTTAAGACCTACGGTAGCAATAGCCAGGTATCTATCACCACTGCTTACCGCATTGACATCCCCGGTTCCGAAACCGATAGCATCGTAGAAGCCCGCATTTACAGCGGTATTAAGCCATTCTTCCACGATTACCCGGCATTCGAAAAGTTCCGCTCCAACAACGTTAAGAGCACTATCAAGATAGAACCTACCATTGCCGATGATATCCGCAAGAGCTCCTATTTCACTGTGTTCTTCGGCGTGCTATTCGTCTTCTTCTACATCTTTATCCGTTTCAGAAGATGGGAATATGCTGCCGGCGCCGTAGTGGCACTGGTGCATGACCCGGTTATCGTATTAGGTGTATTCTCACTCTTCAGGCACGTTATACCGTTCTCCCTTGAACTTGACCAGACCATCGTGGCCGCAGTACTTACGCTGATCGGTTATTCAGTGAACGATACCGTGGTGGTATTTGACCGGATACGCGAATCGCTCAATATCCACCCTACGCGTACGCTCATTCAGAATGTGAACGACTCCATCAACCAAACCCTGAGCCGTACCATTATGACCGTGGTTACCGTATTCCTCGTAGCATTGATATTGTTTATCTTCGGGGGCATTCCCATCCGCGGATTCTCATTCGCCTTGTTGATAGGTTTATTGATAGGCACCTACTCTTCCATCTTCGTGGCGTCACCCATCATGGTTGACCTCATGAACAGGAAGAAGAAGGAATAAACCGGTTATACCGGATGAAACTCTTCGCACCGGTGGGCATTGCTCACCGGTGTTTTATTTTCCACCCTCGATGTTACCTGCGACCTGGTTATTAGCATGAAAAAGAAAAATGTGGTGGCCAGCATCACCACTACCCGGATCCAGTATCCATACTCCGTTTCGTTCTCCTTTGTTAATTTACCTTTCATAAGATATTCCTCCTTTGATTTTGTTAAGCACTCCTCCGGTACACACGGTAATTGCACACCGGTTTAATTCGGAAGGATGCCTGGGGGTT
>Ga0302281_10004001_pt1 | contig 10099 bp, 11 predicted proteins | sample III_Fen_E1_2_FD_198762 | JGI IMG/M metagenome (GOLD analysis project Ga0302281, IMG submission 198762) | Peat permafrost microbial communities from Stordalen Mire near Abisko, Sweden - III_Fen_E1_2 | ecosystem: Environmental > Terrestrial > Soil > Wetlands > Permafrost | place: Sweden: Abisko...
TATCACGATTCTTTACGGCAACCTCTGCGCGATTCCGCAGCGCAATCTAAAACGTCTGCTCGGTTATTCCAGCATTGCGCACGCCGGCTATTTACTGCTCGGCGTTGCGGCCTTGAGCGCGAGCGGACAATCCGCGCTGCTGTATTATCTCGCCGGTTATGTATTCACGGTGATGGCAGGGTTTTTTGTGATTACGCTGGTGATGCGACATCTGGCGACGGAAGACATTGCCGGCCTCGCCGGTTTGAACCAGCGTTCGCCGCTGCTCGCGGTCACGCTGACATTGGCGATGGTTTCGCTCGCGGGCATTCCGCCGCTGGCCGGATTCTTTGGAAAATTTCTGCTGCTCAAAGCGGTGATTGAAGCGGCGCAGACCACCGGCAACCACGGCTATTACTGTCTGGCCTTCACCGCACTGGCCGGCGTGATCATCTCGCTCTATTATTATTTTGGCGTCATCCGCGCGATTTACTGGAGCAAGGAACCGGCCGATTTGTCGGCGATTGAACTTTCTTCGCCGGCCAAACTTTCCATTTGGGCCTGCCTAGCGGGTATTTTCTGGATTGGTTTGTTTCCGAACACAATTTTGAATGTCACCAACCTAGCGGCGGTGGCACTGGGAAAATAATTATTCCGGCGAAGAAGAACGCCCGGCAAATCCACATGGCGCGCCGCGGTTTCTGATTGTATTTTTACACCGTTCGCATCTGCACCGCGTCCACGATTTCCGTGCCGACGGAAATGGCGCCGATGACGACCACCGTTTCCCCTTTTTGCAGGCGGCCCTGTGCGGTCAAATTTTTCAGCGCGTTCTCAATGGTGTTTTGAGGCTCGATGAAATCAAATTCCATGACAAATGACGTGACGCCCCAGCTCAAGGTGAGTTCGTTAGCGGTTCGGTCATTGTCGCACAACCCGAACACCGGCGAATAGCGCGGGCGCATCCACGCGGCATAGCTCGCCATGTGGCCGTGCCGCGTGACACACAAAATCGCCGCCGCTTTCAACTCATTGGCCATGACGACAGCGCTTTTGACCAGTTTCTGCCGCGCGCTGGTCAATTCCGCCAGGTCGTGAAACTGCGCGCTGCCGCTGCGCTCGATGCGCCGGGCAATCTTGTCAAAAACCTCGATGCACTTGAGCGGATATTTGCCGACGGTCGTTTCGCCGCTCAACATGATGGCGTCGGCCTCCTCGAAAATGGCGTTGGCGACATCGGTGACTTCGGCGCGCGTCGGCATCGGCGCGGTGATCATGCTTTCCAGCATGTGCGTGGCCACGATCACCGGGCGGCCGATGCGCAGGCAGGTTTTCACGATGCGGCGCTGGACGATGGGTAGTTCTTCGTAGGGAATTTCAATGCCCAGGTCACCGCGCGCCACCATGATGCCGTCGGCTTCGTGGACGATGGCTTCCAGATTTTTAATCGCCTCCTGATCCTCGATTTTGGCGATGACGAAGGGTGCCGGTTTGCCTTCCTCAAACATTTCGCGGAGCTGCAGGAGGTCGCGGGCCTCGCGCACAAACGAGAGCGCGATGAAATCCACGCCGAGTTCCAGGCCGAGCTTCACGTCCTTGATGTCCTTGGCGGTGAGCGCGGGCAGGCTCACCTTGACGCCGGGCAGATTGATGTGGCGGCGGCTGCCGAGCTTGCCGGCGGTGAGGACTTCGCATTCCACCTTGTTCCCGTTCTTGGCGAGCACCTTCATTTCAATCGCGCCGTTGTCCATGAGCACGACGTCGCCCACGCTGATGTCGTTGATGAAATTCTCGTAGTTCACGTCCACGGAATGTTCCTCCTCGCTTTTTTCGCCGCGCACGGTGAGGGTGAATTTCTGGCCCGGCTTGAGGTCCAGCGGCACGCTCAGATCGCCGGTGCGAATGGCCGGCCCCTGCGTGTCCATCAAGATGCCGCTGTGGCGCGCGCGCTTGGCCGATTCGGCGCGGATGTCCGCAAACACGCGGCGCACCCACTCGTGCGGCGCGTGCGACATGTTGAGGCGGAAAACATTGACGCCCGCGTCCATCAGCTTGCCGATCATTTCGGCGGAGTCCGTGGCCGGGCCCAGCGTGGAAACGATTTTGGTGCGGCGCAGCAAACCTCTTTGCATTCCCGCATAATACTTGTTTTAAATACCCGGAAAAGTTTTTATTGGCGTTTGGCCATGAATCATGCTTGCCAAGTTGCACCTGGCCAGCCAATATTCCACCTTAACTTTTAATAAATCTATGGCTGACGCTTCAAATAAATACACCGAAAACGCATCCGGAAAATACTACGTTGACAACCAGTGCATTGATTGCGACCTGTGCCGTGAGACGGCACCGGACAACTTCAAGCGCAACGAGGACGGCGGTTATTCTTACGTATACAAACAGCCCGCGACGCCGGAAGAAGAGACGCGCTGCAAGGAAGCCAAGGAAGGCTGTCCCGTAGAGGCCATTGGCGACAACGGAGCCTAGGCCTTCCGAAACTTCAATGCGGAACCCGCTGGCGCAGGCTGGCGGGTTTTGCGCTTTGAAGGCCGTAATTTTCAATTTTATTTTTCGCGCTGCCTGCGGTAGATTGATTTCATAAAGACGGCCACGCACATCAAGTTTTGGGGCGTTCGCGGTTCGATTCCGTCTCCCGGCGCGGCCACCGTGCGTTATGGCGGCAACACGGCCTGCGTCGAAGTCCGCTGTGGTCGTGACCTGATTATCCTTGATGCGGGCACCGGCCTGCGCAAACTTGGACAGGCGCTGCTGAAGGAGTTCAAACGCGGCCCGCTGAACCTTACCCTGCTGCTTTCGCACACGCATTGGGATCACATCCAGGGGTTGCCGTTTTTCGCGCCGCTCTATGAATCCCGCTGCCGGTTGCACATTCTCGGTTGCGAAGGCGCGCGCAAAAGCCTGGTCGCGGCGGTGACCGGCCAGATGGAGAGCACCTATTTCCCCGTGCCGTTCTCGCGGTTGCCCAGCAACATCGAAATTGAGGAGTTGGAGGACTTTAACTTTGGCATCGGTCAGGTCTTGGTGCGTGCGCACCGCGCCAACCATCCTGGCGTGACCGTCGGATACCGGCTGTTTTCACCGGACGGGATCGTCTGTTTTTTTCCCGACACGGAACCACGGCGCGACGGTGGAGATGGCGAGATGCTGGAGTTCGTGCGCGACGCCGACGTGCTGATCCTCGACTCACAATACGACCGGCGGGAATACAAAAAACACCTGGGCTGGGGCCACGGTTGCGTGGACGATTCCGTGGCGCTGGCCCTCAAGGCTGGTGTGAAAAAGCTCGTCCTCTTCCACCACGACCCCGACCACGACGACCGGACCATCGATGCTTTTGTGAAACGCGCCCGGGGGCTGGTCAAAAAGCACGGTGGCAAATTACAGGTGGAGGCCGCACGGGAAGGAATGGTCCTTCGGCTTGGCGGCCAGAAATCGCGCTGAAAAGCGGCCGTGTCAACGCTGTGGCTGAAACTATTCTAAGGCTGAAAAATTAAACCGGTATTTCTCCGTAATTGATCGCCATCGCGCCGCCGAGCAGGTTGATGACGCGGACGTTGGCCAGTTTGAGCTGGCGCATTTTTTCCGCCACAGCCAGTTGCGCCGGATAGTGCTTGAGCGATTCAAGAATGTAGGCATAGGCCGAGGCGTCGCCGCAAAACAACCAGCCCATCAACGGCACGGACATTTTCAAATGCGCGAAATAAAGCCGGCGCCAGAGCGCATTGGGCGGCTTGCCGAAATCCAGCACGATCAGCCGCGCGCCAGGCTTGGCCACGCGGGCCATTTCATCCAAGCCGCTTTCCCAATGCGTGAGATTCCGCAGTCCATAGCCGACGGTGACGATGTCGAACGAATTGGCCGGAAACGGAAGCTGCTGAGCATCGCCTTGGATGAATTTCGGATTGTCCGCTGCGGATTGTGAATTTCTTTGCTGCCGTTGGGCGGCGACCGCCAGCATCTGGGCGCTGAAGTCGAGACCGGTGGTTTCGGCGCCACGTTGGGCAAGGGCGAAAGTGAGGTCGCCGGTGCCGCAGCAAAGGTCGAGCGCGTGGCAGCCCGGAGCGGCGGTGGCCAATTTTATGACACGGCGTTTCCAGTTTCGGTGCAGTCCGAAGCTCTGGAGATCATTCAACAGGTCATAGCGTCGCGCAATCCGGGCGAAAAGATCGTTGACCTTTGCGGCGCGCTGATTGCCCGGCGTATAATAGGCGTTGCTCACGCGGACAGTTTAGCGGCCGGCCGTGACGAGGCAAAGCCGAGAAATATCTTTGCGCTTGGCAATCCCTTTGCTACGTTCCGGCAACGAATGAAAGCGTTCAGCCAATCTGTCTTATGAGCACAGGTGCGACACCAAAGAAAATTCTGGTGGTGGATGACAACGAGATTGTCATCAAGACGATTTCCTTGAAGTTGCAGGGTGCCGGCTATCAGGTATTGACGGCCATGGATGGTGCCGCCGCCGTCTCCATGGCCCGGAAAGAATCGCCGGATTTGATTCTGTTGGATTTGAGCTTCCCACCGGATGTCGAGGGGGTGCCGTGGGACGGGTTTCGCATCATGGAATGGTTTCACCGGCTGGACACCGTAAAAAAGATTCCCATCATTGTCATCACCGGCACCGACGATCCGATGGCCAAGCAGCGCGCCACGAACACCGGGGCGGTGGCCTATTTTCAAAAACCGCTGGAGCACGACTACCTGTTGAAGGTCATTCGGGCCACGCTCGGGGAAGCGGTCAAGTAACGGCAAATTCGGGCTTGCCAGCGCCGCCGGCTGGCTTATTATACCTCCACTTTCGGACGCGAGCGTAGCTCAGTTGGTAGAGCATCACCTTGCCAAGGTGAACGTCGAGGGTTCAAATCCCTTCGCTCGCTCCATTTTCATTTTCAACGACTTACAAAAGTCGTTCTCCGAGTTACCACAAAAAGTTACCACAAACACAGCCGTATTTGACCGTATTGGCGATGTTTGATGATGTGGAAAAACCAAATTCTTTTTGACTGATTTTTCTAAAGTTGAGGAATTTCTAGGCGAGAAATAATTTTTCTACCACAAATAATTCTCAATACTTCCGTCATGCCCTCTCCTACCCAAAACCAAATCAATCCCCAAAAGCTGAGGTTGAGCAAATGGACGGCGGTGAATCCTCAAGAAAAGGAGAAGCATTTTCTGGTAACGAAGGTGATTGATCCGGAACAGCCCAAGCACCTGATTGAGTTGGTCGTGATGGAGGCGGTGTTGACTAAGCGCAGTTTTACGATGAGGTGGGAGGATTTGACTGATTCAACAAAATGGATGCAGGGTTGGCTATAGTGTCGCCCCCAAGAATTCCAAGTTCGGTTTATTCTGAGGCCGCGATGTTCGTATAAATTATTTCAGCGGTCTGATTTGGTAAAAGCGATGTCGTGTCAATTAAATGCTCCCCTTCCTGTTTAATTTTCAAAACATCGTCGTTAAGTTTTTTGCTGATCCCAAAATCTTTGAACTCTCCTGTGGGGCGTGATTCCAGTCTTTTCTTGAGAGCCTCTTCCGAAGCATGAAGGCTGAATACACAAATGCGAAGCGATGCGTCCAGCTGCTTCAGGACAATCATAAAGTTTTTTATTTTATCTCCGCTGAAAGTGTCCACCACAATCACCGGCCTGAAATTTAATTTCAAAAACTCATCGGCTAGACGCGCCGATACGTGCAACAAATTGATGTGCTCGGCCTGATTTTTCCAATCCACTGAAACCACCATTTGCCTCACATTGTCCACCTCGATTTTGACGCCGTTTGGGAAAAATCGAGTCAAGCATTTGGCCGTTTGTGATTTACCTGAAGCCGGAGCGCCCTTGATAACAATGATGTCCGGTGCGCTTTTCATCAATTGAAAAGGAGTGCTTGCGGCTTGTTGCAAGACATGTTTTTGCAGGGGAGATTGCAGGTCTTCATGATTTTCGAAATTTGCGTTGAGCGCTTTGTGCAGAGTATTTCGATGATGTCTTGCCGAGCAATATTCCCTATCCCGCTGACCAAATGGACTGCTACCGCGTCTCCAAACTCGTGAACAACGCCAAGAACGACAGCCCCGACTGCCTGCTCCCCGGCTGAAATCAATGACGGATGTGGTGCCCATGTCCCCAACACTGGTGACAAGACGAAAATCCTCCATCTGTTAATCTAAAGTTGTTGGAAGTAGTGACTCCAACTGAAAATTTAAAGTGTTGTTGAAAGAGCCCGGAGTAGTGTCCGGGCTCTTTTTCTATTCACCAGCACCACTCTTGTTGCGACCAGCACAAGGTTAACCAAACCTTCCGCTAGAAGTCGTGGATGTTCGAGAAGCAGTGGTGAGGGGTATTGAAACGGCCCCAAAATTCAGACAAACCTGTAACCAGCCATCGCCAGATTCAGTCTATACACATCAAAGATTTTATGAAAAAGATCATGTTCTTGGCATTGACGGCCATCTGTTTGTCATTCGTTTCGCAAGCGCAGGCATCGCAAGGAACTAGCAACGGCAAACATCATCATCATTGCCACCACCACCATCACCACCAGCAGAAAGTTTGAGTTGGTTTTTGGGAGGGTCCGAGGCAGATTCAGGGCTGTCCGGAGTGGGATTCTGTCACAGATATGTTTAACTCTGCGGTGGCGTTGAATGAGGCAAACAACGTTGTTATGGCTGAGAAAAACGCCGAGGCATCGAAGTTTGGTTATACCAAAGCATTTTCTTCGGCCACCGTCGATGTCCCTGACGCAGGTGAAGTGAGCACCGAATCCGTAAACGACACGCTAAATTGATCGTGTGTTTTAACGCTTCTTCCGGTGTTTCTGTTTCCGACTTTTCACATTGACGCTTTTTGCCTGATTTTGAAACAACGCCCTTTCCGGTAAAAACGAACCAAAGTTCAAGTTGTTAAGGAAGCCTTGTCGATCGAGGATGTCGTTTATCCTTTGATGCATTTGCCATTCTTTTGGCAAACCCACCCAAAACGGATGCATTTCCTGCGATATCCGTACCATCGTTGGAATGGTTTCCCTTACGACATTGAACAAAGCGATTCGCTGAACTTGGTCAAATGGACCCTGAATTAAAGCGTGGTTTATTATTCCAAAAAAGACAGCCGGATGAGCTGGGCAAGCGACGGCAAGATTCGCAACAAATTTCAGTATAAGGAAATCAGCGTCCTTTGATTTTGAAAAAGCCGACCAGATTTCCCTGAGCCATTTCTCCCGGGTATTTGCACCATCTGGTCCTTGATTGCGCCATAGAAATACAGCGAATTCGCCCATTAACGGCAGACACGACATTGTATTATATTGACGATCGTTGACTCGGTTAAGAAGCGAGAGTGTAAATGGTGTGATACGCCCCTTGTCCAATAGATAGCATCGCTTCAAAATACTGGCATCTTCCGAGATAAATGCGTAATTGCTTTTGAGCAGTTTTATCACCGCATCCTGATATTCCGCCGGCAGTATCAAATTCTTTTGAACTGACACCCTTAAAAAAGCCTGAATACAAAAGCTAGGGGTTCGGCCATCTAGTTCCCCGATGGCCTTGATGTATCCATCATCAGAAAAAATGGCCACAGATTTCTCCCGGGCAACAAGCAGTGGCGCAAAGGAAGCCATTCCGCAGACATCTACAAGCTCTTTGGAACGCCCAGCATTCATTGTTTCAGGCAAAACACCAACCAATTCAACCGGCTTGGATTTAAGGAAATCGCGAATCCCCGTCAAAAAATCAATGACAGCTTTGTTCTGTTCTGGATTCCGCTCATGGCGGATGAATTTTCCATCGACGTAAGAAATGCTGAGCCCCTCGGGATGCTGCTGAACATCTCGTATATCCGTTGACCGAGAAAAAAGCCGTAATCACACAACGAAGCGTCCCGGCGGACGTCCAAAACTTCGAGGACGGCATCAAATCCCTCCTGCGGCAGGATCCAGACGTGATCTTCATTGGCGAGGTCCGCGACCGCGAAGTCATGCGCCAACTCCTCAACGCGGCGGAAACGGGCCACCTACCCAAGAATTGAATCAGAAGTTGGGGAAGACGGTGTTGATGACCGGTGCTGAATTACGCCAGTGAATTTGCGGACATCAGCGTCAATGATGTCAATACGCTCGCCGCCTCCAAGTCAGCGGTGATTATCGACGCCAATGGCACCGACTCCTACAACGCCGGCCATGTCCCAGGTGCGCTCAACTTCGCAGCAATCAAAGACAATCTCGCCGCAAGCCTGCCCAAGGACAAAAGCGCGCTGATCATCGCCTATTGTGGCAATCCGAAGTGCGGGGATATCTCCATGCGGCCAAAGCTGCCAAGAAACTCGGCTACACGAACATTAAACACATGTCGGCAGGTATCGCGGGGTGGAAAGAGGCTGGCATGAAGACGGAACCGGGCAGCTAAAACACCTAATCTTGAATGGATTTATTTTTGGCCAGTGAGTCTATCGGTGCTCCGTATTCTTGTGTTGCATTGCCTTCCCGGATCGCCTGACTTGCGATATTGACGACCGTCTGTTTGAGTGGGGTTCGAGGTTTGGAAGATCCGATGCGCATATATTGCGCGATGATCTGCCGACATCATTATGCAGATTTTGCGCAGTCAGAACTTGCTTCTAAACCGTTGGATATAGGCGTCATATATTTCTTCTGAAGATGTAACCAAATGGATACCTGTTCGTCTACGTTGGTGTAGTGCAATGCGTCATCAACAAAACAACGAAAGGTATAAACTGTGAAGACTAAAACGATTCTCCTAGCCGCGCTAGTCGGTGCGGCGACTGTTTCTGCCAATGCCGGTGTCAGCTTTGCCATCTCCATCGGACTTCCGCTACCCGTTGTCTATACTCAGCCAGCCGTGGTCGTGGTACCAGCAACCCCGGCACCCTGCATTGAAACAATTCCCGCCTGTCCTGGGGTTGATTATGTCTGGGCACCCGGCTATTGGTCCTACCGAGGCAATCATTATGCCTGGGTTCACGGCTGTTGGAGTTTTCGCCCAGTCCACGTCTACCATGCTCATCACTGGTAATTGAAAGGCAAAATGAATTCAATTGCATCTACATATCCTGATTTTCAAACGCTTCCGCGAGGCATCAAACGCCTTTTGTTGACTTCCGAAAACGAGTTTTTTCTGGAAGCGAGACCGGCTTCAACCAACCTGCGGCAAGAAAAATCCTGGCCAACGCGATTTCCACGTTCTCACTCGATTGTCTTTGATCGAGAGCAGTTAAGGGGAGTCGATTTTCTGTCATTCCAAACAACCTGAAGTTCTGGAGCAGCCTCATTCCGGCTTTTCTGTAACCGGCATTAAAAAGTCGGGCAAATACTTGGGCTCATCCCAGGCTTTGGTCCATGGGACAACCGCCCTGTTCACCGCCTGCTCAAAAGCCTTGTCATTAAAGCCACAAAACAGCGTCCGGTCTAGAAATGTGTAAACACGGTTCACAATACCGGTGATGAGCGTCTTCATCTCGTCCTGATTGATGCGTGAAACATGATTCCACGGAATTTCACGGCCATTGGCATCAATTACTTTTACATCAGAATAATCACCAGTGCGGGTGAATGGGGTCACGCCGGAATGCAGTTTTTCCAAGTATCCGCGACGAACACAGGCGGCGGTCAGGATTTTGGCGAATTCGCTTTGTGATTTTTTAGTGCTCAATGGCATGGTCTTGTTGGCAGAATAGCAGGATTGGCCGCGAACTGACAGTCAATACGGGCCAGTAGAACACGGTTGCCCTGAAGGTTTTACGGCGGTATTGTTGCCGAAGAAAGACTCGACATGACTTTAACAAAACGCCAACTCGTAATGCGCATCAGCAAAGAAACTGGGCTGACTTTGGCCCAGACCTTTGAGTTGTTGCAGAAAACTCTCAACTACATCACCGAATCATTGGCTAGAGGTGATAAGGTAGAACTGCGGAACTTCGGTGTGTTTGAAGTAAAAATCCGCAAAGCAAAGATGGGCCGCAATCCCCAAAAGCCTGAGACCGACGTGCCCATTCCTGCCCGATCTATGGTCAAATTCAAGGCTGGCAAAGAAATGGGGGCGGAGGTCTTGAAGCTGACACCGAAGCTAAAAAAGAAGGCACCCTGACTA
>Ga0302281_10004002_pt1 | contig 10098 bp, 12 predicted proteins | sample III_Fen_E1_2_FD_198762 | JGI IMG/M metagenome (GOLD analysis project Ga0302281, IMG submission 198762) | Peat permafrost microbial communities from Stordalen Mire near Abisko, Sweden - III_Fen_E1_2 | ecosystem: Environmental > Terrestrial > Soil > Wetlands > Permafrost | place: Sweden: Abisko...
TGTTGCCGTAGATGAAAATCAACGCGCATAGAAACAGGGAAACCACGCTGGCGACGGTGGTGTCTTTTTGGGACTGGGCCATTTCGTCCTGTTCGAGCACGGGCTCGCCGGTGAGGCCGACGTTCAAGCCGGGGACTTCGTCGCGGGTGACGGCCACCAATTCGCGGAACCGTTTGACGGCGGCTTCGTTCAGGTCATCGGTGGGGGCATGGGCGGTGACCAGGAAAATGGTGCCCTGGGCGAAGGTGATATACGTGGCGCGCCGCGCCGCCTCGCTGTTGTCAAAGAGGGCGGTGACGCCGGGCGAGAGCGGGGGGCCGGGTTGAACCAGGCTGTCCTCCGCCTGGGTCACGATGCGCTCGAGGGCGGGCAGGGCGCCAATGAGGGAATCCGTCTGGGTGCTTTCCTCGCGCGGGGCCGTGCGGAATTCGGTATTCACGAGGTCGAACAGGGAAACGAGGTTCGTGGCCTGGGTGAATTGATGGATGAAGGGCCGGAAGACTTCGAGTTTGTGCAGCAACTCCTCCAGATCACTTTGGGAGATTTCATCGGGATACGCATCCTCCAGGAGCCACCGGTTGAGGAGGGCCAGCTTTTCACCGGTGGGCGCGGCCGCGAGTAATTTCTGGGTTTTGGGCCGCAGCGTGACGCCGCTGAACCGGGCGGCATCGTAGAGGCTGGGGCCGCTGACGATCCGGTTCAAATCGTTCGTCAAGAGCGTGACCAGCGGGGTCAAATTCGTCCGGGTCACCCGGGCTTCGGCCAGCGCCTGCCGGGTGGCGGGCGACAATTGTTCCCGGAGCCAGCGGGTGACGCCGTCGGCGGTCGTTGGGAGGGGGTGCAGCGGTGCGGAACCGGCTTCCCCGGGCGGGGATAACCGGTCAATGAAGGCGGGCAGGTTTTTAAAATCGCCCGCCTCAAAATCGGGGGTTTGTTCGGGTACAAACATCAGGGCTTTGGAGCCCATCATTTTCAAGTCGCCCTTGTAGAAAACATCGGTGAAGAGGTTGGTCTCGGCCTCGAGGCGGGCACCGAGGCGCTCCACAAACTCGCGGTTCTTCTCGGGGTTCTCGCTTTCGACCACCACCACGAGATCATCCTGCTGGGGGAAGGCCTTTTTAAATTCCAGGAAGTTGTGCTGGTATTTTTTATTGGACCCCACCAGGTCGTCGCGGTTGGTGTCGAACTCCAGCCAGCCATAGGGTTTGGGCAGGGCGTAGAACACGCAGACCACAAACAGCAGGATCTGCGGCAGGACCAGCCAGCGGGGATGACGACAGGCCGCCGCCGCCAATTTGGCCAGCAGCCGCCCCATCAGGGAATCTGGGCTGAGCGCCTTCATGCCGGGGGCTCCGCCAGCCGGAGGGGACGGTGGTTGGGGTTGAGGCGGTTTGGCACTGGATCCATGTTTCGCGTTTGGCTTCCCTGGTTGAACCGCCGGCGACGACCGGGCGGGTTTCCCTGCGCCGGCTTCATGCGGCTTGCACAAAGACCGCCGTGCCGTAACACAACACCTCGGTGATGCCCGGGGCGATTTCCGTGGCGTCGTAACGGACGCCGACGACGGCGTTGGCCCCGAGTTCACCGGCATGGGTGAGCATGAGGTCAAAGGCGTCCCCGCGGGCGCGTTCGCAAAGGTTCGTATAGAGCGAGATGTTGCCGCCAAAGACGGCTTGCAGGCTCGCCCCGAAATTGCCAATGATGGACCGTGACCGCACAATGATGCCCCGGACGACGCCAAAAGACTTGGTCACCCGATATCCGGGCAATTCGAACGTCGTGGTGGTCAACGGATGTGTCAAACTCATAACGGGAAGATTAAACACGAACGCGCCCCTGCGTAAAAGCCAAAAGTTCCCCGCCGGTGTGGCAGGGCGCATCCTGAAACTGCCCCCGGGGCGCGGGACCGCGCTCCCACCGGTTTGCAACCGGGGGCAAGTGTCGAGATACGCCGGTGTGGCGGCGGATGTCCCGCCCGGCGGAACCAACCGCTCGAAGGTCCATCCATGATCGAGCCTACACCGCCGGCGACCCTGACCGGCTGCGCTTGCCCAGCCGAATTTCGGCCCGCCAACCCGGACCCCGCCAAACCTTCATCCACCCCCCGCGGTGGTTTTCACTTTTTTACCAGCGGGTTGCGGGTTTTGAGTTTCGGGAACCGCGAGAAATCGCGGTCGGCGGTCCAGAGTTCGCGCACGCCATGGTGCAGGCAGAGGGCGGCAATGCGGGCGTCATGAATGCGCGGGCCGGACAATTTGGCGGCCAGCGCCAGTTCGCGCAGTGTTTCATAATAACCGGGGCTTTCGGCGAGGAGATGCAACTGCGGCGAGCCAAACAACTGTTCCAAAAAACCCAGGGCTTCGGACAACGTGGAGGCCGGTTGGTAAATGCCGGGATGGGTTGAAATACTGATGAACTCATGAACGCATGGCCAGGGCAACGCCCACGCGGAGGTTCCCTCCAACACCGGACGCAAAGCGGCGAGGGCCGCCTCATGGAGCGGGGCGTTGCCACGATGCGCGAAGACGAGCAGGTGGGTGTCAATGGCGATCATGCGCCATGTCCCCGGTAGATTTCGTCGCGAAACTTTTCCCACGGGGCGGCTTTAAACCCGGCGGTCAATCCGCCGCTTTGAACCACCAGCGGTTTCCATTTCCATTGGGTGGGTTTGGTCTGCCTGGCCTCAAGCACCATCCGCAAGCCCTGTTCGGTCAGGGCGCGAAAGGTGGTTTTCTCGCGGCGGGCGGTCCGCTGGGCGCGGGCAAACAGATCGTCGGCAATTTCAATGGTCGTCTTCATAATATGGCCACCCATATTCGCACGGGTGGGTGGCCATCGCAAGCGGGAGATTTCCGGCCCGCCATCTCGGTGAGGCCGGTCGCGCATTCAGGGAAACTCCTCCCATTTTCCTGCCGGTATGCGAGTTTCTTGCCCTTGGATTCCGCCAACTCGAACCCCGCCAAACCTTCATTAACCGCCATCGGTGTGGCACCGGGTGCGAAAAAACGAACCCAACCATGACCCCTTCGAGGTAAACATGGTCTGTGCGGTTAACCGGACCCATTCGGCAATAAATTGTGCCTTTGGATCGGCCGGAATTTGTTCGAGGATTTCCCTGGGAATCATTTTTTCCGGGGTTGGCGTTTCAGGGTTTGCATCGCGGCGAGAGCGTCGCGCAGCACGGGAATGGTCAGTTTGTCCTTGGCGCGGTTCGCGGCGATTTTGCTGGCGAGAATCCGTTCCAGTGCCAGCACCTTGAGCTTTTGACCACCCAGGGGGACTTCCACACAGTTTTCGAGTTCGTCGGCAAAGGTTCCCAAGCCGTCCATGCGCAGGACAATGTCAAAGAGTTCGGCCCCCTCACCCGCAAACATCGGTGGATTAAAATTGCCGGGCGGTACATAGGCGGCGCCGACTTCCTGCAAAGCGCGGGAGATGCTTGGATCACCAAGGCGCTCAAACCAAAGGTCAACATCCTGAGTGACGACGGGCGCGCCTTGCAGCGTGGCGGCGGACAGTCCGACCACCATGAACCGCACCTTGCGTTTCAGCAAAATGTGCAGCAGGCGGAGTTCACTTTCGGAAAATGGCAGTGGCGCGGCCACGAATCAGGCTCCTTTGCAATCTTTCCAAGGGCGGTTGTTCCAGCAGGATCAGGGTGTGACGGACGTTGTCAGGATCGGCGTGCGGGTGGGCGGCCAGGACTTTTCCGACGCGCACGTCCAAACGCCGGGCCCAGCGTTGGACTTGGGCGGGGTTCCTGACTTGAGTGCTCGATTTCATTCTGACGGTGGGAATATAACCGGTTTCATAACGGTTGTCACCGGCATTTTCCAAGGGGTTATGGGTGAAGCGCGGGCTTGGGGCTTGGGGCGTGAGGCGGGGATGGGGCAGGAATGCGGGGGCGGCGCAAGAGTAAATTGCGGGGAACAGGCAAACCGTTGTCGAAAGATGCGTTGCAGGTGCCGGGGCGTAAGCCCGCACTGACAGGCCAGTTGCCCGGCCTGATAGCCGGCCTTGGCCGCCAGCGCCGGCCAATCCGCAGAGAATTGAATTTTCATGATTTTCGCATGTGTCTACCATACTAATACGGGCGAAAAACCCGGTTCTTCCAAAAAACTTCATTTTTCTGAGAATATTTTTTGGGGGGCGTGTTGCCAGAGAAGCCGGGCGCGAAGTGTTTCTGGCCAGGTTGGCGGAAAAGTGCGCCGAAACGGGCGGGCGGGTGCGGGCGCTCGGTTCCAGGGGTTGAATGTGGGTGCGACCTGACAGGCCGGAGCTGGCTGGGGGTGGTTGCCCCAGGCCTTCAGCCTGGGCTGTCACATGACGGGCTGACCGCCCTGAGGGAGGCAATGTGCGGGGACGGAGTAGCCGTAGCCGCCCGGCCGGAGTGGATTATAATGCGGCGCACTGCCGAGACGCCGCTACGGGGCGCGTGGATTGTGAATTTAAGGGGAGAGGAAGGCGAAGGGGGGGAGGTTGCGCAGGATGCCAAAGATCAAGGCGAGTACGAGCCAGGGTAACAGCCAGGAGGTTGGAATCAAGGACGCGGAGGGGAGGCGGCGCAGGTGGCGCACGCCCAGCCAGGCGGCCCGCAGGGCCAGGGCGGCCAGGGTGAGGAGGAACAGGGCGTTGTCGTGGAGCGCCACCCGCCAGCGGCCGTGCAGCAGGGCATATAATCCGCGGGTGGCCCCGCAGCCGGGACAGTTCAAGCCGGTCAGGCGGTGGAAGGTGCAGCCGGGATAAAACGGGGTCTGGGACGGGTCAAAGCAATAGACGACCAAGCCGATGCCCAGGGTGACGAGGGCGAGCAGGATGCCGGTAAAAAAGACGGGCGGGGTGCAGCCGGCCCATTTTAGTTTGGGCGGCACGGGGTTGGTGGGGGCGATGGGTGCGGGCATGGCGGGATTCAATGGAGCATCAGGAACAGGGCCAGCAGCAGGCAACCGAGGATGGACAGGATCAGCCCGAGCAGGGCCATGGCTCCGCCGCCGTAACGCTGTGGGTTTTCACTTCTTTGTATGAGGGCGATGAGGGAGAAGATCAGGCCGAGGAGGTTGAAGGGCAGACCGGCGCAGCAACAGCCGAGCGTCACGGACAGGAGGCCGCACACGAATCCGGCTTTGGCCATGGAACAGGAGGGCGCCAATTCCGGCACCAGGCCGGCGGGGGTCCAGTCCGCCGGGTCGTGAACAAACACGCGGGTGTGGCGGTTGACGCGGCGTTCGCGGATCCATTGCCGGATTTGGTCGGGCGTGGCGGGACCGTAAACCCGGCCGTCGTCACCCATGATTTTAAACATGGTGGACCAGCCTTTCGTCCCGGGGTTCGGCTTCGTCGCCGGGCCGGGTTTGAGCGTGGCGCCCGGTGCCGGGATCGGCGCACAGGCCGCGTTTGCTGGCGGCGATAAATTCCAGGAGCAGGAGGGCGCCGGGGCTGTGGAAGCGGGTTTGGGCCGCGGCCAAAGCGTTGCTGAACGCGGTGTGGCGGCGGAAGAGTTGGAGGTAGAGTTGTTTCAACTCGAGGCGCTGTTCGGTGGTGAAGCCGGCGCGCCGCAGGCCGACGCTGTTGAGGCCGCAGATGCCGTTGTAGCCGCTGGCGATGGTGAACGGGGGCAAATCTTTGCTGATGGCCGCGCCGCCCTGCATGAGGGACAACATGCCGATGCGGACAAATTGGTGCACGAGGCAGTTGCCGGAGATGAAGGCGCGGTCCTGCACGGTGACGTGGCCGCCGAGCAGGGCGCCGTTGGCCATGATGATGTGGTTCCCGAGATGGCAGTTGTGGGCGACATGGGCGCCGGCCATGAGAAAATTATGCGAGCCCACCCAGGTGTCCTCCCCGGGCTTGCTGGAACGATGCACGGTGACGTGTTCGCGGAAGACGTTGTGGTCGCCGATGCGCAGGCCGGTGGGTTCGCCGTGATATTTCAAGTCCTGCGGCGCATCGCCGATGACGGCGCCGGCATGGAACAGGTTATGGCCGCCGATGCGGGTGCGCCCGGTGATGTAGACGTGGGGGCCGACGACGCAGCCGGTCCCGAGTTCCACGCCCTCGTCAATGACGGCATAGGGTCCGACGCGGACGGACGGGTCGAGCCGGGCTTCGGGATGAATGATGGCGGTGGGGTGGATCATGGGCGCGGCGCCGGGCGGGCGGCGGTCAGCGGCGAAACGGTTTCCGGGCATGGCATGGTCATAGCGCGGTTAAACACTGCCAATAACCGGCGGGCGTGGCAAGCGCAAGCCTTGCGCAAGTCTGGTGTGGGGCGCAGGTTCCCAGTGACATCGCCGGGCACTCGCGCCGGCCACGCGCCGCCGCGCTTGAGTTGCTGGTCATGGCCCGCCGGGCTCGTTCCGGCCCCGGCTGGAATATAACGGGCTTTCAGCACTCAGCCAGGGGCAAAGGGCAAAGCGGTGGAGGGGTTTCAAAAGTTTCAGGGTGGGAACGATGAAGCGATGATTTTGCAGCGGCTGGATTTGGAATCAAGGCGGGGCGGGGGCGGGGTGGATGGCCCTGTCTGCCCGCTTGTCCCCGGTTCGCCCCCCGTTTAACCTGCCCCCGTGCCGCCGCCGCCGCAACCGCTCGACGCCTTGATCCCCGCCCACACCCGGCGGCAGGCGATGGATTGGAGTCTGGTCCTCGCCAGTCAGGGCATCGCCCATGTCATTGACCAGAACGAAGGGACGGGCTGGACGCTGGCCGTGGCGGCGGCGGACCACGCGAGCGCGCTCAACGCCATCCGGCTTTACCGCGCGGAAAACCGGCACTGGCGGTGGCGCCGACCGGTCTTCCAGCCCGGTTGGTTTTTCGACTGGGCCAGCCTGCTTTGGGTTTTGCTGGCGGTTTCATTCTATGGTTGGAGCGCGGCCGATGCCGGTCGCCGCGCCGCCGGCATGATGACGGGGACCGCGCTGGCCCGGGGCGAATGGTGGCGGTTATTCACCGCCACCTGGTTGCATGCCGATCTCGGTCATCTGCTGTCGAATGTGGGGTTTGGTTTTCTGTTCCTGGGCCTGGTCATGGGCCGTTACGGACCGGGCGTGGGTTTGCTGGCGGCGTATCTTGCCGGGGCGGGCGGCAACCTCGCCGCCGGATGGGCTTATGATGCCTCGATGCGCGGGCTCGGGGCCTCGGGGGTGGTGATGGGCGCGCTGGGTTTGCTCTCCGTGCAATCCCCCGCGCTGTTCCGGCGGCGCCATTCCCCCGGGTTCCAGCCATTGGCCCTCGGACTGATGGGCGGGATGCTGTTGTTCGTGTTTCTGGGGGTGAGCCAGGGGAGCGACGTTGTGGCCCACTTCGGTGGATTTATCACCGGCTTGGTCTTGGGCGCACTGCTGGCACTCGGGCGCCGCCACACCCGCCGGCCGGGGATAAATCTCGCCGCAGGTATCCTTTTCGCGGCGCTGGTCATTGTGCCCTGGTGGCGGGCGGTGATTCGCTCCGGGGCCGGCTTTTAATTCCGATGCGCTTTCGGGAAGGAGGCGCGGGGCTGGAGGCGCGGGGCTGGGGGCGCGGGGCTGGGGGCAGGCGGAACCTCGGCTTGGGCCCGTCACCGTTGAAGCGAGGGCGCCTGCCCCCGAAGCGGATCGCCGGGGGCAGTGACGAGCTGCGCTCTTTTGTTAAACGGGGTCTGAAATCCGCTTGCGCCGGACTTTGCGGGCAATTACCTTGTTCAACCTTGGAGAAGTTGGAGCACCATGGAAATATCAGACCTTAAAGCATTATTGATCAGCGGTAACCCGGATTTTTGGCCGAAATTAGCGGCCTTAACCGGACAGGCGCATGATTTTGAGGAACTCTTTCTGCTGTCCTCGTGGCGTAAAAAGGCCCGCGCCCGCAATCTGGCCCGGCCCGGCCCGGAAATTCCGCCCTTGAAACTGGCCCTGCTGGGCGGTTGCAGTCTGTATCCGCTCCATGAACTGCTGGCCCACCTCTGCGAAATCCAAGGCACCCCGGTGGAAGTCTGGCTGGGCGATTACGACAATTATGTCGCGGAAATCATGGATGAAACCAGCGGGCTTTATGCGTTTGCGCCCAACGTGGTCTGGTTGCTGCCGGCGGAAGGCCGCTGCCAATATTCCGGGGCCCTGACCGATCCGCGCACGGTTCAGCAGGCGGAAGCCGTTAAAACGGCGGAGTCCCTGCTGGAACTGGCCCGCCGGGTGAACACGCTGACGGGTGCGGAAGTCCTGCTCACGAATTTCCGGCTGCCGGCGCGCCATGACCTGGGGGCCTACCGTTCCCACACCCTCGGGGCCGATTGGACGTTCCGTAAATGGGTGAATTTGGAACTGGGGTTGAATGCCCCGGCCGGCGTGCGGATTTGCGATTTGGAATTTCTGGCCGCCCGCCTGGGCGGTCTGCGGGCGGCCGATCCCCGGGGCTGGTTCGAAACCAAACAACCCGGTTCGCCCGCCCTGCTCTTTGAACTCGCGCGCGAAGCCGCACACCTGATCGCCGCCCTCAAGCGCGCCCCCAAAAAAGTGCTGGTGCTGGACCTGGACAACACCCTCTGGGGCGGGGTGGTGGCGGATGACGGGTTGGAGGGTATCGAGTTGGGCGACACTTCCCCGCGCGGGGAGGCGTTCAAGGCGTTTCAGAAATACATCGCCTCGCTCAAACAGCGCGGCGTCCTCCTGGCCGTGTGCAGCAAAAATGATCATGACAAGGCGGTGGAACCGTTCGAGAAGCATCCCGAAATGGTTTTGCGCCTGACCGACATCGTTAATTTCAAGGCCAATTGGGAACCCAAATCCGAAAACATCCGGCGCATGGCCCCGGAATTAAACCTGGGGCTGGACAGTTTCGTGTTTGTGGATGACAACCCCGCCGAAATTGACATTGTCCGGCAATTCGCGCCGGAAGTGACCACGCTCCTGCTCGGCCCCGACTCGTCGGAATACGTCGCCCAGTTGCAGGACTGCCGGCTGTTTGAACCCGGCAGCATCACCGCCGAAGATGCCGAACGGACCCGCCAGTATCAGGCCGAAGCCGGCCGTCAGGCCCTCGCCGCCTCGGTCACCGACATGGATTCGTATCTGGCCTCGCTGGCGATGGAGGCGAGCATCAGTGAATTCACCGTCGTGGACGCCCCGCGCCTGTCGCAGTTGATCAACAAGAGCAACCAGTTCAACCTCACCACCCGCCGCCGCAGCGAGGCGGAGGTGCTGGCCGTCATGAACGATCCGGCGTGGGTCGGCTTTTCCGTGCGGTTGAAAGACCGGTTTGGCGATCACGGCCTGATTTCCATCGTGATTGGCCGCGCCGTGGCGGGAACCCTGGAAATTGACACGTGGCTGATGAGTTGCCGCGTGTTGAAACGACAGGTGGAGGAGACGGTCCTGAACGAACTGGTGCGGCTCGCCCGAGCCCGGGGCTGCCACCGGTTGGAAGGCCTCTATCTGCCCACCGCCAAAAACGGGATGGTGCGGGATTTCTATGGCCGCATGGGCCTGACCCTGACCGCCGAATCGGACACTCGACGAGTCTTTGAACTGACCCTGGAAAATTTCCAACCCCGCCCCACCCGGATCACCCTCACCCGCCGCGCCTATGAACCAAACTGAAGTCATCGCCAAACTGCAAACCATCTTCGACACGGTGTTTCTCGAACCCGTCGTGCTCACCCCGGCCATCAGCGCCAAAGACGTGCCGGAATGGGATTCGCTCACCCATATCTCCCTCATGGTGGCGGTGGAGAAGGCGTTCGGCGTGCGCTTCCGCGTGGGCGAGGTGGAAACCGCCAAAAATATCGGTGAATTTGCCGACCTGATCCGCAAACGCCAGCAGGAGCCCTGAAATGCCCGCTGCCTTTGATTCCATCAAGCAAGCGGCGGCCTTTCTGCTGCTGTTGGTGTTTTTGACGGCCGCCCCGTGGCTCTCGGCGGAGCGACTGCTGCCCCGGCCCAATGAAGCCTATTCCTCGGAGAGCATCCGGTGGGAAAAATATCCGTGGGTGCAAAAATACATATACGAGGAAACGAACGACATTGACATCGCGTTCGTCGGTTCGTCGCGCATGACGTTTGATGTTGACACCCCGTATGTGCAGGCCAAGCTGGACGAGCGGCTCGGCCGCCAAACCGTGGTGCGGAC
>Ga0302281_10004013_pt1 | contig 10084 bp, 8 predicted proteins | sample III_Fen_E1_2_FD_198762 | JGI IMG/M metagenome (GOLD analysis project Ga0302281, IMG submission 198762) | Peat permafrost microbial communities from Stordalen Mire near Abisko, Sweden - III_Fen_E1_2 | ecosystem: Environmental > Terrestrial > Soil > Wetlands > Permafrost | place: Sweden: Abisko...
GCAGCGGGGCGATTGGTTCGACTCCACCGGTTTGCCGTGGGTAAATACCTCACCGAATTTGCGCAGCTTGACGGAGGCCACTCTTTATCCCGGCGTGGCAATGATTGAAGGCACCAACGTGTCGGTCGGACGCGGCACCGATACGCCCTTCGAGGTCATCGGAGCACCTTGGATGAAAGCCCGCCAACTGGCAGCGTACTTAAACGAACGCGGCATCCAGAGTGTGCGCTTCGTTCCCATTGTCTTCACTCCGTCGTCGAGTAACTTCGCCGGCGAGCGCTGCGAGGGCGTGAATCTGATTGTGCTCGATCGCAACATGCTGGATGCCACAGAACTCGGCGTGGAGTTGGCATCCGCGCTCCATCGTCTGTATGCGAATGACTTCAAGCTTGAGAAGATGGCAGACCTGCTGGTCAACCAGTCTGTATTCGACGCAATCGCAGCAGGCGAAGATCCGCGGCGGATCGCCGAAGACTGGCAGCCGCGCTTGGATGTGTTTCTTCAGATGCGCGAAAAATATCTGCTGTATAAGTAGCTCCGCTGTCTTTCCTACTTCTACCTGAGTCCGGCGAACGGCCACACACCCGCGAAGACTCGTTCCAAGCTGATCATCCGTATCAGTTTTTCGTAACCGCCAGGCCAAGCCTCCCATGGCTTATTCCTAGCCCCGTATCATCATGGATACTCCACTGCAGCGGTTCCTCACAGCTGCAATTGCTGGTGTGCGCTACAATCCGCTCATACTCTTCTCACGAGTTCTCTGGAGGCATTATGGATCTCGGGTTTCCGGTGATCGCCATTGCTGTAATCATTATCGTCATCTACTTTCTGAGTTCCATCAAAATTTTGGCCGAGTATGAGCGCGGCGTCATCTTCCGCTTGGGGCGCCTGATGGGGCAAGCGAAAGGTCCGGGAGTGATTTTGGTCTTTAGTCCCATCGACCGCATGGTGCGAATTTCGCTGCGGCAGGAAGCGCTCGAAGTTCCTCCACAGGACATCATCACCCGCGACAACGTCACCTTGAAGGTGAATGCGGTCATCTTTCTGCGCGTGATCGATCCCAATAAGGCTGTGGTCGAAGTTTCAAATTATGCCTACCAGACTTCGCAGTTTGCGCAGACTACATTGCGTTCAGTGCTTGGCGAACAGGAACTCGACGAGTTGCTGGCGCATCGCGACAAGATAAATTTGCGTCTGCAGAGCATCCTCGATACGCACACCGCGCCTTGGGGCGTGAAGGTCGCTAACGTCGAAGTCAAACAAGTCGACATGCCCGAATCCATGCTCCGCGCCATGGCTAAGCAGGCCGAGGCAGAACGCGAGAAGCGCTCAAAGATCATCCACGCGGAAGGCGAATTCTCGGCGGCGCAGCGATTGGTCGATGCGGCCCATCTGCTGTCGTCCGAACCCGCCAGCATCCAGTTGCGCTATCTGCAGACCTTGACTGAGATCGGGGTCGAGAAAAATACAACGGTGGTGTTCCCGGTCCCGATTGATTTCTTCTCCGGCATGCAGCATCTGCTCGGAGGAGGAAAGACTCCTGCTGCTCCAGCAGGTCAGATTTAATTTCTATGCCGACGGCCCAACAGGATACGGAAATCACACTCGGTGCAGGGCGCATGTTGGCCCTCTTCTTTGGATTCGTACTGGTGTGCGCATTCTTTTTTGCGATCGGCTTTTCACTAGGCCGCAAAACGGCAATCAGCGGATCGAGTGGCCTCCTGGGTTCTCCAACCATCGCTCCATCGACCATTGTTCGGCCATCGGCAGCTAAGAACGATGCGAAGAACGATGCCGCAGAGAAGACTCCGGCAACCAACGACTTTGGATTCTACAAGGCCGTGGGCGAGAAAACGGCCGACACCGGACTGACTCCAGCCGAGAACCAGGCAAGTACTCCGTCGGCGAGGCCGCAGTCGAACGCGCCTGGCGAATCGGGAGCCGCGGTAACTCCCAGCACGAATGCCTCGAGCGGGACTGCGGCCGGAACGGTGTCAGGGGCTACGGCATCAAGCGGAAACTATTACGTGCAGGTTGCCGCAGTCAGCCGCCAGGAAGATGCGGAAGCGCTGGTGGATGCATTGAAGAAGAAGCAGTATCCGGCGTTTAGCGCGAACAACCCGGCAATCGATAAGTTTTATCACGTCCAGGTCGGACCCTACGGCGAACTGAAAGATGCCGAGTCCATGCGCACGCGGCTCATCAGCGACGGCTACAATCCGATTGTTAAGAAATAGAGAAGGGTCGCGAAGCGAATCTGCAATAGGTAATCTGCATTTGCCACGGAACATCTTGAGACTGCTGGTGGGTTGTCGCTTTTAAATTACAAATTACCAAACTACAAATTACAAATTCTACGAGGTTCCCGCACTGGCGACCGAGACTTTCTCATCGCCCTTGTCGGACTGTTCCAGGTTTTCGTTCGTAGTTGCCGCTGGTGCGGTCAGCCCCGACGCCTTCGCAGCCTGCCCTTCCCGCTGACTGAGCGTACGTACATGCGAGATCAGGTCAGCCACTTCAAACGGCTTGGCCAGCGTCGGGACGCCGTGTTCCTGCAGAAAGCTTCGAGTCTGTGTGTCGGTAACGGTCGAGAAGGTCAGCAGCAAGCCCTTTTCGAGCCCTGGGCAATTCTTAACGATCCACTCATAGATCTCACGGACGCTCGTTCCACCCGGCATACGGCCGTTCATCACGATCACATCAAAGGACCCCTTGAGTAGCTTGTCCTGCGTATCGTCGACACTTAAGGAAGTGGTCACTTCGGCGCCCGCCCCAATCAGGACATCTCGCTCGAATTCCAGTACGGCCTCTTCGTCTTCGACCAGCATGACGCGTCCCGTGAGCAGCGACTCGCGGCGCGACGGCGCGGTGGATTCGGGCAGGGCTGGCTTTTCGCTCGCCAGCAATCGGACTTCGATCGTAGCTCCGCCTTCGTCGCGATTTCGTGCAACGATTTCGCCGCCGTGTTCTTTCACAATGCCGTAACAGATGCTCAGGCCAAGGCCAGTGCCCTTGCCCACGGATTTCGTGGTGTAGAACGGATCAAAGATGCGGCTTGGATCTTTGATTCCGGGTCCGCTGTCGTCAAACTCCACGCAAACGTAAGAGTCTTTGTTGAAGACACGAACTTTCAACACACCGCTGCCGCTGCCTTCGACCATGGCATCCAGCGCGTTGTTAATCACATTCAGAAAAACCTGCTCTAACTGGTGTGGATCGCCAAGCACACACGGAATATCTTCCGGTATGTCGCGCTCCAGGGAAACGTTGTTGACGCGTAAATCGTATTCGCGGAGGGTCAGCGACTCCTCCAGAACCTTGCGCAAATCAACTTCCTGTTTCTGCGGCTTGCGTTGTCGTGCGAATGACAGCAGGTTCTGGACCACTCGGTGCGTCCGCTGCGCCTGTTTGAACAACTTGCGAACGTAGTCGGCCGAACGATGATCGAGCCCCGCGCCTTCCAGCAACTGCGCGTAGCCAAGGATCGCGGTCAGGGGATTGTTCAATTCGTGTGCGACACCCGAAATCAACTGCCCGACCGCCGACATCTTTTCGCTCTGCAGCAGTTGTTCCTGGGTACGCCGCAGGTCTTCGTAGGCGCGGCAGGTTTCTTCGTAGAGCTGAACTTTTTCAATCGTGGTCGCAAGCTGACGGCTGATCGCGACCAGTAGATTTTCGTCGTTGCTGGAATAGTGGCGATCTTCTTTGCTGGCAATGCCCATGATGCCGATGGGCTTGTCCTTGCTCCAGAGAACCACCCATATCCAATACGGCAAGCGGTCGGCGCAGACGAATTCGACGACAGCGGGAGGTAGGTGCGGCATGAAATCCTGCGTCACCACTTCCGCCCGCGAGCGCATTACAAGCTCGCCCAGACCTTCGGGGAATACAACTTCGGCCATGCGAACACGGGCTTCGCTGCGCGGACCCCACCCCGCGCGCCGGCGGAATGTGCCCTCCGGTTCAGCGGCCAGATAGACCGAACCAGTCTCGGCGCCAAATAAGGAAATGACCTGGCGCAATGTCAGATTCAGGATTTCGTCGAGGTCAAACGACTGCGTCGCGATCACCGCCATCGCATTGAGCGCGTTCAGTTCGCGATTGCGGCGCCGCATTTCGTCTTCCGAGCGTTTCTTCTCCGTAATGTCGAGGACGAAACCTTGGTAGCGTTCGATGCGACCGTTTTGATCGCGCGTCGCAAAACAACTCTGCGCCACCACGAGAAGCGTGCCATCCTTACGCCGCACCGTGATTTCGAAGTTGCGGACGTAGTTATGCGCCTCGAGTTCCTGCCGAAAAGCTTCGCGCTCTTCGCTGACGGAATTGAGGACCGCACCCATGTCAAGAGCCATCAACTCGTCGCGGCTGCCGTAACCAAGCATGGTGACAAAAGCGTCGTTGCAGTCGAGCAAATCGCCGTCCAGGGTGGCGACGAAGACGCCTTCCTGCGCCTGCTCGAAGAGCATGCGATATTTTTCTTCCGCCATCTGCCGCGCCGTTGTGTCATGCACAACGTGGATGGTGCCTTTCAGTTGACTTCCTTGTTCCGCATAGGAAGACGTGGAGACCACCGACTGGCCACCAAAACAGGGATCGACACCTTCGGTCAGTCCCGAGCCACGTTCGCAGTACGGACATCCACTCCAGGCACGCTTTTGGGGCAGAACATCCCGGCAAAGATTCCCCAACACGTCAGCCGGGGCTTTCTCCAGTCGCTGCAGCAGGGCCTGATTGGTCTTGAGAATGTGAAAATCTGCGTCATGCGCAAGAATCAGATCCTGGATGGAATCGAACGTGTTCATCCACTGCCGCTGGGATCGTAGTACCTGTTCCAGCAGCCGCAGATTTTCGACCGCGATGCCGAGCGCCTGCACCGACGTTTCCAGGAAGTCGAGTTCTTCGCGGGTGTGTCGCGAACTGCCGGAACAGCCAAGCGCCAGCATCCCGACGGTTGATTTCTTTCCTTGGATCGGCAGCAGAATGGTGTGCCGAATGCCCTGCTTCGCCAACTGCGCGCGATCCGATTCCGACATGTCGGACGGTTGGATTACCGTAGCCCGGCGTTCCTGAATGATCCGGACTTGCGTTTCGCTGGTTCCCGCTTGCCCGAGAGTTCGCAGGAAGTCGGCTGACAGGCCGACGTGTTGTGTAGGGACGAGTTGGCCGTCGTCCATCAAAAGGAACCAGGCCGCTTTCGCGCCCACTACGGCCTTTAGTTTTTCGAGCGCGGTCTGCATCATGGGGCCGTGGTTCTGAGCCCGCGCGATGGCCACGGTCAACTCATTCAAAACCGCCAGGCGTCGGGTGCGCAGACGGGAATCATCGAGCACGACGAGCAGCAGGCTGGCGCCGAAAAGTGCTTCGGCTAGGAGATATCCTTCGCTTGAGATGTGGCTGGCAAGCGGAGCGTAATTGAGATTTAAGGTCAGCAGCCCAGCGCCGAATAGTACCGAACCGAGGCCAATCCGTCCCAGACGGTAGCGCAACAACTCGAAGGCTGCGGTAGTCGCAATTAAGCGGCACGCCAAGTCGAGTCCCAGAGCCGCATTTTTCGAGTCTGGAAAATACAGCGGGTGCATGGCAGCGCCCACCAGAACCACCCACGAGATCCCAATGACAAACGGCAGCACGCGCTCGGAGTGCGCCGAGATGAGGGCGGCCACAGCAAATAACGCGATCGCCAGCACAAAATCGGCCTGGGCGATGGCTGCGGCAGCTTTCACCGACAGATGCAGGGAACCGAGAACCGGCGAGCCGCTTGTGAGCCACAGGAAGACGCTATAGGAGAGCCATCCGGCTGCCCATGCCAGCAAGCACCGCTCCCGAAACACGCGAAAGAATAACAGGCTCACTACTACGACGATGAGAGCGGCTGTTCCACGCGCTGTCAACCACGGAAGCGCCAGGATGGCGACCGATTTTCCCAGTAGTAGAGCAGAGTTCATAGACAAGGGCACGACTCGCTGAGGGCTCGGCCAACCAGGGGCACAAACACCCAGCTTTTTAAATATCATGCTGGGACCCGCTAAGCGCTGCATTTCAGTCTCGGGATGGTTACTTTCGGAATGTGAAGTTGTGGCCTAAAATGGGCGATAACTTCCTGAGCCCTCATGCCGAATGATCGTATCCTCGTAGTAGACGATGAAGAAACGATTCGCGAGATTGTCTCTTCCATGCTGGGCGGAGCCCACTTTCAGACACGCCAGGCGGCCAGCGGCGTCGAAGCCATGGCAATTCTGGAATCAGGCGACGAATTCGACCTCGTGCTGTCCGATTTAATGATGGCGGAAATGGATGGGATCGCGCTGCTGGAGCGGGCCAAAGAGCGCTATCCGGATATGCCGATCGTGATGGTAACGGCGGTCCATGACATTCAGGTCGCCCTGCAGGCGCTGCGCAATGGAGCTTACGATTACCTGCTGAAGCCCTTTGAGCGGGAACAGTTGCTGGCGACGGTCCGGCGCGCGCTGGAGAATCGGCGGCTCAAGCGTGAGAATGACGCCTACCGCACCAATCTCGAGGCGCTGGTGGCGGCTCGCACCCAGCAATGGAAAACGGCTCTCTCCAAACTTGAGGAATCGTACGATATTACACTGGCAGCTTTGGGCGACGCGCTCGATCTTAAAGACAACGAGACGGAATTCCACTCTCGACGCGTCACGGCATTCACCATTGCGATTGCGAAGAAAATGGGGCTGCCCAAAGAAGACATCAAAGTGATTGCGCGGGGAGCGTTTCTGCATGATTTCGGCAAGATCGCCATCCCCGATGGCATTTTGCGTAAACCCGGGAAACTCACCGACAGCGAGATGGACACGATGAAAGAGCACTGCTACCTGGGCTACAAGATCATCTCGCGCATTCCGTTCTTATCCGAAGCAGCGGAGATTATTTACTCCCATCAGGAGCGTTTTGACGGACTCGGTTATCCGCGTGGACTGAAGGGTGAGGAAATTCCGCTCGGCGCACGTATTTTTGCGATTGCCGACACGTTAGACGCAATGCGGACGGATCGCCCGTACCGCGCGGCTCAGAGCATCCAGGCCGTCCGCGAGGAAATCAAACTTTGGTCGGGCCGTCAGTTCGATCCTGAGATCGTCAAGGTATTTCTCGAAATGCCCGATAGCATCTGGGAAGAGTTGCGCGACGACATTAACAAGGCCAATACATCCTTCCCCAAAGTGTAAGCGGGCATCGTTTTAGCCTCGGCGCTACATCCAATCTAGGCAGTGAAGCAAATCCAACGGCCCTTGACGGTCAAGCTTCCGTCTTGGGATCAGATCCGGAGCCCGTCAGTATGCGCCTGTTTCGCGACTGGCGGGTAGACCGGGAACTCCTCTCACTTAATTAAACTCGCAGCATTCTAGCGGGTTCTGAATTTCCTCTCATTTAAGTCAGGCTGCTTTTTCACTTCAACCGCTGCAATCCGACCGTCTGAGCGCGTTCTAACTTCAGAGGTGTATAACGAGAGCTCTGGCGTTTGTTCATAGGAGAAGCGCAATGAAAAACATTTTGCTTGTCGCGGGTGCAATCGTAATCCTGAGCGTGTTAGCAATAGCGCAGAATGCGGCGCCCAGCCCGATTCCGAACACAATCTTTGTGGGCGCGGATGGCAAATTTGAAACCGCTCCCGACACGGCGCTCATCCAATTCAACATCTCGGCGCAGGCAGATAACGCCAAAGATGCCTACGATCTCGCAGCCAAACAGGCCGAGGCGACGCGCCAGGTCATGCGCGCCAACGGAATCGACCCCAAGTCCGCGGAAATCGGATTCTTCTCCGTCAATCCGCAATACGACTGGAAAAATCCCAAACACCGAGTCATCGGCTACCAGGTGACTACGAGCGTGAGTTTGAAACTCAAGGACTTTTCCAAAGTCGGACCTGTAACCGGACAGCTTGCCGACGCCAGCGTCGGTGAAAGTCAAACGCTGAGTTACACACTCGATTCAACCGAAGAGGCGAAAAGCAAGGCAGTAGCCGATGCCTACCGTCGAGCGCGCGCGTCGGCGCAGTCGTTGGCAACGGCAAGTGGCCGTACACTCGGAGAACTCTCCTACGCCTCAGTCGATACCTTTGAAAATGTTCGCGTGATGGGTCCGATCCGGGGACGCGCCGTACCTATGGCCATGGCTGCGAATGCTGCTCCCACCGAAGAGTTTTCACCCCAGAACGTGACTGTCACCGCGCACGTGAATGCGATGTTTGTCTTGAAGTAGGATGAACCGCTTCAGTCGTTGCCGACGATGACTTCTTTGCGGGACGCAATCCGGGTCGCGTCCACGCTGACTTCGCGCTGGATCTCCATTTCGATCGAAGTACCGGGCTCGAGGCGTATGTCGGAGCCCCGCGAGAGCATGGCAATCGCCAGGCCGGCAACTCCGCCAACTCCCGCTCCGATGCCAGCGCCTTTGCCGCCGTTGGTGACTGCGCCGATGATTCCACCGGTAGTCGCGCCTTCGGCTGCTGCTTTCGCTTTACGCGCGGTTTCGCTGTCCTGCTGAATCGTGCCTTCTGAATCTTTCATGGTGGTGCTGTCCGTGCCTGGCGTGTTCTCGATCGAACCGCCCAACAGCACGGTGTATCCATTCGGATAGATCATCGAGGTAAAGTGAATCAAAATTTCAGCGCGTCCTTTCACGTGGCCGCCACGCTGGGCGCGCTCGACTTTTCCCTGGATGTAGGTTCCCGCAGGAACCACGACGCGATCATTGACGGTGAAAGGGAAGGCCGTTTCCGCGTAGACGGGATCTCCAGTCTTAGCCGTTTTAGTGGAGATCGACTGCTTTAACGACAGTGGGATCCTCGTGCCAGCGGGAATGGTCAAAGTCGGCTTTTCCGCGTCCACCGCAGGGGCAGATGGTTCCGGAGTCGGAGTGGATTGCGCGGCCGCGAGGCTTGTCAGCAGCAGTGCCGACACAAGGGCTGAACGGAGATTCATGAACTCCCTCACTGTAACTCAAGATCAGGTTTGCAAACTCTGATGCGGGATACCAGGGATCCAGTTATCCAATTGTGCAAAGACCGAAACACTTTGTTCTCAGTCCCAAAACCGACAACCCTGCAGAGTGGCAACTACGACTTTGCTTCCAGAACCGCTGGCCTAAGAACCGCTGCTGCGGCGCGTGCGATTCTCGATTACATTTCCCATAAACTGCGACTGCAGTTTGTGGGCGCAGCCTTCGCCGCAAACGGGGAGGGCGCCTTCTTTCACCGCCAGTTTTTCGTCCCATGGGGCGAGATGCATTACGGGAGCGTCGTAGTCGCCGAAGGAGGTCCACATGATCCACCAGCGCTCGCTGCCACCTTTCATAACGCCGCAGTTCGGGCCAGCGCAACGGACAAACGAGCTGGGGATCAGAAGAAGATTTTCGGTCATGGGGTCAACCCGCGTACACGGAATTGTAACCGAGGAACTGGGGCTGGTCATTATCCGTTCGTTCCGCCATTCGTTTAGCTGTTCGTTCCGCCGTTCGTCCAGGCATTTGGTCCCGGAGGCGCGAGCCGACGAAACGATAGAACGGCCTAAACAAGGCCATCAGGAAATCGCTTATGCGGCCTGCTAGAATCAGCGCAGTTCTTTTCCGCAATCTTCCATTTCCATGTCCGACGATCTGGCCAGTCCCGAGAATGCCCGCCAACTGGCCCGTCAGCTCAGCGAAGAGCATTACTACGCGGCGCTCGATCTCGTGCTCGAAGGCCATCACGAGCAGGCGGTCGAGGAGTACCGGAAGGCGGTGGCTGCCGATCCGAAGTTTACCGACGCGCTGCACGGACTGAGCCGCGCTTTGCAGGATCTGCAACGCTTCGACGAAGCCATCGAAGTCTCGAAACAAATCTCAGAAATCGATCCCGACGATATCCTCGCCCATACCAGCCTTTCGATCCTCTATCAGAAAAAGGGAATGGTCCCCGAAGCCGAAGCCGAAGGAAACAAGGCGCGGATTCTGGGATGGAAGCAGCACTTGAAGAAGGGCGGGACTGGCACCTAACCTTTGTGGGGTGTTCGCGCTCTTTGACCTCCGTGGGATGTTCGCGCTCTTTGACCTTGTCCCGCCCGCTGTTTATCAGTTAGTACCCCCA
>Ga0302281_10004020_pt1 | contig 10071 bp, 12 predicted proteins | sample III_Fen_E1_2_FD_198762 | JGI IMG/M metagenome (GOLD analysis project Ga0302281, IMG submission 198762) | Peat permafrost microbial communities from Stordalen Mire near Abisko, Sweden - III_Fen_E1_2 | ecosystem: Environmental > Terrestrial > Soil > Wetlands > Permafrost | place: Sweden: Abisko...
CACCTGTCATAACCCATACTTCAAAGCCTTCTATGAGAAACTAAAAGCCGCTGGCAAAAAGCCCAAAGTTGCATTGGTGGCTATTATGCGAAAGCTCATCGTCATCCTCAACGCCATGGTGCGGGATGATAAGACTTGGCTGCACGATCCGATTCCGGTAGGCTGACTTACATTGCCACTAAAAATACCTCTCTGCGATTTCGCACCGTCATCAGGGTGCGTACTTAGCCGTGAGATTTTTCAGTTCCTTGATAATTTGCACGATATTGCCTTCATCCCCTCGGATATTCGTGCCGAAAATGATCTGCAGCACTTCAATATGTTTTTCAACGACGGTAATGTGCCCGGGATTTTTCGGCTGGATTTTTTGCCGGCAGAATAAATACAACATATACGCCACTTCCGATGCCCGCGTATAGCCAAACGTGCCGCCGCGCGAGCTGATGACCAGCGCCACTTCGGTCATTTCATTTACAATCGGAGTTGTATTTGCTTCCGTTTCAAGCGCCTTGCGCAGCGATTTTAGTTCCTTCAAATCGTCTTTGATCCATTGCAGCGATTCGCTCCCAGCTTTTTCCAGCGCCGTCTGCGCATTCGCCAGCACGCCCGGCGTAATAATGGATTCAAGGGCGATATTATGCCCGAGTTTATGTTTCAGCGTAAAATCCGGCATCCATACTTTCGTGCCGGAATCGGCATTGATCGTTCGCGCCGTGTCCCAAGGCTTACGCTGCGGCACAATAGGCTTTTTACGGCGGTCGTTCTCGGGTGGGTTTTCTTGCCTATGCCTGCGGTCGGGACCGACAAATTGTTTTCCTACCACGAAATAGCGCGGAAATTCGACGATACGTTCCAGCCGGTCGTAAATCATCTGCGCCGAGAACGGCTTCACTACATATTCATGAATGCCGTTATCGCGCGCCGTCAGCACGTCGGATTGCTCCATCCGGCCAGTCAGCATGATCACCGGCATCGTCGGATTGGGCGAATCCGGATCGCGGCGGATATGGTTAATGAGCGCGATGCCATCCATATCCTTAAGTTTCCAATCGGTAATCAGGAAATCAAATTCGCCGGTTTTAACCAGGGCGAGCGCCTTCGCGCCGCTGCCAGTAATGTGAATATCGGAAAACCCCATCCCCTTGAGCATTTGCTTGGAAACGGTGGCAAGTTGCTGGTCGGAATCGGCGATAAGAACCCGAAATTTTTCCAATGGTGAGGTCATACTATAATCTCATTACCGATTGATTAATCTGATATTTACCATAAGATGTATTGTCCATGTCACTTGATTTTCTTAAGAAAATGTTATTTCGCTAGCTGACCTACCGTAATCCATTGTTTATATTTTGCCTGATCGCAATAAAACGCCCGTAGCACCATCAGAGCGATTGATAAATTCGACACCCGCTGCTTCCAGTGATTTCCGCACTTTCATGAGCGTACTGGTTCTACTGTCCGCCCGCTGGGTCTCTAGCTTTAATATCGCCGTTTCCGACAATAATGATTTATCTGCCAGATCCAGTTGAGACCAACCTAGCAATGCCCGTGCAGCGCGTATCTGTGAGCCAGTAATCATTTTGCTCACAAATCCTGAAACACTATAATACGCAATAATAGAACTGTAAAACCATTTTATTAAATGGTAAAACAGTGTATATCATGCCTTTTAGGGGTGTGACCACCTGTCATTGAAGAGCATTGCCAGTGCCACGCTTTTCTCTTGACTAACAAGACAGTCGCTCCCCTGCCACCAGCATGGACGCTGGTGCTTGTCCTGTCAAACGCAGCGAAGGGGTGTATGGAAATGGACTTAGTAAGTATTATAATTGTTTCTTTTGTATTTTATTCGGCCTTCTTCATTATCCCGTATTATGCCCTGCGCTATTACTTCGATAAAAAACATCGTTGTTTTTATTACGACGATGATGCGAATAGATTTAGCAGCAAACTTGAGTGGGACTGGCCTTTTGGTTCATCACAAGAATGTTTCCTATCGGACGATAAGGAAAACAAACGTCTAAGCCTCAGAATAGCAGCATATATAGGTGTCACATTCTTTTTCTTTCATGACGCTATTTTTGCATCCACTGGTGCTCTGATAGATCGTCTTCCATTTACCGCTTTAATTAACACCGTTCAACACGGATTGGTTGCTAATTTAGAAGGATTTCTGGCTATTTTCTTTTATGGAGCTTGGATATTTTTTACTTTCAGTTTGTTAGAAAAAACAAGAAATCATCTACACTATTTAGACCAGTTACGAAACGAGTTTGAACAAGACAAGAAAAAATTCATAAAAGATAAGAGAGCGTACTTTTATGAATAATAAAGCACACGCAAAAGAAGCCGTGAAGCTGTTGTCGGTTATCATTCGAGGCTTGCTGTTATGGGGTGCAGGCATTATTGCGGCGCTTGATTGGTTCGCCACTGTTTTGTCTTTAACTGGTTCTTTTATCCGTCAAGAATTACCTTTTTGGTTCTGGGAATGCCAACACTGTGAGAGAAATTGGCCGGTCGGTATTCCGGGTAGTGGGCTATTTATTTATCACTACCTGATTTACTATATGACACTGTTTGTATGCCCTTATCTGCTTGTCTGGTACTTCTCTGATGACTATGAAGACAGTCGTCATATAGCTGGCCTGAACTGCCTGAAGATATTCGAGTTCAGAAAAAGCAGAGCATTATTGATTGCCCTTTGGGTAGGCAGCACCATTATTTTATTTCACGATTCCATTTTTGCATGTCTTGGCGGATTTTTTAGCAACTGGCCACTGAGTGATTATACCTCATCGTATTCATCAATAAAACAATGGATAGGAATTGGTATATGGGCACCGTGGGGATTATTAACGCTCTTCTTTATAATGTTCAGGATAGAGGCAAAAGAATACCGCAACAGGGAAACTGAGCAAAAGCGATATGAGGAACAGCAAAGATTTTTTAACGCACATGCACCTGATGATGATATATCTACTGTGACTTAACCTCCTGCACCAATTCCCGTGACCGTTTAATCAGGGCGGCTATGGCCTTCCGCTCCGCCATCGCTTTGGCGGTATAGTTACCATGTTTTAGGGCGTTCCTGCTTCCTTTCGGCGCGCCGGTTGAAGTACCACCGTGCATTCGGCATCGTTGCTTGCCACGTATGGCTGGTGCTTGGCATAATGTCCCTTTACGTGTCCGGGCACAGCACCGGGAGGCGTTGGCGGGGTTGCCGCGTCGGTTGCCATTACGCAGAGTTTTGGGTGCCGATGTCATAACCAATTGCTCAAGTTGTTAGGGGTTATTATTTACTTTTTGCCTCCCCCCTCCCTCCCTTGTGGGGTGACGTTGCCGACAATCGCCTGCCCGCCGGGGTAAACGTAGACATGTTCGACAACCACCTTTTGTTGGCCTTTACCGCGATGGCGACTCAGAGTTTCCGCCAGAGTTGTGAAAGTACGGCAGAGCTTGTTAGCCTGATTCAGTGCCATATCCCGGCCATTATGTGAATCAGTCGCCGCTGCCCTCATGAATGCCTGCATAGCTGCATTATGCACAGTAGTCATTTGTCCAACCAACATCGTTTCTATCGCATCCTGTGGCTCGATACTTTGAAACGCACCCAGTAAGGCATCGGCTACGGCCTGGCTCGGCTGATTTTTGTCAATTGGCTCATTATCTTTATCCCCATAAATATTCCGATAGTCTGAACCTTTTTTTGCTTGGTAAGCCAACAGTTCAAGAAAATCAGGATTGAGGACACCGATGGGCACGAGGGGTTTTGGTTGGTCAGCAACTGGTGGAACGGTGGACATAGTGCCTCCTATCTATTTAGTTGAGTTGCAGGGTGGCATGAAAGGCGCGAGTGGCGGATAGTGCTATATAATGCCAATCTTGAAGAAATAAGTTTATTGGGGTTAAATGCCGACTTTCCGCGATAGATGTGTTGATTGGATATTAAAAAGCTACATACGCCACTCATGCCCCTCGTGCCTCCAGCACCTGCCCGGAAACGGGCTTTAGCTTGATCCCGGCTATCATGCGAGCGCCTGCCGTACCTTTGCAGGTCTGGCCGCCAAGACGCATTATTCGACCTGTAAAATTCTTGCGGTTTAGCTTACGGACTATACCTGCTGCATCAGCCCAAAATGTATATGCTTGGTATAAATCTTTAGACGCAATTTCTGCGCCGGGTTCGACCTCACATAATTCGCCAATGAACTGCGCCACCTGATCGGCTTCAATGCGCCATTCCTGCTTTGCCTGCTTGCAACTTGTCGATTCTGTGAATTTGTTGCGCTTTAGCACCTCGCCAAACGCTTGCAGCGCCATACTGATGATCCCCGGCATCTCTGCCATCAGCTTATCCTTTAGGTATGGGTCAGCATCCTCACCTTCCTTAAAGACGCGGTTGAATTGAATCACTATAGCCCGCCGGAACAGGGCATCGGAAAAATCCCTCGTATGTGGAAGATGATTACTGCCAAACCAACAGGTACTGAAGGGTCGAAAATTGAAAGGGTGTCCAAATTTATGCTCAGCTGTGGTAAGCTCGCCGGATGTAATGGCTTTCAGTTCCGCATCGGCAATTTCTGCGCCTTCCGCAATTTCAGTAACGAGATTAGCGAGTTTCAGGTGCAAATGCGCCCGTTGAAACCGATTATTGAACTGCGAGGGCTGGACGGCGGTAATGTTGTCCATCCCCACCATCACGCGGATAGCGTCAAGTAGTACGCTTTTGCCATTAGCACCGGGACCGATTAAAAGCACAAATTTTTCTAACCGCGCATTGCTTACCAACGTATAGCCAAGCAATTCCAAAATTAAAGTCGCTTTATCCTTGCCGTCAGCATCGCCTTGGAATATTTCCTCAAGGAATTGAACAAAGCGCGGACACTCGGCATTGGAATCGTAGGCATAGGGAATCTGCGTAGTGCGATAATGCTCGCGGCAATGCTTCCGCAATTCCCATACTGCGCCTGTCCAGTGCAATTCACCGTTTGGAAAATTGATGGCATCGCGGTCTCTATCCCATTCATGCTCTTTTGCAAAGATTTCCGTCTTGAGCACATCGGCTACGGCATCCACTAACCCGCGCTTAACAGTATGGCCGATTTGCTCCAGCGCATGCTGCACACATTGTTTTATCTCTCGGTCGACGATTGTCCGCCATACACCAGTATCATGCCAGCGCCAGACATGAGTATCAGTGGCAAGTAGATTCTCTTTGCCGACCTGAAGAATCACTTCACGCGCCAGAATCAAGTGATCCTGACTTGTACTGTTGCTAGCTTTCACCCACTCATAATGCTTTTTACAGGAAGCAAAGGTTTTCTTTATTGTGAGCTGACCGTAGGTATCATCTCCGTGCCTTTCATCCCATTTGTTCCGGTACAACCCAGATTTACGGAACAGCGCGTCTGCCCAGTCTGCGCGGCCAGTCCAGAACGCCAGCATGGAGCATAGCGCCATATCCGCCTCGGATTGAGAGTAATAACCCGCAGTCTGCCACTGCCCTTCCCAAAGTTGACGGAATTTTTCGCCGTTTGCAGAGGTACGCGCCTTTTCCAATAGCACATCATCAGAAACAGGAAATGCCCCACCCTTGCATGCTGGTGCATGAGCGCCATCTTCCTGCGTAGCAGCAGCCTCACTAAAAACCTCATGATGATACGCCTCAAGCTCCGACTGGCATTCACGTATATCTGTAAATCCAGCCAGCGCCCGGCCAGTGAATGTAAAATAACGCCCGGCATCGTACATCTCTATGCTACCATCTTTCCTCCGTCCGGGCGGTAATTTTCCTTTGATAATGATATGAAGTCCGGTCTGGCTGGGAGACAACTCTGTGTAGCTGCCAAAGCGCGGTATTATCGCGCCCACAAAACCTTCGGTAATGCACTTTTGTTGTGGATCGAAACATTTATCAAGATCAATGCCGCAATAGGAATCGTTTTCAGTGAATACAAAACCTAACCCTAAGCTGGCGTCTGATTTGCATCTTGCCTCTGCTTCACCGATATTCCCCCAGGTCGCCGGATTATCAACAGCGGCAGCGCCGCCGGTTTTAGGATTAACCGGCACCTTGCGTGGTTTTTTCTGGCCTTTAAGCGGAGGCATATATTTCCAGTTTATCCATTGCGGAAGCTGGCGTAGCTCCGCCGGTATCGCATCAAATCGAGGGGGCAACATATCCGGGAGCTTGCCTAGCAGCATGGCCGGTGTTTCGTTAGCAGGAATTGACAGTAATGCCCGATTGCTGGACAGTGGAATATTTCGTAGATATTCCGGCATAGGGGAAAATACATAAGGGAGAACAGGTGTTGACGTCATGCTTTTATATACCCTAATGCAAAAAACCGTGTTCTTAGCTCCCTGCATTTAGGGTACATATCATCAATCGTTGTGATTAACTCAGTAGTACCCTCATTACCCGTGCTTATTCCAATATGCTCCCGGTAGGTATCTAAAACCATATACATAAATCGCTTGGTATCTGCCTCAGCTCTAGTAGAAAAAATACCTACAGCATAGACTTCAGCAATTGAACGGATGCAATTTTCACATACCCCTTCAGGGTAGAGCGGTGGCAATTTTATAATCAGCTTATCATGATTGCAAACCGGGCAATGTCCGGGTACACCTTTTCTTTCTTGTAATAGCTTTGCAAATGCCAGCAATTTTTTCGGATCATCATGTGGTGGCATGCCTACACCTCGGCGCTGACAGTGCGACATTGCAGGAAGTGCTCGACGGCGGATCGCCGGTAACGCACCAGACGGCCAATTTTGATATATTCCAATTCAGGATAACGTTTGGTTGATCGCCATACTTCCAAGGTATGCGGGGTTTTCAGGCCAAGGCAGTTAGCGGTCTGTTCACTTGTGAGTAGGTCATCAGCCAGTGAGAGGGTGGAAGCAGTAGAGATAGGCATAAACAGCATCCTTTAGTTGGGTTGAGGATGACTTAATATTATGCACCGATAGCGGTGCGTCAACTATAACATTATGATTTATATAATAAAAATATTATTTGAGTCTCAAATGAGATGCAAATAAGATTCCGCTACCTATGCAATAGTGATTGCGCTATACTATTTATGTAGTCTAGAGGTGAGAACAGCTTCCTCACGCACCACGTAAGTGGTAACTAACCGGCAACGGCCAAGAGATGCGGAATTTAGCACCCGCCTAGACTTCAACAAAAGGCATCCTTCGGGGTGCCTTTTTATTGATGTGGTTTAAGGTGGCCTTTCCGCAAGCGGCGCTTTAGCGTGTGGTGCGTGATTGTATAGGATGATTGCACCGGATAATCCCCATGTTCGTCTGGTATGGCACTGACAGCCACCAGTACAACCATATCACTGACATACTTAACCAGTTCAAAATTATCTCGGTGATGTGGTGCCTGCCCAATATAGTCGGGCGTTGCGATCACAGTTTCAATGGACGCAATGCACAAAGTATAATCATTCGGATGACGCTCCTGCATGTGTTGAATCGCCTTCTCACTGAGGTGGACGGTATCGTGCCCCAACTTGAGCGATAGTGTCCTATTGATTGCCTGATAGGGCAGGTGGCAGATATGTCTAGCGTGGTGCGGCATAGGTTGTCATTGGTAGCAGGGTATGCTGCAAAAGCAATGTAGCTAGGCTTACCCAGCCGCTTTTTTTGCCTTCGACATAACCCTTTCTGCATCTTCCACTATTTCCTCTACTCGCGGCAGTATCTCCACTGCTTCGCGGGTTTCCAGAATGGCTTTTGATAGCGTACCCTTTACCTTGGGGGTAATTTTTTCTTTGGTTGCGTAATCTATCAAATGCTGCGCCAGCGAATTGCCTTTATCGCTAGCTTGAAAGCCTGAGGGCTTGAATTTATGAAGGCATACGCCAACAATCCATAATAGCGTTTCTCTCTCTACTTGCGGTGTTTGACTTTTTTGGAGTAGTGGTGCGGTATTTGATGCTTCCTGCATAGATTTTTCTCCGTCATCATTGTCATCATTACTACCGGATAAGCTGGCAACCCAAATAGATACCCCACGCGCATCAAAATATAATTGGATATAGGCGTTCAATCCGCGTTTTGGCTTAACTTCGCCAGTTTCCCAATTGATTATACCGCCATTAAATTCGCTTCTCGGTATCCACGAATTTGTTATTAGTGGTCGCAGAAATCCTGAATAAAAAGCATTTTGTACATGGCTTTTCGCCTCTGCTTCAGGGCAGGTATAGCAGTTCACTACCTCTGATATTATCTGTGGCAATGTGTATTGTGATGGTTTTAGTTGGGGTTTTGAACTCATACTTTTTTCCTTATCTGCATCTGCACAATTTCCGCCGCTGGTGTCATGCCAGCCGCGCCGAATATCGCAGTTACCGCCTTATTACGGGCTTCCTTCACCGGGTCTTGCTGCAAGCGGGAATAGATAGCGGTGGCAGACGGCGATTTATGATTAAGCTGCCGTCCGATGATGACGCTGGTTGCGCCGGTGCCAGCCATCCAACTGCCAAGCGTGCGCCGCAGGTCATGGATACGCAAGTCCTGCAAGCCTACGTTTTCAATCTCCAATTCCAGTTTCGTCGCCTTTTCCCGGTGTTCCGCTAGCGCCTTTTCCAATGTGCCATTGGCTTTATCCTTGGCTTGCTGCACGCGCTCCGGCTTCCAGTCCTCAGCTTCGGCAATCATGCCGATCAACTGGAATATTTCGGCGCGTGCCAGTATGCGCTCCCAGCCCTTGCGCGGCGCGGTCATATGGCCGGTCTTACCCTCGCCGGGGAATACCCAAGGACTGATTTTTTGTTCCCTGCGCTTTCCCTTAACAGAGGGTTCATCGTTTTTGTGTGCCTCAGCCTCAGCTTTGGCCCGCTCTTTAGCCTTGGCCTTTCGGTTTTCTAGTATCCGCACCATTACGCCCTGGCTGTCATCAAGTGATATAACTTGCGGTTCGCCGTTTTTGGTTTCCGGTATGCGCCATTCCTTGCGTTCAAAGCTGATTTCATCCCAGCGCATTGCCAGCAGGTTTGCACGCCGGACGCCAGTCAATAGCAGTAACATGAAATAATCCTGTATCTGCTCGCTCGGCTCATAGCTCATAGCCTCGAAAAATACCGGCAATTCGTCGGATTGGATAAAGCGGTCACGGGATTTCTCAGGAAACTTACGGATACCAATCGTGGGGTTCGCCTTATCCCATAATCCCCATTCAGTTGCCCGTCCAAATACGCTGCTTATTAACGCCAGTACACGGTTAGAGCCTGTAGGGTGTTCCTTTCCAAGCGTTGTGTGCAGGGTGGCAATATCGGTTTTAGTGATGCGCGATAGCTTCCGGCTGTTGATTTTCGAGTATCCCTCAATATGCCGCTTGTAATTGCCTACATCTTCCTGCCAGCTTTTTTTATGTGGTTTTGCCCACCGTTCCAGATAGATGTTGAATAGCTCCCCGAACGTCATTTCCGCCTTTTCGGCGCGTATGGCATTGTTCGGGTTTTCCTTATTGGCAATCGCCCCATTAATAATGTCGGCTTTTTCGCGTGCCTTTTCAACGGACATATCCGGGAAACGCCCCAGCGTAATCCGCTCCGGCTTTCCTTCCGCCTTTACCCAGCGGAACATATTGAACGTTTTGACACCGTTGCTGGTTACGCGCAGTTGTAGGCCTTTCGTCTTGCTATCGTGGTATATGGCGCGTGTGTCTTCCATAGGCAGGGGAAGCGCCTCCAATGCGATCTTGGTAAAGTTAAGAGTGTTTTTCGCCATGCTTTCCTCCCTCTGGGGTTATGCCGGGGTTAGGAATTAGGTGCATTTTCGATAAGTATTGACTAGCCCCGTTAAGGTAGTTATAGGTCTAACCTATAGTTCTGTAAAGTATTATTGAGTTTGATTATTTTGTGTATAACAGCGGGCGCTTAGATTGTGATTCTGGATGTCGCCGGTTCGACCCCGGTCACTCGCCCCATTTTCTGCAGGGCTAAAAATATGACCCAGAATTATTGGCTCCTGAAATCAGAGCCATCCGCATGGTCGTGGGATCAACAGGTGGCGTGTGGCATCAAGGGCACGCATTGGAGCGGGGTGAGGAATC
>Ga0302281_10004028_pt1 | contig 10058 bp, 3 predicted proteins | sample III_Fen_E1_2_FD_198762 | JGI IMG/M metagenome (GOLD analysis project Ga0302281, IMG submission 198762) | Peat permafrost microbial communities from Stordalen Mire near Abisko, Sweden - III_Fen_E1_2 | ecosystem: Environmental > Terrestrial > Soil > Wetlands > Permafrost | place: Sweden: Abisko...
TTTTGGTAACATACCTTATGGCCAATCGCCCGATGGCTCCTTAATGCAAGCCTCTAATGGTTTACTTTACGGCACCACAGATGATGAAGGAGGTACCTATAGCGAAGGCACTATTTTTAGTTTCGACCCAACCTCCAATACCTATACTGACCTGCATTCATTTGGCAGCGGACTTGATGGCACACAACCCCTGGCCGACCTTGTGGAAGCTAACGGGGCGTTATACGGGCTAACCAACAGTGGCGGAATTTATAGCGCCGGTATTATGTTCAGTTACAATATAACTACCACAGCTTATACTGATATTCATGATTTTGGCGGTGGCACCGACGGATTAGCTCCTTATTTTAATTCTCTTATACTGGGCACTGATACTGCACTATATGGAATGGTGCCTTATGGTGGCGTTTACGATTCAGGTATGATATTCAGATATGATTTGACCACAACCGCCTATAGCGATATACATGATTTTACAGGCAATTACGGCGATTATCCGTTTGGAAATTTATATGAGGTAGATACCGTGTCGGCCATCAATGTGTCTCCATCTGCTTCTATATGCAATGGGTCCAGTACGGTGCTTACTGCCATTGGCGGTGGCAGCGGTACCTATACGTGGCAACCATCCACAGGGTTAAATACTACTACCGGCAGCAGTGTAATTGCCAGTCCCAGCGTTACCACTACCTATACAGTGACCACTAAAACAGGAAGCAACACGCTATCCGCTACCGATGTGGTAACCGTTTTATCAGCCCCTAACAAACCCAGCATCACCATATCTAAAACCGGCGATTCGCTTGTTTCAAGCGCCGGCAGTTATAACCAATGGTATTTTAACGGGCAACCCATCACCGATTCAACCCGCCAGGTACTGGTAATTAAAGGGCATTCTAAAGGGTTATTCAGTGTAACCGTTACCAATCCGGCTAACGGGTGCGGCACCTCGTCAGATTCTACCACAAGCATCAACCAGTTATCATTATCGGATGATCAGTTATCAATTTATCCTAACCCAACCAATAGTGCGGTATTTGTAAAAATAAACGCTGCGGCATTAAATATTAATAACTGGAGTTTAGAACTTAAAGATGTATTAGGGCGCACCTTGTACACCCGGTCATCATTAAGTTACAGCAATACTATTGACCTGTCTAACTTACCTGATGGCCTTTATTTTATTGCAGTGGCAACTACTACCGGGCGCACCGTATTTAAAGTGGTGAAACAGAATTAAAACCAACGCTGCATTATTATAAAAAACTATCACACACCTATGTGATTTTGGTACCTTAAAATTGGAATTACCTGGCAAGTTTTGTAGCTTTATTGCTTGCTTTACACACATTTATTTAATTAAACTGATGTCATGAAAAAAATAGTTACACTTTTAGTTTTTATTGGATTATGCAGCATTTGCCGGGCACAATGGACCAACCTGAACGCGCCTGTGATACAAAATCGCGCGCACTTTTACGCAGTTGGAGTAGGCGATACCGGCTATATTATATCCGGTGGCGGCGCCGGCGGGTATTGGTCTAATGCCGATATTTTTACACCCTCCAATGCACAATGGTCGGCCTTGGTCAATTATCCCGGCGGCTACAATAACGGCACTAACGGATTTGTGATCGGCGATACCTTATATGCCGGAACGGGTGCACAAGGCGGTTATGTTTACAGCAATACATTTACTGAATACAATGTACATACTCAGCAATGGACCGGCAAGACTACCAGTTATAACTACCAGGGCAGATGCTCGGCTGTTTGCTTTACTATTGGCGATACCGGTTACACCGGCGGCGGGCTTAATTCAGGTTATCCTACTAATAACTACTCAAATAATAACCCGGTTAACGATTTTTGGAGATACGTACCGGCCACAGGCGTGTGGGATACTATACCTCATTGCCCGGCAAGAGGTGTAGGTTGTAATGCCGTAGCATTTGTTTTAAACGGTAAAGCTTATGTTGGTACAGGTGGTATTCAAGATGCACCGGGTTCTCAAACTTTTGATCCTGTAGCCGATTTTTGGTGCTATAACCCTGCTACCAACGAATGGGATTCTATTACACCTTTTGGCGGCGGCGTAAGAATGAGCGCTATTGCTTTTGTGACTTGCGGCCATGCTTATGTGGGCACAGGTTGTACTGATGGCGGGCAATCAGTTTTAGTAAATGATATTTGGGCTTTTGACCCGAATGGTGGCGCTATTGGCGCACACGGGCCTATGGGCAGCTGGACGAGGGTAAGTGATTTTTCAGGCCCTCCGCGTCAAAACGCAGGTTGTTTTGTTATTGGTACACACGCTTATATTATGTGCGGGTCCTCATCAGGGTTTTCTATAACTTATGATGATATATGGAAATACACCCCCACACCGGCATTTTACGGAGATACCTTGGTTTGCTCCGGCCAGCAGGTACAATTTACAGATACCTCCTTGTTTTTTCCTGACTACTGGTCATGGAATTTTAACGGAGGTACCGCTGTAGACAGTACCGCACAAAATCCTTTAGTAACATTTAATAAATCCGGTACCTATTCGGTAACACTTACTGCCTGGAACGATTGTGATACCGGAAGTACTACCTATACCAGTTATGTTTCCGTAAATCCGGGTGCCGTTAAACCGGTCTTTCCAAAGGATACGGCATTTTGCGGTAAATTCAATTTAACACTTGTAGGGGGACAAACACAATCAGGTGTAACGTATTTATGGCCAACTACAGGAGATACCTCCAGTAGCATTACGGTAAGTTCATTTGGAAATTACTGGGTAAATATAACTACAGGCTGCGGCACTATCACCTCTGATACGGTTACTGTAAAAGGCGATACTAATGCTGTGTTAATAGTTAATCCGCAAACCACATTTGTTTGTGCGGGCCAGGGTGTTAACCTGGTAATAAGCGGGGGTGGTTCTAATTTTGTATGGAGCCCAAGCGCAGGGTTAAGTGCTACCAGCGGCGATAGTGTGTTGGCCAGCCCTACTGCTACGGTAACTTATAATGTGTATGGCCTCGATTCTGCCGGTTGCCCCGCCAGCGACAGTGGCATTATTGTAACTGTAATACCCTCACTTAATAAACCAACTATTACTGTGTCAGCTAATGGCGATACTCTTATTTCAAGTGCCGGCAGTTATAACCAATGGTTCTTTGATAACCAGCCTATACAAAATGCCACCGGCAAGGTATTAGTAATCACGGGCCATCAACGTGGGTATTACTATGTGGTGGTAACCAATCCGGCTAACGGGTGCACCACTACATCCGATTCTACCACAAGCATAAATGAGTTATCGGTCATCAGTAATCAATTATCTGTTTATCCAAATCCGTTTAACAATAACATTACGGTTAAAATAAACTCATCGGCACAACAGGTTAATGAATGGAGTTTGCAGTTAACTGATGTATTGGGCAGAACGGTATACTATCAACCCTCATTAAATTATAGTAATGATATTGATTTATCTGATTTGCCAAGCGGTATGTATTTTATTACCGTGTTAAATAAAACGGCAAGGGCTGTGTTACCGGTGGTGAAACAGAATTAAAAAACTAATTTCAACTGTCTTCAAATCCCCTCACCAATTAATGAGGGGATTTTTTATTGCCTTATATTAGCCGCATAAATATGTGATATTGATCTTAAAATCTGTTGCACTTATATTAATAGCTGAGTAGTTTTTGTAACTTTATGCCACAGATATTAACCACAACACACCTATGAAAAAAATTATACTATTAGCCGTTTTAAGCGCTTTAGTTCCATGCCTCCATGCACAAACTATTATTAACACCTTTGCAGGTAATGGCGCAGCCACTTCTACCGGCGATGGCGGTATTGCCACAGCAGCCTCACTTAATTACTTGTTTGCAGGTTGTGTAGATGATTCGGGCAATGTGTATATAACCGATGTATTTAGCAACCGTATTCGCAAAGTAAATGCCTACACCGGTATAATTTCAACAGTTGCAGGTAATGGCACCAGCGGGTATACCGGCGATGGCTTATTGGCCACTAATGCCGAGTTAAATGAGCCCGAGGGTATAGCCGTAGATACAGCCGGAAATCTTTATATAGGAGACAGCTATAATCACGTGGTTAGGAAAGTAACTAAATCTACCGGCATAATTACAACTATTGCGGGTAACGGGTCATCCGGCTCAAGTGGCGATGGCGGCCAGGCTACCTCGGCTACATTTGATATTATTATTGGAGTTGCAGTGGATGATTCAGGTAATGTATACATCGCCAATCATTACAACGCCCATATACGCAAAGTAACTGCTGCCACCGGCATTATTACAACCATAGCGGGCGGAGGGGCAAATGCCGGAACAGATGGTGTTGGAGACGGAGGGCCTGCCACCGGGGCTTCGCTTAACCAACCGGATGGTGTGGCTGTGGATGGCAGCGGTAACGTTTACATTGCCGACCAATGGCATCACATAGTTAGAAAGGTAACTAAAACCACAGGCATTATTACCTGTATTGCAGGTACTGCCAATGTAAGTGGATATACGGGTGATAATGGGCAAGGCACCGCTGCCGAATTAGATGTGTGTTCAGGAGTTGCTGTTGACGCTGCAGGAAACGTGTTTATTGCTGATACTTATAATAATGTGATACGGGAAGTAACCAAATCTACAGGTATAATTACCACTATTGCCGGTAACGGATATGACCAAAACACAGGAAATGGCGCCTATGCCGGTGACGGCGGCCCGGCTACTGCGGCTGAACTTAACCTGCCTAACGGGGTAGCCGTAGATGCTTGCGATAATGTATTTTCATTTGAAAGTGATAACCGGGCCCGGTTGATCTATGTGCCCGACTCTGTTAAAGTAACTCCGGATTTAGCCTCAACCTGCGGCGGCAGTAATACTAAACTTAAAGCCTCAGGCGCAAATGTTTATGCATGGTCACCTTCAACCGGACTTAGCGCCACTTCGGGAGATTCTGTCATCGCAAATCCTACTGTGGCTACTACCTATTACGTAACCGGTGTAAGCAGTTGCTCGGGTTGGTTAACTATAGTACCCGATTCAGCTGTGTTTACCATTGGCGGTTCGCTTTCCATTAGCGTTACTCCCGATTCACCATCCGTTTGCAACGGGCAAACTATTACGCTCAAAGCTTCAGGCGGCACCACCTACCAATGGGTGGGCACAAGTGATGCGACAGATAGTATTAATGTGCATCCTGCAAAAGATACCACCTACCAGCTAATGGCAAGCAATGGTGGTTGCAGCAAAGACACGCTTATTGCCGTAAAAGTTAATACCCCAAAACCCCTCTCCTCTCAAAGTCAAAATGTGTGCAGCGGTTCCAGTGTAATACTTACCGTGCCCGTTTCAGGCAGCAATTATGTATGGAGCCCTGACAGTACACTTAACACATATACCGGTGATACGGTGATTGCCAGCCCCACCTCAAACATTATTTATACGGTAACAGGCTTAGATTCGTTAGGCTGCATGGTATCTACCAATGACACCGTGAACATTATTTATGGCCCCAACAAGCCAACTATTACCATATCGGTAACCGGCGATTCACTTATTTCCAGCGCCGGCAGTTATAACCAATGGTATTTTAATGGTTCGCCTATTAATAACGCCACCGGGCAGGTATTGGTAATTACAGGACACCCGCATGGCTATTATAAAGTGGTAGTTACTAACCCGGCAAACGGGTGCGGCACCACTTCCGATTCTACTACAAGCATTCATCAGTTATCGGTGATCAATAGTCAATTATCAATTTATCCTAATCCCACTAATGGCGCTGTATTTATAAAAATAAATTCAGCCGCCTCAAATGTGAACGAATGGAGTTTGCAGTTAACTGATGTGTTGGGCAGAACAGTCTTCACCAACCCCTCATTAGGTTATAGTAATGAGCTCGATCTGTCAAACTTACCCGCCGGCGTTTATTTTATTACTGTAAAAAATAACACAGCAAGCGCTGTGTATAAGATAGTTAAACAGAATTAAAAAAATAATCTAAAATTTATTCAAATCCCCTCTGCAATTGGCGGGGGGATTTTTTATTATTGAATTACATTTCCATAAAATAACTTCACATTTTACTATGCTATTTTGTAATTTTATAACCCTTAATCAACTCACCATCACATGAAAAAAATAGTTTACCAAAAAATAGTAGTTGTTTTGTTATTGCTTTTAATTGGCAAAACCACATGGGCGCAATGGTCAAAAGTAAGTCCCGCCGGCGCTGTGGGCAGATTCAGGCAATCCGTATTTGTGATTGGTGATACCGCTTACATGGGCAACGGGCATACACCGGGTTATACCACAACCTGGACAGGCTATACCCAAAATGGTAACACTTGGGTAAACGAACCTACTTACCCCGGTGGTGGCGGCGACCAGGGCTATTTTTTTTCTATTAATGACACGGGTTATGTGGGCGCAGGGGCAAACCCCGGCTGGAACACCGATTCATATTCATATACTCCTGCCACAGGGTGGAGCTATAAGGGAACTCCGCCCGGGGGAACAAGAATATTCGGAGTAGGGTTTTCTATCGGGCATTATGGCTATATGGGTACAGGCATCAATAGTTCAAATGCTGTGCTCAGCGATCTTTGGCAATATGATTCCTACACCAATAGCTGGACGCAAAAAATGTCGCTTCCTGTACCAAGAGGCGGCGGGGTGGCTTTTTCTGCTAATGGCAAAGGCTATATTGGCCTGGGTTACGCCAGCAATACTACCAGCAATGCGGTGCTTAATGATATGTATCAATACGACCCGGGCAGTAACTCCTGGACCACTATGGCGCCTATGCCTCCTTTTGGCGAAGCTGAACCTGCCTATTTTGTATTATGCGGTAAATTATTTGTAGTATCAGGATTAACGGCACATAATAACACGGTGGCTACTAATCAAACCTGGATGTTTGATCCGTCAAACGGCCCTACCGGCACCTGGACGAGATTGCCTGATTTTCCGGGAACACCGGGTTATTCACCGCAGGGATTTGCCATGGGTGATACAGGATTTGTTTTTGGTGGCGATAGCCTTCCCGTTCAAATTGCTTTAGCACAAATGTGGCGCTATGTGCCTTTTTTATCACTAACCTTAGCTAATGTGTCTGATACCGTAGTGTGCCCCGGCACAGCGGTTACACTTAATGCGGCAGGGGGCGCTACCTACACCTGGAGCACCGGCACTGTTAACGGCAGCGCCAATGATACCACCAGCAGCATTACTGTTACCCCAACGGTAACTACTACGTATTACTATACAGCCACCGGCAATGCCTGTTTAACCACCTCCGATTCCCTGGTGGTTAAAGTTAACCTGTCGCGCCCGTTAACTGTTTCTCCTCAATCACCTAAAATTTGCAATGGCAGTGGCATTGCACTTAATGTGCCTGTGAGCGGTACCAACTATAACTGGAGCCCTGCTGCCGGGTTAAGCGCCACTACCGGCGCTACCGTTACAGCCAATCCCACAGCCACCACCATTTACACGGTAACCGGAAATGATTCTTTGGGCTGCCCTGCACAAGGCACCGATACGGTGTTTGTAGGCAGCTTACAAAATGTAAGTATTTTACCCGATTCGCCGGCGGTGTGTAACGGGCAAAGTATTACACTTAAGGCTTCTGTTTCCGGCAGCCCTACTTATAATTGGGTAGGCACGGGTGGTGATGTGAGTGATAGCCTGAATATACATCCCATAAAAGATACCACTTATGAATTAATAATAAACAGCGGAGCGTGTAGCTTAGACACTATTATTGCTGTTAAAGTAAATACCCCTGCACCATTATACATTCAACCGCAGTCGCCATTTGTGTGCAGCGGGCTGCCGGTTACACTTTCTGTGCCGGTATCAGGTAGTAATTATACCTGGACCCCCGCCACAGGATTAAATAGTACTACCGGTGACAGCGTGGTTATAGTTAACCCCACAGCTACGGCTACCTATATTGTGAACGGGCTGGATTCTTTGGGTTGTGCCGTATCGGATACTGATATCATTACGGTGATACCTGCCCCTAATAAACCAACAATTACCGTATCGGTAACGGGTGATACGCTGACCTCGAGCGCCGGCAGTTACAACCAGTGGAACTTTAACGGGCAAGCCATCAACGACTCTACCCGTAAAATTTTAATAATTAAAGGACACGCCAGGGGTTATTACACCGTAACGGTAACCAACCCCGCCAATGGATGTACCACCACGTCTGATTCTACCACAAGCATCAACCAGTTAGCTATGCTCCGCGATGAATTATCAATTTATCCCAACCCGTTTAGTAATACCATTTATGTCAGAATAAATTCATCGGCGCCAAATATTAGTGAATGGAGTTTGCAGTTAACCGATGTATTGGGCAGAACACTCTATACCAACCCCTCATTAAGTTACAGCAACCAGATAAACTTGTCGAACTTACCAAGCGGTGTGTATTTTATTTCGATTATTAACAGTACAGCAAAAGCAGTGTGGCCGGTGGTTAAACAGAACTAAGCGCTGTAAGTATATCTCTATCCAATCCCTTCACCAACCCGTGAAGGGATTTTTTATTTTCATTACCAATTACCCCGCTTATTTTTTACCTTTAAACTGTTAAAAAACCAATATGAAAAAATTAATTACACTCGTATTTTTTATTTTATTATGCGAATGGTGCGTGGCACAAAGCTGGGTGGAGATACCTAATAATCCGGCTACCAAATCCGGGCGAACACGTAACAGGGGTTTCGCTATTAATGGCACCGGCTATGTGATGGGTGGCAGCGATGATTATAATTATTATGGCTCAGAAGCATGGGCCTATGATACCACTACTAAAAGCTGGTCGGCCATTGCCGCCTATCCTGATGTGAATGGTGATGACGGCAAGTCGGCAGTAGCTGTGGATTCTTTGGGTTATGAAGGCATCGGCGGTGGTTCAACCCTTGGGGTTTGGGTAAATACGTGGTATTCATATAGTCAAACTCAAAATAAATGGACGGCGCTTGCCCCGTTTCCGGGGCCGGCAAGAGGCTATGCCGCTACCTTTACTATTGGTGGTGAAATTTATATAGCCGGCGGTATGAACGGCAACAATAACCACGGCACCTTTGATTTTTATAAATACACTCCATCTACCAACAGTTGGAGAAGGCTGGCCGATTGCCCGGCAACAGGGGTTAATTTTGCCTCTGTAGCTTTTGCTATTAACGGGAAAGGCTATGTGTGCACGGGCGCGTTCATAGATAGCACCAACGGCGCCATGACTGCACAGAACAGCGTTTGGGAATACGACCCCACTGACAGCACATGGACACAAAAAAATAATTTTCCGGCAGCGGCGCGCATAGAAGCCATGGGATGGGCTACCTGCAACAGAGGCTATTTAGGAGGGGGATACACCACTCACAGCCCGCAAACATTAGACAGTGATTTTTACGAATACAACCCCGCTACTGATACCTGGAAACAAATTGCCAACTACGGGGGCGGCAACTTAAATGGCGCCGCTACTTTTGTAATCGGGAAAACCGGTTACGTTATCGGTGGGCAACGCGACAGCGCCAACTATCAACAGGCACGTGGTTATGTTTGGACGAATGATGACTGGACCTATACTAAACTGGATACACCCGCCTTTACCTCATCAGCAATTAATACCTGCGCCGGCAACTCTATTTCATTTACCGATACTTCCGATTACAGCCCCACCAGCTGGAGCTGGAATTTTCCGGGTGGCACACCTGATACTTCCACTTCACAAAACCCTGTAATAACTTATGATACTGCCGGCACATATAGTGTTATACTTACTGCCTGGAACGGTTGCGACAGCGCCACCAAACTATTTACTAATTATATTTCTATTAACGCCGCCCCTGTTAAACCTGTTTTTCCAAAAGACACTTCGTTCTGTGGTAATTTTAGCTTAACACTTAATTCAGGCTCTACAGGATTTAATTATTTGTGGTCGAACGGTGACACGGCGCATTACATTACAGTAAATGCTTTGGGACAATATTGGGTAAGCGTATCCGGCAGTTG
>Ga0302281_10004029_pt1 | contig 10057 bp, 9 predicted proteins | sample III_Fen_E1_2_FD_198762 | JGI IMG/M metagenome (GOLD analysis project Ga0302281, IMG submission 198762) | Peat permafrost microbial communities from Stordalen Mire near Abisko, Sweden - III_Fen_E1_2 | ecosystem: Environmental > Terrestrial > Soil > Wetlands > Permafrost | place: Sweden: Abisko...
ACGGTCCGGTGTTTAAAAAAAAATGCATGGTTAAAATGGCTTGAATTCAAGTGAAAAGAGTTGAAATCAGGCAGTTACGGCGGCGAGCGGGACGCCAGCAGAAAGTATGAAGTATGAAGTATGAAGTATGAAGTATGAAGTATGAAGTATGAAGTATGAAGTATGAAGTATGAAGTATGAAGGGGAAGCCGGGCAAGCCCGCTAACGGCAACTGGGGATTCTCCAGGCAGAACGTCAAGGAGAGGGCCGACCAAGGCAGTCGTCACGGACTCGGGGATTTCCGGATGATTCATATTATTTTAGGTTTTTTGATTTCAGCATACACCCGGATGGGAAATATGCACGTTAGCGGGAAACACGAAAAAAAGTGTAGAAATTGGATGACGATTTCGGAAAGAAGGCGAGGAAAAGGGACCGAGGCGGCAAATTTAAGATGGCGGAAAACTGGTGTGGCCGAGGAGTGGATTGCCAGCGACGACGGCACTTCTCATCCCTGCGATCGATGTTCCGTTCGAGCTCTTACGGTTCATTTCCGGGCTCCCCTCCGCGTCTCCGCGGGAAATCTTTCCGGTCCTTTACTTCGTGTACAGTCCCGCGAAGTCTCCCAATTCCTGTTCGTTCAGATCCGAGATCGCCCAGAAGGTCATTCCGCCCTGCGTCCAGTGGACCATATTATACCCTTGAATGGGCGCAAACGAGCTGGGCGGAGAATCACTTCCCTCAGTCGGCCAAATGAACAGATTGATGACGTGCTGGTGGCGTTGGAAGACGAGGGCGGCGACGGTGCGATCATCCAGATAATCGAGCCGGCCGCCAACGAGCGGGAATTCCTGGTCGCCAAGATCTTTGACGGGCGGCGAAAAATCCAGCTTGCCGGCAAACCACGGCTTGACCGTGTGCTGATCCGTCGACGCCACATCCAAACGGTGATCGGCCATCAACGAACGAATGTGGCTGGCCGCAACTTCCCGCGCGAGCAATTCCAGGCTGGAAGGATGGGTAAGAATAAAATTCAACCAGAGAATCAGGCAGGCCGCCGCAATCCCGGTGGCCAGAGTTGCGAGCCAGTTCCATTCCCAGAAGGAGCGCGATTGGAGGGAGGATTGAATCCGCAACTGAACACTCAACCGGCGACGCAATTCGGCGGTGGCCGGAAATTGCATCGGCTCCTGCCGGACCGCTTTTTTCAAACTTTGCAGGTTCTGCCACTCTTGCGAGCAATCATTACAGTCGCAGAGATGCTGCTCCAAAGTCTGTTTTCCGGCGGCGTCCAATTCGCCGTCGACATACGGATCGATGAGGGGCCGGGCTTGCTCGCAATTCATAGTTGCCCCTCCGGTTTGAATTCTTTGCAGAGCTGCCGCTGTAATAGCTTGCGCGCCCGGGCCAGCCGCGACATGACCGTGCCGAGGGGAATCTCCACCAGACCGGCAATCTCCTTGTAACTGAATCCCTCCATCTCGCGTAAAACAATAATTTCCCGGAATTCAACTGGAAGCTCGGCGATGGCCCGCCGAACTGCCTGGGCGCTGCCGATCTGGGCGTTCAAAATGTCCGCATTGACGGAAACATCTTCCACCCCCAGCGCTTCGTCGCTAATTTCTATCGAGTCCAGGAAGGGACGATTTTTCGGCAGCCACGTGTAAAAGGTGTTTCGGACAATGGAGAGCAACCAGGCGCGCGGATCCTCACCCCGAAATGTGCCAAAGAATCTGAAGGCGCGCAGGCAAGCTTCTTGCGCCACGTCCTTCGCATCTGGATCGTTGCCTGCCAGCCAGCGGGCCAGGTTGTGGGCAGCATCCAAGTGCGGCAGAACCTTCCGCTCAAACAACATTAATCGTTCGTGCTCGTCCACGCTATAATTCTGTAACTTCTGTCGTCAGATAGGAAGACCAAATTTTAACCGATTTTATTCCCGTAGGATGAAAAAATCCTCCCGTTGACCTAAATACGGCCCTTCCGGCGCAAAAATTCAGCCGCTCATCGTCCGAAGGGACGACGCAATCCATCTCCCCTTTTGAAACGGGCGGTGCCGATGAATTCAGCCCGGGCCGGTATTCGCAGGGTGGTGTGGCGAACCCCTTGGTTGCAAAAAATGATTTTTATATTTCGGGAATAAACCGGCGTCCGCGCCAGTCTGGAAAACGAACCGATTAACTTTTATGAAAAACCAGACCAAGAAACGACTAACCGAAGTCCGCTATCTCGCGGCGGAATCTGATCATATTGAACATAACGTGGAAAACGACGGCGTGGACCGGCGCGGCTTTCTGAAATGCATGGCGTGGGCCGGAACCGGAATGCTATGGACGGTCAGCGGTGGCGTGCTCGCTTCAAAAATATTAAATCCAACGTCGGCGGGTGCAGCCGGGGCGCCGATGGGCAATTTTAATTTCGTCCAAATCAGCGACAGCCATATTGGTTTCAACAAGCCGGCCAATACGGATGTCGTGGCAACCCTCAAACAAGCCATCGCCAAAATCAATGCCTTGCCCGAGACGCCTGATTTCATTCTTCATACGGGGGATTTAACGCACCTTTCCGAACCGGAAGAATTCGACACTTTGGATCAGCTCCTTAAAACCGCCAAGGCCGGCCAGATTTTCTATGTGCCGGGCGAACACGATGTCATCAGCGACAACGGCAAGGAATTCATGGCGCGTCATGGACAAAACACGAAGGGCAACGGTTGGTTTAGTTTCGACCAACGTGGCGTTCATTTTATTGGGCTGGTGAATGTTCTCAACATCGCCGAGGGCGGACTGGGAATCCTGGGCACGGATCAACTTGCCTGGCTGAAGGACGATGTGAGCAGCCTTTCCAGCAGCACACCCATTGTCGTCTTCGCCCATGTCCCGCTGTGGTCCATTTATCCGGCCTGGGGTTGGGGTACGCAGGACGCCGAACAGGCGCTCGGATACTTGAAACGGTTCGGGTCGCTCACCGTGCTCAATGGCCACATTCATCAAACCGTGAAAAAAGTGGAAGGCAACGTAACCTTCCACACGGCAATGTCCACGGCCTTTCCCCAGCCTAAACCGGGGACGACGCCGAAACCGGGGCCGATGAAAGTAGCGCCGGAAATTCTGCCGACCGTGCTCGGCATCACTGAAGTAAATTATTTGGAAACCAACCATAGCCTCGCCGTGGTCGACTCCGCACTGGCTTGATTAGCCACTATGAACGCGTTGTTTTGGCAACGGATGCACGGCGGGACCACCCATTTTCCCATCGTGTTATTGCTGGCATCCGTGATTTTCGATTTGGCGGCCCGGCAATCACGCGATCAAGGTTTGCGAAAAGGCCACCACGCAGCCGGGTTGGGATCGGCCGTAATGGGTGTTCTGGGCGGAATTGGGGCGGTGAAATCCGGTCTGGTCCTGAGCCACGGACAGACCCTTGGGGGCGGTTACGGAAGATTCCACCACCTCTTCGTCTGGCCGGCGTTTGGTTTGTGTGTCGTCTTCTTGGGATGGCGTTTGCTCCGGCGAGAGTGGTTTCTTCAGCGCGGTTTGGTGATCTACCTTGCCGGAATAAGTCTTTCATCCGCACTCATGATGGGGGCTGGATATTGGGGCGGAGAAATGCTGCTGGGCGCTGACGCCACCACCGGTCCCAGCGCCTCCTCATCGACAACCGCCTCCATCACAGATCATTCGGCGCGGGTCTCGCAGGGGCACCAACTGTTTTTAATGAACTGCGCTCATTGCCATGCCCCAGACGCAACCGGTGATGAAGGTCCGAATCTGCATGGCGTTGCGAAATCGGACGCTCGGATCGCATCGCTGATCAAGAATGGCGTCAAAGGCGAAATGCCCAAATTCAGCGCCAAACTTTCGGACGCCGATATTCAGGCCTTGATCGCTTTTATTCGATCGCTCCACGATTAGCAGGCACTCAACCACATCATTGCAGAAGAGCGGCGCGATAGAACCGAGTTCTGTTTGTGGCGGTTGGATCCGTCCAGATAAACGGCGTGTTGGTCAGTTGCACAGAGAAATCCGTCGACCAATGGGCGCCGCTCCCAAGGATGTCGCTGGACAAGATCTGATAATTACGGCCCACCAATCCCGAAAGGACGACGCTACGTGGAGTATTGTTCGTCAGCCGCAGGTCGACTAGCGGATCGGATAGATTCACATAACCATCGTATCCTTTGAAAAAACCAAGGCCGGTATAGACACTAGAAATTGTTGCGACTCGCGAACCGTCGGTGGTAAACGGTCCGGAGTCAAAGCGGTTTGGGTATTGAAACCAGTTAGTTCCATCAATGGAGGTTGCCAAATATCCGGCGGCGTATCCCATAAACAATCCATGAGAAAAGGAAATCTGGCCAACCCAGTTAGTCAATCCAGTAGGTTGTTGACTCCAATTGGCGCCATTGACGGAAATGAGATTTGTTCCGGCGGTTAAAGGAATTATAAACAGCCCATTGCAAAACGTCACGGAATTTCCTCCGGCGATGAGCGTCCTCTGCCAGGTCGTGCCGTTGGCGGAATAGTACAAATTGCCGTCATTGTCTCCAACCGCCACGAATCTTGAAGCGCCGTACGTTACGCTCGAAAGATATCCTCGCGTTAGTAGCTGGGATAATTGGGATGTCCAGTTGGTTCCGTCGGGTGACGAAAGAATATAACCAGTACCAGTTTCAAAACTGGTTGGATTTGTCATTCCAACACTGACGAACATTCCGTTTCCATAACTGACATCACCGAACCCCCTGCCATCTCCAATAAAGGGGCCCGGAATATAATAGGCATTCCAGTCGACCCCGTTAGTTGAGTAGGAAATTGTACCGTAACCGCCGACCGAAATAAAATGGCCGTTTTCACATTTTAAAGTCGAACCCCACGCACCAGTAAAAAAATCCGCTTCAACCCAATTCGATCCGTTTGTGGAGTAAAAATATTCCACGCCGTCCTCGAATCCGGCCGTCGCAACCCAGTGCCCGCTACCATAGGCAATCGCAGTCATGTACTGGTAATCAAATGTGAGTTGGTTAGTAGTCCAATGATCCAAGATATCGGCGTTGGCATTTTGCGGAGGGTTGAGTAGAAATGTCCCAACCGCGAGCAACATGAATAAAGTTGTCTTCATAATGTATCCCATTACCTTTGACAGATTGACATTAGCACCGTCACGATTTACTTGCAAATGTTTTTCGGGTAATTCACCACCGTCAGGCGCAAGATAAAATTCTTCCAAACGCTCAATACTTGAGGAATTCAAAGCAATTGTATCTAGGATGCCAATTTACCATTCACCAGCCGACGGCTTCCGCCACAGATGCTACGAATGATCGGCAGCGTATGTCCTCTCCTGGGGAGAGGAAGCAGGTGAGGGCGGGCAATTTACCCCCCGGCGCCCATATTTTCACTCGTGGACGAATTTTGTGGCGCACCCACCACCGTCGGCAGCCGGACAACCACGGTATTTTCTTCCCGAATATCGTTACGCGGTTCAACCGTTTTGCCGGGCGGCAGGATGCCGCCCGCTACGGCGGGCGAGACGGCCGCCCCCACACCGTTGGCGGCACTCGGCGGAGCGGATAATTTCGTTTGCCATCAGGCAATTTGGCTTTAGCCTTTATGCGATTCCTCGGTTGGCCGCCGATCAGGCCGTTGAGGTTTTCACAAGCAAACCAATGATGATCACTATGAAATCCCTGATGTGTCTGAGAGCCGGTCTGATGACATTAACCTTGATTTCGTCGGTGGGACTCTTGCCAGCCCAGGCGGATGGGAGCTTCTCCAGCCTGGCGAATTTAAGCCGCATCACTTCCGGCGAATCCCGGTCGGTCAGTCCGGAGAATTTCACCGGGGAAAAAGGCCAAGCCGGCATGGCAACCAATGGCACCGGCGAACATGCCGCCAGCGAATTGGGCCAAGGTTGGAAGGAATCGCCCAGCGTGGTCATCCGGGCGGGAACAACTTTTACTTTGGCTGACATCAAAGGTCCGGGCGATATCCAGCAAATTTGGATGACGCCCGCCGGTAATTGGCATCAGGCCATTCTGCGTTTTTATTGGGATGACGAAACGAATGCGGCGGTGGAAAGTCCGGTTGGCGATTTCTTTGCGTGCGGATTGGGGCAGTATGCCCAGATCAATTCGCTGCCGGTCTGCGTGAATCCCGGCAGCGCTTTCAATTGTTATTGGCAAATGCCCTTCCAAAAACGGGCGCGTATCACCATGGAAAATCGGGATACCGGGGACATGGTGCTTTATTACCAGATCAATTATGTCCGGGAAAAGATCTCGAAAAAAGCGGGATATTTTCACGCCCAATACCGGCAGGAATACCCGCTCAAAACCAAGGGCTTGTATACGATTTTGGATGGCGTGAAGGGTGAGGGACAGTACGTCGGCACCTATCTTACGATAAAGACTCACGAAGGCGGCTGGTGGGGCGAGGGCGAAATCAAATTTTATCTCGATGGCGACCGGGATTTCCCGACGATTTGCGGAACCGGCACGGAAGATTATTTTTGCGGATCGTATAATTTTGAAAGCCCCACAACCCACAAATACCAGACCTTTTCCACACCGTATTCAGGATTGGTACAGGTTTTGCCCCCGGACAAGACCTATGAGCCCGAACAATCCTTCGGCCTCTATCGCTGGCACATCGCCGATCCCATCCGCTTTAAGAAAGACTTGAAGGTGACCATCCAGGCCCTGGGATGGAAAGATCACGGCCTTTACCTGCAGATGAATAGTGAAATGTCGTCCGTAGCCTACTGGTATCAGAAATAATCAAAATCCACAAATCGCCTTTCCAGCCCGGCACGGAAATCCTCATCTTGCAAGAGCTTCGCCAGGCTGGCCAGAGTGTTCAAATGTTTTTGGAACTGGCCTTGAGGGACCAAAAACAGCATCACCAAATTAACCGGTTTGCCATCCAAAGAATCAAATTCAATTCCGTTGCGCGAACGGCCGACCACGGTGACCAAATCGGAAACGAATTCCGTGGAAGCATGCGGGAGACCAACCCCGAACCCGATGCCGGTGCTCATGGAAATCTCCCGTTTTCTCAAGCATGTGCGGATGGCATCTTTATGCTCGGTGTGGATTTTTTGACGGACCTCCAGACTGTCAAGCAGCTCGTCGATCACATCCCAGCGGTTCTCCTTGTGCAATTCAACAATACTCAATTTCGGTCCAAAAAACTCATCCAAATCCAACTTCTGATCGGACAACGACTCCACCAGCTTCATCTTCATACCGCCAGTATGCCGAAACGGCGCACAAAAATCGAGCCTGCCTCCAATTAATGACTACACCATTGTTGTCATACCTGTGGCAAATTATGACTGGTTTTTAAATGTTTGTGCATTTGAACCATGATCAAGCCAATCCACGGGCGGGTTCTGTTTCGATCAGTGAGGCGAGTAAACCGTTGCCTTTTGTTAGATGGAAATTGTTATTTCCAGCGGGAAGCTGGCCTTACATTCCGCGCCGATGAAATCCGTTATGGGGAAGGGAGTTTATACGGTCGATTTTGCCACGCGTTGAAGCAGATGGTTCCGACGATCGGAGGTCTGGCACCCGCTTTGCGGGTGCAACTGGCTTTGGGGATATGGTCCGGAGGTCTTTGCTCCGCCACGACCTCCGGCTACTGGCTGGCAACCCTCCGGGTTGCGGGCCGTGTTCACCGAACTTCTCTTGCTGGTGGCCGGCAATGCTTCTCGATGGGATTCAGTCTAACGAAACGAAGCGCCCGTGACGCACCCTACCTCCGCAAAGCAAAAAGGATGACCACACAAACAATGATGGGATGTTTCTTTGCTCGATTATTGAACGTCCTTCGAAAAAGCGGCGGAGGGCCGCCGCACTCCACGACGCTTCGCGACAAACTACGAGGAGACAAACTTCACGCGGGTAAGTACGCCTATTTTTTCCAATCACCGCCGAGGGCTTTGATTAAATTGATGCTCGCCGCCTGGCGCGAATCATCCAGTTGCAACACGAGTTCCTCCTGGGAAAGCGCGGTCGTCTGCGCGGTGGCTACTTCCAGATAGGTGACCAATCCGGAATGATAGCGGTTATTGGCAATGGCCAATGCCTGTTGGGCCGAGATCATCGCCGCCGTGTCGGCCTTCCATTGTTCGACTAACAGGCTTTGAGCGGCCAGGGCATCCTCCACGTCGCTGTAGGCAGTCAATACGGTCTGACGATAGTTCGCGACGCTTTCATCCATGGCGGCTTTGGCGGCGGCGTAATGCGATTTGTTATAACCGCCGGTAAACAGGGGAAGGTCAATCGACGGCCCCACCGACCAAACCCGGCTCGGCCAATCGAAGAGCGAATCTATCCCCCCTGACTGAAACCCCGCCAAGCCGTTCAATTTGACCACGGGAAAGAAGGCGGCTTTCGCAATGCCAATTCCCGCGTTGGCGGAGGCAACGCGACGTTCCGCCGCGGCAATATCCGGACGGCGCTCCAATAATTCACCCGGTAGGATCGTCGGCAGCGCGGCTAAAAAGTTCGTGGTCGCATGGTTGGTGGCCACCGCGAAATCGATGGGCGACTGTCCGCACAAGACCGCCAAGGCGTGCAAATTTTGGGCGGCCGACAACTCTATTTGCGGCAACTGTCCTTCGGCGCTGTGCAACTGCGTGGCCGCTTGCGCGACATCGAGATCAGAAACCGCCCCGCCCTGGCGCAGGTTTTCGGTCAGGTCCAAAGATTTTTGATAGGTCTGAATCGTGTCACGAATCAGCCTCTCTTCCGCCAGGAGGGTTTCGTACGTAAAATATTCATTGGCCACTTCGGTGGTTACTTCCAGCCGGGCGGTTTCCAGATCATCGGCGGCGGCGGCGGATTGGGCCTGCGCCGACTCCGAAGTCCGGCGGACGCGCCCCCAGAAATCCAATTCCCAACTGAGGTAAACGGGAGCCGTGAAGGTGTCATAGGTGTGCGTCTGCTTCGCGGGCAAGCCCAGCAGCGGCTCATTCATGCTCGTGCGCTGGCGATTGAAATCGCCTCCGGGGGTGCCACCGGCGTTGAGTTGGGGATAAAATGCGGAGCGCGCGGAGCCTATCAGAACCCGCGCCTGTTCAAAATTTGCCGCGGCCGCCGCCAAATTCTGGTTGTGCCGGGCCGCTTGCTTTTCCAATTGGTTCAGCGCGTCATCATTAAACAATTCCCACCAGGGCCCGCGAGAAACACTGGCGGCGGGCTGCGCCACTTTCCAGGCAACCTCGTTGGTGCTCTGGTCGCTGAACGTTTTGGGGGTGGGCTGATCCACCAGGGGCGCCGGCCGCTTATAATCGGGACCCACGGCACAACCGGTCAGCACCGCGCCCAACAAAAAAATGAGGACTGGCTTCTTCATTTGACGGCAATGGCTCCGGGAGTGGGCGCAATGATGACGGACATTCCTTCGGCGATGGCATCGGGCGGATTCAAGATCACCCGGTCACCGGTTTTGAGGCCGTCCAACACCTCAATGGTGCTGCCGAAGTCGCGGCCCAGTTTCACGGTGGTCAAGTGAACCTTGTTGTTCTCGTCCACCAGCGCCATCTGCAATCCTTCTGCGCGAAAGATCAAGGCATTGTCGGAAATGGTCAGGGGAGGCGTGCCGCCCGCCTCGCGGAAGCGGACCTGCGCATAACTGCCGGACAGGATCTCGCCCTTCGGGTTCGGCACCTGCAGTTCCACCTGCAAGGTGCGCGAGGTGGGATCCACCGCCCCCGCCGTGCGCGTGACCACGGCTTCAAAGACGCGGCCAGGCAATTCCTGGAACGTCAGCTCCGCCTTTTGTTTTGGCGCGATCGCATGAATCAACGGTTGCGGCACACGGACGTAAACCCGGAGGGGATTCGTCTGGGCCAGATGAAAAAGTTCCGGGCCGGCATCCGCGGCGATCAACTGGCCGATATCCGTGTTGCGCACGGTGATGGTGCCGTCGAAGGGCGCCATGATCCGGTCATAATTCTTCAGTTCTTCGAGGCGCTGGAGATTGGCCCGGGCCGCTTCCATGTCGGCCTTTTTGAGATTCAGATCCGCAATTTTCTCGGCGGTTTCCTGGTCGCTCACACTGGAGGTTTTCAGCAG
>Ga0302281_10004030_pt1 | contig 10056 bp, 8 predicted proteins | sample III_Fen_E1_2_FD_198762 | JGI IMG/M metagenome (GOLD analysis project Ga0302281, IMG submission 198762) | Peat permafrost microbial communities from Stordalen Mire near Abisko, Sweden - III_Fen_E1_2 | ecosystem: Environmental > Terrestrial > Soil > Wetlands > Permafrost | place: Sweden: Abisko...
TCGCGAGATTAGCATTCAAATTTCGGGTAATGAATTGTACCGTCAAGGAATCAAATGGATTCTCGGGCCAATCGTGGGGAAGAGTGGATTTCAGAAATGGAACGTAATCCTCAAGAATCTGGGCTTGAGGTTGCAATCCGGAAAGTGTTGCGACAAGTTCAGAAAAAACATTGAGTGATTCTTTAAGTGAAGAATGGTTTTCTCTCCGTACCGTTTCTCGAATTGCGCTTTGAATGGTGTTCATTGCAAGCGGGTATTGTTTCATTTTTATAAGCGCAGACGCCTTTTTTCCGAGGGCATCAGCAAACTCAGTGTCAGATGAGGTCATATTCAATTTGTCGACGGTGAGGACCGTTTGCTCGTATTGTCCCATTTCAAATCTAAGATCAATGAGCGCCATGCCTCCAACTTTTGAGACGTGGTTCGCGATCGTGTGAAAAGCAAGGTTTTCGTAGTCGCTTACGGCGAGGTTATTTTGTTCGAGAGATTGATAGGTTTTTCCTCTGATCAACAATACGTGCTGAAACGCTTCGGTATCTTGAAATTGCTTAAGGTAAAGAGTGCAATAGTGGACAACGCTTTCCAGAGTCGCGTGGTACGCCTTTAAATCCGGATCTTGGCGAGTTTCTGGCCTTGAATTCGCGAGTTCAAATTGAATTTTGGAGAGCTTTTCCTCGCTCTCAATTACTTTCAAAAGGAGGGACGGATTTTTGCTGTTTTGTTCGGAAGATTTTTGTAGTTCGAGCAAAAGTTGAATGGCTCCACGCTGCACCTGGATGGCATCTTTGAGGCGGTCAGTTGAACTGGGTGCGCCTAGGGCTTGAACCGATATCAGGAGTGCAAACAGTAATGCACGCATGGGTCATTCTCCGCCTTTCACGACGACGAGCCTGAGATCCATGAAGCCTACCTTTGCGGCAGATGCCATGACTTGTTTTAAAAGTTGATAAGGTGCCTGTTGATCAGCAATGATCACCAGTCTAGAATCCTGTTGATTTTTGCTTTCTCCACGCTCAAAATTAAGTGCTTTCACGAGCAACTGAAACGGACTTTCAGAATCTACACTTGACGGGGCACGAGCCGTGGGATTGAAATTTTCGAGAGTCATCACAGTTTTGTCCGAAACGAGAATGGCATCTTTTGAAATCTCGATTTTAAGAGCGTCTGGGATTTCGGAAGTCACGGAGACTTCCGGAAGCGAAAGATCCGAAGAGGGGCTGAGGCTAGTTACATCGAGAGCAGCTGATTTGATGAGGAAAACCAAGATCACCGTAAACACCGACGCCATGGGTGCCAAGGGGAGTTCGATCTCACTTTTCAGGGAAGAGGATTTACCGAATTTTTGGAGTACGTTTAGTCCCATAATTTTGTCCTCATTCGTCCGGTCTTCCGGAAAAAACGACGGGAATCCCAATTTTTCTGATCAGGGCAACGACCTTGACGAGATTCTCATAAGGAATTGCATCCGCGGAAGATAGCGTGACTGCCTTTAAGCTAGGGTTTTTTTCTTTGAAAGCCGCAAATTCGCCTTCGATCTGCTCGAAAGTGAGGGGTTTTTTTTCTGCATGCCCATCGATCGAGGTTTTCATCTCAAATTGGTTGCTTGCCTGGATATCAAGGTGGGCCAGGGCAATCGGTTGAGGCGCAACCACAGCGCTGCTAGCCATTGCTCCCATTGGATGGGTGCCCGCAATACTCGCCTCTAAGGCGCCTAACGAGACAAAGGACGCAGCTGCAAGAATATAGGTGATGAGCACCGTGAAACAATCAATGATGGAGGCGATGTTAATGGGAACATCTTGATCCAATCCTTCTGATTGTTTGAAGAGCTTACTTGAGAGACTCATCTCTAGCCTACTTTTTTCACGGGAGCATTTTGGTTGTAGAATTTCATTTTAATGAGATCAAGAATCTTCATTGCCGATTTCTCAAGCTCCTTGTTTAATCTATTCGTTTGATTTGCATAGATTGCATAAACGAGGAGACAAGGAATCGCTACACCCAGGCCGAGGAGGGTAGCATTCATTGCGGTAGAGATACCCGACGCTAAGAGGGCAGAACGTTGTTGAGCACTTGCGCCACCGATCGCTTCGAATGATCGAACGAGACCGAGCACCGTCCCGAATAATCCCATGAGCGTCGCCACATTGGCGATAGTAGCGAGGTAGCCTGTTCTCTTTTGGATTCTTTCTTGCGCTTCTGAAACTGCCATGCCAAGACCGTTTTCAATTACGTCTTCGGTTTGGTTGATCCTGAGGATTCCTTCGCGTACGACTTGGGCCGCAGGCGATTTTTGTCTCCGATCGCAGAGCGCAAGCGCTTCGCTGACCTTGTTATCGTTGATCATCGTTTGGATTGCCTCAAAAAACTGCTCAGCGTTTCTCAGTGGATAGGCGGTGAAGAGCGCGAAAAACCGCTCGATGCTGATTGCGCAAGCGAATACGCCTAGGGTAACGAGTGGGCCAACGTGGATTAGGTTTTCAAGTATGGATTGATTCATTTTTATTCTCCAGTTAGGTTAGGCAGCTTGGTCATCATTTTTTTTGTTGCGCTTGAGCTTATGCCCCATGCGATTAAAGGTTTGGGCAAGTTCTGGAAAGAAATCCTTCTTACGGAAGTGAACGTCGCTTAATTCTTTTCCGTCCGAGATCTCGTTCATGTGTTTGGTAATTCGATAGATCGGTCCTGCGATTCGATGAGAGAGAACGACCACGCTGACAATTAAAGAGGCACTAATGAGCAGGCACACCACCACGAGAGCATGGCTCATGTAAGTTTGTTGCTCCTTCAAAAACTGAAAGTAGATATGATTTTCAGGGATATTCGCTTGTTGCCCCATGAGTTTGAAGTTGTCGAAAAACCGCATATTGAGGACGTAGATAATTCCGATGGTTACGAAACTTTGGAAAAGAGAAAAACCCAACATAAAATATTGAAATTTCGGGTTGATAATGTATTTTTTTCTGTGGTATTTGCCAGCTTGATTTTGCATGATTTTTCTCCATCACTCGTTTTCTTTAAGCACAACTTGCATACCTATCGGCTGGCAGTAGGGGGAGCTTTAGAATCTAAATATAAGAGTGATGACGCTTCTGGGCGTTACTCAGCGTCAATAAAGTGGCAGGATATTCCCTGAGGTGAGCATGAGTCTGGAAAAGGTGTTTCAAGCGTTGTGGAGTGATTATATAGAGTTAAACCCTTCATCCAAAAAGATTTTCGATGCTTTGCAAAGGCGCGGGGAAGAGGTCCAAAATGATCATATTGCATTTCGGACCCTGCGACACCCCAGGCTTGGAATTGATCAGTTTGCGCATCCCTTCGAAGCACTCGGTTACCGAAAAATCCGTGACTACCATTTTAAAGAGAAGAAACTCTACGCCTGGCATTATGAACATCCCGATGAAAATGCACCTAAGATTTTTATCAGCGAACTTTTGCTAGATCAGTTTTCTAATTTTTGCCAATCGACGTTTTGTCGTTTGATTGAATCCTTGCAGGATGCGGATTTGACTCACCCTGATTTTTCTTATCTCGGGCGACGATGGCAATTAAGCTCTTCCGAGTATTTAGAGTTAGCCCAAGAAAGCGAATACGCAGGATGGGTTTCGGCATTTGGTTTTCGTCCAAATCACTTTACGGTGCTCGTAAATCGATTGAAAACACTTAAAGATTTAAGCGAAGTGAATGCATTTATAAAATCGCTTGGATTTAATTTGAATTCCAGTGGCGGCGAAATCAAGGGGAGTCGTGCCGAGTGTTTGGAGCAAAGTTCCACGCTTGCTGAAAGCGTAAACGTAGAGTTTTCCGATCGTAGTCTTTTGGTGCCCGCATGCTATTACGAATTTGCGTTACGGTATCCCGGAACGAATGGAAAGCTTTACACTGGATTTGTGGCGGCGTCGGCCGATAAGATTTTCGAAAGTACCGATCGCCCGCTTCATTTAAAATCCTAAACATTTCTAAAAGAACTGCCGATTCCGTATTATTAGGTTTTTATAATATTGAATTGGAGATTAATATGACCGTTTGTCGGAGTTCGATTTGTTTTTTATCTTTCGCGTTAGTGAGTGGATTGGCTTTTGGCGCATCGGGATGCAGTAAGTCGGCAGCGCCGTCGAGTTCTTCATCTGGAACGCTTCCGCTCCTGACTCCAATCATTAAATCTGCGATTCCTACCGGTTTGGGTGGAACAAACTCGCACACTTCTAAGCAAACCGGTGTACACACACTCGATAACAATGACAACGGCGGATCAGGATCCGATAATACGAATTTGGCAAACGACATTGGAAATCTTCAAAGCCGCTTTTTCTCAAGTTCTGGCCCAACAGAGATCGTGGGTCAATTGATGCCGACTCTTGATTCATTAATCTCTGGCATTAACACTATGTCCGCAAGTAGCTCAAGCGCCTGTCTTACTCAGACGCCTGTTTCGTATACGATTACTCCTGCAGGCCAAAGTGTAACCATGTATGCCCAATGCTATGTTTCGGGTTCTGCGTCTTATACAGGTGACCCTGCGTTCACACAATTCGGGATTAACAATGGAATAATTTACGTTTACAGTGCGCAAGGTGCAGAGTGGGTCGCGGCAATTGTAAATCCGCTTGCGAGCGGAGCCTATTCCGTGACTGCTTATTTAGGAGTTGGATATAATAATGCGACATCAATGCCGAGTGGTTGCACCGAAGGCGACGCATGGGATGCTGGAAGTTATGGCTTGATTGAGCTCAATGCCAATACGAGCACCGGCACTTTTGAGCTTGCGACTGCGGGCTCAGGGCTTGGATTTTGTGGGGCCCAGCTCATTTCAAACGGGACTGCGATTTATGCAGTGGTTTCCAATGACATGGGAGCAACCTGTGGAAACACGGGTACGAATGATGATCTTTGTGTCTCTGCGACCGATGTCACCACAGCGGCCTCCACAGGTTGTCCCACAGCCTCAAACTTCATGCTCTATCCGATTGGTCGAACCGGTGGGGTATCCGAAAGTGAAACCTCTGCGAATAGCTGCTCTTCAAGTGTTACTTACGGCGCAAGTACCTATCCTTCGGTTCCTAACGTCACTTTTACGGGAGGCTTATCCGATTCACTTCATTTTGGCCCAACCGTTCCAACCACAGGCGTAGGTCAGTTAACTGCAAGTAACTAACAGTGGCGGAAATAATGTAACGCAAGCACAGATCGTTGCCGCAATTGAAACGGGCGGCACAGGTGGTTACACAATTTCGGCGGGTGCTGCGTCTACTGCAGCGACTGCGGCTCTCAACGCAAGTGGGGGACAATCGGCCGCGATTACCGCATTGAATACTTCTTTAACGTCTTCAGGCTATTCTTCTCAGACTTCGTGCGCGGATACGGCGGTACAGTCGTTATAAGTGAGTCAATATTCTACCCGGTCCTCTCTGTGAGCAGGGCCGGGATTTTCTTATTTTCGATCAATAATGCAAAATGGCATTACATGGCGCAATGCGGTTGATCGTCCCAAAAATTACATGATTTCAATTAAGCTTAAGTAAACAATGGAACTTTAATGATGCTGTTTGTGTCGTTTAGAAGCTGTCAATAAGGACACTTCTTGTTTCCTCCCGAAAGACATGAAAGAATTAATGCAATATCGATTTAGTAATTTAGGGTTTCAGTCGATAGAACCATTAATATGAGTAACGTTAGAGAGTAATTGAGAAAGAGAGAACATAGATGAACATTCAGAAAAAGAAAAAAACTTACGCCCAGGTTTCAATGGGGCTTGCGGTTTTGGGAAGCATGAGTTTACTTGCACAAGGTTGCTCGAAAGCTGCATCCACTGCGGCAACCACTTCGACCGTAAGCAACGGCGGCGGTGCGGTGTCGGCTGCGATGTCAAAGGTGAATAAAGAGGCTCCAGGAGTAAAGCCTTCAAGCGTGGTGACGTACAATTGGAGTCCGAGTGACTTTCAGTTCAGAAAGCCCATCAAGAAACTTTGGAACTTTTTAGTGCCGCCGGCTTTCGCGTCAACGAGCTCTCTGAGCGCCATTTGGGGCGTGGCTGGATCGCAACCTACTTTGTCTTCACAAGTAAGCGTAATTAACGAATTTTATGGCGGGGATAGCACAGGCGTGGTTTCTCTCGAAGAAGTCACTTTTACCGTAAGTTCCGCAAACGCAACGGCGGGCGCGACTTATACCAATAACGGTCACACTTTTACCGTACTCAATACACTAAGCGCTGGCACGAGTTTAGTGGTAACTGCTCCGAACGGTTCAACCACCTCGGGTTCCACACTCACCAAAGCGAGTGGCTCTGGAGATGCGACGATCACTTTTTCTGCAAACGCTGGCAAAGAAGCATTCTCTTGCGATGACACTGCGGCATACTGCCCAGTTCCAGGAATCTATTTTTCGAGCGAATCGCTTCGAGATTACGTAGGACAAGAGCTTACCTCAAGCTTTTACAATACCAATGGGTCCTCCGTTACTCTTTTTGGTCGATTCAATAGTGCGCTTGGGATTGCATGCGCGATTGAAAACGTCCTGACGACGGGTTTAGATACGGATGGACTTCCGACGATAGGATCTCATTCGGTTGTATTTCCAACTGATCCGAACAATATTATGTATCAATCGCCCAGTAGCGGCGGTTGCGGACAGCTCTTTTCACAAATGAATGGGCAGTCGACGACCGCAGTATTTACGGCGGTGACAGGATCTCCTTATTACACAAAAAAAATGACCGTCAATGTGGGGGGTAATGCGCAGTCTATTTATTTGAAGTTGGACCTTACTAACGGGGTATTCAACATGATGTCTGCTGAAAGCCAAATCGGTGGCGGAAGGTATGCCGCAGATCGAAATATTCTGAGCATGTCGGGACTCAATACTCCAGGCGGAACAAAAATCGGCTTCGAATACATCAGCACTGGCTCGGCTTGTCTAGCAGGGACATTGGCTGGTAACTCGATGTCAAATTGCGGAAACGAAGACGGTTCTGCATCGGGTACCCCTGTCAATACGGCTTTCAGCTCCGGCCAATGGCACAATAGCTTCGAGCTTCACCGGATTTTTATCGATGAAGCAAACGATGTTGCTTACCTCTTGTCTGAAAACGGCGATCCTGGCGATTCGTCTGGATCAGTGGTTTCGGGAAATGTTGGGCAACGTACGATTCTGACTGCGGCAGGAAAACCCAATGAGATTGGAGCATGTACGGCCGGTACTTGTTCGCAAAACATTGCGATGAGTTTTGGTTTCGTCGGTGCACACGACGGCGCAGGTGGAACCAGCGTAGGAGACGGCACGGGTGGAGTGAACACAATTGACTTCAATGGTTGCGTGAACGTTGCGAGCATCGCAGTGACTACGGACGATACGCTTACGGGCTGTGGTGTGACAGGGACCCTTGCGAGTGCAACGAATACTGCAGTGGATGCAATTCGTGCTCACTATTCAGCCGATGCGGTGACCCTCATCTATACGAATGCAAGCCCATCTACCGGTCTTCCGTTTACAGATGGCAGCGATATCTATACTGCGACCTACTAATTCGTAATTTTACTTTATTCAAACTGAAAGGCCCGCTTTGGTATATCCAAAGCGGGCCTTTGACTATGTGCGCAAGTGGGGGCCGCGTCCCTCTACCAGAAAATATCCGCTTTAAATATCGTTCAATTTAAAGCAAGATGCGTATATGAAAATTACCACTCTTTTGGTGCTCGTTTTAATGGCCTTCGGATGCGCTCAATCCAAACCAGTCCCAGAATCAAAAGGCGCCCAAACCTCCGTATCAAATGATCCATTTGCGGGTGAACCGGGCGACGGAAAATTTCCAGTGATCGATGCGCACACGCACAACCACTTCAGGAATGTGCCCGAGCGAACAAGCCACATCCCAGATAACCTTGATCAATACCTAAAAGAGATGAAAGAACTGGGTGTCGTTGGGGCAGTTGTTCACACGGGTGAAAATCAACAAGATTACCAAAACCTCGACGCCTATAATGTCATTCACTGCGCAGGAACCGGGGCGAAAGTGAACGTAAAAGCAATCGAAGCAGGACTAAAAGATGGACGGTTCAAGTGCATTAAGATTTACTTGGGCTACGTTCATCAATGGGCAAGCGATAAAAACTACGAACCAGCCTACAAGCTCGCAGAAAAGTACCATGTGCCAGTCGTTTATCACACGGGTGATACGTATTCGATCAAAGGCAAGATTAAGTACGCTGATCCCCTCACGATTGATGAAGTGGCGGTCGATCACCCGAATGTAACTTTCGTAATCGCTCATTGCGGGAATCCTTGGATTGAATCCGCAGCAGAAGTCGCCTACAAAAATCCAAACGTTTACCTCGATGGTTCCGCATTTTTGATTGGGGATCTTTCGAAGCTTCCCAAAGAAGAAGTGGACGAATACGTAGTGCAGCCCTTGGCCTGGATTTTTGGTTATGTGGATGATCCAAGCAAACTCATGTATGGGACGGATTGGCCGCTTGCCGACATGAAATCCTATTTGAACGCGTTTAAGCGCGCGATTCCGAAACAATATTGGAGCAAAGTTTTCTACGAAAATGCGGCTCACGTTTTTGGTTTTCCAGAGCCCGCAAAAATGAAAAAGTGGTAAGAGGTGGGAAAAGTCGCAGATTTTCTGCTCGGCCGTTCGCTTTCAAATTCTGAAGAACAACAAGAACGCATTGGACCGCTTGAAGGCATTCCTGTTCTTGGTTTAGATGCCCTATCGTCAAGTGCTTACGGCCCTGAAGCTGCGGCTACCGTATTACTTCCTCTCGGTGCAATGGGAGTGATTCACGTTCTTCCGATCACGCTTGCCATTATTGGCCTTCTGATTGTGGTTTATTTTTCTTACCGTCAAACCATCGGTGCTTATCCCAATGGTGGCGGCTCGTACACGGTTGCTCGCGAGAACTTAGGACCTTTCTTTGGTCTACTCGCGGCTTCGGCGCTCCTTTTGGATTATATTCTAGTTGTGGCGGTGGGGATTTCGGCCGGAGTTGGCGCTTTGGTTTCAGCTCTCCCAAGTTTACAGCCCCATCTTCTGTCTTTATGCTTCGCTACTTTAGTCTTGCTCACGGTAATTAATTTGAGGGGACTTCGAGAATCCGGGAAGGCTTTTATGCTCCCTACTTATTTATTCGTAGGGAGTCTTTTAGGTGTTTTAGCTTATGGAGTTTACGACACCTGGATGGCGGGAGGACATCCCGTACCCGTTTCTGTATCGCCTCATGGAATGGCAGTTGCTACCGAGACTTTTAGTCTTTGGTTGCTTGCGCGCGCGTTCGCGAGCGGTTGTACCGCGATGACGGGCGTTGAGGCCGTAAGTAATGGTGTGAAAGCCTTTCGCGATCCGGCTGTTCCGCACGCCAAGCAAACGCTTACGCTCATCATCGCGATTTTGATTTTACTTTTGGCCGGGATCGCTTACCTAGCGCAAGCTTACGGCATCATCGCGACCGACCCGGGAGCTCCCGGTTACGAGAGTTTGCTTTCACAGTTAGTGGCAGCGGTTGTGGGACGAGGAGTGATCTATTACATTACACTTTTCTCGGTGGTTGCGGTGCTGATGTTATCAGCGAACACGGGTTTTGCGGATTTTCCGAGAATGTGTCAAATCATTGCGCGTGATCAGTACTTGCCTTCTAATTTTGCGGAACGCGGAAGACGCCTCGTTTTTTCTCATGGGATCATCACCATTGCTCTTCTTTCGTGGATATTGCTTTTTATTTTTGGGGGAGTGACGGATCGTTTGATCCCGTTATTTGCGATTGGCGCGTTTCTCGCTTTTACGCTTTCTCAGGCAGGAATGGTCGCCCATTGGTGGAAACAAAATAATCTCAAGCGTACCCTTCATTCTATTGCGGTGAATGGTTTAGGCGCCTTAGCCACGGCAGTAACCTTACTGATTGTACTCGTTTCTAAATTTGTGGAAGGAGGCTGGGTCATCTTCGTCCTGGTTCCCTGCTTAATGTTTCTTTTCTATGGGGTAAAACGGCACTATATTCGGGTATCTGAGCTGGTTAAATCTCAAACCCCTCTTTCATTCGAGAAAGTGGGTCCTCC
>Ga0302281_10004038_pt1 | contig 10048 bp, 4 predicted proteins | sample III_Fen_E1_2_FD_198762 | JGI IMG/M metagenome (GOLD analysis project Ga0302281, IMG submission 198762) | Peat permafrost microbial communities from Stordalen Mire near Abisko, Sweden - III_Fen_E1_2 | ecosystem: Environmental > Terrestrial > Soil > Wetlands > Permafrost | place: Sweden: Abisko...
ACCTCTCACAGCCAGCGGCCGCGCGCTTCTTCGACCTTCTTGTGCGTGACATCCAAAACCCCCTCATGACGCACTACTTCTCGATCGAGGTCTTTGAGCACCTCTTCGAGAGCATGCACACGACCAATGACCTCACGCGCTTCGTGACCAAGCCCGGCGAGAAGATCGAGTTCATGGGCAATGTCTTTGAGGAAGAGCTTGACGAGGAGACCAGCGAAAACGCCTGAGCTGGCCAAGCAAAAAAAGGACAATCTTTTTTTGCCTAGTTCGCATCGACCTTGTCACGTCTCCCGTAAGACCGCGCGAGTTTCAACTGCTCGGCATTGAGCGTCACGTGCTCCGGCTCATCGTCGTCCAGGACCCGATGAAGCATCCCGTATGGCTCGTCCGCGAAGTGCGTCAAGAAGAGCCCGATAGCCACGATGCCGTGTGCCTCATCGGTCGCCCCTCGGTACGGGCTTCGGGTGTGCGCCTCGATGGCCGCAGCTAGCTTCTGATCGTACTTCCAGCGCTTCATTTTGGCCTCGCTCGGCGCACAAGCCTCAAGCTTTTCGGCGCGAAGGGCCCCTTCATAGGTCTTGTAGTGCCGGATGAAAGTGATCTTACAGCGCGCCTTGTGCCCATGATAGCGCAGGGTCAGGACGTCGTCCACGGCCATGGTCGTCATGGGCCAGAGGAACGGCCGCAGCTCAATGGTCTTGTCCTCACAGTAGAGGGCCTCGTACCAGTCGGCGTTGGAGACGAGATGAAAATGGGTCATGAATTTGGACACGATAACTCTCCTGTCCTCGTAGTTCAATGCAAACCATTAAAAAATCTAACGGGATAGTGCGCCCGGTAAAGCATTTTTCGGCATGTCTCTGCCCAATATCACGAACTATGGGCCCGGCTATTGGGGTCCTAGCACCATGAAAAACAGTCTCGCCCTCCTGAACCCGACGGCCGACGCGGGTGGCACAGGCCAGCAGCAGTCCCAGCTCACCTTCTGGGGCGTCTCATCGACCGGCCAAGGACCCACAACCCCTGGCCAACTGGGCGCCCTCACCATCAGCCGCAACTCGGCCGGCAGCTCGGCTCAAAACGCCGGTCAAGCCCTGCTGCAGGTGAGCTCTGGCACGAGCCTTAGCACCGTCCTGACCGCGACCTCGAGCCTCCTCACAAGCGCCGTGACCATCTCCTGCGCCAACTTTGACACCACCAGCTCGACCATGGTTTTCAACGTGGGCGGCACGCCGGTCGCGACCTACACGGGCACCTCGATTGCCTTCAACGTGGCGCCATCCCTGCCGTCGCTGACTCTCGCGGGGACCCTCAACAACAGCACGAGCAGCCTTACGACCGTGGTTGCCTCGCAGTCGGTCCTGAGTATCACCTCGGGAGGCGTATTGAGTCTCACTGGGGCCAGCCCAGCTCTGAACGCCCCTGGCACTTGGAACCTGCAGGTCGGCGGCGTTAGTGTCCTCACCGTCAGCTCAAGCGCCTTGACGCACGCGACGGGTGTTGGTCTCGCGGTCTCGGGTAATGTTGGCATCTCCGGGGCGGCATCTGCCACCAAGTTTCAGGTCTTCGACGCACTATCAAATCCCGTCCTGACGGTCAACACGAGCACGGACCTCGTGACCGTAAACGCCCTCACCGTCAGCACCTTTACCGCCGGCCATGTTCTGAGCGACTCATCCGGCAATCTAAGCGTCGCGAACACGAGCTTCGTCTTCAACAACACGACCCTCACCGGTACGACCTCCGTCACAGGCATCATGGGCCTCACTGGGGCCGCGAATATCAGCAAGCTGTATGTGTTAGATGCCAGCAGCGACACGATCCTAAACGTCGACACGGTCGCCGACCTCGTAACTGTCAGCGCTCTCAACATCAGCAGCTTCACGACGGCTGGGGCAGTCGTAACTGACGGCTCCGGCAACCTCATTGTCTCGACCGAGATCACGGGTCTTACGCTTTTCGGCACCAACACGGTCATTGGAACCATCGGATTCAGCGGCGCCAACAGCTCCACGAAGCTGCAGATCCTCGACGCATCTTCGGTGCCCGTCCTGACCGTCAGCACCGTCAGCGACGTCGTCATCGTAAGCGCCCTTACTATAACCGGCTTTGGTGCCGGGCCCGTCATCTCCAATGGCTCCGGCAATCTGAGCGTCTCCAGCACCCTCTCCGCGCTGACACTTACGAACGCAAATACCGTCACTGGCACGCTTGGAATCTCGGGGGGTACAAGCGCCACGAAGCTGCAAGTCCTCGATGGCTCCTCGAACCCCGTCCTGACCGTCAATACAAGCACCGATACTGTCACCGCCAGCGCTCTAACTGTCAGCGGATTCACGGTCGCCGGATCTGTCGTGAGCAACGCAAGCGGTGTCTTGGCCGTCTCGTCGACCCTTACTGGGATCACACTTGCAGGGACCACGGGCCTCTCAGGCGTGACGACCGCGACCAGCAGGATCGCGCTCACTGGGACGGGCTCGACCATCAAGCTTCAGGTCCTCGATGCCAGCTCCCTCGCCGTCCTGACGGTCAACACAACGACCGACCTCGTGACCGTTAGTGCCCTCAACGTCAGCAGCCTCACCACCGCTGGACCGGTTGTCTGTGATGGCTCCGGCAACATCCTCGTGTCCAACCAGATCTCCGGCGTCACGCTGGTGGGCGTAAACACGGTCACCGGCAGCATCATCTTTAGCGGCGCCAACAGCACCACGAAGCTTCAGATCTTCGATGCCGGGTCCAATCCCATCTTCACGGTCAACACGAGTACCGATATAGTGACCGCCAACGCTCTAACTGTGACTAGTTTCAGCACTGCCGGACCCGTCGTGAGCAACTCAAGCGGCGTCTTGACAGTCTCATCGACCCTCACGGGGATCACACTTGCCGGTGTCACGAGCATCTCTGGGGCGGCAACCGCGACCAGCACAGTGAGCGTCTCTGGGTCCGACAGTGCCACCAAGCTCCAAGTCCTCGACGTCAGCAGCGCCGTCGTGCTGGGCGTCAACACTATCACAGACATCGTCACGGTCAAGGCTCTCAACGTCAGCAGCTTCATCACCGCTGGACCGGTCGTGACTGACGGCTCCGGCAACATCCTCGTGTCCAACCAGATCTCCGGCGTCACGTTGGTGGGCACAAACACGGTCACGGGCGTCATTAACTTCATGGGCGCCGACAGTGAGACCAAGCTTAACATTGTGGATGCGTCTTCGAACCCCGTCTTCACCGTCGACACAGTGGACGATATCGTCTATGCCAGCGCCCTCAATATCAGCAGTTTCACGACCGCTGGAGCAGTCGTAACTGACGGCTCTGGCAACCTCTTAGTCTCGAACGAGATCACGGGCATCACGCTTTTCGGCGTCAATACCGTCATTGGCACCATCAACTTCTCGGGGGTGAACAGCGCCACTAAGCTCAGCATCGTGGACGCGTCCTCGAACCCCGTCCTGATGGTCAACACCCTCACTGACATCGTCTACGCCAACGCCTTAAACGTGATGAGCTTCACCAGCGCCGGCCATGTCGTCTCCGACAGTTCCGGCAACCTAAGCGTGATTAGCAACAACTTCATGTTCAGCAACACGACCCTAAGCGGGACGACCTCCGTCACAGGCACACTTGGCGTCTCTGGGACGGCCTCGGCGATCAAGCTGCAGGTCCTTGATGCCAGCTCCCTCGCCGTCTTGACCGTCAATACAGCCACTGATACTGTCACTGCTAGCGCGCTAACTGTTAGCGGATTCACGGTCGCCGGACCTGTCGTGAGCAGCTCTAGCGGCGTCTTGACAGTCTCATCGACCCTTACTGGGATCACACTTGCCGGCGCCACAGTGGCGTCTGGGACCTTGACCGCCTCAGGCACCGCAAGTACCACGAAGCTCTTGGTCCAAGACGCCGGCTCCAACGCCATCTTCACGGTCAACACCAGTACGCCAGTTGTGACGGTCGCCGGTACCAGCGCCACGATGTTTGTCGTCAAGAATAGCTCCACAGTCTTCGCCGTGAACACCAGCAGCAACGCCGTGACGACCAAGGCCAACACCCTCGACGATGGCTCTGGAAACATGCTTCTGGGTGGCACTTTGAACGTCACAAACAGCAGTGTAACCGCGCTTATAGTCCAGAGTGGCTCAGCCGTGGCCCTCACTGTCAACGCCGCCACGAGCGCCGTCACCACCAAGCTTAACACGCTGGATAACGGCTCTGGCGGCGCAACAATCGTAGGTCCTCTGGTCGTGAACTCGACTGCTGCAAATTCCTTCGTCGTCGAGAACGGGTCCACCACGTACCTCAAGGTCAATGCAGGCGTCGTCACCAGCACCAATAACACGCTCGATAGTGCTGGCGCGGCCACATTCGTCGGCGCCCTGACTGTCAACACCGGCGCCTCCAACGCCCTCCTCGTCGAGAACGGGGCCACGGTCAACTTCAAGGTCAATGGCGGGGCCGTCACGACCCAAGGTAACACGCTCGACAACGGCTCTGGCGCGAGCACATTCGTCGGGGCTATGACGCTCAATACTGGCTCCCCCAACGCCTTTGTCGTCAAGAACGGACCAACGACCTACTTCACCATTAATGGCGCTGCTGTCACGACCCTAAATAACACACTGGACAGCGGTTTGGGCGCGGCCACGTTCGTTGGGGCTCTGACCATCAACACGAGCAGCTCGAACGCCCTCCTCGTCGAGAACGGGGCCACGGTCAACTTCAAGGTCAACGGCGGCATCGTGACGACCCAAGGTAACACGCTCGACAACGGCTCGGGCGCCGCCAGCTTGATCGGCCCTTTGACGGTTACGACGAGCAGTACTGCAGCCCTTCTTGTCAAGAGCAGCACAACAACCGCCTTGACCGTGAACACCTCAACGAGCGTCGTAACGACACTCCATAACACGCTCGATGACGGCTCCGGCAACGTGGCTGCGGCGGGCACGATGACTGTCACTGTGTCCAACACGCAGGCGCTCCTCGTGAAGACTAGCACAGCGAACGTCCTCGCGGTCGACACCGTCACGCCCGCGGTCACGGTCACAGGCACAAGTGCGACCATGTTCGTCGTGACGACCGGCACGTCCGCGGCCCTCGCGGTCAACACCTCGACGGGTACCATGTCCAGCAAACTCAACACGCTCGACAACGGCTCTGGCGGCGCCACCTTTGCAGGTACCATGGCTGTCAACAACGCCCTCACAATCAACACCGCTGTGGCCAACTCCTTCGTCGTCGAGAACGGGTCCACCGCGTACCTTAAGGTCAATGCCGGGGCTGTCACAACTGAGTTTAACACGCTCGACAACGGCTCTGGCGCGAGCACGTTCGTTGGAGCCATGGCCGTCGATAACGCCCTCACGATCAACACATCGGCCGCTAACTCGCTCGTGGTTGAGAACGGGGCCACGACCTACTTCAAGGTTAATGCAGGGGCTGTGACGACGACCAATAACACTCTTGACAATGGCTCCGGGGCCGCCACGTTCGTTGGAGCCTTGACCGTGAATACAAGCGCAGCCAACTCACTCCTGATCGAGAACGGGGCCACCACGTACCTTAAGGTCAATGCTGGAGTCGTCACCACGACCAATAACACGCTTGACAACGGCTCTGGGGCTTCCACGTTCAATGGCACTGCCACTCACACGGTCACGAGCACGACTGCCCTGGTCGTCCAAACAGGCTCGGCAGTCATCTTCACGGTCGACACCAGCACCCCCGCAGTGACGCTGCTGGGCTCGAGCGCCACCATGCTTGTCGTCAAGAGCGGCTCAATTACGGCCCTCACCGTGAACACCTCCACGGGCGCCGTAACGACGAGCCACAACACGCTCGACAACGGCTCCGGGGTCGCCACGGTTGTCTCCTTAACCGCCTCGCAGAGCAGCGCTAGTGCCGTGACCCTCCTGACGCTCAACAACACCAGCACCGGTGCCGCCCAAGTACAGTTTGGAGCCAACAGCGGCACGGGCACAATCTCCTACACCGGCACCGCGACGGGCCTCACGGTCTCGCCCATCACGAACTTCAGCAGCGCGGTCAACGTCAATGCGGCCGCGTATGCCCTCGGACCTGTTACGATGGGCCCAAGCGCTCAGTATTACATGAACACCGCGACCTTCACTATTGCCATAGGCTCAGGGAACACCACTTGTGCGATCTATCAGTTCCCTGTGGCAACCGCGCAATACATTGTGACCGTGCGCGCGGGCGGCTTCCATGCGACCGCCAACTACTGGTGGACCACGGCGGACCAATCGATCTACGTCCAGACCAGCACCGGACTTGCCATCCTGGGTACCACCCCCACCTTCGTCTACACCAACACCGGCAGCATTGCGGCGACCATTACATGGAGCGTCGGAGCCAGCAACACGCTTGACCTCCTCGTGGCCAACAACGCAGGCTACTCCTACACGGCTGCCTTCTTCATCAAGGTCCTGATGATCTAGGTGAGTGGGGAAGCTAGCCCCACATTTTTTGTCCATTGCCGCTGATAATTTCCAACGACACAAGCGTTTTTAAATTGGGCGCGACGAAACGACCGACACATAGCAATTGCCGATGTCGCTCCCGAACATCACGAATTACACGGCCGGGTACTGGGGCCCAGGCACCGTGAAGGACAGCCTCGCGCTCTTGAACCCAGCCGCAGACACCGGTGGCACAGGCCAACAGCAGTCTCAACTCACCTTCTGGGGCGTGTCATCCTCCGGCCAAGGACCCACGACCCCCGGCCAGCTCGGCGCCCTCACCATCAGCCGCAATCCCACAGGTTTGACGACCCAAAATGCGGGCCAGGCGCTGCTGCAGGTGAGCTCCGGCACGAGCCTCTCAACCGTCTTGACAGCGACCTCAGCCCTCCTCACAAGCGCCGTGACCTTCTCCTGCGCCAACTATGACACTAGCAACTCGACCGTGACATTTAACGTGGGAGGCACACCCGTTTTCAGCCTCACGAGCAGCTCAGTGACGTTCAATGTGACTCCGTCCTTCCCATCGCTCACCCTTGCCGGAACGCTCTACAACAGCACCAACACTCTTGCTTTCGTGGTCGCCTCAAACTCGGTCCTGTCGATCAGCACTGGCGGCACCCTTAGCCTCACTGGAAGCGCACCAGTCCTCACCGCCACTAGCACTTGGAGCATGCAGGTGGCTAGCACGAACGTCGCGACTCTCAGCACCAGCGAGTTTGCGCTCGGCGCAGCCATTGAGCTCTATGTGCCAGGCACAGTTGCGGTGTCCGGAACCGACTCTGCGACGAAGCTTCAGGTCCTCGATGCGCTCTCCAACCCCGTCCTGACGGTCAACACCAGCACCGACAAAGTGAGCCTCGCAGCGTTGCAGGTGACCAGCTTCTCGAGCGCCGGAACCGTGGTCAGCGACTCCAGTGGCAACCTCAGCATCGGTGGCAGCGGCGACACCTTCAACAACACGACCCTCACGGGGACCACGAGCGTGACCGGCATCATCGGCGTCACAGGCAGCGCAAGCACTGGCAAGCTTCAGGTCCTTGATGCCGGCAGCGCCATAGTCCTCGGCGTCGATACCACCGTCGATGTTGTGACCGCCAAAGCCCTTACCGTGAGCAGCTTCAGCACCGCGGGGCCTGTGGTCAGCAGCAGTGCCGGAGTCCTTAGCGTTTCGAGCACTCTCGCGGGGATTACTTTGACTGGCACTAACACCGTCACTGGAACTCTCGGTATTTCAGGGACAGCGAGCGCTACTAAGCTGCAGGTCCTCGACGCGTCTTCACTAGCGGTCCTGACCGTTAATACAAGCACCGATACCGTCACTGTTAGCGAACTAACTGTAAGCAGCTTCAGTGCCGGGGGGCCCGTGGTTAGCAGCAGTGGCGGGGTCTTAAGCGTCTCGAGCACTCTTGCTGGGTTAACTTTGATTGGCACCAACACCGTCACTGGAACGCTCGGTATTTCAGGAACAGCGAGCGCCACCAAGCTACAGGTCTTGGACGCGTCTTCGGCCGCCGTCCTGACCGTGAATACAAGCACCGATATCGTTACTGCCAGCGCGCTAACGGTCAGCGGATTCAGCACGGCTGGGCCTGTGGTCAGCAGCAGTGCCGGAGTCCTTAGCGTTTCGAGCACTCTCGCGGGGATTACTTTGACTGGCACTAACACCGTCACTGGAACGCTCGGTATTTCAGGGACCGCGAGCGCCACCAAGCTTCAGGTCCTCGACGCCAGCTCAGCGACGGCCTTCACGGTCAACACCAGCACGGACGCCGTGACGACAAAAAACAACACGCTCGACAATGGCTCCGGCAGTGCCACGTTTCATAATACTGTGACTGCTCCTCTGTTTTCCTCCAATCTATCATCCTCTTCAAATCAACTTTGCCTCTTTGCTCAAAACACTGGTAGCGGGGGGGTGGCCCTAGAATTTGAGACTTCTGCCAAGTCCTCCCTACTCAACTATGACTCAACTGGCTGGTGGTTCAATGACAGCATGCGCATCAGTGGGAGTGGGACTTTTGGAACTGGATCAGGCAACGTGAGCATTAACGGGTCGATTGTAACAGGCATCTCTCAGACCGGGTCTAACACCTTCTCAACTGGCACAGGCAACGTGAGCATCAATGGACCCATCATTACTAACATTGCTCAGACTGGTACCACGACCTTCTCAACTGGTACTGGCGCTAGCACTGTCAATGGATCCTTTTATCTGCCTTCTCTATCCACAGGCCTCCTGCTAGTCAATTCCTCCGGTCTTGTCTCCAGTGCAACCACTATACCTCCGCCTCTTATCATCTCCGGTCTTAGCAACACTGCTCTATCTGTTAACAACGCATCCTCAGTGACAAGCTTTAACGTTAACACAAACACAGCAGCTGTAAGCACTTTACACAATACCCTAGATGATGGGAGTGGTAATTTGACTACTTCCGGCTCTGTCACCGCCAATGAGTTCATCTACTCTGGCACCTCCTCGTCAAATCTTGTCGCCTCCTCATTCACGAATAATAACAGTGTTGGAAGCCTATCTGAGCACTTTGCCCTTGGGACCAATTTAGGTAACATTGTATTTTCCTCCAATGGCTTTGGACTTGATAATGCGCTAAGTGTTAAGACAAGTGCAGGCTCTCCTGCTGCCTTCTCTGTCCAGAACTCTACGCCAAGTACCTTGTTTGCTGTTGACACCTCTAATTCCCTGATCAACTGTGAGGTAACAACGCAATTCTACAGCGGTCTCAACTTAAACCTCAATAACAACACCTGGAGCGGTGCCCCTGCGTCGTATCCTTCAATGCCCGTAATTCAGATATGGTACTTAAAAGTCACTACTACTGGCAGTCTTGGCTCTAACGTTACTGTAGCCACTATTGCTCTTCCTCCGAGCATAACTGCCTCTCTAGTCATCAACATACAAGGTGGGTTATACGATGGCACGTATTTCATTATGATGGATGACCTCAGTGCTACTCGATCGTGGCGAGCTTATGCTCAAGGTAGCAATATGGTCATCACCACTGGACCATCATATTCATCTACCGCTAACCTATCCTTTTACGTGTGGTTCTGGACACTCTAACAATGCCCTCATCGTTAGCACACTATCTAGAAAAAAGAGGCTTACTTTTTTTAGGCATACATGGTATACGACATGCCATCATACCCCTTGATCATGGCGGCATCGTTAAACGGTTTAATGTTGCAATGCCATTTATTAAGGTCTACTATGGGGTAGCTACCGCGACTAGTCCTGGAGCTAGTTTTAGCATCTCGGCTCCCTTACCAACGGGGGTTACATATGCGACTGTTCGGTTCTTGTCCGTAATAATGGAAACTAGTCTTGCTGCAATTCCACCAAATTCAACTTCTGCTTCAGTACTATACACCTCTAGTATTTCAAGCCCGAGCACTATATTCATCGTAGGTGGGAGCTCCTTTTCATTTCCTGGTGCTTTAACTTGGTATATATGGATCTATAGCATATAAATGTGTTGAAGGTCTTCGTTGGCTGTTTACTAGAGCGTGTTGTGGAAGTGAAGCCTAACGCAAGTCATCTGTAACAAGTCGATTTT
>Ga0302281_10004039_pt1 | contig 10047 bp, 9 predicted proteins | sample III_Fen_E1_2_FD_198762 | JGI IMG/M metagenome (GOLD analysis project Ga0302281, IMG submission 198762) | Peat permafrost microbial communities from Stordalen Mire near Abisko, Sweden - III_Fen_E1_2 | ecosystem: Environmental > Terrestrial > Soil > Wetlands > Permafrost | place: Sweden: Abisko...
TGAATTATGGCATCTGAGAAAACAAGAACGGCGGTCATCGTGGGCGCACTGGTTTTGGTCGTGATTTTAATCGTGGTTGGAATCACGCTGCTTTTTCTTCAAGGTAAGGGCGGCATCGGCGCAGGCAAGGGCGATGTCGGAATTGAAGGCGGATAATCCGGTGGAATACCACGTCCTGCACACGCCGCTGACTAAAAGCGAGGATGAGTTGAAGAGTGAGATGGTGGGCACATGGGAATTGACGGGCGCGAAATCCAGGCTGACCGGCGGTTTTGTCAGCCTCCAGTCCCCCGGCAGTTTTCTCAAAACGTTCACGCTCACCAATTGGGCCATCGTCACCTATGACGCCAATTCAAACATCCTGTATTCAGCCAGCGGCCATTACACGCTGGAGGGCGAGCGCTACACGGAAAGCATCGAGGCTGCGACCGGCAACATGACGCGGTATCTTGGTGCGCATCCGGGATTCAGAATCCGGGTGGAAGGGGATGATTATTACCAGATGGGCGTCGGCAAAAATCCTTCCATAGAGGAAATGTGGCATCGCGTCGGGCAATGAGGATGAGGAGGAATTGTGGAGTCTGGCCGGCAGTTTCCAGATTCATGCCAGGTGAATGATGCGTTCAACCTTGCTGGCCGAGTCGTGAATTTCCAATTTCAGCCCCTCAATCCGTTCGGGTGTGACGCCCAGCAATTGACTCGCTTTGGGGTCCACGAACCTGGCGTAACAGTCCCAGCCAAAAGTGGAGCCGATCAGGTGGACAATGCCGTTGGCCACGTGTGTGACGGCGGACAATTTAGGAACGGGGCTTGTGATGGGACAATGATGATGGGCGACGGCCTCGACGATTTCTTCCGGCAACCGCCATTTTCTCAGAAGACAGGCCCCGACCTCGGCGTGGTCGGTTCCCAAAACCTCCTTTTCCGCCGCGTTGCGGGGAAGCTGGTTTTGGGCGATGCACGACCGGATGGCGGATTGCGTCTCGGCGTCGAGAATCTGGTTGAGCACCAGCTTGCCGATGTCGTGCAGCAAACCGGCGGTGAATGCCACCGGCGGCCTCACCTCCATGTGAAGGCCATCCTTGGCGAGATGCTCGGCGGCCACGGCAGTGGTGATGGAATGAAACCAAAGTTCTTTGGCCTCGACAGCATAAGCCGGGAGGGTTGCGCTCATGGCGCCGCCGAACGAAAGGCCCAGGACCATGTGCAGAATCTGCTGGTGGCCGAGTATCAGCACTGATTCCTCCACGGAGGAGATCTGCTCTTCAAAACCAAAGTAGGGTGAATTGCAGGCGCGCAGCAATTTGGCCGTCAGCACGTCGTCGTATTTGAGCACCGTCACGATGTCTTCGTTGCTGACTGCGGGCTGGTCCAGCAGGCAAATCAGCTTGAGGGCGGCTTGGGACACCGCCGGCAAGTTCTTGATTTTAAAGATGATATCGTTAGCGGTCATGCGCGTCTCCATCTTTGCCGGCAAAACGGACGGTTTCGGTTGTATGCCGACGAGACCAGTTATCTTTCGGCTAAATTCCAGAAAACTTGAAATAAATCGTGCCTGACGCAAACAGTTTTGAATTGCGATGAGGCGCAAGGGATGACAGCCTGATGCCCATCAGAGTTTTCAGTGAAGCTGAAAATCAACTTTATGGCCCCCAAGAAAACCAAAACTCTTCCCGCTGGGCTGGTCAAGTCATTGATGCCGGCCTTGGTGTCCTCGGCCATGGATGCCATCATTTCCGTGGATGAAAGCCAGAACGTCATCCTGTTCAACGGGGCTGCGGAGCGGATGTTTCAATGCAGCCAGCAGGAGGCGCTCGGACAAAAGCTGGACCGGTTTATCCCGGAAAAGTATCGTGCGGCGCACTACCGGCATATCATTGATTTTGGGCCCGACGGCAAGATGGCACGCACGATGGGCACCTTGGGGACGTTGCATGCCCTGCGCGCAGACGGGCAGGAGTTCCCGGTCGAGGCATCCATTTCCAGGGTGGAGGTGAAGGGCAAACAAATATACACGGCCATTCTGCGGGACATCTCCGCGAGCAAACGCGACGAACTTGAGTTGCGCCATCGCGAGGAATATTTTCGATCGCTGATCGAATATGCCACGGATGTGATCACGCTGGTTGACCAGGACGGCGTCATTCATTTTCAAAGCCCGTCCATCGAGCGCGTCCTTAATTTGAAGCCGGAGAAGGTCGTGGGCCGAAACCTTGCCGAATTCATCCATCCCGAGGATTTGCCGCGATTGGCGGCCATGATCCGACGGGCGTACTCCAATCCAAACTTGCCCGTGTCCGTCGAATACCGGATACGGCACAGCGATGGCGGCTGGTTGCTGTTTGCGTCCATGGGCCGGAGCATCCCGCACGGAATCGACGGGAAACGGGTGGTCTTCAATTCGCGCGACATCACGGTCAGCCGCAATCTCGAGGAGCAGCTTTTGCAGGCGCAAAAAATGGAGGCGATCGGAACCCTCGCCGGTGGCATCGCCCACGATTTCAACAACGTGCTGGCGGGCATTTTGGGCAGCGCCGAACTGGTGCGTGAAGATTTGTCCCCCAATCACCCCACGCAGGAATATGTCGGCTCCATCATCATCGCAGCCAACCGCGCCCGGGATCTGGTGCAGCAAATCCTGACCTTCAGCCGCAGGCAGGACAGTGAGAAACGGGTGCTGCAATTGCAACCCGTCGTGGGCGAATGCGTCAAGCTGCTGCGCTCGACAATTCCGGCCATGGTCAAAATCACCCATCATCTGGATTCGGGCAGTCCGCAGGTCATGGCTGATCCGACGCAGATTCACCAGGTTGTCATGAACATTTCCACCAATGCCTGGCACGCCCTTCCTGAAATCGGCGGTTGCATAGACATCAGCCTGCGATCCGTCGAGGTGGATTCGGCGATGGTGCTGAAGCATCCTGAACTGCGGGTGGGGACTTTTGTACGGCTGGCGATCGCGGACAATGGACATGGAATGGACGCCAAAACGCGGGAACGGATATTTGAGCCGTTTTTCACCACCAAACCCGCCAGCAAAGGTTCCGGATTGGGCCTTTCAGTCGTGCACGGAATCATCAAGTCGCACCGGGGAATAATCCTGGTTGAAAGCGAACCAGGCAGGGGAACGACATTTCAAATCTATCTGCCCGCAAGACGCATCCATCAGGAGGAGCCGGCCACGGCAACCCAGACCATTCCACATGGCCACGGTGAGCGGATTTTATTCGTGGACGACGAGCCGATTGTCGCCAGGTCCACGGAGGAGTTTTTGAAGCGTCTCGGTTATGTGGTGACCCGGTGCGAACAGTCGGGCGATGCCCTGGCCAGGTTCCGCCGTGAACCCCGGGAATTTGATTTGATTGTCACCGACTGGGCCATGCCCGGCATGTCGGGCACGGAACTGGTGACGGCGGTGCGCGAAATCAGGCCGGAAATTCCCATGCTCCTCATATCGGGCTTTGTGGATTCAACCGTGCAGTTCGCTGCGAAAACGATTGGCATCGGCGAAGTTCTCATCAAGCCCGTGAATCCCGAATTGTTGGCGCAGGCCGTCGCTCAAATGCTGGCGCGAGGAAACAAGGCTGCCGCTGGAAGATCGTTGCCTGTAATTCCACCGCCGGAGACACAGCCCCGCAAAAGTCTTTAAGCCTTCGTCTGGAAATCTGTTGGAAAGCAAATATCAGGTCACGCGTCCCGAAGCATGAATGTCACTTCCGCCTCGCTCACGACATCTGTGCCGACTTTGCAGACGCCCTTGGCCTTGCCGATCCGGCCGCGCGTTTTGATCAGTTCGATTTCGATGATGAGTGTGTCGCCGGGGAAAACCGGCTTGCGCCATTTGACATCCTCGGCTGCCATGAAATAAGCCATCTGGTTCGCCAGCTCAGCCTGCTTCAGCAAAACAATCCCCGCCACCTGCGCCATCGCCTCAAGCTGCAACACCCCCGGCATGATCGGGTGGCTTGGAAAGTGGCCGCGAAAAAAATCCTCGCCAATCGTCACGTTCTTGACGGCGGTGATCTTGTTGCCCTCCATCTTCAAAACGCGGTCCACCATCAGGAACGGCGGGCGATGCGGCAGGAGCTTCATGATCTGCTCCACGTCCATCGCGCCGTTTTCAGAAACCAGGATTTCCGGCGGGGCGGCTTTCGGCGGCGGCGCGAAGGTCTGCGCCGCGCGCAACGGCTTGTTCATCTGCGCGGCGATCAGCCGGACGAATTCGCAGTTCGCCGCATGGCTCGGCTTGACCGCGATCAAATGTCCGCGGATCGGTTTCCCGAGCAATGACAAATCGCCCACGATGTCCAGCATCTTGTGCCTCACAAATTCATCGGGATAACGCAGCGGCTCGGTCGTCAGCACCGCGTCGTCGCGGATGACGATGGCGTTTTCCAGGCTGCCGCCCTTGATGAGGTTCGTTTTGATGAGATGCTCGATCTCCTCGAAAAAACAAAACGTCCGCGCGTGAGCCAGTTCCTTCTCCCACGTCTTGGGCGTGATCTCCGTGCTGTAAAATTGCGTGAACATTCCCTTCCTGTCCGCGCTCGTGCAGGTGATCTTGAGATTCTCGTCGGGAAACAGCGTCATCAGCGTCTCGCCGGATTCCAGTTCAATCGGCTCGCTCGGCGTGAACGTCTCGCGCTTTTCCGCCTGCGGCACGATGCCCGCCGCCAGGATGATTTTGCAAAACTCCCGCGAGCTGCCGTCGGCTATCGGCGGCTCGTTCGCGTCCAGCTCCACGATGGCATTGTCAATTCCGAACCCGGCCAGCGCAGCCAGGACATGCTCCACCGTGTGGACCTTCACGTTGCCCTTGGCGAGCATCGTGGAACGGTTCGTCTCCGCGACATTTTCCACGCGCGCCTCGATTTCCGGCTTGTCCGCGAGGTCCACGCGGCGAAAGCGCACGCCGCTGTTGGCGGGCGCTGGCAGGATGGTCATGTTGACCCGGTTGCCGCTGTGGAGGCCGATGCCGGAAAAACTCGCGGCGCGATTGAGCGTCTGCTGATTGAGCACACACGGATTAGACAAAACGCGAACAGGCTTGGCAAGCCACAGATTAAGTCTCAATTGCCGCTTGCACCGCCTGCCGTGGGTCTTAACCTGTCAGCATGTCTTGGTTCACCGACCGTCATTTCTTTCTGCTCGCCGTGGTGCTTTACGGCTTGAGCACGGTCTATTCGGTTTTCCTGTGGCGGAAAGGCTTCCGCCGGGATGATCATGTGAATTATTTCATCATCCTCGCCGGAGTGGCGCTGCACACGCTGGCAATGACCAAGCGCGGCCTGACGTTTCATAGCTGCCCGGTCAACAATCTTTACGAAGCCACCACGTTCCTGCTCTGGGCGCTCGGCCTGGCGTGCCTCGTTTATTCGCTGCTGCCGCGCTTCAAATTCCTTTGCGCCTTCACCGCGCCGGTGCTGTTCACCGTCGGCATCTTCGCGCTCATGCCGTCGCTCGACCCGCCGCACGGGCCCAAGCCGGATTTCTCCAACTGGCTCCGCAGCCTGCACGCGGCCACCATCCTGCAATCCTACGGCGCGTTCGGCCTCGCGGCGGCGGCGGCGGGGATGTTTCTGATGCAGCAGCACGACCTGAAGTTCCACAAGCTCCGTGCCATGCTGTCATTGCTGCCGTCCATACAGCGGCTCGAACTTATCACGCTGCGGCTCGTGCTGGTCGGCTTTGTCCTGTTCACCATCGGGCTCGTCACCGGTGAACAACTGCCGCGACCCGAGGGCAAGCCGTATCTGTCCGATCCCAAGGTCATCTGGTCCGCGCTGTTGTGGCTGGTGTATCTGGAACTGATCGTGGCGCGGATGTTCTTTGGCCGCTCGACGCGGCGGTTCACCATCGGCGTCGTCATCGCCTTCGCGTTCCTGCTGCTGACGTTTGGCATCACCAATTACTATTCCGGCCTGCACCATCAATGAGCGTCGTCGTCATCGGTTTAAGCCATCGCACGTCGCCAGTGGAACTGCGCGAACGGTTTGCCTTTGCCGAATCTAAAATCCCCTCCGCGCTCCAAGCCCTGCGCGAATCCGGCATCGCCGGCGAAGCCGTCATCCTCTCCACCTGCAACCGCGTGGAGATTTATGCCGCGACGGAACTCGAACCCTCCAAGGCCTTTGACGGCCTGAAACAATTCCTCGTCGCTTCCTCACATGAGGTGGGGTCATTGCGCTGCGATGACCGGACGGCGCAGCGCGACGTCCCAACCTTTGGCGAAGAAATTTACGCGCTCGCCGAGCCGCAAAGTTTGCATCACCTCTTCAAGGTCGCCAGCGGCCTCGATTCCATGGTGCTCGGTGAGACGGAAATTCTAGGCCAGATCAAGGACGCCTACGCCCTCGCGCACCAGCACAAGCACACCGGCGCGCGGCTGAACAAACTCTTCCAGCGCGCCTTCAACGTCGCCAAGCACATCCGCACCCACACGAACATCCAGCGCGGCAGCGTCTCCGTTGCATCCGTTGCGGTGGAACTCGCGGATAAAATCTTCACCTCCCTCGCCGGGCGCGAAGTCCTCGTCATCGGCGCGGGCGAGACCGGCGAGAAAGTCGCGCGCGCCTTGCTTTCACGTGGCGCCAAAAGCATCATCGTGGCCAACCGCTCCTTCGAGCGCGCCCAAACCCTCGCCGCCGAGCTCAAAGGACGCGCCATACCCTTTGACGACTGGTCGGGGGAGTTTGACAAGATAGACATCGCCATCAGCAGCACCGCCGCGCCGCACCACATCCTGGACCGCCCCAAACTGGAGCCGCTCATGAAGTCCCGGCGCCAGCGCCCGCTCCTGCTCATAGACATTGCCGTCCCGCGAGACATAGACCCCGCCGTCAACGCGCTGGAGAACGTCTATCTCTACAACATAGACGATCTCCAATCCATCGCCGCCGACTACCTGAAACAGCGCACCGAGGAAATAACCCGCTGCGAACAGATCATCTTCGAGAAGGCCAGACCATTCCTTGAATCTAGGGAAAATCAACCGCAGATGAGACACGGGCCGGCTGCCGTGCGCGGACTGGACGCCTCCGAACAACTCCCCGCTTCCTGACAATCCGTCTTCGCTCCGAAGCCTTGCTAACTCCTTTGTCGCACTTCAAATGTGAAACTAAATTGTGGATTCAATCTCGTATTGAGTTCATCTCGGGATGTAAGAAAGCAAAGATGGCAGCGCCACCAATCAATATAAAGGCGCATGAGGGAGCCCAAAGATTAAACAGCGTGTCAAAGCGAGCGTCGTCGGGATTGGCAGAGTCGTATCGGACAGCAATCGTGCTAGGCAACTTGGGCTTCTGGCCCACATAAGAATCATAGCCAATATCGCTCGTCACACGATGCTCTGTGCCGTCTGGTGTCTCGAAAACAACCTCCGGGTAGTAATAAATCTTCCGCGAGTTAATCTGGGGAACTTCCTTCCAGTTAACGGGCTTGCCATAAGCCTTCTGGCTGCGGAACAGAAAGGCGATGCGCTGATACGCAAGCTTCAATCCGAAGCCAATCATGCCCAAACCAACGGTCAACAAAAAATAGCGCATAACGTGAGTAGCCTATATAGAAAGCTGATGTGTCGCGGCGTAGCGCAGCGAAGACGGAGACACCGCCGAATCTTGGCGTGGCAGGGTAGGTTTGTTTTCCATTTCACAATTTCGACATTGCGCCCGCCAAAATTGTTTGGCAAGTCCAAATCAATTCAATCCCGGAGTGTGGCCGTCCCCGACTACAGCAAAGGACCGATGGCAACGTGCTCCCGGTTTTCCGACGACGCCTTGGTCTGCTTTACCTAAAATAGGGCTTAATGCGGTTTCTTGTTGTATTTAATCTGGTTGAGGCGTAAAAACGCCTTTGCAAGAACCCAACGCCGTCCAAGAATGCGGAAAGAACCCAAATTCTATGATCACTGAAGCCGGGAAAAGTTCGGCTGCAATGAAGTTGCTGACGCTGCTGTTGCTGCTGGCGCTGCCCGCAGTGGCGCAGAATCAATTCACTTTTACCACCAACAACGGCGCTATTACCATAATAGGCATTACCTATATCGCTGTCAACGGTGTGGTAGCCATCCCCAGCGAGACCAATGGCTACCCGGTCACCAGCATCGGAACGAATGCCTTCTATGACTTGACAATCCTGACCAGTGTTACAATCCCAAACAGCGTCTCCAACATAGAGGACTCCGCGTTTGGTCAATGCACCAGCCTGAAGAACGTTACGTTTGGCAGCGGCCTCACCAATATCGGAAACTCTGCGTTCGAGGGCTGCTTCAGCTTGACCAATGCTCCAATTCCTGGCAGCGTCACCACCATAGGTATGTCAGCGTTTGAGTTCTGCAGCAGCCTTACCAAAATCACGATTGGCAGCATTGCCACAAATATCGGGGAACAAGCATTCGCTTACTGCACCAGCCTCACCAACATCACCGTGAACCCGGCCAACGAGTCCTATAGCAGCTTGTCCGGGGTCATGTTCGACAAAAGCCAGACAACACTCTTGCAATACCCGGGTGGCAAAGATGGTAGCTACACCATCTCCAACAACGTCACCACCATCGGTGATTATGCGTTCGCTGACTGCAGCAGCCTGACTGGCATTACAATTCCGGACAACATCACCAACATTGGGATAGGTTCTTTCAGTGGGTGCAGTCGCTTGACCGGCGTTGCTATCTCCGGCACCGTCGCCAGCATCGGGGTCGGGGCATTCGGTTTCTGTTCAAGCCTGATGAGCATCACTGTGAACGCGACCAACGCGTTCTACAGCAACGAGGCAGGTGTATTGTTCGACAAGAGCCAGACGACACTCCTTCAATACCCGTGCGGCAAAGTTGGAAGCTACGCTATCTCCAACAGTGTCACCAGCATCGAGTTAGGTTCGTTCGCCAGTTGCAGCGGCTTGACCAACGTTACCATTCCCGACAGCGTGACCAGCATCGGAGGTTTAGCATTTCAAGGCTGCACCAGCCTGACCAATCTTACGATTGGCAGTGGACTCACCAGCATCGGACTGTATGCGTTCTCTTTTTGCACCAGCCTGACGGGAGTTTATTTTCAAGGGAACTCTCCGACACCAAGCGATGATTTAACTGTTTTCTCCGATGATAACACTGGAACCGTCTATTACCTGGCGGGCACCACTGGTTGGGGCACGTTGTTTGATGGCTGGCCAACCACGCTGTTGGCTGCCAACATCGCCCCCTTCGCCATCAGTGGCGGCAGCTTCAACATTCAACCAAATGAATTTTCCTTCACCATCACCAGCATCAGCAATCAGGATGTCGTTGTGCAAGGCTGCACCAATCTGGCCAATCCCGTCTGGATTCCACTGGCAACGAACAGCCTCACCATCGGCACGAATTATTTCAGCGATTCCGAATGGACGAATTATCCCAAACGTTTCTATCGCATTAGCTCGCCATAAATTATCACGTCAGCTTCCTGACAATATGCTCGTCGAGGATTGCCTGACGGTCAGGCGGGGATGTTTCAAGCCAGCAGATGACGCAAACACAAGTTCGTTTTAAAAAAGAAAACGGGACGGCTTGCGCCGTCCCGTTTGTGTTTGGGGCAGATTTGTCTTACGGATAAACCAGACGATAAAATTCCGTCGGTTTGGTGGGATCAATCGGAGCGATGATCTGATTGGTGCTGGTCGAGCCAGAAACGGTGACCCAATCATTTGCATTCCCGCTGACGCCGCTTGCAAGGTGGTTGGTCTGTACCTGCAGACGCCATCCCGTGTGATCCGCCGGCCACGAGAGGTTCAGGTTCGTCCCGCTTACCGAGAAGACCATGTTGGTGGGATGGGTGTTGACGACCACGGCCAGTTGGCTGATTTGCGAGGGTGTCAGCGCTTGATTTGCAAAAAATGAGACCTCATCCAACAGACCGGTAAACTTGCCGAATGGACTCTGGCCAATGGTGGAAACGCCATCAAATGCCTGCACCAGATTGGCCACATTGTTGGTCGCGCCGGACAATATTCCATTAGTGACCATATATAGACGCGCTCGCGTCGGTTCAACCACGAGTGCCACAAAAGTCCATT
>Ga0302281_10004050_pt1 | contig 10025 bp, 8 predicted proteins | sample III_Fen_E1_2_FD_198762 | JGI IMG/M metagenome (GOLD analysis project Ga0302281, IMG submission 198762) | Peat permafrost microbial communities from Stordalen Mire near Abisko, Sweden - III_Fen_E1_2 | ecosystem: Environmental > Terrestrial > Soil > Wetlands > Permafrost | place: Sweden: Abisko...
TCGCGGTGCAAATCTGGATAAACAAGTTCAGCCGTTGGCGCGTGTTGAGATGATTCTCGTCGCAGAAGTCAGTGAGCTTGATGCCGCGCACCAGCTCCATCACGAAAAATGGCCGGCCAGTTTCCGTCGCGCCGGCGTCAAGCACGCGGGCAATGTTGGGATGATCCATCATCGCCAGCGCCTGCCGCTCGGCCTCGAACCGGGCGATCACGCTTTTCGTATCCATCCCCAGCTTGATGATTTTGAGTGCCACGCGGCGGCGGATGGGCTTTTCCTGTTCCGCCATGTAAACAACGCCGCAGCCGCCTTCGCCGATTTTTTGCAGAAGCTTGTAATTGCCTATACGCGTGCCCAACCCCTCCGCCAACCCAGAGCGGTCATCCGCTTCGGGCGCAGGCGTCGGTTCGAGCTTGCCATCGGCAAGACGTTTGGCCAGCTCACCAGGCGGCATAACTGTGACCGTGAAAAATTTGTCGGCATCCGCCTCGGCGGAAAGCAATGACTCCAGGCGTTGAAGCAATTCCGGTTGCCCGCTGCAGGCTTGATCGAGAAAAGCCCGGCGGGCCGCCTTATTCCCCAACTGGCGGGCTGCTTCGAACAAGGATTCTTCGTGCTGCCGGGAAGTCATCGGACGAGGGTTCTAACTAACAAAGCGACTTTGACCGGCATAACCCGACGCAGCATTTGTCAGCTTGGTCATTTTTCGTTTTGGATTTTCTGGAACAACCACGCTTTGGCATAAGCCCACTGGCGTTCCACCGTGCGTTCCGTGACTCCCAGACTTTCGGCGACTTCCTGATTAGTCAAACCGCCGAAAAATTTCATCACCACGATTTTCTCCTTTTCGGGATCTTCCAATTTGAACCGCTCCAAGGCTTCGTTCACCAGCAAAATCTGTTCGTCCGCCGTCACCCCGGCAAGATTCAGGCCTTCGATTTCCAGGCGCACTTGATCGCCGCCGTGTTTTAAACGGGCTTTGCGGCGGGCGCTCTCGATCAAAATGCGCCGGATTGCCTCGGCGGCGGCGGCAAAAAAATGCGCGCGATTTTGCCAGTGTTGGCCGCTATGTCCAGTCAGGCGCAGCCAGGCTTCATGCACTAGCGCGGTGGCTTGCAGCGTCTGGCCTGATTGCTCGCGCGCCAGCCGCAGCGCGGCCAGTTTCCGCAATTCGTCATAAACCAAATCCAGCAGTTCTTCCGGGTTCGGGTTTTTGTCGGTGCCGATGGATTGCAATGCGCGGGTCACATCGCTCATATTGGTTAGCATTACACCAAACAGATGATTTGGCGATGCGGAAAACCAAATACCCAGTCTGGCAGCTCGAAGCGTCGGCGGATTGCAAACTTGAAGGTTTCGAAGGGTGCAACAGGAGAATTAGAAAATTCCAGATTCACACATAAATACTATTAATAATAGTCAAGCTGGCCTTGCCCCGATTGTGTGGACAGTGTGTGACTGAGCTAGTCATTTTCCGAACCGCCAATATTGGACAACTCGCTATCTTTCAAACTTTGAAAACCAGCACGTTTCAACCACACCAACAAAATGCTTATGTCCGCCGGAGAAACACCAGAGATCCGTGCCGCTTGACCGATTGTTTGCGGTCGAACAGCGGAAAACTTTTGCCGTGCTTCCAATCTCAAGCTAGGCACAGTTGAAAAGTCAAAAGACACCGGGATATTTTTATTTTCCAAACCTTTCGAACGAGCAACTTCGACTTGCTGTCGGTCAATATAGCCGGCATATTTTACAGCAATTTCTACTTGCTGAATCACTTCAGCAGACAAGTTCTCATTTCGATTGGGCAGATCATAATATTTCATTTCTGGCCTAGAAAGAATTTTTGCCAGCGAGTTATTTAAATAAAACGTTTTATTCAAACGGTCTAGTTCACTTTCAATCAAATTTTTTTTTAGTTTGAACTGTTCTGCGTTTCGTTTTGGAAGAAGATTAATATCTTGTCCAATTTGGCTTAATCTTAAATCTGCATTGTCCTGACGTAGTAATAGACGATATTCGGCGCGTGAAGTAAACATCCGGTAAGGTTCAGTTGTTCCTTTTGTAACAAGATCATCAATTAAGACTCCAATATACGCCTGATCGCGTGCTAAAACAATTGAGCCCTTGCCTTTCGCCTTTTGTCCAGCGTTGATTCCAGCCATTATGCCTTGTGCACCAGCCTCTTCGTAACCAGATGTGCCGTTAATTTGTCCCGCCAAAAAAAGATTTACACAAACTTTTGTTTCAAGATTTGGGTAAAGCTGTGTTGGGAAGGCATAATCATACTCAACCGCATAAGCAGGGCGAAGAATTTCCGCCTGCTCGCATCCAATGATTGTTCTGACTAATTCAATCTGAACGTCAAAAGGAAGACTCGTCGAGAAGCCGTTGACATAAAATTCATCCGTTCCAATCCCTTCAGGCTCCAAAAAAATTTGATGGCGTTCCTTATCTTGAAATTTTATGATCTTGTCCTCAATTGATGGACAATAACGCGGTCCAACTCCTTCTATTTGACCTGAATACATTGCTGATTTATGAATATTTTTTCGGATTATTTCAGCGGTTCGTTCTGATGTATAAGTTATATGGCAAGAGAGCTGGCCATTTATTCGATCTAAAATTGAACCAGGCGGATATTTCCCTTGAGAACGGCTTAAAAAATGGGTTGGAACATGCGATTGTTCCATGTGGAACAAGTCATCTTTCCAAAATGTGAAATAGGAAATTGATTCATCTCCAAATTGGGCTTCAGTCTTTGAGAAATTAATTGTGTTGCGCAACAATCTCGGTGGAGTGCCAGTCTTTAAACGCCCTAGTTGTAGTCCGAGATCCTTCAATGAACCTGATAAGTTCATTGCTGCCGCGTCACCCGCCCGTCCGCCGGATTGCTGGTTGCTGCCGATGTGCATTAAGCCACGCAAAAAAGTTCCAGTGGTTACTACGATGCAGGTTCCAAAATATTGAACTTCTAACGTCGTCTCAACGCCAAATGCAACTCCATTTTTGTGTAAAATTTTGGTTGTTTGACCTTGTTTTACATCCAGATTAGGTTCAGATTCACAAATCCATTTTAGTCGAAATTGATATGCCTTTTTATCACATTGTGCTCGAGGTGCCCAAACAGCGGGTCCATTTTTTTTGTTCAGCATCCGAAATTGAAGGCCCGTCATGTCCGTAACTTTACCCATTTCACCACCAAGTGCGTCAATTTCTCTTGCTAGATGCCCTTTTGCCAAACCACCGATGGCTGGATTGCAGGACATCTGGCCAATCGAGTCCGCATTGATGGTCAACAAAAGGGTTTCGCAACCCATTCTAGCTGCCGCTAAAGCCGCTTCGACACCAGCATGTCCGGCACCAACGACAATAACCTCATAACGTTTGGGATAAACAAACATTGGACAGACTAAATCATTTTGTAAAACTTTTCAAATGAGTTTAATGATGATTTCCTTTTTATTCTATGAGCCGGATTTGCGGCAAGATGTTCGGCAATCTTAAAAATTGTTTCTAATTCGTCTTCTTGCCCGATGGCCTTGGCAATTTCGACTAAAGAAAATCGCTGGTTCAAATTTGACTTGAGAAAAGCAATTAGTTGATGCTGAATCAGCAGAACATTTTCTGCGGCTTTTTTCCCTGCTTCGACGCCCGGCTGATGGTATGCATTAATATTGATAAGGCTGGCATAAAACCCGACAGTGCGTTCCAGCAAGGCAATCAGCAGCCCCACAACAAAAGAATTAACGGCATTAACTGTGATTGTTATTGATGAGCGGCCATTCTCAGCTAAAGCAGACCTAGTTCCAAGAAAAAATCCTTCCAAAAAATCTCCAGATGTTGCATCAGGTTCAGTGAAAATAGGGGATCCAACCTGATCTTTGAGAACTTCAATGAAAACCACAAAAAAATTGTTTAACCCATCTCTAAGTTGTTGAATATAAGAATGCTGATCAGTTGACCCCTTATTGCCTAGAACGCATAAACCTTGATTGACTAGATTTCCCTCTAGATCAAACTCCTTGCCCAAAGATTCCATGACAAGTTGCTGGAGGTATTTTGAAAAAAGCTCCAACCGATCCTTGTATGGCAAAACGACCATGTTATTTGTTCCTTTACCGTTACTCGACGAAAACCAAGCGAGTGCCAATTGTGCGGCTGGGTTGGTTTTTACAGATTTGCGACGAGTTGCAATATCAACCATGGCCCCACCAGCAATTAGCCCATCAATATCAATGCCCTGCAATGCGGCTGGTAGAAGCCCCACAGCAGAAAGTTCACTGGTGCGACCACCCACCCAATCCCACATTGGAAACCGATCAATCCACAGGCGCGTCTGTGCATATTTGTCCAATTCGCTGCCAGACATTGTTACTGCTACGGCGTGATGTCCAAAATTCAACCCGGCTTTTTCATAAGCTGCTTGGGCAACCAACATCCCATTTCGTGTTTCTTTTGTGCCACCGGATTTGGAAATCACGATGCACAAAGTTCGATTCAGTTGTTTGCCGATGGCTGCCAATGTGCGATTCATGCCGTCGGGATCGGTATTGTCAAAAAAGAATGGCTTGAGTTTATCTTTTCGCGGATTACCTAGCGCTTGGGCCACAAATTGAGGGCCGAGCGCAGATCCGCCTATGCCGATGAGCAGAAAATTCTTAAATTTGCCGCCCGTGCCGCTAAACGCCCCGGAATGAATCTTGCCGGCAAAATCCTTAATTCTTGCCAGCGTTTGTTCGATTTCGGAGCGGATTTCCGGCGTCGGTGCCAGCGCGGGATTGCGCAGCCAATAATGACCGACCATCCGGTTTTCATCTGGATTGGCAATCGCGCCGGCTTCCAGCGCGTCCATGTCGGCGAAAGCTTTCTGAATTCTCGGCTCCATGGCAGCGAAGAATGCGTCGTCCACATTCATCCGGCTCAAGTCAATTGCCAGGCCGAGTTCCGGAAACTCGGTGTAATATTTTTGAAAACGTTCCCACCATTGCAATTTTGTATATTTCATAAAATCGTCCGGCTGCGATTGAATGATTTTGCTTCCGGTTCTGGCAAGAAAATTCGCTGGGAATTGTCATGCCCAGAACGACACAAGCGGAAATTAGTTTACCGGCAGCGAAATGCGGAGCGTCGTGCCGCGACCGGGGCGCGACAAAATCCGGATTTGCCCGTGATGGGTCTCGATGATCCGACCAACGATGGCCAAGCCGATGCCGGTGCCCTTGGCCTTGGTCGTCGCGAGCACCGTCTTGAACGCGCGCTGCTGTTGTTCTTTGGTCATGCCGGTGCCGGTGTCCTTGAAGGCCACGGCGACCTGCGCGGTTTGAAGCGCCGAAGTTTTGATGGTGAGTGCGCCGCCGTCAGGCATGGCCTCGGCCGCATTCAAAATCAAATTCAAAAAAGCCTGTTCCAATTGCGGTGCATCGCCGAGCACGAGCGGCAAATCAGATTGCAAATCGCGCACCAGCCTGATGCCTTGGTTCGCCAGCTTGTGCCGCACCAGCAGGCTTAACTCATCCACCAAGTCGTTCAAATTGACCGGCGCGAATTTTGGCTCCGTCGTGCGCGCAAAATCCAAAATTTGTTCCACGATTTTGTTGAGATGCTCAATTTTGGCCTCGATGATTTGCGCGTCCTTCGAACGCGGATCTTTCGCGTCAAACTTCAAATTCAGCGAGTGATAAAGCAGTTTCATCACCGTCAGCGGATTGCGGATTTCGTGCGCCACTTCCGCCGCGAGCAGGCCGAGCGCGGAAAGTTTTTCGTTCTGACGCAATTGTTCCTCCACGTCCACGATGCGCTCGTAAAGCCGCGCCTTTTCAATCGCGATGGCCGAAAGTTCCGCCAGCGCGCCGAGAATTTTTATCTCCTCGTTGGAAAAATTGTAGGGCCGCGCCGTATAGACATTCAGCGCGCCAATGGCCTGGCCGGAAAAAATCAGCGGCATGCTCAACAGCGACACCAGCCCTTCGCGCCGCGCGAGCTCCACGTTTTGGTAACGCGTGTCCGCCTGCACGTTGGCCACCTGCAAAGGTTTTTTCCGCCGCACGACCACGCCGATCAGACTGTCCTCGGCGCCCAGGCGCGGTTTTTTGATGTAGGCGTCTCCTGCGCCGTAGCTCGCGCGCAAGTCCAGCCAGGCGCGGGTTTCATCCAGCAGCATGAGCGAACACATCCGCGCCCGCATCAGTTCGCACGCTTCTTTCGTAATGGCGCGCAAGGCCTCGTCCAGATTCAAAGTCGAATTGATCGTGCGGCTCACGCTGGCGAGCGACTCGAACAACATCACTTTCAGCCGCAATTGCTCGTAGAGCCAGGTGTTATGGATCACTTTTGCCGCTTGAATCGCCAGCTCCTGCAACAATTCCTGGTCGTCCGCCGAAAACGCATCCGCGCGTTCCGAATCCACGTTGATGACCCCGCGCACCTCGCCCTGCACCTCCAGCGGCACGGCCAGTTCCGAGCGCACATCGCGCCGCACGCTGACATAGCGTTTGTCCTGCGTCACGTCGCCGATGCGCGCCGCTTTGCCGTGGCGCGCGACCCAGCCGGTGATGCCTTCGCCGACGCGCAATTTCAATTTCCGCGCCGCCGAGGAAAGATTTTGCGCCGCGTGGATTTCGAGGAAGCTCGTGGTCGGATTGATCAGCGCAAGCGAGCCGCTGGACGCGTTCATCACGCGCACCGCCTCGCTCACGATGAGATGCAGCGCCTCCTGCGACTCCAGCGTGGAATGAATGACGTTGCTGACCTGATACAGCAGGCTCAAGCGAGCCGGCGACAGTTTTGATTTTGGAAATTCCTCGCTCACTGAATCAGCTTTCAATTTTTAAATCTTGAGTTGGGCTTCGCCCGTCACGGTCTGCGCCGCCATTAGAACTTAAAACCAAAAATTAAAAACGAAAAACTCATCTCGTCCGCAAGATCAAAATGATGCCGGCGGTGGCAAAAACCAAATTTGGCAGCCAGGCCGCGAGCCAGCCGGGCAGATGACCGCTCATGCCGAAGGCAAAAAAGACCGACTGCAAAATGAAATACGCGAAGCAGATGAAAATACTGCCGGCCACGCCAAAGAACAAATTCCGCCGGCCGGATTGCGCGCCGAACGGAATGGCCATCAGCACCACGACAAAGCATGTCCACGGCGCGGCCAGTCGCCCGTGAAATTTGGTCTGGATCACGTTGGCATCGTCCGCCGACAAGCCGGGATTGTTCCGCAGATATTCCCACAGTTCGGCCAGCGGGATGTCCGCGCTGCGCGAGCCGCGCAGGGTTTGCGTGTCGCTGAACTTGAGCAGGAGAAAAATTTTTTCCGGCGTCTCGTCAAATTCCGGCAGCGCCAGCAGGTTGGTGGCCGCCGCCGGCACCAGATTGCCGTGCAGGCCGGATTGCGTGAACAGTTGCGCGTCGGAAAAAGTCCAGATGCCGTTGGTGCGGACGGCCCGCGCGGCCTGCAAAACCCGCCAGGAACCGTCCGGCAAGGTCCACGTCACATTGGGATTGATCATCGTGGCGGTGGTGGCGTCATATTCGCCGAACTGCCATACGCGATGGGCGCGGACATTGCGGAAGCCGCCCTTGATGAACCGCATTTTGCTGGCCGGGCCGTTTTCCGGTTTCACATGGCGCGTCAAAATCTCATTGGACCAGCGGAAGCCGAGCGGCACGGCGATTTCGTTCAGCGCAAAATAAAGGCCCGTGGCCGCCAGCCCGACGACAAAATATGGCGCGCACAGCCGCCACAGCCCGACGCCGGCGGCGCGCAGCGCGGTGATTTCGTTGTGCCGCGCGTGGTGCGTGAGCGCATAAAGCAGCGCCAGCAGCAGCAAAATCGGCAGGACGAGGACAAAAAATTCCGGCAGACTGGCGGCGCCATATTCCGCCGTGTCGAGCAGCGTCAATTTTTTCTCCTGAATCGTCTCCATTTCCTTGAAGAAAAAAAATGAAATCCAGAAAACGAGAAAGCCGCCGAGGCAGTAGGCCAGCGGCGTGAGCAATTCGCGGAACAGGTATCGGTCGTGCAACCGCATGACGCAGGGTAAACAGCCAACCGCGCTTCTGCCAACCGAATTGACAATTGAAATCGGCCGCCAGCCGCAGGCCGATCGCGAGAAAATCAACCAGGAGAAATTTCTGGAAAAAGCCTACGGCGAAAGAAAGGCGAACGCCGGCAGATTTCGCAGCACGGTGAAAACCAGCGCGATGACCAGCAGCGGCAGCAAAAATTTTGCCGGAAAAAATTCGCCGCCGGCCGCGCCGCGAAATTTTTTTGCGCCCAGCCAGAGGCCGCGCAGCGCCGCCGCCGCCAAACCCAGCAGGAGCAGCGCATTGTCCCGCAGCGCCGTCGAAAAATGGCCGTGCAGCAGCGCGTAAAGCGCCCGCGTCATGCCGCAGCCCGGACAGTTCAGGCCCGTGAGCCGGTGAAACTGGCAGACCGGATAAAAATTATTTGCCGATGGATTGAAGAAAAAAACCGTGCCCGCAATTCCCGCCGCCGTCGCGGCCAGGATCAGGACCGCCGCGCGCGAATTGGCCGGATAAATTTTGGGCGGCGCGGAATTCATTTACAAATGATTGATGTGCCAGTTCAGGCTGGCCGGGTTCAATGCCAGTTGCAGCAGCCCGAAGCCAAACGAAAAAATCAGGTTCGCCGCCGAAAGCACCAGCCCGACGATGGCCGAGGTGCGGCCGTCCTGCGGTTCCGCCTGCGAACTGATTTGCACCAGCGCGATGATGGAAAACACCAGGCCGAGCAGGTTGAACGGCACGCAGCAGCAGCAGGTCCACGCCAGCAGCCCGCAAACCAGCCCGGCGGTGGCGAAGGAATTGGTTCCGCGCGGCGAACCGGCGCCGGTTTTGACCGCGCCGATGCGCGGCGGCGTGCCGGCGAAATCCCCGGCCAGTTCCGGCAGCAGGCCGAGAAATGTCCAGTCGCTCGCGCCCTCGACAAACACCGGCGTGCGGCTGTCCACGCGGCCTTGGGCGAGCCACAGGCGGATTTGTTCCAGGCCGGTTGGGCCGTAAGTTTTGCCGTCCACGCCGATGATCCGGTATTTCATATCATTCCTCTTCGTCGTTGCTGCCGCGACCGTGCAGGGAGCCGAAATCCCGGCACACCCCGCGTTTGGCGGTGGTCAGAAACTCTAACATGGTTTTGGCACCGGGGCTGAAAAATGTTGCCCGGGCTTCGGTCAGCGCGGCGCTGAAAATTTTTCCGCTGCGGAACAGGACGCGATACAGCTTTTTCAATTCCAGCCGGTCCGCCGGCGAAAACCCCGCGCGCCGCAGGCCGATCACGTTCAATCCGCAGATGCCGTTGCCGCCGCGCGCCACGGTAAACGGCGGCAAATCTTTGCTGATGCCCGAGCCGCCCTGCATGATGGCGAGCGTGCCCACGCGGCAAAACTGATGCACCAGCGAATTGCCCGAGAGAAACGCGCGGTCATGAATTTCCGCATGGCCGGCGATCAGCACTCCGTTGGAGATGATCGTGTGGTTGCCGATGACGCAGTTGTGCGCGATGTGCGCGTTGGCCATCAGAAAATTGTTCGAGCCGATCGCCGTGACGCCGTCGGGCTTGGTGGCGCGGTGGACGTTGACATGCTCGCGGAAAACATTGTTGTCGCCGATGGTCACGCGGGTCGGCTCGTCCCTGTATTTCAAATCCTGCGGCGCGTCGCCGATGACGCAGCCGGCATGGAATTTATTGCCCGCGCCGATTTTCGTGACGCCGGTCAGGTAAACGTGCGGTCCCAGCACGCAGCCCGCGCCAAGTTCCACGTCCGCGTCAATCACCGCATACGGCCCGACGCAAACGGACGGATCCAGCTTCGCCTGCGGATGAATGATGGCCGTGGGATGAATCATTTTCACCACAGCTAAACACAGATGCCCACCGATGAAAATGGTTTTTTGAAACTCCCGCCGCGCGAAGATGCATTGTGTCTCCGCCGCTTCACGGTTAAATTCAAATTGCCATGACCGCCGCCGCGCCCAGCAGCCCAGCCGCCGGCAATTTCAAATTTGAT
>Ga0302281_10004052_pt1 | contig 10023 bp, 5 predicted proteins | sample III_Fen_E1_2_FD_198762 | JGI IMG/M metagenome (GOLD analysis project Ga0302281, IMG submission 198762) | Peat permafrost microbial communities from Stordalen Mire near Abisko, Sweden - III_Fen_E1_2 | ecosystem: Environmental > Terrestrial > Soil > Wetlands > Permafrost | place: Sweden: Abisko...
AGACGAAAAACTTTTTCTCCGACAAATTGCCGGAAATTTTTGGCGATGCCTTTGCCGTGCTTGTGGCCCGGGGTGTGGTAAGAAATCTTATTCTCGTTAGCATAGCTGACGACCGCATCATAGAGAGGGGTTTTATCCTGCCCGTCAAAAAGTGACATTTACTTGGCGTTTTTCTCCTCTCCCATAAACCGATAGGTGAGGGGTGAGTTATCCCGAATAATTTCGGTTAATTTAACGAAGCCGTCCCTGATATATTTCGGCACAAAAAACAAACCCTCGTGGGTCTCGCCGTCATAATACTTTAACTCGCCGACATTTCTTTCCTTCAGAATCTTATCCACTTGATCCCGTTTCAAAAGCTTCGGGTCGGTCTTCATCGAGGCCATGGTAAAGCTCCAGGGAATATCAAAAGACGGCACATTCGCCGGCCAGGAATAAACTATCGGAAACACTTTTTTCAGGGTGTTATGAACCGCCGCCAGGCACCGAAGCTCTTTTTCGGCTGAACAGCCGGATTGAAGCGAAACCATGCCGCCATCGTTCAACTTGGTGGCGACCATTTTGTAAAATTCCTCGGTGTAAAGCATGTAAGCGGGGCCTTCTTCCACCGGTTCGGGAATATCAATAATAATAACGTCGAATTTTTCTTTGCTGTTCTCTAAAAATTTCCGGCCATCCTCATAGGAAAGGATCGTGCGTTTATCTTTAAAAGTGCCTCGGTGCCATTCGGGCATATATTCGTCGCAAAGCTCAACGACCCGCTGATCAATATCAATCATCCAGCACTTTTCAACCGTCTTGTGGCGAAGCACCTCATATAGAGTAGCTCCCTCGCCACCGCCGATAATGACGACTTTTTTAGGATTCGGGCAGGCCACCATCGCCGGATGAACCAGATTTTCGTGATAGATAAACTCGTCTAACTGGGCGGATTGCATATGGCCATCCAAAATCAGGCATTTGCCATAGTGGCTGGATTGGATCACTTCGACTTTTTGGTATTGGGTCTGCTCGGAAGCGTAAATTTTGGTGATTCCCCTCATGTGGGCTTCATCCGGGGCGTAAAACTCAATATGCCAATGCGGGCTTATAATATCGGCCATAAAGATTTGTTCTCCATTCAATTAGTGGGTGATAACTGAGAGACCTTGTGCCCCGTTTTCCTGAGGGGTTTTCTTCAAACTATTTTAAAGTCCGGGTTGTGGTTAGGCTTTTTCAGAAAATGAGCGCCCAAAAAGTGTAGATCAATTTTAATCTCTCATACCGCTTGCCGTCTTCAACCTGAGCACAAAATCTTTGAGAGAATTATTTTTCAAGTATAAAACGATCGACTATAGTGTCAAGGATAAAGTAGGTTTTTGCGGGAAATTTCAAAAAAATTACTTCCAGAAAAAATTCATTTCAAAAATTTAAAATTTTTAGGAAAACAAAATTGCCGAATCCAAAATTTTTAAAAAAGTTAACGGACATCTCGATTCTTTTCGCGTTTTTCCTAACCCCTCTCCTGTTTTTTACCCAGGCCCATGATCAGTTCGAACTTCCCAAAGTCACTTTTTTAACTTTATTGGCGGTTCCCCTGCTGGTTTTAGAACTGCGGGAGAAAAATTTCAAAAAAAGCGGCGTTCTTTCCCTGTTTCTTCTTTTTTTCTTCGCCACCCAGCTGATCGCATGTCTGCCCTCGATCAGCCTGAGCTGGATTACCAGTCTCTGGGGCGATTATGAGAATTTCGCCGGACTTTCCACGCTTTTAACCTATTTGGTTTGGTACTTTGTATTCGTCCGGGTTTTGAACCAGCCAAGAATCGAGAAGATTTTTTACTTTGTCTCGCTGACTGCTTTTTTTTCCTCCCTTTACGCCATCGCCCAGCACTTTCAATTTGATTTTATTCAATGGAACCCTGAATCCGTCAACGCCACACGGGAATTTGCCGCTCTGGGAAACCCCAATTTTTTATCGGCCTATATCGCCATGGCGATTCCCCTCTTTTTAACCCTGACTTTTGACCCTCGCGAAGGTGAAACGACAGCAAAACCCATTTTCACCTCTCTCTACTCTTTATTGTTGCTGTTAGGTCTTGGTTTTCTTTTTTTAGCGACAGCTAAGGGTCAACTATTTTTTCGTTTAGACCCCTCCCTGAACTTTAGTTTCGTGACTCGAACGATTGGTTTGTTTTGTTTTTCGCTTTTTTGTATCCACGCCAGCCGTTTACAACTTTTATCCGTCAAAATACTGGTTCTATCCGTATTGGTTCTCGGTCTTTTAAGCACCGCCAGCCGCGGCGGGTTTTTAGGCGCCTTCCTGGGTGTCTTGCTTTGGGGCTTTTTGGCTTTTCAAAATAACGAATGGAAGAAAAGGCTAAAACAGCAATGGACCCTGGTTTCAAAAACCAATCTGTTCCTCAGCACCGGTATCATCAGTCTGTTTCTGGGAATTTTCGGCTGGTCTTTAATCCAGCGGTTGATGAACTCGCTTCTTCACATTTCCCAAAGTCTCGCGGTTTCACGTTTATCCATATGGGGACCGGCGATTGTCATGGTAAAGGCCCACCCCTTCTTTGGCGTCGGGTTGGATACTTTCAAAATCGCTTTTCCCTATTACAGCGGCATTCAATTCAATCAAATCGACGGTTTGTTTACCAGCTCCCGAATGGCCCACAACGAACTTCTTCAAATCGCCGCCACCAGCGGGCTCCTGGGCCTTACGGCTTATCTTTTAATCGTGGGTTCCTTTGCTTTTTTAGGCTGGAGGGTCTGTCAAAAAAGCAGTTCGCATGATCGCTTAATCTTAATCGCCATTCTCTCTGCCGGTCTGGCCTACCAAGTTCAGAATTTATTCAGTTTTGGTGTGGCGGCCCTTAATTTGGTTTGGTTTTTTCTATTAGCCGCCGTCACTTACTTTTATCAACGTTCCCCAAATACAGAAATTTCGTCCAAACCGTCTTTCATTTCATTTATTTTTCATAAATTAATCATTGTGTCCCTGCTTTTATTGATCTTTTTGTTTCCACTTCGCCGTGTGGCGGCGGATATCGCTTTTGGAAGGGGTGATGTTTATTCTTCCGCCATTAAAAATCCTGATCCCCAAACCTCTTCGGACGCGCTCGTTAATTATTCCGATACCGAAATTCATTACAACCAGCGGGCCGCCGATCTTTTTCCCTGGGATCTCAAATTTAGTCTCTATTTAGGCCAAGCCTACGAGCAGAGGGCGGCACTGGATAAACTTCGGTCGCAGGACTGTTATCAAAACGCTCTTTTTTTCTACCAAAAGGTCTCTCAAATGAGTCCCGCCAACGCTTATTACTACAACGATGAAGGCCGGGTTTATACCGCCTTGAGCGCCTATGACCAACAGTACAACGAAAAAGCCCGACAGGCTTACGCCCAAGCCGTTCACTTTTCCCCCTCCAGTCCCTATTTCATTTTAAATTGGGCTTCTAGTTTGGAAAAAACCGGAAAAAATGAGGAAGCTCAGCAGCAAATTCAAGCCGCTTTTGCCATCGACCCTACGTTTAGCGCCAAAATTCTGGCCCAAATGGCCTTTGAGGCCTATAAAGGCGGCGATAAAACCACAGCTTTCCGTGATGTCAACGAAGCCGCTCAGGGAAACACCCTCAGCGCGGAGGCTTTTTATTGTCGTGGAATTCTATACTTGTCGGAAAAGCAAAAGAAAAAAGCCCTGTCGGATTTTCTATACGTTAAAAGCCTGCCGCTGGACCCTTACAAAGACAATTCGATTCAACATCTGGATGAACTGATTCAGGAGAGCGAGAAATAGTTAAGTTTAACTATTTCTCGTTGCGAGGAGTGTGCCGCGAATAGCGGCACGATTACGACGTGGCAACCCCAGTTCATGTGTTTGTTAACGATGCGAGTTAAAGGCTTATTTAAACTGGGATTGCTTCGTCATAACCGTCCCCCTACTCGGGGGCCATTCCTCGCAAAGACAGTCAAACTGACCCACCATCTTATTTCCCCTTCTCTTTTCGTCTTCTGATCTCAAACACCAGTCGCAGGATGAGAATTTGGGCGTTCTTATCGGCTTCCACAAAAGAAATCCGGTCAAATTGAGTCACCACGCCGTCGACCCTCCATTCCTCCACACCCACTACCTCGCCGATCACTCTCGCAGACGTGTGCAGGTCCAGGGCGCGGGGCAGTACAATTTCCAGCTCCAATTCGGTGCCAATGGGATGATGCTCTTCAACGGCTAATCTCAGCCCGCTGACCGAAATATCCTTACTGTGGCCCACCATAAGACTCTTCTGCAGCGCCGAGCCTTCGCCATTAACCCGGTATCTTACCGGGACCGTCACCGGCGTCCGGACCGAACGGCGTTTTTCACTTTTTTTAGGTTCTCTCATTGGTTCTCCTCTTTACAACTCAATTTCAATGCTGTCGTCGCCCAAAATCGAATAAATCTCGTTAAAGAACGCCTTCGAAGGTTTCACTTTCAGGTCGCCCGCTTCTAAAACCATCAAGCCGTGGTGCGTGGTTTGCATATGAAAGTAAACCTTGGCGTCGCCCTTATATTTTTCACAAACAGCCTTCACCTTGGGCAATAAACTTTCGTCCAAACCCACCACATTCATTGTCAAACGCACACCCTTGGCCCATTTCACCGCCATGTCATTCATATCAATAATGTCATTAGCGATAATCTGTATCCGGTCGCCCGTTTTGTCCACCCGGCCTTTCAAGCCCACCAGTTTGTCCTTGGCTAATAAAGACTGGTACTTTTTAAAGGTTTCGGGCCACGCGATCACTTCCACATGCGAATGCAAGTCTTCCAAAGTAAATCGGGCGTAAAACTCCTGGGATTTTTTCGCCATGCTTTTGGAGAAACCGCGGATCAATCCCGCCACCTTCACTTCAGCGCCGTCATTCATTTCATCCAGTTCATTGAGCGGCATCACATAGTGTTCCAATTCCCACTCGTGTTCCGACAAGGGATGTCCGGAGAGATAAAAACCCAACAGTTCCTTTTCGGCCATTAAAGCCTGCGCCGGGGATTCTTCCGGAATGTCTTCCAAAACCTCGGCAGTGGGTTTGGCGGATTCAAAAAGCGAGGTTTGTCCCGCCTCGCTGTCGGCCTGATCCACCTGGGCCTGACGGAATAGCTTGGCCGCCGCCGCTTTCAACGCCGTTCGGGAAGTTTGGGTGAAATCAAAAGCTCCTGCGGCAATTAAGCATTCCAGCATTTTGGGAGTAAAGCTTTTCAGGTCCACCCTCTGGCAAAAATCAAAGAGCGATAAATAGGGTCCTTTTTTTCGGGTCTGCAGAATGGCTTCTACCGACGGTGTTCCGACGTTTTTGATCGACGACAGCGAATAGCGGATCGCGCCATTAAAAGTCACCTGTTGCGAGGCCCCAAGCCGAGCGACATGATTTGGTTGTACCAACGCCATATCAGCGTTGGTAACGTCAAAAACATCCGTACTCTCATTCACGTCCGGCGGCAAAACCTTAATCCCCATTTTTTTACACTCAAAAATATATTGCGATATCTTGTCCTGATTGCCGGACTCGCCGGTCAGCAACGCCGCCATAAATTCGGGCGTAAAGTTCGTCTTTAAATAGGCGGTCTGATAGACCAGCAAAGCATAGGCCGCGCTGTGGGATTTGTTAAAACCGTATCCCGCGAATTTCGCCATATGGTCAAAAATAGCGTCCGCTGTCTCGGTGGAAATTTTGAGGTCATTCGCCCCGGCCAAAAACTTGCCGCGCATCTGTTCCATCTTTTCCGAATTCTTGCTGCCCATGGCCCGGCGCAGTAAATCGGCCTGCCCCAGCGAAAAACCCGCCAAATCCTTGGCGATCCGCATCACCTGTTCCTGGTAAACAATCACGCCATAGGTGGTTTTTAAAATGGGTTCCAGTTTGTGGTGCAGGTACTGCACTTTCACCAGCCCCTTTTTACGGTGGATAAAGTCATCCACCATGTCAGACCCCAGCGGGCCGGGGCGGTAAAGGGCGTTCAGGGCAATTAAATCCTCCATTTCGGAAGGTTCCAGTTTGCGGATGTAGTCCCGCATACCGCGGGATTCGACCTGAAACAGGCCTATCGTTTTGGCTTCGCTCAACAGCTTAAAGGTGGGCGCGTCATCCAATGGAATTTCGGACAGGTTCAATTTGATCTTCCGATGTTTTTCAATGCTTTGCAAAGTATCGTCAATGATGCTCAAGGTTCGCAAACCTAGAATATCCAGCTTCAAAAGACCTACTTCTTTCAGGGCGTTCATGTCGTACTGGCTCAAAACGTCTTCGCCGTTTTGATAAAGAGGAATTTCTTCTAGTAACGGTTCATTGCCGATAATGATGCCTGCCGCGTGGGTCGAAACGTGCCTCACCAGCCCTTCCAGCGCTTTGGACACTTCCCACAATTTGCGGTAAGACCCTTCCTGAACCATAGTTCTCAATTCAGGCACTTTTTTAAACGCGTCATCCAACGTAATTTTGGGCTCGCCGGGAATCATTTTGGCGATACGGTCCACTTCTGGCAGGGGAATTTCCAAAACTCTTCCCACATCCCTCAGAGCCGCTTTGGCCGCCATGGTTCCAAAGGTGGCGATGGAAGCCACCCTATCCCGTCCGTAAGTTTCGGTCATGTAGTGCAAAACTTCTCCCCGGCGGCGGTCGCACACATCCACATCAATATCGGGCGCGCTTACCCGCTCGGGGTTGATGAATCGTTCAAACAGAAGGTCGTAGCGAATCGGGTCCACGTCGGTGATGCCGGTCACATAAGAAACCAAACTACCCGCCGCCGAACCGCGGCCCGGGCCCACCGGTATATTTTTTTGACGGGCCTTGGCGATAAAATCCCACACAATTAAAAAGTAACCGCTGAACCCGGTTTTTTGAATGACCGCCAATTCTTCCGTCAGCCGATTTTGAACTTCGGGGTCCGAAGCTTTGGCCCCGTAGCGTTTTACCAAACCCTCCCGGCACACCTTTTCCAAATATTCGTTCTCGCTCAGCCCTTTTTCCGGCACCGGAAAAGCCGGCATCAGGGTTTTCCCAAACTCCAAAGACAGATGGCACCGCTCGGCGATTTCTAAAGTCCGTTCCACCGCTCCGGGAAACTCGGCAAACTCAGCCACCATCTCCTGGCCGCTTTTCAGGTAATACTCCGAAGTTCCCATCGAACCATGCTTGGGATCAGATAAAACCTCTCCCCGTCCCAGACAAAGCAAAACTTCGTGAAAAGCCGCCTCTTCTTTGTGCAGATACTTCACGTCATTGGTCGCCACTAACGGAATCGAGGTTTGGGCCGACAACTCCACCAGCGCCTTTTGAACTTTGGGGTCATAGGCCTGCTTGTGGCTTTGAATTTCCAGAAAGAAATGATCCTTTCCAAAAATCTCGCCATATTCTTCCGCCGCCTTCAAGGCCGCCGGAACGTCGTCTTTTAAAATCAAACTGTTAATCTGGCTGTTTTCCCCGCCGGATAGGACAATCAAACCCTGGCTATGGCTGGCCAAAAAAGCCTTGTTCACCGAGGGTGTCAGTTGATGGTTTCCCAGATAGCTTTCGGACGAGAGCTTCATGAGATTTTTAAACCCAATCTCGTTTTCGGCCAAAAGCACCAGCGGATAAGCCCCTTCACCTCGACCCGAACCGGCCTGGGGTGAGCGACCATAGGGAGTCGAATCCGCCTTCACATTGCTGGAAACCCATATTTCACAGCCCAAAATAGGCTTTAACCCATGCGCCAAAGCGCTCTGGTAAAAGGCAATCGCCCCAAAAAGGTTGGCTTTATCGGTCAAAGCCACCGCCGGCATTTGGCGCTCTTTTAACAGAGCCATGAGCGGTTCTATTCTCACAGTACTTTCCAACAAACTAAATTGACTATGTAAATGCAAGTGAACGAAAGGTGCCTGAGTCATGCGGTAATTATAAGGGAAATTTAGGTTTTAAATGTAGTTGTGCTTCGAATTCAAAATTCATAATTTAAAATTCAAAATTGCCTTTCACGCCGTGCTCTCCAAAAGGCTGAACTGGCTATGAAGATGAACAAATGAGGGATGATTCATGGGGTAATTATAGCTGGAATTCCCAGTTCTTAATTTCGAATAGATAGCAAAATTGAAGAGTCATTTTTTAATTACGACTTCAATTTCATCATTTCTCTAAATTTCGTTTCGTTTTCAAACACTTTAAATTGGGGATCTTCAGCGATTTTTATTTTAAGGCTCTTGTCTACTTTTATAGATTTCTTTACTTGTTCCAAAGCTTTATCTTTTTGGCCTCCTGCCCAATAAGCTAAAGCGAGATTGTAATGTCCCATCGCATAGGCGGGGTCAATTTCTATAGATTTCTCCAAATTGGCAACAGCTTTGTCCACTTGATGATTTTTCAAATAGGAATAACCCATAAGTCCATATGCCTCCCAATAGTCTGGAGCGATCGTAATGGCTTTCTGGTACTCGTTGATAGCTTCTTCATATTTTTTCTGATGGTAAAAAGATTTGGCCCTATCAATGTTAGTTTGGGCTAGAGTTCTCAATCCAAGCAGGACACGATATTTTTCAACCACGGAATGATTAAAGTTTCTTTTTTGACTTCCATCCAAATATCTTTGAGCGTCAACCTCTTCTGATGGCAAAGAATTCCAAACGGGTTTGGGTGTTTTGCTCCGATCCCATCGGGCTTTGGGAAACTCCTCATAAAAAAACTGAAAATCTTTCCTTAAATTCTCATGTTCATCCAGCATGTAGTAAATCTGAAATAGATTTTCAGCTCTAAAGGTGGTGTATCCTCCACCTTGCGAAAAATATTTAACAATTGCCTGCCTTTCAGCCTCTTTGCCTTGTTCTAATTCTTGAGCGTATTGTTTTAAATAATCTGGATATTCATATGTGGATAAAACATATTTCCTTTGAGAATAGTCATAAGAATAAATTGAGGGGCCACCCGCACTATAGCGATCAAATGTAATGATTTCTTTTTCTCCATCACCATCTAAATCTTTTAATTCATACCGATCACTACAAGTCAACGTTTCACTAAATTTATCTCCATCCCATTCAATTAAATGAATTAAACCACCGTCAGAAGACATATGCACGCTTAGTAATATTTCCGTTTTTCCATCATTTCTCAATTTAACGAAGTCGAGTTCCTGAAAGTTGCCACTATAACCATCTTTTTCATCTTGAGAATTATCGTAATGGAAGAGATCAAACACTTTTTTATCGTCATGATAGATGATTAAATTACCAATCCCTTTATCACTATCGTCTTTTAGGTCCAAATCGATTCGAACTTTAGAACCATCGTCTGTCAAATCGGTACGGTAAATTGTATTAACTCCAACGTGATAATCGTCACGTAGATCGTGAATCTCATTGCCCTCTTTATCAACACGCGACCCCGGTCTGGGTCTTTTCTTTGATAGAACGGAAGTAACTCCTGGAGTTACTTCGTAAGCATAAGGAACGGCTAAAGGAGTTATAGTCTTTGTTTCTTCTACTACGTTACTGTCGGCCAATGCTTTTGATGGGTCCCCATCAACGAACACCACTAACAAACACCCCAAGAAAAACACTAATATTATTTCTTCGAGGGATTTCATATGTTTTTTGTTTCCTCTAGTTTAAATGAACCGTTCTAGGCCCTTTTGGGATGTTCATATTCTAAGATAGCCAAACCCTTATGAGTGGGTTTTAGGACAGTTAAACTGGGACTTCGTTTCTGACATTTAGGCATTAGGTGTCCATCGGCGCGACACTTTGAACCCCAGAAGTGGGAGCCTTGCCGGCCTCTAGACAAAATAACCGGGTTTTCTAGTGGCATGGTTGGTTTTCCTATTTACCAAATGCCGGTAACCCGTTGAATAAGCCGGAAATCCTATTTACCGAGTCGATTTTCCTATTTACCAAGCCTCGGTTACCCAGTCAATGAGCCGAAAATCCTATTTACCAACTGTCGGAAACCCATTAACCGGGTCAAATTTCCTATTTACCACCCCCTATTTTCGGGGGCAAGAATACCGGGTACCCGTTAAACAACCCGGAAATC
>Ga0302281_10004053_pt1 | contig 10023 bp, 9 predicted proteins | sample III_Fen_E1_2_FD_198762 | JGI IMG/M metagenome (GOLD analysis project Ga0302281, IMG submission 198762) | Peat permafrost microbial communities from Stordalen Mire near Abisko, Sweden - III_Fen_E1_2 | ecosystem: Environmental > Terrestrial > Soil > Wetlands > Permafrost | place: Sweden: Abisko...
CGAAGGAAGACGTGTTGCCAAGGGTACGCCTGTTGCATGGCCAGCGACTGGATCCACCTGCGCTGTGCCCACTGCGGCCAATGGATTCACGCTCAATAATAGCTATGTTCTAGGTCTAAACGGCGAGCAGTTTGCTGAGACAGACGGCTCAGGGAATTGGATGCACACAAACGTGTTTGCCGACGGAAAGCTGCTGGCCACCTACTCCAGCACTGATACATATTTCGCATTGACTGACTGGTTAGGCACAAAGCGCGCCGAGATCACCCCAGATGGGCTGCTGTCCACCTACTTCAGCTTGCCGTTTGGCAATGGACTTAACTCCACAGGAAATGCCCCTGACGCAACTGAACACCACTTCACCAACAAAGAACGAGACACCGAAACCGGCAACGACTATATGTTCGCCAGATACTACAACAGCGCAACAGGTAGGTTCCTCAGCCCCGATTGGTCAGCCAAAATCGAACCCGTTCCCTACGCCAAACTCGGCGATCCGCAGAGCCTCAACCTCTATAGCTATGTGCTGAACAATCCGATGGATAAGACTGATCCAAATGGCCATTGCGGAGAAAGCGAAACGGCTAAACCGTGCAAGGTCAAAGATATTAAAATGAAGGCAACTCCTTCAAATCCGAACGTAGTTAAGCAAGATATGGAAGGTAAAGGTGGGGTCGGTCCTGTTACTGGAGTAAGGGCGACAATCACAGACTCCATCAAGGTGACCGGAAACCCGCAAGTATCGGTGAGAGAGCAGAACAGCACAGTAAACACTAGAAATGGGGAATCCCAACCAGGGCGGCAGATTCAGAATCCAAACACTATCACGCTCCAGCCGGGTCAACAGATTAACGATACCTCTAGCCTAGTGAGAGCAACAGGTGGAAATGCCCAAGCGAGCCAGGCAATAGCGCAAGACTTCACAAACAATACGTGGTCAAGTTCCACCAGTCAAACGCTGACTCTGTCGCTCCCGAATGGGCAAGAGTTCTTAGCTGTAAGCCAAAGAACTTTGCAGAACGGGGAGGGCGGTCCAACTTATACACAGAGTACTACCCAGCCCGCAATACTCTCGCTTGGCACGCCTACGCCTGTAGAGCCGGAGTCAGTTGCTCCACTCACAGGTCTGATTCAGTGAGACTCTAAGCCAGATAGATACAGGAGACGATGAGATGTCGAGACGACTTGGTTTGGTCTGCATTGCGAGCCTCGCGCTGGTCCTTCTCGGCGCGAAGCCACAAAGCGACTTGTTTTCAAAGTACAAAGCAGTCGAAGCTTATGAACTTAAGCCCGGCATCCTAATGATGCCGAGATACACGGCTGACGGCGAAGTCTGCGAGATCGGATTAGAAAAGCGACAGTACTCACCGGAGTTGATCAGAACCAGCAGCAGGTTGTCCCACGCGGAGATAGAGCAATACGTTGATGAGCTTGTGCCCTCCGATGCGAGGGGTCCGAAGACACCGATGTTCGGAACGATCAACGAGGAGGGGCCATCGGAGTCAGCTACGGTGCAAACGATAGAATCCTATGAAAACGTCACGGTGGTTATCTATGGAGATGGTTCAGACAAATGCAACTTAGGCAGTGTCGCCGTCACTATCACATGGAAGAACCGCAAGTGCCAGTCGTAGGTCGGCATCCGTGGGGGGCTGGCCCACATACCGTTTTCTTCGACCACACGAAGAGTCCGTGCCCCATTCATCGTGTCTTTGTTTCATGCGATGAGTGGGTCTACCGTCCACGGCTCGTCCTCCGCCCGCGAGATCGAGACCGGACAATCATAGTGCGGCGAGTTGATGGATGAGGTCGAGCTTGTTCTGGCTGAGACCTTGGAGGTCGTCGTCGATGAGGCGGCGCTCGCGGAGGAGACTGGCGAAGACGTGGAGCAGGACGGAGTATCGGAAGTCGAACTCGCGGTCGATCTGTTGCCGCCGCTGAGTCAGCCAGCGTTCCAGCTCCCACAACTCGGACGCCTCTTCGATCCTGCTGACCCTGTCCTTGGCCTCGCGGAGCACGTCGTCGAGTTCGAGCTTGAGCGCCCGGTCGAAGGCTCTGCGGGCGACGGACTTCTCCTTCGCCGACCACTTCAGGGAGCGCAGGTCGGCGTCGGGTTGGCGGGCTGTCCGGGAGTGCAAGGCGTCGGGCTGGCGGGCGGTGGTGGGGTCTGAGCTGGGCATGGTTGGTCGTCTCCTGATCGACATTTTATCCCTCTCCGTCGTCCCCGCCGCGCGCCGCGCCGTCGTCCCGCTTCACTCCTCCCAGCCGTCCTCCGATCCTTCCGCCCATCTCCGATCCTTCCCGCTGCGTGGCTTGCGTCGTCCTCTGGGGCGGCTCTGCTTCGCCTGTGGATGGGAGCCAGCATCGCACTCGGTCGTCCGTGGCGTCTCGTCTACTGCGTCCGTGGCGTCCGTCTGGCAGCGTCTGAGACCTTGCTCTGACCTGCCCTGTAGCCCTCCTCTGGCCTCCGTGCCGACCGAATCAAAAGACGCGCTGCTTCGCATCGGCTTGGGGTATGACACACCACCCCTAAAAGGTTGCTGTGTAGATACCTTAGGTATACCGGGGGAAACCACTGTAGAATTAGGAAGATAAAAGAAAATCTCTTGAAAAACAAGGCATTTTCAGGTTGCTATATGGCAACCACTGAAAACAAACCGGTTAGCAGGCGATCTGCGATCAAGGCATCTGTAGGCAGTCCAGAAAGGTTCCTGCTGGGGAACCTGCTGAAAACAAATGGTCTCGTTCTGGCGGGGCTGAATCTATCGGTATGCGTCTCTGCGGTGGCGGACTCCGGTGATGGAGATGCCAATCTCTCCGACTTGCTTGAAGAAGACGCGATAGTCGGCGTGGCGGAGACGGAATCCGGTCATGGGAGCTTTGAGCTTCTTCACATCGCCGTTGCGCGTGGCAAGGTAGCGGTCGATGCTGTGGAGGATGTCGAGAGCGGTCTGGCGGTCGATGGCTCTGACGTCGGCTTGCGCGTCGAGCGACCAGACAACGGAGAGGCGGGCTGGGGTCGTTGCTTCGCTCACAGGCCAAACTCTCGGAGCATCTCTTCGTGAGAGACGCCCTCTCCCCGGTCGAGCGAGGCGCTGGCGCGGTTGAGCGCGGCCATAGTCTCGGGCGTAAGTTCTTCGTCCTCGACCGGAGCCATGGCAAGCGAGCGGGAGAGTGGCTCGACCATAACTTCGAGGAGGTTATGGACGGCGAAGAGCTTCTCTTCCGGCAGTACGTCAAGCAGCAAGTGGGCCTGCTGGCGCTGTTGTACGAAATCGATTTCCATAGTTGTTCTCCTTCTCCATTTTATCCGGTGGCGTTGCCGAGGAAGGCGTCTATGGTCGTCAGCAAGGCCCGCTGCTGATAGAGGGGCAGGCTTTCAATCTGTTCCATGCGCCGGACAAGCCTGATGCTGGGCTGCTTGGTCGTCTTCTCTGTGTTGCCCTTCTTGCGGGGTTGCAGCAACTCATCGGTGGTCACACCCAAAGCATCGGCGAAGCGGATAGCCATCTCCGCAGGTATACGCAGCTTGCCGCGCTCATAGTCGGAGACGAGAACTTGAATCAGGCCGGTACGCTCAGCCAGAGCGACTTGAGACAGGCCGTGCTCCTTGCGGACCCGTGCGAGTCGCTGACCCAGCGACTCCTCATCCGAGGCGATAGGGGTGAGCGTGAGCTTGGACTTCTTCGGCATATTTCCAATGTACGGGCTGTGCTCGAAAAATGTTTGCATAATCCCCTTCCCATAAATAGTAAGATACTATATATATTAGTACAGTTGCAAGCCGCAAAAAAAACAGGAAAAAGGGCTTGACAGGTTTTTACAGGAGGGCTGAAAAATGGCACGAATCCCGGAAGATGAGATCGAGCGGCTAAAGAAGGAAGTCTCTGTGCAGCGGCTGGCGGAAGCGCGAGGAATCAAGCTGACTCGGCATGGAGCCGACCTTCTGGGCAAGTGCCCGTTCCATGATGACCGAACGCCGTCGCTGGTTATCACTCCGGCGAAGAATCTGTGGAACTGTCTGGGCGCGTGTGGCGAGGGCGGCGACGTGATCCAGTGGGTGATGCGGGCCGAGGGCGTGAGCTTCCGCCATGCGGTCGAGCTGCTGCGAGCGGACCATCTTCCCTTAGCTGCCTCTCCGATCCATCCGGTCAAACACGGCACGGTGCGGTTGCTGCCCGCGCCAGTGACGGCGGAGGCTGGCGACCGCGAGCTGCTGTTGGAGATCGTGAGCTTTTATCAGGATGCGTTGAAGCAGTCGCCGGAGGCGCAGCGGTATCTGGAGGGACGCGGCTTGCGGTCTGCGGAGATGGTCGAGCGGTTCCGGTTGGGCTTCGCCAACCGAACGCTGGGGCTGCGCTTGCCCGCGAAGAACCGCGCCGCTGGCGCGGCGGTGCGGAAGCGTCTGGAAGAGCTGGGCGTCTACCGCAAGAGCGGGCACGAGCACTTCAACGGCTCGCTTGTAATCCCGGTCATCAATCCAGACGGCGACGTGCTGGAGATGTACGGGCGGAAGATCACGCCAAATCTGCGCGAGGGAACGTCGCTGCACTTGTATCTCAAGGGCGAGCATCGCGGCGTGTGGAATGAAGAAGCGCTCATCGCGTCGAAAGAGATCATCCTCTGTGAGGCTCTGATCGACGCGCTGACGTTCTGGGCGGCGGGCTTCCGCAACGTGACGGCGAGCTATGGCGTGAACGGCTTCACAACCGATCATCGCGCGGCCTTTACCCAGCACGGCATCGAGCGGGTGTATATCGCCTACGACCGCGACGAGGCCGGAGACAATGCGGCTGCGAAGCTGGCCGAGGAGCTGATCGAGATGGGAATCGACTGCTACCGCATCGAGTTTCCCAAGGGCATGGATGCGAACGCCTACGCGCTCAAAGTGACGCCAGCGGCGAAGAGTCTGGGAGTTCTGTTGAACCGCGCGGCGTGGTTGGGCAAAGGCCAGCGGCCAGCATCGCGTGTGACCGCACCAGAGATCGTCACAGTTGCGAAAGAAGAGCGAGCGACTAAAGAAAAAATGATCGAGGAAGAGATGCCGGAGCCAGCTTCAATCGCGGTGACGGACGCGCCCGCCGTCGATGCACCGCAAGAGAATGTTCTTCCCTTAGCGGCTGTTCTTCCGTCTGCGGAGCCTACGCCGCCCACGGTTGCGAACAAGATCGACGTGCCGGTCGAGGTGCGCGGCGAAGATGTGATGATGCGCTTCGGCGACCGCGAGTACCGGGTGCGCGGCTTGCAGAAGAACACAAGCACAGAGCTTCTGAAAGTAAATCTCCGCATCCTGGGCGTGAACGTGCATGGCGACATGGCGTTGCATGTGGACACGCTGGAGTTGACTGCGGCGCGGCAGCGCATGGCCTTCGTGAAGCAGGCGGCGGCGGAGCTGGGCATCCGGGAAGAGATCATCCGCCATGACGTGGGGCAGGTGCTTTTCAAGCTGGAGGAGCTGCGCGACGAGCAGATCAAGCAAGCTCTCGCGCCGAAGGAGCCGGAGGCGAAGCTAACCGACGAGGAGCGGGCCGAGGCGCTGGAGTTGCTGCGCGATCCGCGCCTCATGGAACGCATCGTCGAGGACTTCGCCCGGTGCGGTGTCGTGGGCGAGGAGACCAACAAGCTCGTCGGCTATCTGGGCGTTGTGTCGCGGCATCTGGATACGCCGCTTGCGGTGATCGTGCAGTCGTCGTCGGCAGCGGGCAAAAGCTCTCTCATGGATGCAGTGCTGGCCTTCGTGCCGGAAGAGCAGCGGGTGCAATACTCCGCCATGACGGGGCAATCGCTCTTCTATATGGGCGAGACAGACCTACAGCACAAGGTGCTGGCCATCGTGGAGGAGGCGGGCGCGCAGCGCGCGTCTTACGCCTTGAAGCTGTTGCAGAGCGAGGGTGAGCTGACCATCGCCAGCACGGGCAAAGACCCGGTGAGCGGTCGGCACATCACGCATGAGTATCGGGTCAAAGGCCCGGTGATGATTTTTCTGACGACGACAGCGATCGACATCGACGAAGAGCTGTTGAATCGCTGCCTTGTTCTGACAGTGAATGAAGACCGGGCGCAGACACAGGCGATCCATCGTGTACAGCGCGAGGCGCAGACCATTGAGGGCCTGTTGCGGCGCAGAGATCGAGAGGAGATGTTGCGTGTGCATCGCAACGCGCAGCGTCTCTTGAAGCCTGTCCTGGTCGTGAATCCGTATGCGCGAGAGCTGACTTTCCTTGACGGCCAGACGCGGACGCGGCGCGATCATACGAAGTACCTGACGCTCATCCGGGCCATAGCCCTGTTGCATCAGCATCAGCGGCCAGCGAAGACGAGGGAACATCGGGGCAAGCCCTTCGAGTACATCGAAGTCACGCTCGACGACATCGCGGTTGCGAACCGGCTGACCGCCGAGGTGCTGGGCCGTTCGCTCGACGAGCTACCGCCGCAGACGCGGCGGCTGTTGCTGTTGGTCGATGCGATGGTCACGGCGGAGTGCAAGCGGCAGCGGATCGAGCGCACGGAGTACCGCTTTACCCGGCGCGAGGTGCGGCTTGCGACCGGCTGGGGCGATACGCAACTGCGCTTGCATCTTGGCCGGATGGAAGAGCTGGAGTATCTGTTGGCGCATCGCGGAGGACGCGGCCAGAGCTTCGTCTATGAGCTTGTCTTCTCTCTGGAAAGCGACGGCAGTAAGCCGGTAATGGCTGGTCTGATCGACGTGGAGGCGCTGGGCGGGCATCGGTACGATGGCAACCTCGCGGGGGTAAAGGCCGGGTTCGCGGGGTTGGAGAGTGAGAACGCGGGGGCAAAGCGGGGCCAAAACGGGGTGGTAGCGGGGGGATCGCGTGGTGAGGAATCGCCAGTATCCATCGGGGTTCCAGCCACTTTTTACGAAGATTCGCTGAAAAACACTACTGGGGTTGCGGCAGATGGGCCTCCGGTCGTAGTCGTACCGACACCGCCGAATCGTAGCAACGGCAACGGAAACGGCAACGGCAACGCGCCCGACTATGGGAAGGCGACGCAATGGCCCGCGTAGAGAAGCGCAAAGCACCCGCCCCCGTCCAGACGCCGCTACAGGCCCTCATGCGCGAGCATCTCCACGCGCTCGAAGTGCAGAACTACTCCGAGTTCACGGTGCGGGGCCGCGCCGGACACATCGGCTTTTTCCTCGCATGGCTGGCGGAGCGCGGCATCATCGAGCCGGTCGAAGTCACGCGGCCAGTGCTCGAACGCTATCAGCGGTATCTCTTCCATTACCGCAAGGTCAACGGCGAGCCTCTGAGCTTCCGCAGTCAACATGCGCGGCTTGTGCCGCTGCGCATGTGGTTCCGGTGGATGACGCGGCAGAACTACATCCTGCACAATCCCGCGTCGGAGCTGGAGCTACCACGGCTTGGCCGCTCTCTGCCCAAGAACATCTTCTCGGCCGCCGAGGTCGAGCGAGTGTTGACGCTCTGCGAGGTTGAAGAGCCAATCGGCCTGCGCGACCGCGCCTTGCTTGAAGTTCTGTACAGCACGGGAATGCGCCGTCTGGAGCTTGTGCGGCTGAAGCTCTACGACCTCTCGCTCGACCGCCGCCTGATCCTCATCCGTAAGGGCAAAGGCGACAAGGATCGTTATGTCCCCATCGGCGAGCGGGCCATCGCGTGGCTTGAGAAGTACGTCCGCGAAACCCGCCCGCAGCTCGCCGCCGAACCCGACGACATGACCGTCTTCCTTACGGCGCAGGGCGAGCCGTTCAGCCGCGACCATCTGACCGCCACGGTCAAAGACCGCATCGACGCCGCCGAGCTGGGCAAGACCGGCTCCTGCCATCTCTTCCGCCACACGATGGCCACGTTGATGCACGAGAACGGTGCCGACATCCGGTACATCCAGCAAATGCTTGGCCACGAGGACATCAAAACCACGCAGATTTACACGCAGGTCGCAGTCCGCGCCTTGCAGAAGATCCACGCCGCCACGCACCCGGCAGAGTTGCACGATGCGCACTCAGAGGCAGAGCGGGCGGGCCTGCTAGCCGCCCTTGAGTCCGAAGCAGAGCACGAAGAAAAGGCCAGCAGCTAAAGAAAAAACTGTCTCTACGAGACTGGCCAGCCACGCACGGCGGCGGGATGGAGAATCCGAGAGCGCCCCGCCTTCCCCCGCCACGGTCTCTCCCCCCTGGACCCCCCTCTTCCGGGCACCCCCTTCTATATCGAATCCCCAGGGTGGGAGAGACCCCTCTCCCGCGCCACATCCAAAGGCGGGCGCTCCTGTAGGGGGAACGGCGGCGAACCACGGGCCCCGGTTCGGTCTGCGACTGCGCTTGCTGCTCTTCTCTTCCATCCCGCCGCCGTGCGCGGCTGGCCGATCAATCGCCGGGAATCCGTCGCTTGATCGTTTTTTCTTTAGCTGCCGTCCTTGGCCGCTGACCCGGCCCGGAATCAACGCGGGAACCGCTGCAAAATCTACTCGGCTCTGCGCTCTCGAAGCCGTACAATCATCTGGAAATGCAACTCGGCCCCAGCTCGTGCGCGAAAATCCCCGACGGCCTCATGGCTGCGATAACGCTGCGAAACGAAAAACCGCAGTCAGGCCAAAACCCGTCGCTAGGCCAAAAACCGCATCAGGGGGTTTTGAGCAAAAACGCAGCCTTGCATCCGGGGTTTGGCTTGGCTATCTCCAATACTGCGTTGGGGATGCGGCCAGTGTTGTACGACGAAGGCGTTGGATCTTGTTATACCAACAAAGAACGAGACACAGAATCAGGACTCGACTACTTCGAGGCCAGGTACTTCGGAAGCAGCATGGGCCGATTTATGAGTCCCGACTATGAGGATGAGGACGACGGACCTGTAAGCATTCCGTACTACAATCCATCGAACCCGCAGAGCTTGAATCTCTATAGCTATGTTCATAACAATCCGATTACGAGCGCAGACGCAGATGGGCACGATTGTGTGGTTCAGACGCGCGTAGACGATCATCACGAGACGGTCTCGGTTTCAACTGGAACTTGTGCTGGGGTGAAAACCGGAAGTGGTCAATCGGCAACCTATGTTCCCGGCACCGTGACAAGCATCACTGCGAATGGTGGCAACAGCATCGACATCGGCTACAACTCTTACGACGGCCAAAGCAGCGGCGTTGTGAATGCTAAAGGAGCACCGGCGTTTGATCATCCCGGCATTGATGGCGCTGCTAATGCGGCGATCTTCGGTCAGATCGGCAACAACGGCATGGGGGCCATCAAGTACTTCGCCATCGGTTCGGTGATAGGAGGAACGATCGGAGGTGCGGCGCTTGCGACCGGCGTTATCGGGGGCGGGGCTGGACTGACTACGCTAGGCGATCTGAGCAGCGGTCTGACTGAGCATGGTGCCGCACGATTAGCTCAGAGAGGCATCACTCCAGAACAAGCACGGGCGGCTGTGGAAGCAGCTAAAAAAGCAGGCGACGTGGTATCGAAGATGGGGAAGTACGGAACGCCCCAGAGCATTTACACCGCAAATGGAATCCGTGTTGTTGTGGAGGAAGCTGGCGCGAATGCTGGCAAGATCATCACAGCGTTCTTTAAATGAGGGGTCGATCTATGAGAATCACGGAAGCGGTCGTGCAAAAGACTCTCGATGAAGAGGACATCGAAGGACTTCGAGAAATCGGAGCACCGGAAGATGAATACACGCATGAGGCTCAGAAAATCGTCTCTCGCCTGAGCGGGAGCGAACCGACGGAGGAGAGCTTGATCGCCGTAGTTCGGGAAGTTTGGGTGGCTTCGTTCGGACCGTTCTCGGATGAGGATATAGAGAAGCGTTCTCCGGTTTTCAGCAAGGTTGCCCACCAAATACTAAACAACAGCCGCTAATCGTCATCCAGCCACAGGCCGTCCATCTGGGGCGGTTCTGCTGCGTCGGTGGATGGGGGGTATGGCAACGATTCAGTACAAATCGGGCCAGATGATTATCGGGTTTGCTCCGGTGAATAAAAGGCGATAGTATTTTGAGATGGCGAATTGAGCGAGCAAGATGTTGACGGTACAGCGGTTCAGGT